>Ga0308169_10000036_pt1 | contig 363672 bp, 319 predicted proteins | sample PhyBR1_2_FD_202139 | JGI IMG/M metagenome (GOLD analysis project Ga0308169, IMG submission 202139) | Phyllosphere microbial communities from UC Gill Tract Community Farm, Albany, California, United States - DLSLSB.R1 | ecosystem: Host-associated > Plants > Phyllosphere > Unclassified | place... | reverse complement strand
CGTCGCTTCGACCTTGTTGGGCTTCCAGACGTTGATCTTGGTGGAGAACTGGGTGCCGTCGCCCTGCTGGGCGGTGGCGGAGCCGAACACGAGGCATAGTGCGGCGGCGAGCGAAGCGCGTTTCATGGAGGGCCTGCCTTTCCTGGACATTGTTATAGAGATGGTCAAGAAGGCATCGTGCCAGTGTTTACTGCCTCGGTATGTTGGGAAACGAACATTGTCTGCAGGGGCGTTCATTATGCAAAAAAGATAATTTCGCCATTGGAACGTTTTCCTTCTTGCAAGTTCGTCACGCCGTCTATACATGCACCTTGCAACCGGCGCGGCCGGCTCTTTTCAGGACTGACCTTGTCGTCGTTCGACCACCTGCAGCATCTCTGGCGTTCCGCCATCGCCACACTGGCGCCATCGACCGCGCCGCCTCCGAACCACTTTTTCACACCACAGGATATCGGGCGTCTGCACGATCAGGATGGCCCCAACCGCGCCAGCATCGATGCCCAGACCTGGGACGATCTGCTGCTGCCGTCGTTCGAGGACAAGCTGGCGCCCGATGCCAGCATTTTCGGGCGCCAGGTACTGCACCGGCGCCTGCGCGCGGGCGTGGACGATGCCGCCTGCAGCGCCCAGCGCACGCGCCTGCAAGGCCTGATCGCGGACCCGGCACACCTGACCACGCTGACCGCGCAACTGCGGATGCTGCGCCATGCGGATGTCGATGTGAGCGCGCTGTTGTTCGGCGAGACGCCGCCCGTGACGCCGTGGTGGGCGCGCTGGTTATGGCTACTGCCGGTGCTGCTGCTGGTGTCAGTCGCGGCGCTGGTGACGTTGCCGCTTGGCTGGGTACTGACGCTGGCCGCGCTTGCGCCGCTGATGGCGCTGCAGATCCGCTATCACCAAGAGATCGAGGGCTGGACCGCGACCATCCGCTCGCTGGGCGCGCTGCTTGCCACCGTGGGCCTGCTCGGCAAGGGTGGCGGGGCGTTGACCGAGCCGTTCGTGGCGGCGCGCGCGGCTGCTGCGCGTCTGCATGTGCGCCTCGACCGGCCCTTCGCGCTGCGCATGATTCCGGGCGGCAGGCAGTATGCCGACTGGTTCGCTGCCGGGAATATCGCGCATTACTTCAGGACGGCGCGCATCGTGTTCGGGCAGCGCGCGTTTCTGCGTGAGTGCTATCTGGCGTGCGCCAACCTGGAAGCCGACGTGGCACTGGCGCGGCACCTGCACGCGATGCCGCGCTGGTGCTGGGCCGAACGTGGCGGGGCGCGCGAGCTGCTGCTGGAAGATGGCGTGCATCCGCTGATGGCGCAGCCGGCGCCGCTGTCCTTGTCGCTGCATGAGCGCGGCGCGTTTGTCTCAGGCCAGAACGCGTCGGGCAAGAGTACCTTCCTGCGCATGGTGGGCCTGAACCTGCTTGCGGCGCGCGCGTTCGGCTTTTGCTACGCCACGCGGGCGCGCCTGCCGGCGGTGCCGGTGCGCGCCAGCATGCAGAACGAGGATTCGCTGCTCGGCGGCGAGAGCCTGTACATGGCGGAATTGCGGCGTGCCCGCGAACTGCTCGAAGCAGCCGGCCAGACGGCCGGTGTGTGCCTGATCGATGAGGTGTTTCGCGGCACGAACCATCTCGAGTCGGTGTCTGCTGCCGCTGCGGTGCTCGAGCAGTTGTCTGAGCACGACCTGGTGCTGGTGTCGTCGCACAATCTGGTGCTTGCGCCGCTGCTGCAGGCGGGGTTCGACGCTATCTGCATCGATACGACCAGCGGTCGGCCAGTGCTGCAGAAAGGCGTGCTGCGTAATCCGAACGGGATTGCGCTGCTGGCCAGGGAGGGTTTTGGCCCGCAAATCGAGGGCAGGGCGGCGGAAGTGGCGCGCTGGTTGAGCGGCCACTTGCTGGAGCCGGTGACCGGCGCGCCGACGGCGCAGCAGGCGTGACAGGTTAGAACGCATGACAAAATCTGTTGCTTCGTCTGGCGGCAACATGCTTGTACACTGAGCCATGCCGCCCGGCCGCTTTCGGCCAAGAGCAGACATTGCTGGAGAATGAAAATCAAAGATAAAGACGTTATACAAGCATTGACGCAGGACGGCATATCTTTGGACCGCTGGCTTGCTGTTGACAGTCATCTTGTGGGGTATTTTGATGAGATGGGCCGTCTAATGCTCCAGGTGTTAGAGGACGACGTCCTCTCATCAGCAGCAGCAAAGATGCTACGGAAGCGTGGTCAAATTCAAGAAAATACTGAGGGTGATGAGCCCATTTAATCAGGTCTGCTTCGGGACGACACCGGCCTGTCGATCTACCGATATACAAAGGAATCGAATGCACGGCTTTCGGAAGATTTAAAGCTGGAAGGCGTCGTCAGATCGGAGATACATCAGATCTGTCTCGGGCGGTACGACGTCCAATTTCTCTTCTACTCAGGAACCAGAATGTGCGTTCAAAGTTTGGTTGAGGTGTTTGAGGGCGAGGAGCTAGTCGCTACGTGGGACGAAGAGCGAAATTGGACTACCACGGCCTTTCAAAAGCTCATGAACGAGACGGTCGATAGTTGCGTCGTGCTAAGCAAGCAGACCATGGAGATCAGGTTTCAGAGCGGACTGCAGCTGCGCCTGCATGACAATTCGACCCAATACGAGAGCCTTCAAATCTACCCTGACGTCATCGTTATTTGAAGAACGAACCACTGCTTCGAGTCGGAAGCGGACGCAACCGAAGGTCGGCAACCACCAAAGAGCAGTGATTTAACCGAGGAACCAGAATACCCACAAATACGGATTGCTGCTCTCCCGCTGGGTTACGGTTGGTGAGGATAGCATCGCCATTCGCGGAGGGCTTAACGCTACCGCCAGACCGGCAACAAACAAATTTAACGCCCCTACATCCTGGACTTGCAGCATGAGCAAACTATTAAGCTTTCTTTTCGGTTCGCGTCCGCAGACTTCGGCCGGGGTCCGCGAGGATCTGAAAAAAGCATCGATTTCCCAACTGGTCGATTGGTCGCGTCACTATGACGGATTCCTACGAGAGGGAGTGCTGGTCCGCGCTGTCGAGCTCCGCTCGCCAGAACTTCTCGACGCAATCTTGGAGCGATTGAACGACTGGGTTCCGCAGGTACGTCAAGCTGCCCGCACGGCGCTCCTCACGCTTGTACCGTTGCTCCCGCCCTCCGCCATCCTGAAAACGCTTCCTGACATTGATCGGTTGCGACTTGCCAAGCGCGAGAATCATTCCGACTGGATTGACAAATACCACGCCACAGTCGTTGACGCCTTGGGGGGCGATGCTCTAGTTGCCGAGGCAGTCATGGGTACTGGCGAGATTGCGCGCTCTTGCTTCGACATCGTCAAATCGCATTCCCTACTTGGCGCAGACGGGTTGGCGCAGCGCGTGCTCGCCAAGGGGGCCGACTTCGGCACGTCGCTTGCCGCTTGGCGTTTGGGAAGTACGTTGGAAGCAAACGAGCGGAGAACCTTGGCAGCAACCGGGTTGGCGAGTGCCTTCGGCGCAGTTCGCACGGTCGCTCTGCGCGAGGCATTGACCTCTGCGGACGAACACGCAGATGCTTTGGCCGAGCAGGCTCTACTAGATTCGCAAAGGTCGGTACGTGAAGTAGCGATGTGGTACTTAAAACAAAAAGGCTATCCGGTTGCGCAGTTTTATGTCGACCGCCTTACACAGGACGTACTGGCGATGCGCAGGACGCGTATTTGCCTGGCCTCGTTGGCGGCATGTGGCACGCGCGACCATATCGCGCTCATCAGACGGTTTGCAGACCTTCCGCACGCTCGGACGCAGACAACTGCTGTCATGTCATGGGCCCGTCTGGCTCCTGATGCCCGCGATGAAATCCTGCGATTTGCGTTACTTTCCCAATTTCCCAGGGTTCGAAAACTGGCTCTCGTGTTGATGGAAGATCTCGGCGCATACATCGATCTGGACGAAGCACTGACCCTGGTGGAGGAAAGATCTGACCATGCACTCGCCCTTTCACTAGCGCGACGGGAGCCTTGGACATGGATCACAACCATCCTGAAGATGGCAAACAGCCCAGTCAAATCACCGGGCAAGGAACATCTGATTTGCGAGCTACAACATTGGCTGGCTGAGTCCGCTAATATCTATACCAAACCGACCGATGCACAGGCCAAAGACTTAACTTCGGTACATACCCGGCGAGTGCTTAAGGAACTGATCGGCCAAGATGTCTTTTGTAGGAACGGGGCATTTCGGCACGTCTTTGAATTGCATGGCCTTACCTGATGAGCTGGATGTCTGCTTTGGGCCGATAAGGCTGCATTCCGCCAGAAGCGGACATGGGGCCGACCGTTTAAACGCTGTTAATAGACCTGCTCTGCGCACAAAAATGATATCTCAAAGTTGGTCACTGATCGCTGGCGCGGTGGCGTTTGGAATCTACGCAGTTGTTATGGCGGCAACGTCTGGCTTTGGGCTGACGGCTGCTTTTCTCTCAGTCCTGGTCGCATTCGTAGCGGGATGCTTCAAAGCAGACGCGCCCCGATTTTTTGCAGGCTTGACGCTGGCCCTGTGCTGCTGGATTGCCTTGGGTTTAGTTGCAGGCACGGCGTCTGAGCGTTCATCTGCAATTGTTGTCGTGCCAGTCGTACTAACAATGGCGTTTGGTCTTGGAGCGATAGCATTTTTCGCCGGACACCTGACGCGCCGAATCGCTGGGACCTTAAAGTCATAGCCTGAATGTCTGCAATGGGTCGGTTCCGGCCTGTCGCGGTCACCGCTGAATTTTCAACCTGCCAACCTGCTACGCTGGCCCGAACGGCCGGGTTCGGCCGACAGCTGCCTGTCAAGGCGGTCGCCGGATTTTAAGCCTTGCGACCTCCTATGCTGATGCGAACTACCGGCCCCGGCCCAGCCTGTGTAAACAAGTGCGATTGGCGTGTTCCGGGGTCTCTCTACCACTCTCGACCTTGCAAAAACGCCGTAGCAAGCGTTTTAAAAGGTCAAGTGTGGCTAGGCCGGCATCCAACATTTTCCGCTAGTTTTCTACGGCAAAATTATTACGAAGCTGCATGGCGCCGATTACGCCTTGCTGGCCGCGTTCCTGTGGCGGCGCGACCACCCCAGCATGCCGGCGCCAAGCAGGAACATCGACGCCATGGCCGGTTCCGGCACCTCGTTGACGGGCTCCAGCAGGACGAATGACAGATTATCGGCATAGCCATCGTTGTCGCCCGAGACGAGGCGCTCCATTGATAGCCAGAAGGACAGCTTGCGGGTTCCGGTAGGCATGAATCCCGCTGCCTCGCGATAGTACAGGCCGGTCTGGTTGCCGCGATCCGCCGGGGTGACGGGACCGATCGCGGAGCTGCCTATCTCGTTGTCGAGGTCATCAAGAAACTGCACGTAGAACAAGGCGTTATCGCCCTGGTCGGCCCAACCGCCAAGCCAGCCGCTCAGGGAATACGAGATGTTCGTGGTCGTCGACACGCTCAAGTCGAGTGTCTGGAAGCCGACGGCATACTGCCCCAGCCCGGCAAACATGTTGCTGCCGCGATCGGCCGGGCCAGGCTGACTGGGCAGCACCCAGTTGCTGCCATAGTTCACCGACTGGACCATGTTGTAGTCCGGGTAGCCCGTCCAGCCGTTCATGCCCGCTTCGGCATCGCCATTGACAACGAGGTTCTGACGGTAGATGGCTGCGGCCTGGCCGCTGCAAGCCACGGCGAACAAGACCGCGGCAACGAGAAATCGAGACTTCATAAAAGCTCCTTGTAAAGATCAAACGACGCGGTACTGGTCGAGTTGGGCGGCCCCGCGCATTGCCGGATCGCTGATCGACGGTGAGCCGTTTTCCAGATGGCCGGCAAAGCGGCGCAGCCAGCCTGGCAGGCCGTTCACGCGCAAGCTGTAGTCGTACCAGTTGGAGCTCGATGCCAGTGGTAACCGGATCGTGCTCGTCGAGCGTGCGACGACTTGCATTTCCATTGGCTTGTTTGCGTAGTACTTGTTGGCGGTGAGCTGGAAGGTGCAGGGCTGTGCGCCGTTGTTAACCAGATCGATCACCAGTTCGCCAGCCCTGCGGTCGGCGCGCATACGCATTTCCGGCCATCCTGCGGTGACTGCGCCGCGCACGTCCCCGACGATGTGGCGGTGGAAGCCGTTCGGTCCCAATATCCACAGGTCGTAAGCGGCCGCGGTGTTCCAGCGGCCTTGCAGCTGTTTCCCGGGTTCGACGGTATAGCGACGCGGGATCTGGTCTAGCGCGAGACGGTCGTACACATGGAACACCGCTCCGGCTTCGCCGAGGTTTTCGAAGTTGAGTACTACCTGGCCGCCTCCGGCCGGCACCAGGGCCTGTACCTGGAGTTCGTAGGGCAGGGCGCGTGCCGGCCGCACACCGGCCGCCTGGACGGGCGCTGCCAGCGTGGCCGGCGTCGTGGGCACCTTGGTGTTCGGCAGGCCCATCGCCATTGCGCGCCGCGACGCCGTTTCTGGCAGCAGCTGCGCGAAGCCGTTGTCGTTCGGGTTGGCGAAGTCGAAGCAGGACAGCAGGTTGCCGCTCACCGCGCGACGCCATGCGCTGATGAGCGGTTCGCGCACGCCAAAACGCGCCTCGATGAAGCGCAACACCGAGGTGTGGTCGAAGACCTGCGAGTTCACCCAGCCGCCCTTGGTCCAGGGCGAGATGACGTACATCGGCACGCGTGGCCCGAGCCCGTAGGGGCGGTGGTGCGTGCGTGCGTCGGCGCCGTTAAGCACATGATGGTATTCGCCGGTCGTATCGACTGTCGACGCGCCGGCGAGCTGGGACTGTGCAGAATTGCCGCCGTTATCCGTGTAAGCCGGGACTGACGGCGGCGGCATGTGGTCGAAGAAGCCGTCGTTCTCGTCGAAGTTGATAATCAGGACCGTCTTGCTCCAGCTGTCGGGATTGGCCGTCAGGGCGTCGAGCACGCGCGCGATGTAGTCAGCGCCCGAAGCGGGGCTCGAGGGGCCCGGGTGTTCGGAGCCTTCGGCTGTGGCCACGACCCAGCTGACCTGCGGCAGTCGGTTGGCCAGCACGTCGGCTTTGAGCAGGTCGAGGTCGCGTGTGCTGGTGCCTCGGTCGCGCAGCGCTTGCGAATAGCCGGGCCTGCGATACCACGCGTTGCGGAAGGAGCGAAATCCTGCCAGCGAGTTATCGGTGAAGTTGTCCGCCATGTTCTGGTAGACCTGCCAGCTGATGCCGGCCGCTTGCAAGCGCTCCGGATAGGTAGTCCACAGGTAGTCGGTGGACGTATCCGGATTGAAGTCGTCGCGGCTGTTGTCGGTCGAGGGGCCGCCTGCCACCGCAAGGGGATCGTTGTGGCCGCTGAACAGGAACAGGCGGTTCGTGTTGGTGCCGGTTTGCGTCGCGCAGTGGTAGTGGTCGCAAATCGTGAAGGCACGCGCGAGCGCGAACTGGAAGGGGATATCGGCCTCGGCGTAGTAGCCCATCGAGTGGTTCTGCTTGACCGTGCACCAGTCGTTCATTCGTCCGTTGTCCCACGCCAGTTGTGCATCCAGCCAGGCGTGCGGTGTCCCGGCCACGCGCATCACCGGGAAGTCTTGCACTGTATTGAGCCGGAACGGCGCGATGGCGCGGCCCTGGGGCCAGTTCGGCCGGCCCGGCACCGGCGCGCCTCCAACCGAGCGCTGCACGAAGACCGACTTGCGATTGAAGAGGTTCTGGCGGTCCATTACCGGGATCGGAAAGGGATCACCGAATCCGCGCACCCCTTCCAGAGTGCCAAAGTAGTGGTCGAAACTGCGGTTTTCCTGCGTCAGCACGACGATATGCTCGACGTCCTGCAGGCTGCGGGTGCGCTGATTGGCGGGGAGGGCCAGGGCTTTCTGTATGGATGGCGGAAAGGTCGCAAGGACGGCGCTAGCGCCACTGGTCTTGCCCAGTGTGCGGAGGAAGTCGCGACGGCTCATGCGTGCACCTTTGTGCATGCGAACGCGGAATCGAAAATTTGCATTTGATTGATCCAGGTCGGTTGTCAGGGAAACACGAAAACTGCAGCCTTGCGAGGATCAGCTTAGGGGTGAAAGATGAACAGTTGATGACGAGCCAAGATAAAGTTCGTGCGTTGCTTGTTTCCGCAGCAATGCAGGACAAGCACAGTACGGCGTGCGGAGCCGCTCTCAAGCGCTCAACATTACTGAGAAAGATGAAGCCGAAGTCGCTCAGGTCTACGGGATCGAAGCGCTTTACCGAGCCATTGCAAAGCGATAACAGTCAATGCGGTTGGCGTCATGATCGAATTGTTTGGCCGTGATGACTGCTATGATTTTGCCGCATCGTTTATGCATCTGATCAAGGCGATACCTGGTTCGCTGCTCACAGACTGCCTGGAGCAGCTGAACGACGAGTGGAAGATCGAGCGGTGGAACCGTGCAATAAGAGACAGTCGCGGCTTTCGGATCTGTGACCCAAAACGGCCAAAACCGGACAGTCCCTTCAATAACCCGAACCCTACGATGAACGTAAATTTGCTTGCCGACATGAACTGGGAATCAAAGCTCAACCATGCGATGCGGGTTATAGATTTCAACGAGCTAATCGAGGCTGATTACGGGCCCGGCTTATCCGAACTTGTGCTTGTGACCATTTGCCGCGACCCAGTCCATGAGGCAGCTGCCGGTCGACAGTGTGTAACTTTTCCAGCTCGGCAAGCTGAAAAGCTGACGCCATCGGGGCATTGCAGGTCGAATCGCGCTATGACATAGAGGCGCGCGAACGGCTCGGCCGATGGCGGCGGGTCGTCGAACGCACCGTGGGTTGGCTATACTGCGTTCGCAGACTGCGCATACGAGACGAGCGACGAGCAGACATCCACCAGGCGATCCTTTCACTTGCCTGCTCGCTGTTGATAGTACTTCGAACGGTTCTGTCAGGCGCTCCTGGTCGAGCAGCATCAGTCCAGCTGCAAAGCCCTGGCGATATCGTCCCACGCCACGGCCTTGTAGTTCTGCGCCCCGTCCGGCATGCGCTTGTAGCCGTCGTGCACCACCAGCATGCCACGCGCGAACGGGCCGCCGAGATTGGCCGATGTCACGTCGAGTCCATCGGTCTCGGATGCGCCGTCGATGCCGTTGATCGCATCGAGCCCCACCCGGAACGCGCCGCGTACGGCAAACGGCGCTTCCGCATCGAACACGACATAGCTGTTGTTGCCCTGGCTCGACACCACCAGATAGCTGCGTTTCGCGCCGTGGTAGATGCCCATGCCTTCAACATCGTCGTGCAGCCATTCGCCCACCGGCATGATCATCTTCAGCGTTGCCGGCTGGTCGGCGCGCGCCGACGTCACCCATAGGCCGCGGTCTTCTTCGCCCACGAACAGCAGACCGCTACGGTCATCCGCCACGCAACCTTCTGGCTGCGACGCGAGCTTGAACGTGCGCGCCAGCCGTGCACCGAACTGGCCGCCACTGCGCGTGATCTGGTAATGCTCGTAGCGGCCGTCCTTGTCGTTGACGAACGCGTCGAGGCCACCTTCGGGCGTGCGCAGCAGGCAGGTGCCGTAGATGTCGCCCAGGCCGGTGGGCAGGCGCGCCGCTTCGCGCAGTTCGCCCTTCGCATCGATCGCAAACAGCACCATCGCCTGCTCGTCGCGCTGGGTGGCCACGGCCAGGTCGAAGCGTTCCGCGCCGAAGCGCACGTCCTGGCGCAGGTCGACGTTGTTCAGGCGGCCGGCTGCGAGCAGTTGCGTCTGACGGCCCTGCAGGTCATACACCAGCATGCCCTGTTTCTTGTTGGTGCCGAGGATGCGCGACTTTGCAGGGTCGGTCGGATGGACCCAGATCGCCGGATCGTCGGCCGCGTCGCCCAGCTGCGCGACGGGTTCGGTCTGCATGCGTGGCAGCACGATCGGCAGGCGTTTGGGCGGCGCACTGCCGGCCTTCCAGGCCAGCGCCGGGGCTTGCCAGCCTTGCTTCGTGCGCACGGCCAGCTTGTCGGACGCCGGCGCCAGCGCCACCAGTTGCTGCGCGCCGAGCGGGCGGACGGGAAGCGCGCGCCAGCGCTTGCCGTCACGCTTCCAGGTCAGCAGTGCGCCCTTGTCATCGATCGCGGCCACGCCGCCCGGCAGCACCGCCAGCGCCGTCAGTTCACCTGTCAAGCGACCGTGCGGCGCCTGCAGCGCCACTGGGGCGCGGGCCGGCGGGCCTTCGGCATCGGCGCCATACGCCCACAGGCCCATGCCTTCCTCGGCCGCGAACAGCGTGCCATGCGCATCGTCGACGCGGCACACCTCGACACCGGACGGCAGCGCCAGACGGCGCACCAGGCGGTGTTCGTTACTGGTGCCGCTACCCCCGCTACCGCCACTACCCAGCAGCCATTGCTGCGCCTGGCCATCCTTCGCAACGAGGAATACGTAGTCGAGCTGCTGCGCATCGCGGTACAGGCAGGCCGCCTCGATGCCGAAACCCGTATCCGGCAGCACGGGCAGTGCGCGCAGCGTGCCGGCCTTGACGTCGATCTGCACCGGCAGCGCGCGTTCGGCGTTGGCGTCGATGACGATGGCCAGCGCGCCGCCATCCAGCGGGCGCAGGTCGAGTCGTTCGCCACGCAGTGGCAGGCGGGCGCGCTCGAGGCCATCGGCGCCGATCAGGCGCAGCGCGCGCTTGTCCAGGGCCAGCCAGCCGCCGCCAGGCAGCGCGGCCAGTTCTTCGGCGTCGTTCAGCGTGGCCGGCACCGTTGGTGCAGCGCCCCATGCCGGCGCGGCCAGGGAGCAGGCCAGCAGGACGGCGTTCAGGATCGGAGAAACGGTCTTGTTCATCAGAAGATGCTCGCTTTCAGGCCGATCTTATAGGTGCGGCCGTATTGTTCGTGCTGCGCATTGCGCGACTTGTCGCCCAGGTACACATAGTAATGTTCGTTATTCAGGTTGCTGGCGTCGAACGTGAGCTGCCAGCGCTTGTCCAGTTTCCAGGACATCGACAGGTCCAGCTGCTTCTGGGTGTCGACGAAGCGGTCCTGCGTCGCGTCCAGCGTATCCTCGCCCAGCTCCAGCAGATACGGCGACTTGTAGTTCATTGCCAGGCGCGCGCTGAACGGACCGGCTTCGTAGCCGAGCATCACGTTGCCGACGCGGTTCGACTGGCCCGGCATGCGGATCGTGCGCGCGGCGCGGCCACCGTCGCCATCGGCGCTGTCGATCGTGGCGCGCGAATTGGTGATGCTGCCGTTGATGCCAACCAGCAGACCATTGAACGGCGCGGGCAGCATGCGCAGCGGCTGCTGCCAGGCCAGTTCGATGCCGCGCACGCGGGCCTTGTCGCCATTCTTGTACGAGATCGCGCTGCTGTAGTCGGCCCAGGCGCCACTGCCGGCGAGATCCGTGGTGTAGGTGAAGTCGCGGATGGCCTTGGTGAAGACGTAGGCCGAAACCACGCCATCGCCGCCGATCACGCGCTCGATGCCCAGGTCCAGGTTGTGCGAGCGCAGCGGCGCCAGGTCAGGGTTGCCGATGGTCGCTTCATCATCGCCGTCCAGACTCACGCCAGGCGCCAGCTGGGCGAAGTTGGCGCGCACGACCGAGTTACTCCACGCGGCGCGTACGCTGGTGGCCTGGTCGACGTCAAAGCGCAGGTGCACGCCGGGTAGCCAGTTGGTGTACGAGCGGCTGGCGGAGCGTGGTGTGATGTCGTCGTCGGCCACTTGCGAGCCGTCGGCCGTAAAGCGCGTGCGCTCGGCCCGTACGCCGGCCAGCAGCGACCAGGCGCCGCGGCGCAGGCTCGTTTGCAGGTAGGCGGCGTCGATGTCTTCCTGCAGCCTGAAGTCGTCCAGCGCCGAATCGACGGCGACGCGGGCCGGATCGCGCGCCAGATTGGCCAGGCGCGCACGCACCAGGGCCGGATCGATCGCGTAACCGAGATTGCCGAACGGGTAGTTCAGGCGCGTGCCATTCACGAACGCGCTCATCGAGGTCGGGCCGGCGCCGAAGTAATCGCCGTCGGTCGGGTCGTCGCTGCCGTATTCCCAGGCCTCGGTGTCGGTCTTCTTGTCGCGGCGCGTGGTCTTGGCGCCGAACTTGACGGCGCCGTTCCAGTCGCCGGCGTCGAAGTCGCGCTGCAGGTCCAGGCGCAGCTGGCGGGTGCTGTCTTTGGCGGAGGCGCGTTCGAGCGCGAACGAATCGAGTTCGTAGTTGGCGGCGTCGGCCACGCCGGCAGGCGCGATCAGGTGCGGCGTGCGGGGATTGGTAAAGCCGATGCCATCGAAGCTCTTGAGATTGGTGAAGCGCGCATCGGCAATCGCGTCCGGCGTCTTGTCGGTGGCGCTGCTGGCCGCCGCTTCGGCGTGCAGCTTCCAGTGCTGGCCCATGCGGCGATCGAGCGATCCCGTGAGCGAGCGGATCTCTTGCGTGTACTTGCGCTGGCGCAGGCGGCGCTCGACGGTGGCGGTATCTGTCTCACCTTCGAGCACACCGTCTTCATTGCCTTCGAAGTCGCCGATCGTCATGCGGTCGCGCGACTCTTCGTCCGAGAAGCGGCTGATGAAGCCGCGCAGCGCGTAGCTCGTGGCCGCATCCGGGCGGTAATCGAGATTGATGGCGCCGGCGCGGCGTTCGCGCGTGGGCAGGTAGTCGCGCAGCTCGAAACCGGCGAGGCGCTTGCCATTCCAGTCGCCGCCCGTTTCTACGTTGTCCGAACCGAACTTGCGCTTTTCGCCCGAGATGCCGGCGGCCACGCCCAGTTTGCCGTCCATGAAGCGCTGGGCCCACAGCAGGTTGGCGCTTGGGCTGTTCTGGCTCGTGTTGGTGTCGTGGCCGACCGCAGCGCCGACGTTCAGCAATGTGCCAGGCAGGTCGAACGCGGACAAGGTCTTGACCTCCACGCTGCCGCCCAGCGAATTGGCATCCTGGTCCGGCGTGGCCGACTTGGTCACTTCGAGCGAGCGGATCATCCCGGCCGGCAGCACGTCCAGCGCCACCGCGCGGCGCGTGGCTTCCGGCGACGGCACCAGCGCGCCGTTGATGGTCACGCTGTTGTAGTCCGCATCCAGGCCGCGCACCACGACATAGCGGCCTTCGCCCTGGTCGCGCTGGACCGAGACGCCCGGCATGCGCGCCAGTGCCTCGGCCGCGTTCTTGTCCGGCAGGTGGCCGATATCGTCGCTGCTGACGACACTGACGATATTGTCAGCCTGCTCCTGGGCGGCGATGGCGCGCGCCAGGCTGGCGCGCTGGCCGGTGACGATCACGCTGGCCGGTTCGGCGGCATGTACGCCAGCGGCGGCCAGCAGGCCGGCGGTCAGGGCGGGAAGGGCAAAGTGGCGCATGGGGGAGAGTCCAATAGGTTGGGATGCGGCGGATTCTGGTGCCTGAATGTGACCTATCGGTGACCATGATCGGTCGCCATCCGGTATCTGGCGCGGTGCACGGTGTGCCTGAGCCGAATTGACCCTGCCAGTTTCGACAACACCACGGGGCGGGCAGTGAGCCTGTACGCTCTGCGCCGTTTTATGTGAGCTGTTTCGACCCTGTGCCGTGGCGCCACAGCTTTGCCATCCTGTCATCCGGCGGTCATCTGGTTGCGCTATGTTCCGGCGATCTTCCCTGACGGCGCCGCCCATGTCTCCCCTGATCCGCCACGTTCTGTTGATCGCCGGCCTGCTCGGCGCCGTCGTGTTCCTGTTTACCGGCGCCGGTCCGGCCATCCCGTTCGCGGCATGGGACCTGGTGGACATCGCCAGCGAGGGCGGCACGGCCCTGCTGGCGGCCCTGTGGTGCGGGTTGGTGCTGGCCAGCCGGCCCGACGGCGTGGTCACGCGCCTGCTGGCCGGGGGCCTGGCCTGCATCATGCTGGGGTCGTGGGCCGACTGCCTCGATGAAGTGTTCGATGTCGAGAAGTCCGCGCTGTGGGACAACGTGCTGGAGGCGCTGCTGCCGCTGGGGATGCTGGTCCTGACTGCCGGCATGGTGTATTGGCGCCGCGAGCAGGCCACGCTGTCGGACCACATGCGCAAGCGTGAGCGGCTGTTTCGCAACCACCGGCCATTCGACCGCATTACCCAGCTGGCCGACGCGGCCTATCTGCGCGCGCAACTGCACATCGAGAGCAAACGGACGGACGGCGTCGGCTCGCTGGTGCTGTTCGATATCGACGCCTTCCACCGCATCAACCGCGAGCACGGCCAGCCCGAGGGCGACCGCGCGCTGCAGGCCGTCGCGCACATGCTGCTGCTGAACCTGCGCAATGACGATCTGCTGTGCCGCTATGCGGGTGACCGCTTTGCCGTGCTGATGCCGGGCCTGGCCGAACCCGAGGCGCGCGCCGCGGCCGACCACTTGTGCCGCATGGTGTCGTCGATGCGCCATCACGCACCGGGCGGCCGGGTGCACATCACGCTGCGCCATGGCTGCGCGCCGGCGCGCGGCGCGCCCGATGCGCTCCTTGGCGCGCTGTGTCGGCAGATGGACCGCCAGATGGATCACCAGATGGACCCCGCGTGATCGCCTGGCAGGCCGCCACGGCAGCCTCGCCCGCGGCGCGCCGGCACAGCGCGCTGGCGCTGGAATACGGCCGCTCGCGCGATGCGCTTGATGCCGACCTGCTGCGCGGATGCGATCCGGGCGCGGACAGCGCAACGACCCCTGGCCAGTACCTGCAGCAGCTGGCGAACACCCTGCGCCTGCTGGACAGCCCTGACACCAGCTTCATGCTGGGCCAGCAACTGCTGCCGGGGCACGACGGCGCGGCCAGCCACGCGCTCGCGCAGGCGCCCAACCTGCGCACGCTGCTGCAGACGCTGTGCCGCTTCCACGCGGGTTTGACGCCGCTGCTGCGCCCGCGCTTCGAGACCTGGGACGATGTGGCGCTGCTGTACTGGGTCGATGCGTATGGCGCGCCGAGCCTGCGGCCGGCACTGGTCGAGATGCACATGACGGCCGTGGTGGCGCTGTGCCGCTGGCTGGGCGGCGAGCGCCTGCCATGGCGTTTCTGCTTCAATCGCGGCGCGCCGCGCCACATCGAGCAGCATCATGTGCATCTTGGCGCGGAGCTGCGTTTCGGCTGCCAGCTCGACGCGATGCTGCTGCCATCTCGCTGGCTCGACCGGCCATGGCCGCGCGCCAGCGAGATGGCGGCGCGCCTGGCGTACCAGGCGGCCGAACTGGAACCGCGGGAGGCGCCCGGCCTGCTGGCGGCGCTCTATGATTACCTGCTGGCGCACGTGCGCCAGGCGCCCACGCTCGAGCGCACGGCGGGCGACTTCGGGGTCAGCCCGGCCACCTTCAAGCGCCAGCTGCTGCGGCACCATACCCATTTCCAGGGTGAGCTCGACGGGGTGCGCACGCACGTGGCGCTCTGGCTGTTCCAGGCCGAGGGGGCCGACAATGACGCGGTGGCGCGCCACCTGGGCTTTCACGATGTGGCCAACTTCCGGCGCTCGTTCAAGCGCTGGACGGGGCTGACCCCGGGGCCGATCCGCGCTGCGCTGGCCGGAGAGCTGGGCTGGTTCGCGGGGCGCCTGCAGGGCATCTGAATTCGCTGCACTGCCGCGAAAATGGTATCGTGCGCGGTCATTGTCGCCGCCGAAGAAGAGGAATGCGTCCCAGTCCCACCCTGCATATCGTTTGTCCCACCCAGAAACGGGGCTTCCCGGCGTTCATGTCGGTGGTCTTCGTCTGGGTCGTGGCGTCGGGCCTGGGCAATGGCTGGGAGCACGACGGGTCGTTCGGATTCATGCTGCTGACGGTCGGTGCACTCGTTATCATGGTCCTGGCGGCGTGGGCGCTGTACCGCAATTTCGTGTTCCAGGATGCGCTGTACATTGCGCGCGAAGGCAACCTGCCGTCGTCGGTGCCGCTGGCGCTCATGGTCCACGAAATACGCGCCGTGCGCCTGCTGCCCAAACATGAGGCATGGACGCCGGAGGGCAAATGGGATGCGCTGGGGTTTGGCCAGGGCCGCATCGAGATCGATACCGCCACCCATCGTTACCACTTCGGCATCGGCCTGGAAGAGCACGAAGCCGAGGCCGCGCTGCAGCGCATCGTCGAATTTTGCCGTGAGCAGGGCATTGTTGCCGCTGCGGCCTGAAATCACAGTCCAACCAAGCATGAGGGATGCCATGTCCGCCAACTTTGCCGTTCGTCTTTGCAGCCTGCTGCTGCTCATCGGTGGTATCGCGTCACAGGCCCATGCCGCCGAGACGCCGATCACGCTCGACACGCCCACCGGGCAGCTGGCCGGCACACTTGAACTGCCGGCAGGCGCCGACAAGCCGCGCGTGGCCTTGCTGATCGCCGGTTCGGGCCCGACGGACCGTGATGGCAACAGCTCGATGATCCCGGGCCGCAACGACAGTCTCAAGCTGCTGGCCGCCGGGCTGGCCGAGGCCGGCATCGCGACGGTCCGCTACGACAAGCGCGGCATCGGTGGCAGCCATGCGGCCGGTTCTGCCGAATCGGCGCTGCGTTTCGAGATGTTCGTCGACGATGCGGCGGCCTGGATCGCCCGACTCAAGGCCGATCCGCGCTTCGCATCGGTGGCCGTGATCGGGCACAGCGAAGGCTCGCTGATCGGGATGCTGGCGGCGCGGCAGGCCGATGCGGCGGCGTTCGTGTCGATTGCCGGCATTGCCGATGGCGCGTCGACCCTGATGCGCAAGCAGCTCGAAGGCAAGCTGCCGCCAGAGCTGGAGAAGGAAAGCGAGCGCATTCTGGTGTCGCTGGAAAGCGGCGTGGTCGTCGATCCGGTGCCGCCGGCGCTGGCAACGCTGTTCCGGCCGAGCGTGCAGCCGTATCTGATTTCGTGGTTCAAGTATGTGCCGGCGCAGCGCATCGCAGAGCTGACGATGCCGGTGCTGGTCGTGCAGGGCAATACCGATATCCAGGTGGACGTGGTGCAGGCCAACCGGCTGCACGGCGCCCGCCCGGGGGCGAAGCTGGCGATCATTCCGGGCATGAACCACGTGTTCAAGCACGTGCGCGCGGTGCCGGAACTGCAGGTGGCCAGCTATGGCGATCCGAGCTTGCCGGTCTCGCCCTTGCTGGTGAAGTCAATCGCCGACTTTTTACAGCAGGGCGGCGCGACCACGCCTTGATGGCGTGCCCGGCCACATCGATACGCCCATCCATCCCTTCTGCGCCTACCCATGATCGAACGCATTCACCTGTCCATCATCCGCGAGGTCGATCGCCGCGGTTCACTGACCGCCGCTGCCGACGTGTTGTGCCTGACCCAGTCGGCGCTGAGCCACGCGGTCAAGAAGCTCGAAGTGGGGCTGGGCACGCCGGTGTGGACGCGCGAGGGCCGCTCGCTGCGCCTGACCCAGGCCGGCCACGCGCTGCTGGCGCTGGCCGAGCGGGTGCTGCCGCAGCTTGAACATGCCGAAGGCCAGATGCTGGCCTACGCGCGTGGCGAGCGCGGGTCGCTGCGCATCGGGATGGAGTGCCATCCCTGCTACCAGTGGCTGCTGAAAGTGGTCGAACCCTATCTGGCGGCCTGGCCCGAGGTCGATGTCGACGTCAAGCAGCGCTTCCAGTTCGGCGGCCTGAAGGCGCTGCTGGGCTACGAGATCGACTTGCTCGTCACGCCCGATCCGCTGTTCAAGCCGGGGCTGCGTTTCGTGCCCGTGTTCGACTTCGAGCAGGTGCTGGTGGTGCACAGCGGCCATCGGCTGGCGGGGCGCGCGCATGCTACGCCGCGTGACCTGTCCGATGAGGTCCTGATCACCTATCCGGTCGATATCGAGCGGCTCGACATCTATAACCAGTTCTTCGTGCCGGCCGGCTGCGCGCCGCGCGAGCGCAAGGCGATCGAGACCACCGACATCATGCTGCAGATGGTGGCGAGCGGCCGCGGCGTGGCGGCGCTGCCGCGCTGGCTGGTGGAGGAGTACGCGGGCCGCATGCCGGTGGCGCCCGTGCGGCTGGGGGAGGCGGGCGTGTTCAAGCAGATTTTCCTGGGCACACGCGAAGTAGATGCCGGCACCACGTACCTGGATGCGTTTGTCGAGATCGCCCGCCATGCCGAGTTGTAGCAGTGATGCCACATTGGCCACGGTCTGCGTCAAGACGGCGAACGACTGCCTGCAAAATCAGCAAACTGGTTGACCCGTCATCACAATGCGTCTATACTCGCAGGTTCTCGATTTATTCTGCACATCGTATACGCATTCGCAGCCGCTCCATTTTACTGAGTGGCTTTCGTCGCCTGTCTTTGTCATTGTCATCGGGACTAGGTTTCAGTCCCCGGATCAGCACGTTGCAGGTTCGGGTCATTAATGAGTAGTACTTTGTTGGATTAGGAACGATGCCAACCATCAATCAACTGATTCGCAAACCGCGTGAAGCTGCGGTTGTGAAGAGCAAGTCGCCGGCACTGGAAAACTGCCCGCAAAAGCGCGGCGTGTGCACCCGTGTGTACACCACCACGCCTAAGAAGCCAAACTCGGCGCTGCGTAAAGTCGCCAAAGTGCGTCTGACCAACGGTTTCGAAGTCATTTCGTACATCGGCGGTGAAGGCCACAACCTGCAAGAACACAGTGTCGTGCTGCTGCGCGGCGGCCGTGTGAAAGACTTGCCGGGTGTGCGTTACCACATGGTTCGCGGTGCACTGGATACCCAGGGCGTCAAAGACCGTAAGCAAGCTCGCTCGAAGTACGGCGCGAAGCGTGCCAAGGCTGCGAAGAAGTAATTCTTCGGCGTGTCATGCACACGTCACATTAATTAGATAAGTTGAGCCGGCCGCAAGGCCGAGTAAGTGAAGGGTCAAGAGGGCCTTTCGCGAGTGCACAGCGTGCACTCAACTGAAGACATGAAGGAATCGAAATGCCACGTCGTCGTGAAGTACCCAAGCGCGAAATCCTGCCGGATCCAAAATTCGGTAACCAGGATGTCGCCAAATTCGTCAACGTTCTGATGCTGTCCGGCAAAAAGTCGGTTGCAGAAAACATCATCTACGGTGCATTCGAACACATTCAATCCAAGTCGGGCAAAGACCCGCTGGAAGTGTTCACGACCGCGATCAACAACGCTAAGCCGCTGGTGGAAGTCAAGTCCCGCCGTGTCGGTGGCGCCAACTACCAGGTGCCAGTGGAAGTTCGTCCGGTTCGTCGTATGGCGCTGTCCATGCGTTGGTTGCGCGAAGCCGCAAACAAGCGCAGCGAAAAATCCATGCCGCAACGTCTGGGTGGTGAACTGCTGGAAGCGGCTGAAGGCCGCGGCGGCGCGATGAAGCGTCGTGACGAAGTGCACCGTATGGCAGAAGCGAACAAGGCGTTCTCGCACTTCCGCTTCTAAGCAAAAGGGCGAAGGTAGGGGGATTATTTCCTTGTGCTAACGTCCCCGTAGTATCTGTTGTTCAGGCCGGGCTCATTTTGATCATCAAGATGATGCTCGGTTTTGTCCATTCAAAGATTTAGGAAAAATTATGGCACGCAAGACCCCCATCGAGCGCTACCGCAACATCGGTATTTCGGCTCACATCGATGCTGGTAAAACCACCACCACCGAGCGCGTCCTGTTCTACACGGGCGTCAACCACAAAATCGGCGAAGTGCACGATGGCGCAGCGACGATGGACTGGATGGAGCAAGAGCAAGAGCGCGGCATTACCATTACCTCGGCAGCGACGACCTGCTTCTGGAGCGGTATGGCCAACAACTTCGCCCCACACCACATCAACATCATCGACACCCCGGGCCACGTTGACTTCACCATTGAAGTCGAACGCTCGATGCGCGTGCTCGACGGCGCCTGCATGGTTTACTGCGCAGTCGGCGGCGTGCAGCCACAGTCGGAAACCGTGTGGCGTCAGGCTAACAAGTACAAAGTTCCACGTCTGGCCTTCGTCAACAAGATGGACCGTACCGGCGCGAACTTCTTCAAGGTCTACGAGCAGATGCGCGCTCGCCTGAAGGCAAACCCGATTCCGCTGCAGATCCCGATCGGCGCCGAAGAGAACTTCCTGGGCGTGGTCGATCTGGTCAAGATGAAGGCCGTGTACTGGGACGACGCGTCGCAGGGCATGAAGTTCGACTACCGCGACATTCCTGCAGAACTGCAGGACGAAGCCAACGAATGGCGTGAAAAGCTCGTCGAGACCGCTGCTGAAGCGACCGAAGAGCTGATGAACAAGTACCTGGAAGAAGGCGACCTCTCGGAAGAAGAGATCAAGGCAGCCCTGCGTCAGCGTACCATCGCGTCGGAAATCGTCCCGATGATGTGCGGCACCGCGTTCAAGAACAAGGGCGTGCAAGCCATGCTCGACGGCGTGATCGAATACCTGCCATCGCCAATCGACATCCCGCCAGTCAAGGGTATGGACGAAGATGACGAGCCAGTCGTGCGTGAAGCCAAAGACGACGAGAAGTTCTCGGCGCTGGCATTCAAGATCATGACCGACCCGTTCGTTGGTCAGCTGATCTTCTTCCGCGTCTACTCGGGCACGATCAAGTCGGGCGACACCGTCTACAATCCGATCAAGAACAAGAAAGAACGTCTTGGTCGTATTCTGCAGATGCACGCTAACCAGCGCGAAGAAATCAAGGAAGTCCACGCCGGCGACATCGCCGCTGCGGTCGGCCTGAAAGATGCAACCACGGGCGAAACCCTGTGCGATCCATCGTCGATCATCACGCTGGAAAAGATGGTCTTCCCTGAGCCGGTGATTCAGCAGGCAGTCGAGCCAAAAACCAAGGCCGACCAGGAAAAAATGGGCCTGGCACTGAACCGCCTGGCACAAGAAGATCCGTCGTTCCGCGTGCGTACCGATGAAGAATCGGGCCAGACCATCATCGGTGGTATGGGCGAGCTGCACCTGGAAATTATCGTTGACCGCATGAAGCGCGAATTCAACGTGGAAGCAACCGTCGGCAAGCCACAGGTTGCGTACCGCGAAACGATCCGCAAGGCAGTCACCGACGTCGAAGGCAAGTTCGTCAAGCAGTCGGGCGGTCGTGGTCAGTACGGTCACGCAGTCCTGACGATCGAGCCACAAGAGCCGGGCAAAGGCTTCGAGTTCGTCGACGCGATCAAGGGCGGTGTCATTCCTCGCGAATACATCCCTGCAGTCGAAAAAGGTGTGCGCGAAACCCTGACTTCGGGCGTGCTGGCTGGTTACCCAGTCGTTGACGTCAAGGTCACCGTGACCTTCGGTTCGTACCACGACGTTGACTCGAACGAAAATGCATTCCGCATGGCCGGTTCGATGGCGTTCAAAGACGGATGCCGCAAGGCCAGCCCGGTCATCCTCGAGCCGATGATGGCCGTGGAAGTCGAAACGCCGGAAGACTACGCCGGTTCGGTGATGGGCGATCTGTCGTCGCGTCGCGGTATGGTGCAGGGCATGGACGAAATTCCAGGCGGCGGCGGCAAGATCATCAAAGCCGAAGTGCCACTGTCGGAAATGTTTGGTTACTCGACCTCGCTGCGTTCGGCGACCCAGGGCCGTGCGACCTACACGATGGAATTCAAGCACTATTCGGAAGCGCCTAAGCACGTGATTGACGCCATCGTCACTGCCAAGTCGAAGTAATCAGCAATACAAGCAATTCAAGGGAGACGGGACGTCCTGTCTCCCTTTAAACAGAACATATCGTTTCTTTAAAGGAATCTGGAAATGGCAAAAGGTAAATTCGAACGGACCAAGCCGCACGTCAACGTCGGCACCATCGGTCACGTTGACCACGGCAAAACCACCCTGACGGCTGCTATCGCAACTGTCCTGTCGAAGAAATTCGGCGGTGAAGCCAAGGCCTACGATCAGATCGATGCGGCACCGGAAGAAAAAGCACGCGGCATCACCATCAACACCGCGCACGTTGAGTACGAAACCGAAAACCGTCACTACGCACACGTTGACTGCCCAGGCCACGCCGACTACATCAAGAACATGATTACCGGTGCTGCGCAGATGGACGGCGCGATCCTGGTGTGCTCGGCTGCTGACGGCCCAATGCCACAGACCCGCGAGCACATCCTGCTGGCGCGTCAGGTTGGCGTTCCGTACATCATCGTGTTCCTGAACAAGTGCGACCTGGTCGACGACGCAGAACTGCTGGAACTGGTCGAAATGGAAGTGCGTGAGCTTCTGTCGAAGTACGAGTTCCCAGGCGACGACGTCCCAATCATCAAGGGTTCGGCACGTATGGCCCTCGAAGGCAAGCCGGGCGAAATGGGTGAAGAATGCATCACCCGTCTGGCCGAAGCCCTCGACACCTACATCCCAACGCCAGAGCGCGCTGTTGACGGTGCGTTCCTGATGCCAGTGGAAGACGTGTTCTCGATCTCGGGTCGCGGTACCGTTGTGACCGGTCGTGTCGAGCGCGGCGTTGTCAAAGTCGGCGAAGAAATCGAAATCGTCGGCATCATCGACACCGTCAAGACCACCTGCACCGGCGTGGAAATGTTCCGCAAGCTGCTGGACCAGGGTCAAGCTGGCGACAACGTCGGCCTGCTGCTGCGCGGTACCAAGCGTGAAGATGTCCAGCGTGGTCAGGTCCTGGCAAAGCCAGGTTCGATCAAGCCGCACAACCACTTCACCGGCGAGATCTACGTTCTGTCGAAAGATGAAGGCGGCCGTCACACCCCGTTCTTCAACAACTATCGTCCACAGTTCTACTTCCGTACGACTGACGTGACCGGTTCGATCGAGCTGCCAGCAGACAAAGAAATGGTCATGCCAGGCGACAACGTGTCGATCACCGTCAAGCTGATCAACCCGATCGCGATGGAAGAAGGTCTGCGCTTCGCAATCCGCGAAGGCGGCCGTACCGTCGGCGCCGGCGTTGTTGCAAAAATCCTGCCTAACTAATCAGGGCAAGATGGTGGATCGGCTCTCTTTCGGGAGAGTCTGATTGACACAACGATGGGGACAGACTTTTCGGTCTGTCCCCATCTGTTTGGGTGGGAACGATGTTATACTCCCGCCTCTTGTGCAGTAACGAAGTATCTCGACCACATTGCCGGCACCAAGCCGGAACGTTCTTTTAAAGGAAATCGCATGTCCGCTAACCAGAAAATCCGTATTCGCCTGAAAGCATTCGACTACAAGCTGATCGACCAGTCGGCCCTGGAAATCGTCGAGACCGCGAAGCGCACCGGCGCCGTCGTCAAAGGCCCAGTCCCACTGCCAACCCGTATCCAGCGTTTCGACGTGCTGCGTTCGCCACACGTGAACAAGACCTCGCGCGACCAGTTCGAAATCCGTACGCACCAGCGTCTGATGGACATCGTGGACCCAACCGACAAGACCGTTGACGCACTGATGAAGCTCGACCTGCCAGCTGGCGTCGATGTCGAAATCAAACTGCAGTAATCGCATTTAAGTGTTGGCGGCATTGGCCGCCGATGCTGCAAGAAGCCAGGCTGACCGTATTGCGGGCAACCTGGCTTTTGTCATTTCTGGGCGCGACTCCCATCATGCCGGGTGCATGAACTGCGCTCCGGCAGCCATCAAGCATTGTCGGCACTGGCAGGGCGTGATGTAATCGACAGGTTTGCTTAGCTCGATTGCCCGCCCATGCGTCAGATGCATATAGTTTCCCTCTTGCGTGCCACGACGTGGCGCGAACTCGCCGGCCTGGCGATCGGCGCGCTGTTGCTTACTTCTATCGTCAAAGCACTTGCTCCCGACTCTGCAAAACCACTGCTGCATCATGCCGGTCTAGCACTGCCGTTGCTGCTGCTGATGGCAAAGGACATCGCGCATGCGCCCCAGGCGTGGCAACGGCTGCGTAGCGCCCATGCGGCGCGGGCACCGTGGCATGCGCACCTGACGGCGCTGCTGCCACCTGAACTGCCGGGACTGTTCAAGCTCGATCGCCTGCTGTGGCTCGGTTGCCTGCGCCGCGTGCAGGGCAAGCCGCTACCGGTCACGCTGCCTGAGGGTGTCGCACTGAGTTACCTCGAACGCGGTGCCTATAACACGGCACGCGCGGTGGTCTTCGTCGCGCTGCTGCTCGAGCTGCCCACGCACGCACTGCTGCTGCACCTGTTCATCAAGGATCCCGATGCGCTGCTGGTGATCCATGTGCTGGGCGCCATTGCCGTGTTGTACACGCTGGCCTGGGTGCTTGGGGACCGCTGGCACATCGGGACAGGGCACCATGTGATGACGCCAGAGGCACTGCACCTGCACGTGGGCGTGCGGGTCAAGGGTACGCTGCCGTTGGCGGCCATCGCGCGCGTCGAACCGGTCGACCTGCTACTGCCGACGTGGCGTCATCGGCACGGTGTGGCGCGCAAGGATACGTTGGTTGTGACGCCATTCGACAAGCCGAACTGCGTGCTGGTGCTGCACGAGGATGCGCAGGTCGACATCCTGCTGCATCAAGTGACGACGCGGCTGCCGCAGTATGTGTTCTTGTATCTCGACCGCCCAGCATTGCTGGCGGCGCACGTCGACCGGATGCGTCCAACCGTCAGCATGCCATGCTGATGCAGGAGCAGGGTGCAAGGAGCCGCGCCGGATCGGTCGCGTTCATCGTGCTGGCTCACGTGCTGTTCGTGCTCGCATTGGTGCACTACGCCAGTCCCCGGCCCGAGAATGCCAGCACGCCGGTCGATTACATCGCGTTTGCCTTCATCGTGGCGCCGGAGAAGCCGGTGCCAGTGCCGGCGCCGCAGGCGCGCAGCGCGCCGCCACCAGTTGCTGCCCAGGTCGTGCGGTCAGCCCGCATCGCCACACCGCGTGCGATGCCAGCGTCGCCTGAGCCGATGACGATCATCACGCAGCCGCAGGAAACCCCATCGGCCACGCCAACCGAGACGACGACGGCACCGGCACCGGCACCAACCGGAAAACTGGACATGGAATCGCTGCGCGGCGTGGCCCGGCAGGTGGAAAAAGAGCGGGTGTCAACCGCACTGGAACGCGTACGCACCGCGGAGCAACTGCGCGGCGCCGATGACAATAACCTGGCGCGCGCGATCAAGAGGGCGAAGAACCCGGACTGTCAGAAAAAGTACGCCGGCGGCACAGACGCCAACCTGCTGCTGTTGATCCCGCTGGCCATCGATACGATCACTGGTACCGGCTGCACGTGGTAGCTGCCAAAAACAGCCGGGGTCAGGTCTGACATTCGGACACGATCTCTACCGTACCTTGACCGAGCGTCGGATAAATGCTTGCTTGCTGGCGAAGTTGCCCTAGCAGCTTCCCGGAACTTTAGCTAAAGCTGAGGCCGTGTCCGAATGTCAGACCTGACCCCGGCTTTGTTATGGCCAGCTTATTTGCTGCCGGTCTTCCAGCGCATGCCAAAGCCGAAGTGGCGGTCCATCAGTTCATGCGCGCTGGTGGTGCCTTGCTGCTGGAAGTATTCGGCCAGTTTGGTGATCACGAGCTGGCCGCCGCGGTTTTCGATCAGTGCGATCGCGCACATGATCTGGCGGTCGCCGCCGTCGAGTTTGACTTCCACCGGCGCCTGGCCCGGCGCGGTGATCGTCACCACGCCATTGGTCACGCTCCAGTTGGCCGCGCCTTCGTAGATGAACGAGAAGATCACGGCGCGCTTGATCTGGTCGAAGCGCTCGCCGTTGATGAACAGGTTTTCGCCATTCGCGGCGGCGCCCGTACGGTCGTCGGCGTCGAGCTTGATGAACGGATCGCGCTCGTAGTCGCCGAACGTGTTGCCCAGTGCTTGCACCAGGCCGCGGCGGCCGTCCGTCAGCTCATACATGCAGCCCAGATCGAGGTCGATGCCGGTACGGCCCTTGCGTGACGCTTGCGCCTTGTTGGCCATCTCGCCCGCCTTGTGCGCAAGGTCGCCGGCCATGCTGGTCAGGCGGTCGAGGAAGCCGCCGCCCCTGGCCGCTGCGGCCGGTGGCGGCGTGGATGGTGCCGGTGGCGGCGCGATCGCGGCCTGGTTCCAGTTCAGGTTGACGTGGATGCGGCCATAGCCGCCGCCCGCGCGCTTGTCGAGCGAGACCTTGTCGCCGCGCTTGTCGAGCGTGATTTTTGATAGCGAGACGCGTGGCGCGGCTGGCGTCGCAACGGCAGCAGGTGCCGGCGTGGACACCGGCGTCAGCGCTGGCGTTGCAGGCTTCGACGAAGACCCCGCCTCGGCGCCGCCAAAGTGCGCCAGCAGCGCCGACAGGCCGCCACTGAAACCCTGGCCGACCGCGCCGAAGCGCCACTGGCCGTCGCGGCGATACAGCTCCGCCACGATCACGGCTTTCTCGTCGCCGAAGTCGGCGCCCGACCACGGGAAGCGCAGCGCGCTGCCCAGCGTGAGCGAGCTCGCGCCCAGCGTGCGCATGCTGGCCGCGCCGTCGATCGCGGCGACGAATACCAGCTTGGCGATCGATGCCGGCAGCTGGTCGAGGTTCACGGCGAAGCTGGCGCGGCCCGACGACTGGTTCAGGCGCACTGCGCCCTCCGGGCTGGCCAGCTGGTTGTAGAAGACCATGTAGCGGTCGTCGGACAGCTTGTCATTGGCATCCAGGCCGAAGCAGGACACATCGACCGAGGCGCCGTTGGCGGCAATCTCGACGTCGACGTTGAAGACGTGGCCGCTGCCCAGATCGGCCAGCTTGCCTTTCTGGCCGCGCGAATAGGTGGTCATGTTCATGAGGGTTCCCCTTCCAGGAATGGTTTGTGATCCAGTTCGGCGCCGTGGAAACCGAACAGGCGCGATTGCTCGACCGTGCGTTCGGCCCAGGCGCGATGGGTGGCGACTTCGCACATGGCGTCGTTCATGCGAAACACGGCCGGCGCCGACTGGTCGAGAATCGCGCGCGCCACCGCCAGGTCTTGCGGCGACACCTTGAAGTGCTGCTCGATCGGCGCGATCTGGGTCGGATGGATGGCCGTCTTGCCGATCATGCCGTGCGCCAGGTCTTCGATGACTTCCTGGTCCAGCAGCTCGGGCAGGTCGAGATACTCGAACACGGGCGCGGTCAGCATGAAACCGTAGGGCCGGAACGTGGTGACCAGGCGTGAGATGACGGGCCCCAGCGGCGTGCGGTACAGCGTCATGCCGCGCGGCCGGCGCAGGCCCAGCAGCGCCAGCAAATCGTTGCCGCCGATGCGCAGCGCCAGGATGCGATGGCGTACGCCAGGCGCTTCGAGCACGGCGCGCAGGCCCTGCATCTCGAGGTCATCAAAGGCTTCGGCCGTTTCCAGCGTCGGCATCAACACGTGCTCGGTGTGGCGCAGCAGCCGGTAGTAGTTGTCGAAGTTGTGGCGGGTGATCTTGGGCAGCACGAAGCCGGTAAGTTTGTCGGCGCCCGGCATGGCCAGCACGCGCTCCAGCACTTCGGTATTGCGCACCCGAACGAAGCGGTCGGCCGCCACGTCCACGCGCATATTGGCCAGCACCACCGACAGGTTGAACAGCGAATAGCTCAGCTCCCGGTCGGCGATGGCGTCCTCGGTGCAGAAGATCAGCGACCGCGCCTGCGGGATCAGGTCGCCGTTGGCGATCTCCGCCAGGTCCTTGTGATTGGCCGGCACGTACAGCGACGCGCCCAGTGATTTAGCCATCGGATGCACTCCTGATCAGGGATACTGCGTGGTAGGGCAGGCTCGGGTCGATCTCGACCGCGACCTGTTTTTCTTCGGCCAGCGCGGCCAGGTGCGCCACAGCCGGCGCATCCGCATCGCGCAGCACCAGCAGGCGCGGCACGCGCCGCAGCAGCACACGCGTGGCTTCGCCGATGCCCGGCTTGACGAGGTTGATGTCGGCCACGCCATAGCGCTCCATCGCGGCGCCGAGATAGGCTTGCGAGCGCGCGCGCGCCGCGTGTGCATCGACTGGCGGCGTCTCGACGACATCCACCGCCAGCGCCAGCGCGGTCAAATTATCGGCGAACGCCTGAGAGCGGTCGATGCCGGCAAAGTCCGCATAGAACACACAGCCATGGAAATCGTCCGAGCCCAAATCGTCGGGCATGACGGTGCGGCTTACCAGGCCGGACACCGTCGCGTTCAGGATGCTCGACGGGATCAGGTAATCGTCGCACGAGGCGGCGCAGGCGGCCGCCCCGGCCAGATCCGACAGCACGTACAGGCCCGTGTCGATGGCCACGCCGTGACGCACATTGAACGCCTCGACCGAGCCGGCCAGTTCGCGCGCGATGACGCCCTTGCCAGTCCAGCCGTCGACGAACACGATCGATTCCGGCCCATGGCCCTGGGCCAGGATGTGGCGCAGGGCGGGGGCGTCGATGCCGCGGTCGCGCACGATCGATACGCAGTAATGCACGGCGTCGCGCCCGAACCGTTCGCGCAGCAGGCGCGCCACGACCACGCCCACCGGTGTGCCAGCACGGGCCAGCGAGACGATCGTGACCTGCTGCGCGCGGCGCCCCGCGATCAGGCCGGCCAGGCGCAGGCAGTCCTGCGCCATGCGCGGGTTGTTGGCGGCGCAGGCGGCGTCGAACAGGCGCATGTAGCGCTCGGACGGTGCGGATTCCGGCGACAGCATCTGGCTGTAGTGACGCTGGCCGCTCTGAATCAGCGCTTCCTTCTCGGCGACATCGGTGAAGTTCTGCTGCGGCAGGCGGCGCAGCAAAAAGTCGACGTCGCCATCGCGATAGCTGCCCGGGAACGGCGCACGCCCGGTCACAGCGCCCCCACGGTGGCGCCGGCCAGCTGCGTGCCGCGCGGGATGATCGCGTAGTCGCAGGCAGCCATGAAGCGCGCATCCGAGCGGCTGTCGCCCATGCCGAAGGTGACGATCTCGCCGTGTTCGGCCTTCAGGCGCGCCGTGATGTGCGCGACTGCGTGGGCCTTGTCCAGCGCCCTGGGCAAGATCGCCAGGTTGTTGCCGTTGCGGTGCACGACATAGTCGCGGTTGCCGTCCGCGATCCACGGCCGCACCACGTGTTCTTCGAGCGGCGCGAGGCGTTCGCTCAGCTTGTCCGGGTCTTTCACGACCAGGAAGAACGGCGTGCCGATATCCTCGATCATGCGCGCGCGGCCGGCGTAACCGGTGCGTTCGCCATGGGCATCGATGTGGGCCGCCAGCTCCAGCAGGCCGGGCAGGGCGGTGTGCATCGCCGTGCGCACGCCTTCCAGAAAGGGCCGGTCGACCGCGCCGCCCGGTTCCAGCACGACGCCGCCGTAGTTGATGACGGCGTAGCTGGCGAACGGCAGGTGCACGCGGCGCAGGCCATCGAGGTCGCGCGCCGTGGTCGGGATCATCGTCATCCCGTCCTGCAGCAGCGCGAGAAACGAGCGCTGGGCCGGCGTGGTGTATGAACAGATGCTGCCGTCCTTGTAGTACGCAGCAGGCTGCAGCGCATCGGGGGCGTCCCGGTGCGTGCCGCACTTGCCGAAGGTCTGGAACAGTGTGTCGTCCAGGTCAGCGAACAGGAACTTCTTCAACGTGGTCCTCGGACTGGAAGTGGAACAGGCGCGCGCGCAGGGTATCGGCCAGCGCGAACAGCGCGGGGCCGGGGGCAGTTTCAAAGCACAGCAGGACATGGTCGTACTGGCCGGGTGCGACGTTGTACAGGTAGTTGGCGATGCCTTCGCCGTAGTTGTCGGGGAAGCTCAATGCGTGGCCCACCGCGCCCCAGGTCAGGATCGGCGAGCGGGTTGTCGACTGCACCACCACGTCGACGCCGCGCGCTTGCAAGGCCGCGCCGAGCAGCGTGGACGCGTGCATGAATTCACCGGTGCCCAGCACCAGCACGCGGCTGCCGGGGGCGAACTCGCCGGCCAGGCGCGTGGCCAGGGCGGTCGGCGCTGGCACGGCGTGGTCGATGCCCAGGCGGCCGAACGTGCTGCTGGCGCCGCGGTCGGCGTCGTGCTCGAAGCGCTGGGCCGCGCCCTGGTCCGGCGGCAGCGGGCCCTGCGCAAACGTGAACTGGCCATCGACCAGCGCGCCGATGGTGGCCGGCAGGCCGAAGCGCGCATCGAGTTCGCCGGGGGCGGCCGGGCCCATGAAATTGGTGATCGTCGCCAGGTGCACGCGCTCGATGCCGGGGTTCAGGCGCTGGCAGGCGGCGGCCAGGTTGACGAAGGTGTTGCCGGTGCTGGCTTCATCGTCGACCATCACGACCGTACGCGCCGCCATGAACAGCGCGTGCAGCGCCGGATCGGTGGGCTCGTGCAGGAACTGGCGCGGCGCGTGGCTGTGCGCCTCGGCGAATTCGATCAACGGCCCCGCGCCCACGCGGTAGCGCGTGGTGTACAAAAACAGCGCCTGCTGCGCCGGATGCGCGCGCAGCCAGGCTTCGAACACGCCCTGGCCCAGGCCAATCGCGGTTTCGGCCATCGCGATGAAGAGCACCGGGCCATCGACTGGCGGCACGGTCGCCGCCAGGCGCTCGTGCACGGCCAGCATCGCGCCGGGCGACGCCGGCCAGTGCTTGCCCAGCACCTTGCTCAGGAAGAGGAAACCACGCTTGGCATTGGCGCGCGCGGCAAAGCCGAGCAGCTCGTCGGCCTCGGCCGCGCCGCTGTCGATGCGCAGTTCGAGCGTGCCGGTAGGCAGTTCGATGCGCTGCAGGGTGGAGGAAGGCGCAGCCATGGTCATGCCAGTTCCGTGGCGACGCTGACTTCGGCCACGCGCATGCCGTTGGCTACCGGCGGCACGGTGACGCTGTCGACACCGTCGGCAAAGCAGCGCAGCGCGATGTACGGCAGGTTGGGGCCAGCCAGGCATGCCATGGCGATTCCGCCCGACATGCGCGGGTTGATCTCCAAGAGGCGCGGGCGGCCGCCGCCTTCGCGGAACTGCGCGTTGAACACGCCGTTCAGGCGGTAGTCGGCGCACAGGCGCGTGGTGGCGTCCAGGATGTCCTGGCGCATGTCGATCAGCTGGCCGCTGCCCGCCTGCGGCAGTTTGCGGCGCACGACGGCGGTCACCAGGCGGCCATTGTCGCCGACGCAGTCGACGCTGTATTCGGGGCCCTCGAGGAACTCCATCAGGAGCATGGTGCGAAATTCGCCCATCTCGGCCAGGCCGCGGCGCAGGTCGTCGTAGCCGACGTGGTACTCGGCGCCGGCCAGCAGCAGCGCGGCGCTGCTGCGCGCTTCATCGACGATGGCAAAGCCCAGGCCATAGATCGAATGCGACGGCTTGACACACAGCCTGGCGTGGCGCGGACGCAGTTCGGCCCAGGCAGCGTCGAACTGCGCGATGTTTTCAAAGACGCGAAACTCGGCCACCGGCGCGTCGGGCAGCACGGTTTCGGCGTAGAAGTCGGCCTTGTCGTGGATGCGTTTGAGTTCGGCGGGCGGCGCGGCCGACAGCACGCGCGTGCCAATCTCGGCGAAGCGTCCCAGTTCGGACGCCAGCAGCGTGGCTTCACGGCCGGGCACGAAGATGTCGATCTTTTGCTCGCGACAGAAGGCCAGGCACCAGTCGATATACGCCTCGCTTTTCAGGCCGACCGGCTCGATATGAAATTCGTGGGCCAGGCGCGCAGCAGGTGCATGGCGGTTGGCGTTGCTGTGAACGATGGTGAAACGGCCGTCGGTATCGGCCTCGCGAATCAGCTTGATCGCAGCATTGACGGACGAAAAAGTCCTGTTGTACCAAACGCGCATGCGCTATTTCCTGAAGATGTTGCAGACAGGGCCCGCATGTGGCGCGGGCCCGGGGGATTACATGGCGACCGGCGAGGCGAACGACTCAGACGTTGACGCCGAACGAGCGGGCCAGAGGACCCAGGCCGCCCTTGAAGCCCTGGCCGACGGCGCGGAACTTCCATTCGCTGCCGTGGCGGTACAGTTCACCGAAGATCATTGCGGTTTCGGTCGAGCTGTCTTCGGACAGGTCGTAGCGCGCGATTTCGGTTTCGCCGGCGGCGTTCAGGCAGCGGATGTACGCCTTGCTGACCTGGCCGAAGCTCTGGCGGCGCGCTTCGGCATCGTGGATGGTGACGCAGAACGAGATCTTGTCGATGTCGGCCGGCACGCGGTTCAGTTCAACGGCGATCTTCTCGTCGTCGCCCTCGCCCTGGCCGGTGGTGTTGTCGCCTGCGTGGACCACAGAACCGTCGGTCGACTTCAGGTTGTTATAGAAGATGAAGTCGGTATCGCCGCGCACTTTGGCGTCGGTCTTGAGCAGGAAGGCGCTGCCGTCCAGATCGAAAGCGGAACCGTCGGTCGAGCGGGGATCCCAGCCCAGGCCAATGATGACCTTGGTGAGGCCCGGTGCTTCCTTGCTCAGGTTGACGTTGCCGCCTTTTTGCAGACTGATTGCCATACGAACTCCTTGTTCCGTTGAGGGTTGACTGGCCGCCGGTACACTGGCGAACCTCGGGGGATGGTGCCGCCAATATAGGCGGTAAGCGATCAATTGTACATGGGGCCACGGCGCGCGGATTTCAACCGTTTTTCATAGGAGGATGTACGTACTTGCGGCCCACAAAAATCAGGCCCGTATGCGTAACGGGCGAAAGAACGCACGGATCTCTTCGGCCAGCATCGCAGGCTGCTCGAGCGCCGCGAAATGCCCGCCCGCCGGCATCGTGTTCCACTGCTGCACATCGAAGCTGCGCGCGACCCAGCTGCGCGGCGGCATCGGCAGCTCGAACGGGAACAGGGCCACGCCCAGCGGGGGCGCAACGCGCGTCGTCAGTGCCATGGGCCGGGCGCGGCCCTCGACATACATGCGAAAGGATGACCCGATCGATCCGGTAAACCAGTACAGGCTGATATTGGCCAGCAGCGTGTCAAGGTCGATGGGGCCATCGCTCCAGGCCTGGAATTTTTCGGCAATCCAGGCGGCCAGGCCGGCCGGCGAATCGTGCAGGCCCACTGCCAGCGTGTGCGGCTTGGTGCCCTGCAGCCGCGCGTAGGCGCCTTCGCGATCCAGAAACCCGGCGGCGCGGCGCAGGAAATCCTGTTCGTCGTCCGTCAGCTGTTCGCCAGCGGCCTGCGGTGGCCGGAACGAGCCGGGGATGTAGTTCAGGTGCATGCCGATGACCTGCTCCGGGAAGCGCTGGCCCAGCCAGGCGCTCACGCCGGCGCCGATGTCGCCGCCCTGCGCGCCGAAGCGCGGGTAGCCCAGGCCCGTCATCAGTTCGGCCCACAGGCCCGCGGTTTCGAATGCGCCGATGCCCTTGTGCGTGGGTTGCGACGAATAGCCGAAGCCGGGCAGCGATGGCGCCACCACGTGGAAGCTGTCGCGCGGATCGGCGCCGTGCGCGCCCGGGTCGGCCAGCAGCGGGGTGATCGCTTCCATCTCGAGAAACGAGCCGGGCCAGCCATGCGTGAGCACCAGCGGCATCGGATCGGGCCCGGCGCCGCGCTGGTGGACAAAGTGGATAGTCTGGTCCTGCACGCGTGCACGGTACTGCGGCAGGCGATTCAGGCGCGCTTCGACCGCGCGCCAGTCGAAGCCGTCGCGCCAGTGCGCCAGCAACTTCGCCAGGAAGGCGGGATCGATGCCTTCGCTCGCTCCCTGGCCGGCGATGGCTGGCGCGAGGCGGGTACGCGCCAGGCGCGCATGCAGGTCGGCCAGGTCGGCCTCGGGAACGGCGATATGAAACGGTTCGATGTGCATGGCGGCCGGGAGCTGGGAAGGTAGTGCCGATTGTAAGGTGCCCTGAAGACGGCGCACGATTTGGAGGATCAGGCAAAGACCGGCCAGCTTCCGGCAACGGCGCGGGCGGCGCGGCTCACATACTGGCTGCTCTCTCCAACACACAAGGAATCACCATCATGACCACGATCGCTCTCGTTACCGGCGCCAGCCGCGGCCTGGGACGCAACACCGCACTGCACATCGCCCGCCGCGGCGGCGACGTGATCATCACCTACCAGAGCCGCCAAGCCGAGGCCCAGAAAGTGGTCGACGAAATCCGCGCTTTGGGCCGCCAGGCGCTGGCGCTGCAGCTCGACGTGGGTGACGTCGCCAGCTTCCCCGCGTTTGCCGCCAGCCTGCGCGCGGCGATGGCAGACACCTGGGGCCGCGAACAGTTCGACCACCTCGTCAACAATGCGGGCCACGGCGCCATGGCGCCCATCGCCGACACCACCGAGGCGCAGTTCGACCATCTGGTCGACGTCCACTTCAAGGGCGTGTTCTTCCTGACCCAGGCGCTGCTGCCGTTGCTGGCTGACGGTGGGCGCATCGTGAACCTGTCGTCGGGCCTCACCCGTTTCGCGCTCCCGGGCTTTGGTGCGTATGCGGCCGTCAAGGGCGCGGTCGAGATCCTGAGCCTCTATCTCGCCAAGGAACTGGGCGGGCGCGGCATCGCGGTCAATACCGTGGCGCCGGGTGCGATCGAGACGGATTTCCTGGGCGGCGCGGTGCGCGACACGCCGGACCTGAACGGCGTGTTTGCCGGCATGACGGCGCTGGGCCGGGTAGGGGTGCCGGACGATATCGGGCCGATGATCGCCAGCCTGCTGGGGCAGGACAATCGCTGGATCAACGGCCAGCGCATCGAAGTCTCGGGCGGCCAGGCGATTTGAGGCGCCTTGCGCTCAGGCGGCGTGCAGGCGCTCGTGCGCGGCGCTCACGTCGCGCACCGGCGGCAGCCCGAACATGCGTCCGTACTCGCGCGTGAATTGCTGCACGCTTTCATAGCCGACCGCATGGGCGGCCGTGCTGGCGTTGACGCCGTCGGCGAGCATCAGGCGGCGCGCCTCGATCAGGCGCAGCTGCTTCTGGAACTGCAGCGGTGTGAGCGACGTTACCGCGCGAAAGTGCTGGTGGAACGAGGAAGGACTCATGCCGGCCAGGCCGGCCAGCTGTTCCACCGGGAGCCGGCGTGCATAGTCGGTGCGCAGCAGCGCGACGGCGCGCGCCACGCGGCGCACGTGACTGTCGGGCAGGCCAAGGCGCCGCACCGCCGCGCCGTGGCGGCCGGCCAGCAGCCAGTAATGGAATTCGCGCACCAGCGCGGCCTGCAGCACCGGCAGCGCGGCGGGCCGCTCGATCAACCCCATCAGGCGCAGGGCGGTGTCTGCCAGGTGCGCGTCGGTCGGCGCGCTGCGCACCGGCGCGCCGGTGGTGTCTTCGATCGTCGCCATGTCGGTGGCCAGATCGGCAATCACGGCCGGATTCAGATCCAGCACCAGTGAACAATAGGGCGCCCTGCTGCTGGCCTGCGTGATCTGGCTGAGGGTAGGCACGTCGGCCATGATCAAGAGAGAATCGCCCGCATGGAACGTGAGCGTTTGCCCGCCCGTGCTGACTTCTTTGCTGCCTTGCAGGACCAGGCAGGCCAGCGGGCGGGCGATCTGGCTGGTCAAAGCGCTGCGCTCGTTCACGCGGATCGCGACCAGGCCGGCGATCGGCGTGGGCGCGATGCCGTCGCGGTCGGCCTGGAGGGCGGCGTAGCGCAGGACGCGGGCGAGAAGTGGCGTGTGCATGCGCCAAGTGTAGCGCGACGAACCCGCGTCAGGCAGCTTTCCCGATCGATGCATCGGCGTCATTCCCTGCCTGGGCGCTGTCGTGCGGCCGCGCTTCACGCGTGAGCTGCACGGTCTGCACCGGCAAGGCCAGTGCCACGTCCTGCGCCTGCAGCAGCGCCACGATGCGCAGATAGATCTCCTGCTGGATATCCATGTAGATCGTGTAGTCGGTATTGTCGACGTAGTACACGACTTCGTAGTTGAAGCTCGGCGCGGCCAGGCCGCTCAGGTGGGCGCGGTCGAAGCGCACCTGTGGCTGGGCGCGCACGATCTCTTCCAGCAGGGCTGGCAGCGCGCGCAGGATCGGTTCGGGCGTGCGGTGCGACACGCCGAACCCGAACACGACACGGCGCGACGCCATCCGGCGCAGGTTCTGGATGCGGCTCTTGAGCAGGTCGTTATTCGAAAACACGATCTGCTCGCCGCCCAGGCTGCGCACGCGGGTGGTCTTCAGGCCGATCTTCTCGACCGTGCCCAGCATCTTGTCGACGATGATGAAGTCGCCCACGACGAACGGTTTGTCGAGCACGATCGAGAGCGACGCGAACAGGTCGCCCAGGATGCTCTGCACCGCCAGCGCGATGGCGATACCGCCGATACCCAGGCTGGCCACGAGCGTGGTGATGTTCACGCCCAGGTTGTCGAGCACCATCAGCGCGACGATCGCCCACAGCGCCACGCGTACCAGGAAGGTGATCGCGGCCGATGAGGTGACGCGGTCCGGGTCTTCGCTGCTGCGCTGCGCGCGCGTGACGCGCAGCCAGGTGCGCAGGCCCGTATCGCCCCACAGCGCGACCTGGACCAAGAGCGCCGTGATGGCGAAGCGGCCGATGAACAGGTCCGCTTTGGCGGGCAGGGTCAGCAGGCTGGCGCCGACATACAGGCCGACAAAGCCCAGCACCACCAGCTTCGTCGAGCGCAGCGTGGCGGCGGCAATGTCGTGCAGCAGCGCGGGCGTGCCCGTTTCGGTCTGCGTGGCCCCCACGCCCAGGCGCCGTGCGATGATCGACTTGAGGGCGTCCAGGCCGATGGTCACGGCCACCATGGTTGCCAGGGAGATCAGCCAGTCGGCCACGGGATTGGCAAGGATGATGTAGTTCATGTCAGGCCGCGGCGCGTTCTTCGATCGGTTGTTCGGCGCCCGGCGCCGGCAGTGCTGCCAGCGCGGCCAGGAAGTCGTCGCCCCAGCGCGTCACGTCATGACCGCGCACGATCGCCGCCATGCGCCCGGCGCGGTACGCCACTTCGTCGGCGCCCATCGTCAGCGCGTCGTACAGCGTGGCGCTCATCGCGTTGGCGTCGTACGGGTTGACCAGCAGCGCGCCGTGCAGTTCGACGGCGGCGCCGGCGAATTCGGACAGCACCAGCGTGCCGGGCCGGCCTGTCGCATGGCGGGTGGCGACGTATTCCTTGGCCACCAGGTTCAGGCCATCGCGCAGCGGCGTGATCCAGGCGATGTCGCAGGCGGCGTAGTGGGCCACCACCTGCTCGAACGGCAGGCTGCGGTAGAAGTAACGCACCGGCACCCAGTCCATCGTGGAGAAGCGCCCGTTGATGCGCCCGACGATGCGGTCCAGGTCTTCGCGCAGGCTGTCGTAGATGTCCATGCCGCTGGCGGCCGGGGTGATAATGTTCAGCAGCGTGACCTTGCCCAGCAATTCCGGGTGTTGTTCAAGCATGCGTTCATAGGCCTGCAGCTTTTCCAGCGAGCCTTTCACGTAGTCGAGGCGCTCGATCGAGACGATGCCGGTCTTGCCGTCCAGGTAGGCGTCAATCTCCGCGATCTGCTGCTGCACGGCGTCGGTTTGCACCAGCGCGTCGATCAGGTCCGTGTTGGTGCCGACCGGATGCGCGCCCAGCGCGACCTGGCGGCCATTCACCTCAAGCGCGGTGGTCATGTGATCGACCCCCAGCGCGCAGCCGAAGGTCAAAAAGCGCGGCGCGCAGCCCACGCCGTCGACGATCTGCACCGGCGCGCAGGAACGGGCGGCGTCGACGAAGTTCTCGACGTAGCGCGGAATATGAAAGCCCACGTAGTCGCACTGCAGCAGGCTGCCGATGATGTCGCGCCGCCATGGCAGGATGTTGAAGACGTCGCTCGACGGGAACGCCGTGTGATGGAAGAAGGCGATCTTCAGGTCGGGGCGCAGCGGGCGCAGGAAGGCCGGCACCATCCACAGGTTGTAGTCGTGGATCCAGACGGTGGCGCCGTACGCTGCTTCACGCGCGGTCTGCTCGGCGAACAAGCGGTTGATCTCGAGGTAGCGTTCCCAGTGGTCCTGGCGGAACACGGCCTTGTCGGGGAACGAAAAGATGATCGGCCAGAACGCCTCTTTCGAGAACTTTTTGTAGAACTGGTCGATGTCGTCCGGCGTGAGCGCGATGCGGGCTGCTTTCAGATGCGGATAGCGCGCCGCATCGACCGCGACATGCGGGACGAAGCCGGCCGGGTTGCGGCTGTTCTGCTGCGACCAGGCGACCCATGAACCCTTGCGCCCGCCGGCAAAAAAGCTGAGCAGCGTGGGCATGATGCCGTTCGGGCTTTTCGGGCGTCGCGCGTATGTCACGCCATCCTCGATTACTTCGTCGTAGGGCAGGCGGTGATACACCATCACCAGTTCGGCGTCGCCGCAGGCTGGAGCGGGGGCAGGGCTGTCGTCGCCATCGAAGCGCAGGCCATGGCGGCCAAGGGCTTCCAGAATGCCGCCGCAGCCGGCAGCGTCGGCCACCACCACGCGCGGCGACTTGCGCACGGCTTCGACCAGCGCCGGTTCGGCGGCGCCCACGACCACGCCGCGAAAGCCCGCCTCGAACATCGACAGGTCATTCAGCGTGTCGCCCGCGACCAGAATATGGGCCGGATCGAAACCGGCCACCTCGGCCAGGCGGCGCACGGCGGCGCCCTTGCCGACGCCGCGCGGCAGCACGTCCAGGTATTGTCCGGCCGAGAACAGCAGATCGCAGCCGAGGGCGTCGACCGCCTCGCGCAGTTCCGGTGTGATGGCGGACTCGGTCGCATAGAACGAGCAGCGCCGCTCCTGCGGCACGAGCTGGCGCACTAGTTGCGGGAAGCCCCTGAGCGCGCGCAGCACTTCATGGGTGCCGGGCCAGGTGGCGGCGATCTCGTGCGCGATGGGCTCGACCGGGCGCAGGTCGGCATCGACGATCGTGGCGCCGACGTCAGCGATGATGTAATGAGGACGCGGGACGGTGGGATCGCTCAGCAGCGGAATGACGGTTTCCAGGCCTCGGCCGGTAACGAAGACCAGTTTGGCGTCGGGCAGGGCGCCCGAGAACAGTTCGCGGATGCGGCGCCGCGCCTCATGGGTGCCGGCCAGCAGCGTGCCGTCGAGATCGGTAGCGAGGACAAGGCGGGAAGGGTCGAGCAGGCGGGGCCAGCGTTGTGTATCAATGACAGTCATGTTGTACATCCTTGCAGCAATGCGTCCGCCAGCAGACCAGGGGTGGACTGACGGCGCAGGTCGGGGCCCGCGAAGTCGCCGGGGAGGCGCGCGGGCCGGGGAAAGGCGGATGGCGCGAAGCGCGCTTTGTTGTACGAAGAGTTGCGTGTTCGAAAAGGCCAGGGCCGCCAGGCGGAGAAGGGCGGGCAGCGCCGGCATGGATGCCGGAAACCACGTGCGCCAGGTGCACACGACGAAGCCCGTCCTCGAAATACATTTGTACAATAACATTTTGATGGGGCAGGCACAACCGGCGATTCGGCTCGGCCGCCGGGTTCCGGTGATGCCAATCTTCTGCCGAAAAGTTGAAACACCGAAAAAAGCTATTGCAAAAGTTCCAGCATGCCTCGTATAATTCGGCTCCCCGGGCGGTTAGTTCAGTTGGTTAGAATACTTGGTCGACATCCAAGGGGTCGCAGGTTCGAATCCTGCACCGCCCACCAGAAATTCAAGTCGCAGGCTCCCAGCAATGGTTGATGCCTGTAGAGACAAGGCGCACGATGCTGTGCCTGTCTGTGCCGTTCAGCTCGAACGGATTCTTCATTCTCCAGATACTGCGAAAAGCGCAACAGGACCGGTCTCGATGCCGATTTTTCCTGTTGCGCCGTTGCCGTTTGCGCGCTATACTAGCCGGCTTCGGTACGGGTGCGTCTTTTATTGCCCGTATTATTTAGTAGTTCAACTACCCCCGCCCAATCGTAGGTGGGAATGGAGAAAAAATGAGCTTGGGCCTTCTCGGTCGCAAGGTTGGCATGATGCGTATCTTCACGGACGAGGGTGATTCAATCCCTGTCACCGTGCTGGATGTGTCGAACAACCGTGTCGCACAAATCAAAACCCCTGAAACTGATGGCTACACCGCAGTTCAGGTCGTCTACGGTCAACGTCGTGCTTCGCGCGTGACGAAAGCCGCTGCCGGTCACTACGCCAAAGCTGGTGTCGAAGCCGGTACGATGCTGAAAGAATTCCGCATCGATTCCACCAAAGCCGCCGAACTCAAAGCCGGTGACACCATCGATGCTTCGCTGTTCGAAGTGGGCCAGAAAATCGACGTGCAAGGCACCTCGATCGGTAAGGGCTACGCCGGTACCATCAAGCGTCACAACTTCGCATCGGGCCGTGCTACCCACGGTAACTCGCGTTCGCACAATGTTCCTGGCTCGATCGGTATGGCCCAGGATCCAGGCCGCGTGTTCCCAGGCAAGCGCATGACCGGTCACATGGGCGACGTCACCGTCACCACCCAGAACCTGGAAGTTGCTCGCATCGACACCGAACGTCAGCTGCTGCTGATCAAAGGTGCCGTACCTGGCGCGAAGAACGGCCAAGTGGTCGTCAAGCCTGCTGTTAAAACCAAACTCAAGAAAGGAGCGTAAGCCATGGAACTGAAGCTCCTGAATGAGCAAGGTCAAGACGGCGCCAATGTTGCAGCCGCCGATGAAGTGTTCGGTCGTGAATACAACGAAGCCCTGATTCACCAAGTCGTCGTCGCCTACGCTGCTAACGCACGTGGCGGTAACCGCAAGCAGAAAGATCGTGAAGAAGTCCACCACACGACCAAGAAGCCATGGCGCCAAAAAGGTACCGGCCGCGCTCGTGCTGGTATGTCGTCGTCGCCACTGTGGCGCGGCGGTGGTCGTATCTTCCCGAACAGCCCAGAAGAAAACTTCACGCACAAAGTTAACAAGAAGATGTTCCGCGCAGGTATCTGCTCGATCTTCTCGCAACTGGCCCGCGAAGGCCGTCTGAGTGTCGTCGAGAACCTGTCGATCGAAGCACCAAAGACCAAGCTGCTGTCGCAGAAACTGCTGGGCATGGGTCTGGACTCGGTCCTGGTGATCACCGATACCATCGATGAAAACCTCGAGCTGGCATCGCGCAATCTGCCGCACGTTCTGGTCGTTGAGCCTAAGCACGCTGACCCGATGTCGCTGGTGTTCTACAAGAAAATCCTGGTCACGAAAGCTGCTCTGGCCAAGATCGAGGAGATGTACGCATGAGCGCCGCAATCAAATTTAGCGAAGAGCGCCTGATGAAGGTGCTGCTGGCTCCGATCATTTCCGAGAAGGCTACCTTCGTCGCGGAAAAGAACGAGCAGATCGTGTTCAAGGTCATGCCTGACGCGACCAAGCCAGAAATCAAGGCTGCTGTCGAACTGCTGTTCAAAGTCGAGGTCGAATCGGTCCAGACGTTGAACCGTGAAGGCAAGCAGAAGCGTTCGGGCCGTTTCAACGGTCGTCGCAACCACACCAAGCGTGCTTTCGTGTGCCTGAAGCCAGGCCAGGAAATCAATTTTGTCGAGGAGGCTAAATAATGGCACTCGTTAAGATGAAGCCAACCTCCCCAGGCCGTCGCGGCATGGTGAAAGTTGTGACTGAAGGCCTGTACAAAGGTCGTCCGTTCGCAGCCCTGGTTGAAAAGAAATCGAAAACTGCCGGCCGTAACAACAACGGTCACATCACCACCCGTCACATGGGCGGCGGTCACAAGCAGCATTACCGTCTGGTCGACTTCAAGCGCCAGAAGGACGGCATCCCTGCCAAGGTCGAGCGTATCGAATACGACCCGAACCGTACCGCGCACATTGCACTGCTGTGCTACGCGGACGGTGAGCGTCAGTATGTCATCGCCACCAAGAACATGGCTGTCGGCGATAGCATCATGAATGGCTCGGAAGCGCCGATCAAGGCCGGTAACTGCCTGCCGATCCGCAACATTCCAGTCGGTACCATCATGAACTGCGTCGAAATGCTGCCAGGTAAGGGTGCCCAGATGGCCCGTACCGCCGGCGCCGGCGTCGTGCTGATGGCACGTGAAGGCACCTACGCTCAGGTCCGCCTGCGCTCGGGTGAAGTCCGTCGCGTGCACATCGAGTGCCGCGCTACCATTGGCGAAGTCGGCAATGCCGAACACAGCCTGCGCAAGATCGGTAAAGCTGGCGCGATGCGCTGGCGTGGTGTTCGTCCAACCGTTCGCGGTGTGGTCATGAACCCTGTCGATCACCCGCACGGTGGTGGTGAAGGTAAAACTGCAGCCGGTCGTCACCCAGTGTCCCCATGGGGCCAGCAGACCAAGGGTAAGAAGACGCGTTCGAACAAGCGTACTTCGTCGATGATCGTTTCGCGCCGCGGCAAGAAATAAGGATAAAAAATGACTCGTTCATTGAAAAAAGGGCCGTTTATTGACGCCCACCTGGTGAAAAAAGTCGAAGCCGCGCAAGCGAACAAAGACAAAAAGCCAGTCAAAACCTGGTCGCGCCGCTCGACGATCTCCCCAGACTTCATCGGTCTGACGATCGCTGTTCACAACGGCAAGCTGCACGTTCCTGTGTATGTGTCGGAGAACATGGTCGGCCACAAGCTCGGCGAGTTCGCGCTGACCCGTACGTTCAAGGGCCACGCCGCTGACAAGAAGGCGAAAAAATAATGGAAACTAAAGCTATCCTCAAAGGCGTGCGCCTGTCGGAACAAAAAGGCCGCCTGGTGGCCGATCTGATCCGCGGCAAGAAAGTTGACGCAGCACTCAACATTCTGCAATTCAGCCCAAAAAAGGGCGCGACGATCATCAAGAAGGTTCTCGAGTCGGCGATCGCCAACGCGGAACACAATGATGGCGCGGACATCGACGAACTGAAAATCGTTCAGATCTATGTCGAAAAGGGCCCGATCCTGAAGCGTTTCACGGCACGTGCAAAAGGCCGCGGCGATCGTATTTCTAAACAATCCTGTCACATTTACGTGACTGTCGGTAACTAAGGAGTCACAGAATGGGTCAGAAAATCCACCCAACCGGCTTCCGCCTGGCGGTCACCCGTAACTGGTCGTCGCGTTGGTATGCTGGTAACGGCAACTTCGCAGCCATGCTGCTGGAAGACCTGGAAGCACGCGCTTTCCTGAAAAAGAAGCTGAAGAACGCTTCGGTCGGTCGCATCGTCATCGAGCGTCCTGCCAAGAACGCGCGTTTCACCATTTACTCGTCGCGTCCTGGTGTCGTGATCGGTAAAAAAGGCGAAGACATCGAAGTGCTGAAGTCGTCGCTGGCGAAGATCATGGGCGTGCCAGTGCACGTCAATATCGAAGAGATCCGCAAGCCTGAGATCGATTCGCAGCTGATCGCCGATTCGATCTCGCAACAGCTCGAAAAGCGCATCATGTTCCGTCGTGCAATGAAGCGCGCGATGCAAAATGCAATGCGTCTGGGCGCTGTCGGCATCAAGATCATGTCGTCGGGTCGCCTGAACGGCATCGAAATCGCACGTACCGAATGGTACCGCGAAGGTCGCGTGCCACTTCACACCCTGCGCGCCGATATCGACTACGGCACCAGCGAAGCATCGACCACGTACGGCATCATCGGCGTCAAGGTCTGGGTCTACAAGGGCGACCGTTCGGTCACCGGCGAAGCACCAGTCATCGACACCCCGCCGGACGACAAGAAGCCACGCGGCCCACGTCGTGACGATGGCAAGCCATCGCGCGGCCCACGCCCAGCAGGCGGCGCACGTCCAGCCACTGCAGCACCAGTTGTCCGCGCTCGTCCAGCTGTCAAGCTGGCGACCCCGGCTGCCGCTGCACCTGCTGCTGCCCCAGCTGAGAAAGCAGGAGAATAAGCATGCTGCAACCATCGCGCAGGAAGTATCGTAAAGAGCAGAAAGGCCGTAACACCGGCATTTCGCACACCCGCGGCACCGCGGTCTCGTTCGGTGAATTCGGTCTGAAGGCAGTTGCCCGCGGCCGTATCACTGCACGTCAGATCGAGGCGGCACGTCGTGCCATGACCCGTCACATCAAGCGTGGCGGTCGTATCTGGATCCGTATCTTCCCGGACAAGCCGATTTCGAACAAGCCAGCTGAAGTTCGTATGGGTAACGGTAAAGGTAACCCGGAATACTACGTCGCTGAAATCCAGCCAGGCAAAGTCCTGTATGAGATGGACGGCGTTGATGAAACCCTGGCGCGCGAAGCATTCCGCCTGGCCGCTGCCAAACTGCCACTGGCTACCACGTTCGTGGTTCGCCAGGTCGGTCAATAACAGGAGTTGTATATGAAAGCATCGGAACTCCGCGGCAAGGACCAGGACGCGCTGCAGAAGGAGCTGAACGAGCTGCTCAAGGCCCAATTCGGTCTGCGCATGCAAGTCGCCACCCAGCAGCTCGGGAATACCTCGCAGCTCAAGAAAGTACGTCGCGATATCGCGCGTGTGAAGACTGTGATGAACACGAAGGAAGCCAAATGAACGACACCACTAAAACGGCGCTGAAGCGTACGCTGGTCGGTAAAGTCGTGTCCGACAAAATGGACAAGACGGTAACCGTACTGATCGAACGTCACGTCAAGCATCCGCTGTACGGCAAGATCATCGTGCGCTCGAACAAGTATCACGCGCACGACGAAGCGAACGAAGCGAAAATTGGCGACACCGTCGAGATCGCAGAAGGTCGCCCGATCTCGAAGACGAAAGCCTGGACGGTCACCCAGGTGCTGTTGGTAGCACCAGTCCTCTAAGCTTTAAAAAATTGTCTTGCGTGGCCCGCTGGTATCTGAGATACTAGCGGGCTTCGTTCATGTGTTGCCGCAGTTTGTCCCCCTCGGCAAGTGCGGCCTGTAACGAAGAGCGTTATTGGAAAGTCCAATCACCCAATCGTGGTGCTCCAGCAGGGGCGTTACGGCGGGACCAAGACTGACCGCAGGCCCACAAATTGTGGGGTTTCTTCGGCTTAAGTTGGGAAAGAAAATACTATGATTCAAACCGAAAGCCGGCTCGAAGTAGCCGACAACACGGGTGCAAAGGAAGTTCTGTGCATCAAGGTGTTGGGCGGCTCGAAGCGCCGTTACGCGAGCATTGGCGACATCATCAAGGTCACCGTTAAAGTCGCAGCCCCACGTGGCCGCGTCAAAAAAGGTGAAATTTACAATGCCGTGGTTGTGCGCACCGCAAAAGGTGTGCGTCGCCCGGATGGTTCCCTGGTCAAGTTCGACGGCAATGCCGCTGTCCTGCTGAACGCCAAGCTGGAGCCAATCGGTACCCGTATCTTCGGACCAGTGACGCGCGAGCTGCGCACTGAAAAGTTCATGAAGATCGTGTCGCTGGCACCTGAAGTTCTGTAAGGATACGACATGGATAAGATTCGTAAAAACGACGAAGTCATCGTTCTGGCCGGGAAAGACAAGGGCAAGCGCGGTGTCGTTCAACAGCGTGTAGACGCTGAACACGTCATCGTCGAAGGCGTCAACGTCGCTAAAAAAGCGACCAAGCCTAACCCGATGACCGGTGTTACTGGTGGTATCGTCGACAAGACAATGCCGATTCACGTGTCGAATGTCGCGCTGTTCAACGCAGCGACCGGCAAGGCAGATCGCGTTGGCTTCAAAGACCAGGACGGCAAAAAAGTCCGCGTCTTCAAGTCGAGCGGCGAAGTAGTGAAGGGGTAAGAATAAATGGCCCGTCTCCAAGCAATTTACAAAGAAAAAGTCGTCGCCGAGCTGACCGAGAAATTCGGTTACAAGTCGGTGATGGAAGTGCCACGTCTGACCAAGATCACCCTGAACATGGGTCTGTCGGAAGCAGTCGCTGACAAGAAGATCATCGAGCACGCCACTGGCGACCTGACGAAGATCGCCGGCCAAAAGCCAGTGATCACCAAGGCACGCAAGGCAATCGCTGGTTTCAAGATCCGCGAAGGCTACCCGATCGGCACGATGGTGACCCTGCGCGGCGCCCGCATGTACGAATTCCTGGACCGCTTCATCACCGTGGCTCTGCCGCGCGTGCGTGACTTCCGCGGTGTCAATGGTAAATCGTTCGATGGTCGCGGCAACTACAACATCGGTGTCAAGGAACAGATCATCTTCCCAGAGATCGACTACGACAAGATCGATGCACTGCGTGGCATGAACATCTCGATCACCACGACTGCTAAGACCGACGAAGAAGCCAAAGCGCTGCTCGCCGCCTTCAAATTCCCGTTCAGGAACTAAGAGCAATGGCAAAACTTTCACTGATTAACCGCGAAAAGAAGCGTGCAGACCTGGTGGAGAAATTCGCCCCGAAGCGTGCCGCTCTTAAAGCGATCATCGACGACCAGTCTAAGACGGAAGAAGAACGCTACGAAGCGCGTCTGAAGCTGCAGGCTCTGCCGCGCAACTCGGCGCCGACCCGTCAGCGTAACCGCTGCGCCATCACTGGCCGTCCACGTGGCACATTCCGTAAATTCGGTCTGGCACGTACCAAAGTCCGCGAATTCGCCATGAAGGGCGAAATTCCTGGTATGACCAAAGCAAGCTGGTAATAGGAGAATATGCAATGAGTATGAGCGATCCTATCGCCGATATGCTGACCCGCATTCGCAACGCACAAGTTGTTCAGAAAACCACGGTCGCAATGCCGTCGTCAAAAGTCAAGGTTGCCATTGCCAACGTCCTGAAGGACGAGGGTTACATTGAGGATTTCGCTGTCACCTCCGAAGGTGGTAAAGCGGAACTGAAAATCGGTTTGAAGTATTACACTGGCCGTCCGGTCATCGAGCGCCTTGAGCGCGTGTCCCGTCCAGGCCTGCGTATCTACAAAGGTAAAGACGAGATCCCAACCGTCATGAACGGCCTGGGCGTGGCAATCGTGTCGACTCCGCAAGGCGTCATGACTGATCGCAAAGCGCGCGCTACCGGTGTCGGTGGCGAAGTGATTTGCTACGTGGCTTAAGGAGTAGACGATGTCTCGAGTAGCTAAGATGCCTATCGCCGTCCCTGCCGGTGCCGAAGTCGCGATCAACGCGTCGTCGATCACCGTCAAGGGCCCGCTGGGCTCCCTGACCCAGGCCTTGAACGGCCTGGTCAAAGTGGAAAACAACAATGGCACGCTGACCTTCGACGTAGTCGATGATTCGCGTGAATCGAACGCCATGTCCGGCACCCTGCGTGCTCTGGTCAACAACATGGTAACCGGCGTGACCAAGGGCTTCGAGAAGAAGCTGAACCTGGTCGGCGTGGGCTACAAGGCAGCAGTGCAGGGCAACGCCCTGAACCTGTCCCTGGGCTTCTCGCACCCGGTGCTGCACGCAATGCCGGAAGGCGTTACTGCAGCAACTCCGACCCCGACCGAGATCCTGATCAAGGGTATCGATCGTCAAAAGGTCGGCCAGGTTGCCGCTGAAGTTCGCGCTTACCGCTCGCCTGAGCCTTACAAAGGCAAGGGTGTCCGTTATTCGGACGAAGTGGTGAAGCTTAAAGAAACCAAGAAGAAATAATCGGAGCTGACATGGACAAGAAAGAATCACGTCTGCGTCGTGGACGTCAGACCCGCATCAAGATCTCGCAGCTGGGCGTGAACCGTTTGTCGGTTCACCGCACCAACCTGCATATCTATGCGAACCTGATCAGCCCGGACGCAAAAGTACTGGTGTCGGCTTCGACTCTGGAAGCTGAAGTGCGCGCCGAGCTGGCAGGTCAGACTGGCGCCGGCGGCAACGCTGCAGCAGCCGCTCTGGTCGGCAAGCGCGTCGCAGAAAAAGCACTGCAAGCAGGAATCACCGAAGTTGCGTTCGATCGCTCCGGTTTCCGTTACCACGGTCGGGTGAAGGCGCTGGCGGAAGCCGCGCGTGAAGCCGGTCTGAAGTTCTAAGGAAGAATCGTCATGGCAAAAATGCAAGCGAAAATGGCAAGCGACAAGCCGGATGATGGCATGCGCGAGAAAATGATCGCGATCAACCGCGTGACCAAAGTGGTCAAGGGTGGTCGTATCATGGGTTTTGCAGCGCTGACCGTTGTCGGTGACGGCGATGGCCGCATCGGCATGGGCAAAGGCAAGTCGAAGGAAGTTCCAGTCGGCGTGCAAAAAGCGATGGAAGAAGCCCGCCGCAACCTGATCAAGGTGCCACTCAAGAACGGTACGCTGCACCACACCGTGTCCGGTCGTCACGGCGCCTCGCGCGTCATGATGATGCCAGCTAAGCCTGGTACCGGCGTGATCGCTGGTGGCGCAATGCGCGCTATCTTCGAAGTGATGGGCGTGACGGACGTGGTCGCTAAATCGACCGGCTCGTCGAATCCATACAACCTGGTGCGCGCAACTCTCGACGGTCTGTCGAAAATGAGCACTGCTTCCGACATCGCCGCCAAGCGTGGCAAGTCGGTCGAAGACATCCTGGGTTAAGGGGAAATCACATGGCTAACACCGTTAAAGTTCAGCTCGTCAAGGGCCTGATCGGTACCCGTCAGGATCACCGTGCCACCGTGCGCGGTCTGGGTCTGCGTCGCGTCAACTCGGTCTCCGAGTTGCAAGACACCCCGTCCGTGCGTGGCATGATCAACAAAGTATCGTACCTCGTGAAAGTGGTTTCGTAAGCCCTCGGGCTTGCGAACGGAGAAATCAATGGAACTTAATACCATTCAACCAGCTGACGGCGCCAAGCACTACAAGCGTCGCGTCGGCCGCGGTATCGGCTCCGGCATCGGCAAAACTGCCGGCCGTGGTCACAAGGGTCAAAAGTCGCGTTCGGGCGGCTTCCACAAAGTCGGCTTCGAAGGCGGTCAAATGCCTCTGCAGCGTCGTCTGCCAAAGCGTGGTTTCAAATCGCTGAACGCAACGTTCAAGGCTGAAGTGCGTCTGTCCGATCTGAACAACCTGGCCGTCGGCGAAGTCGACATCCTGGTGCTCAAAGCGGCTGGCGTCCTGTCGGTTCTGGCACGTGACGTGCGCGTCATCCTGTCCGGCGAGATCACCAAAGCGGTGAACCTCAAAGGCCTGAAAGTGAGCGCCGGCGCTAAAGCGGCAATCGAAGCAGCTGGCGGCTCGGTCGCGTAAAGCGATCGCTGCCTGATCGGAGCAAAAATTGGCGACTAATTCACAACTTGGTAAAAGCGCCGCTTCCGGATTCCCATGGGCCCGGCTGTGGTTTTTGCTTGGCGCGTTGGTCGTGTACCGCATCGGTGCTCATATTCCGGTCCCCGGGATTGACCCGGTGCAGCTCGCTGCGCTGTTCAAGCAGAACGAAGGCGGCATCCTGGGCATGTTCAACATGTTCTCGGGTGGCGCCTTGTCCCGCTTTACCGTGTTCGCGCTCGGCATCATGCCTTATATTTCGGCTTCGATCATCATGCAGCTCGCATCGATCGTTTCGCCGCAACTCGAGGCGTTGAAGAAAGAGGGCGAGTCCGGCCGCCGCAAGATTACCCAGTACACCCGTTATTTCACGGTTGCGCTGGCACTCTTCCAGGCGTTCGGTATCGCTGTCGCGCTCGAAGCGCAGCCTGGCCTGGTCATTGACCCTGGTCTCGGCTTCCGTTTCGTCACCATCGTGACCCTCTTGACCGGCACCATGTTCCTGATGTGGCTGGGCGAGCAAATTACCGAGCGTGGTCTTGGCAATGGCATTTCGATCATCATCTTTGCCGGCATCGCAGCAGGTTTGCCGTCGGCACTGGGTGGCTTGTTCACCCTGGTGTCAAACGGTTCGATCGGCAGCTTCTCGGCCATCCTGATCGTTCTGCTGATCGCTGCGGTGACGTATGCGGTGGTGTTCGTGGAACGCGGACAGCGCAAGATTCTGGTTAATTACGCGAAACGCCAGGTCGGCAACAAGATCTACGGTGGCCAAACCAGCCACCTGCCCTTGAAGCTGAACATGGCAGGCGTGATCCCGCCGATCTTCGCGTCGTCGATCATTCTGTTCCCGGCGACGATTGTCGACTGGTTCACCCGTGGCAAGGATTCCAGCGGCCCGGTGATCGGGTTCCTGAAGGATCTGGCGGCGTCGATGGCGCCGGGCGAACCAATCCACGCGTTGCTGTATGCGGTGGCGATCGTGTTCTTCTGCTTCTTCTATACCGCGCTGGTATTTAACAGCAAGGAAACGGCGGACAACTTGAAGAAAAGTGGCGCGTTTGTACCGGGCATCCGTCCGGGTGATCAGACCGCTCGCTATATCGACAAGATCCTGATGCGCCTGACCCTGGCTGGTGCTGTCTACATCACCCTGGTGTGCCTGGTGCCGGAGTTCATGACCGCCCAGTGGAAGGTTCCCTTCTACTTCGGTGGCACGTCGCTCCTGATCATCGTTGTGGTGACGATGGACTTCATGGCACAAGTACAGAACTACGTCATGTCGCAGCAATATGATTCACTGCTGCGCAAGGCGAACTTCAAGGGTGGCGTCCCGACGCGATAAGTAGTCGGGTGCATGGCGCGAATGGCAGAAGACGATGTCATCCGAATGCAAGGGGAGGTTCGAAAGAATCTCCCAAACGCGACGTTCCGCGTGAAGCTGGAAAACGAAATGTGAGCCTGGGGTCGTTCTCGGGTAGAATGCGTGTTCGCTTCTGCCCGCGTGACCCGGTAATGGTGAAGTTGACCCCGTTATCTTGGTCCCGGGCCCGCATCGTATTCGGCACCAAGTAAAAACACATCATCAAGTAAACGAACCGAAGAGAGTGCAAAATGAAAGTTAACGCTTCAGTCAAGCGGATCTGCCGCAACTGCAAGATCATCAAGCGCAAGGGCGTGGTCCGTGTGATCTGCGTCGAGCCGCGTCACAAGCAGCGTCAAGGTTAATTTCGAGGAATAACGAATGGCACGTATTGCAGGGGTTAACATCCCAAATCATCAGCACACTGTTATCGGCCTGACGGCGATCTACGGTGTTGGCCGTCCGCGTTCGCAGAAAATCTGCGACGCAACCGGTATCGCGACCACCAAAAAAGTCAAGGACCTGGACGATAACGAACTCGAGAAGCTGCGTGACGAAGTCGCGAAGTTTGTCGTGGAAGGCGATCTTCGCCGCGAACTGTCCATGAACATCAAGCGTCTGATGGACTTGGGCTGCTACCGCGGCATGCGTCACCGTAAGGGCCTGCCGGTCCGCGGTCAGCGTACCCGCACCAACGCGCGTACCCGTAAGGGCCCGCGTAAGGCAGCTCAATCGCTCAAGAAATAATCTAGGAACCGACTATGGCCAAGCAACAAAGCAGCGCGGCAGCAGCGCGCGTCCGCAAGAAAGTCAAGAAGAACGTTGCCGAGGGCATCGCCCACGTGCACGCGTCCTTCAACAACACGATCATCACGATCACCGATCGTCAGGGCAATGCTCTGTCGTGGGCAACTTCCGGCGGCGCCGGCTTCAAGGGTTCGCGCAAATCGACCCCGTTCGCAGCGCAGGTTGCTGCCGAAGCTGCTGGCAAGGTCGCTCAGGAATCGGGCGTGAAGAATCTGGAAGTGCGTATCAAGGGCCCAGGCCCAGGCCGTGAATCGGCTGTGCGCGCACTGAACAACCTCGGCATCAAGATCACCGAGATCCAGGACGTCACCCCAGTTCCACACAACGGTTGCCGTCCACCAAAGCGTCGCCGTATCTAAGTTGCAGGGGAGGGCGGCTTGCCGCCAGCCCATGTACTTGGTAATCGATGCTCGGGGCGCATAGCCCCGTTGTGTTTTCAAGAAAAGCCGGTGCAGTTGCCCGTAAATGGGATATACTGCCCGGCTCTTGTCGCCTGCTGCTCTAGCGGTGGGTGATGCAAGCCACGTCCGGCCTGACTTTCCAGAGCTGGACTAGCGCCTGGGTGCTTCTGCACTCTGGGGCGTGATCAATTATTAAAGGAATCTAACGTGGCACGTTATATCGGACCAAAAGCAAAACTGTCGCGCCGTGAAGGCACTGACCTGTTCCTCAAGAGCGCACGTCGCTCGCTCGACTCGAAGTGCAAACTGGACATCAAGCCAGGCCAGCACGGTGTCAAGTCGGGTGCCCGCACCTCGGACTACGGCAACCAACTGCGCGAAAAGCAAAAAGTCAAGCGCATGTACGGCATCCTGGAACGCCAGTTCCGCCGCTACTTCGCAGAAGCGTCGCGTCGCAAGGGTAACACCGGCGAAACGCTGCTGAAGCTGCTGGAAGCGCGTCTGGACAACGTGACGTACCGCATGGGTTTCGGTTCGACCCGCGCTGAAGCACGTCAGCTGGTCAGCCACAAAGCCTTCACCGTCAACGGCCAGGTCGTGAACATCGCCTCGTACCAGGTCAAGACCGGCGACGTCGTCGCTGTGCGCGAAAAAGCCAAGAAGCAAGTACGTATCGCTGAAGCCCTGTCGCTGGCTGAGCAAATCGGTTTCCCAAGCTGGGTGTCGGTCGATGCCAAGAAGCTGGAAGGCACCTTCCGTTCGTTCCCAGAGCGTAACGAAATCGCTGCTGACGTCAACGAAGCGCTGATCGTCGAACTGTACTCGCGTTAATCGACCGCGTCAGAGCCGACTTTGTCGGCTCCCAGCGGTCGTCCCCGCGCAGGCGGGGATCCAAGTTTTGCATTAGAAGTCGCAAACTTGGGTTCCCGCCTACGCGGGAACGACGGAGTGGTTGTGCAAGCGCAGCGATCCCGGATCGGCACTTGCAAAGAACAGCGAATTCTCTGGAATCAAAGTTTCCTCTTCACCGTCGTAACCCAATTCGTTTTACCGCCTGCTCCGGCAGGCGTTTTCCATCAAGCCATCAGCCTTATCGGTGTAACGAGCCGAGGGTATTGAAAAGGACTACGTTCATGCAAAATAGTTTGTTGAAGCCACGTATCATCGACGTCGAAGCACTGGGCGCCGGCCACGCGAAAGTCGTGATGGAGCCGTTCGAGCGTGGCTATGGCCACACCCTCGGCAACGCACTGCGTCGCGTGCTGCTGTCGTCGATGGTTGGCTACGCGCCGACCGAAGTGACGATCGCTGGTGTCGTGCATGAATACTCGTCGCTCGATGGCGTTCAGGAAGACGTCGTCGACCTGCTGCTGAACCTGAAGGGCGTGGTCTTCAAAGTCCACAACCGTGATTCGGTCAACCTGACCCTGAAGAAGGAAGGCGAAGGCGCCGTCCTGGCATCGGACATCGACCTGCCGCACGACGTCGAGCTGGTCAACCCGGATCACGTGATTGCTCACCTGACCGCCGGTGGCAAGCTGGACATGCAGATCAAGGTCGAAAAAGGCCGTGGCTATGTGCCAGGTAACGTCCGTCGTCTGTCGGAAGACACCAACAAGACCATCGGCCGCATCATCCTGGACGCTTCGTTCTCGCCAGTGCGCCGCGTGTCGTACGCTGTTGAATCGGCCCGTGTCGAACAGCGTACCGACCTGGACAAGCTGATCATCAACATCGAAACGAACGGCGTCATCACGCCAGAAGAAGCGATCCGCCAGTCGGCCCGTGTCCTGGTCGATCAGCTGAATGTGTTCGCTGCTCTGGAAGGCACCGAAGCTGCCGCGGAAGCGCCATCGCGCGCACCGCTGGTCGATCCGATCCTGCTGCGTCCAGTCGACGACCTGGAACTGACCGTCCGTTCGGCCAACTGCCTGAAAGCAGAAAACATCTACTACATCGGCGACCTGATCCAGCGTTCGGAAAACGAACTGCTCAAGACGCCAAACCTGGGCCGCAAGTCGCTCAACGAAATCAAGGAAGTCCTTGCTTCGCGTGGCTTGACCCTGGGCATGAAGCTCGAGAACTGGCCACCTGCCGGTCTGGAGAAGTAAGAATATTCACCCGAAAGTACACACCTACTTTCGAGTGGAACAGCCAAAAAGGACTGGCAGAGCCAGATCCTTTTTGGATGAAAAAGCGTAGTAAAACAACCCTAACTGAACCGGTCCGCGGACGTGTCTTGGATTCAAGGCACGAACGATCGAAGAACTGGCATTGAAAACACCCGAAAGGAATTACCATGCGTCACCGTCACGGCCTTCGTAAGCTGAATCGTACCTCGTCCCACCGTCTGGCAATGCTGCGCAACATGACTGTTTCGCTGCTGCGTCATGAAGCCATCAAGACCACCGTCCCAAAAGCCAAGGAACTGCGTCGCGTCATCGAACCGATCCTGACCCTGGGCAAGACCGACACCCTGGCAAACAAGCGCCTGGCCTTCGCTCGCCTGCGCGACCGCGAAATGGTCCTGAAGCTGTTCGCTGAGCTGGGTCCACGCTACGCAAACCGCAACGGCGGCTACCTGCGTATCCTGAAGATGGGTTTCCGCGTTGGCGACAATGCACCAATGGCTTACGTTGAACTGCTGGATCGTCCAGAAGTGACTTCGGAAGAAGAAGCACCGACCGCCGAGTAATCGACTGTCGTTGAAAAGACCAGGCTTCGGCCTGGTTTTTTTTCGTCTGTCGATCGAGCCTCTTCTGCGCACCTTTGGCAGCCGGTGTACCATGCCCGTGCCTTATTACAACTGACTCGACCTCCATGCTCCGATTCCCTGCACGGCACTGGCTTGCCGCCTGCCTGACGCTGTTCGCCTTCTTCACGCTGTTCGCCGCCGCGCCAGGCCGTGCCGCCGAGGAATTTCTCGATCCTGCCATCGCCTTCAAGTTCGAAGCGCGCATGGCCGATCCGCAGACGGCCGAAGTCACGTACACGATCGCGCCAAAGTACTACATGTACCGCGAGCGCTTTGCTTTCAAGTCGAGCAACCCGGCGGTCAAGCTGGGCACGCCCGCTATTCCACCGGGTACCGTGAAGTACGACCAGACGTTCGAGAAGGACGTGGAAACCTACAAGGGAACACTGACGATCCGCATCCCGGTCGAGGGCGACGGCGCGTTCACATTGACGGCCACCGGCCAGGGCTGTGCCGACGCCGGCCTGTGCTACCCGCCGCAGGATCACACCGCCAGCCTGAGCGCAGGGGAGGGCGGCGCCGCCGCACCGGCCCTGCCAATTGGCGCCGCAGCCCCGCAGGGCGACATGTCGACACCGTTGTCGGCCACGCCAGTGGCCGAGAGCGCGCCGACCGCGCCAGCCACCACCGCCACCCCGCCAGCCCAGGCAGCAGCAGCACCAGCAGCACCAGCACAATCCGACCTCTCCAACATCGCCGGCATCCTCGGCGGCGGCAGCCTGCTGGCCATCATCCCCGCATTCATTCTGCTGGGCCTGGGCCTGGCCTTCACGCCATGCGTGCTGCCGATGGTGCCGATCCTGTCGTCGATCATCGTGGGCGAAGGCAAGAACGTCAGCCGCGCGCGTGGCTTCCTGCTGTCGGTGACGTACTCGCTGGGCATGGCGATCGTCTACACGCTGCTTGGCGTTGGCGCAGGTCTGGCCGGTGAAGGCCTTGCCGCAGCATTGCAGAATCCGTGGGTGCTGGGCACCTTCGCGCTGTTGATCGTGGCGATGTCGCTGTCGATGTTCGGTTTCTATCAGTTACAACTTCCAGGCGCATTGCAGACCAGTCTGAGCAATGTGTCGAACCGCCAGCAGTCGGGCAAGCTGGCCGGCGTGTTTGCAATGGGCGCCATTTCGGCGCTGATCGTCGGTCCGTGCGTGGCCGCGCCACTGGCCGGCGCTCTCGTCTACATCAGCCAGACGCGCGACGTGTTTCTGGGCGGCGCAGCGCTGTTCTCGATGGCGGTGGGCATGAGCATTCCGCTGCTGCTGGTGGGTGTCTCGGCCGGCTCGCTGCTGCCGCGCGTGGGTGCCTGGATGGAGTCGGTCAAGCGCCTGTTCGGCGTCCTGATGCTGGCGATGGCGATCTGGCTTGGTTCGCCCGTCATCCCGCCGGTCGCGCAGATGCTGCTGTGGGCTGCACTGCTGCTGGGCTACGGCTTTTATCTGCTGCGTCACACGCGCCACTGGGCGTCGATGGCCTTTGGCGCCGCGTTCGCGCTGATGGGCGGTATGCAGCTGGTCGGCGTGGCCAGCGGTGGGCGCGATGCATTCGCACCCCTGGCGCACCTGAGCGGCACGCCGCAACACCACGGGCTGGTGTTCACCCGCATCAAAACAGTGGATCAGCTCGACGCCGCACTGGCCGCCAATGCCGGCAAGACCGTCATGCTCGACTTTTATGCGGACTGGTGCGTGTCGTGCAAGGAAATGGAGAAGTTTACCTTCGTCGATCCGAAGGTGCAGGCGAAACTAGCCAACACCGCGCTGCTGCAGGTCGACGTGACCGCGAACGATGCGGCCGACAAGGCGATGCTCAAGCGCTTCGGCCTGTTCGGGCCGCCGGGCATCATCCTGTTTGACGATCAAGGCAAGGAAATCGCCGATAGCAGGGTGATCGGCTACCAGAATGCAGAGAAGTTTTCGACGTCGCTGGAACGTCTGAGCAAATAAACGCCGGCGGCGTGGGCCGCCGGCTTCAAGTGAGGCAAGCGCTTATGCGTTGGCGCGATGGTGTTGCTGATGACGTCCGCCCTTGCGCTGCTGGGCCTGCGCATCGAACGTCTTGCGCTGCTCTGGCGTGAGCACCGCGTAGAAGCTGTTCAGGGCGGTGAGGCGCGATTCCATCTGCGCAGTGCGTGCTTTCTGCATCGCGATCTGCATTTCCATGCGCTGCGGCGCGCTCAGGCTGGCCCAGGCGGCGCGGTCGCCATGGCCGGCGCGCTCACCGTGTTTCACGGGTGCGCGGCTGGCCACGAAGGCATCCCAGGCCGGCTTTTGCTGGGCCGTCAGATTCAGCGACGCCTGCAACTTGGCCTGATGCTCGGCGCGCTTTTGCGCCATCTTTGCGTGACGCTCGCCCGCCTTGGCTTGCCACTCGGCCTTCTTGGCCAGGCGTTGTTCCGCCGTCAGCGTGGATGCCTGGCGGCCCTCGGCCGGGGCAGCGCTCTGGGCCTGGGCACCGACGGTGGCGCCGAACAGGCCGGCAGCGGTGAAAGCGATCACGAGGTGTTTGCGAAGGGTGTTCATGGTAGGTCCTTTGTGTGAGAGTCTGGTGAAGTGCATCCGAAACGCTCGCTGCACAGGACCCATCCTGGGTCAAAACTGTAACCATGGGATTTCCCCTGCCGTGCACTTTGTATCCATATGTTTCGCGCCTGTCGGCATATACACAGCGATACAAATACTTCTGCCGGTCTTGTCATAAATTCGGATAATTGCGGTTATGGATAATCCCTCTACGATTCTGATCGTCGACGACGACCGCGACATCCGCACGCTGCTGGCCGACTACCTCGAGTCCAACAGCTACCGGACGCTCGGCGCCGCCGACGGCACCGCGATGTGGAAGACGCTCGACGAAACGCGTCCCGACCTCATCGTGCTCGACCTGAACATGCCCGGCGACGACGGCCTGACGCTGTGCCGCAAGCTGCGCGCCACCTCGAGCCTGCCCGTCATCATGCTCACCGCCCGCAACGAACCCCTTGACCGCATCCTGGGCCTGGAAATGGGCGCTGACGACTACCTGCCGAAACCGTTCGAGCCGCGCGAGCTGCTGGCGCGCATCCGCAGCGTGCTGCGCCGCTCGCACGCGATGCCGTCGAATACGCCGTCCGAGAACGTGCAGCAGATGCGCTTCTCGGGCTGGACGCTCGACCTGACCGCGCGCCACCTGCTCAACCCGGACGGCATCGTCATCATGCTCTCGGGCGCCGAGTTCCGCCTGCTGCGCGTGTTCCTTGAACACCCGAACCGCGTGCTCAATCGCGACCAGCTGCTCAACCTCACGCAGGGCCGCGACGCCGATCCGTTCGACCGTTCGATCGACATCCAGATCAGCCGCCTGCGCCAGAAGCTCGGCGAAGACGCGCGCATGCCGCAGATTATCAAGACCGTGCGCAACGGCGGCTACGTGCTGGCCGGCCAGGTCACCGTGGAGCCGGCGGCGTGAAAGCCTTCTTCGGGTCGATGACCGGGCGCGTGTTCCTCACGCTGCTGCTGGGCATTTTGACCTCGGCCGCGCTGACGCAACTGGCGGCCGACTACCAGCGCCTGCGCGACTTCGAAAACCAGCGCGATGCGCACGTGCTCGAACGCGCCGAGCAGCTGATCATGGCCACCGAGATCGTCCCGGCGTCGGCCCGCTCGATCTACCTCGATGTCGCCAATCGTCCGGGCCTGCAGCTGCAGGTGGGCGACATGCCGCCAGAAGCGGCGCCCCTGACGCCGTTTGCCGCGTCGCTGGCCAAGCGCCTGGGCAAGGGCTATCTGGTGGCCTCACGCGCCACGCGTCCGACTGCCTGCGGTGTCGTGCAAACGCAGCCCGTGATGTACGGTTTGCTGAGCATGAAGTGGGAGGGCGCCTGCGAGTCGATCGACGTGCGGCTGCGCGATGGGGCCGAACTGCAACTGTCGGTGTTGCCACCGCGGCTGGTCGGTGAGGATGTCGACACGAGCATTATCGTCGGCATGTTCCTGGTCAGCATCGCGGTGCTGGCCTACTTCGTGGCGCGCATGACCGCGCGCCCGTTCAAGCAGCTTGCGCAAGCCGCGCAAGACCTGGGCCAGGACATCAACCGCGCGCCGCTCGACCTGGTCGGCGCGATCGAGATCCGCCAGGCGAGCGCTGCCTTTAATGCGATGCAGGCGCGCATCCGCCAGTACATCTTCCAGCGCACGCAGATGCTCGCCGCGATCACGCATGATTTGCAAACGCCGCTCACGCGCATGCGCCTGCGGCTCGAGAAGGTGGGCGACACCGACCTGCAGGACCGTCTGATCGGCGACCTGTCGGCGATGCAGGAAATGGTGCGCGAAGGCCTGGTGCTGGCGCGCAGCATGGACACGACCGAGACGATGCAGATGCTCGATCTCGATTCGCTGCTCGAAGCCGTGTGCGCCGATGCGACCGATGCCGGCCAGACCGTGACGCTGGCCGGCAAGGCCTCGATCGCGGTGCTGGGCCGGCCGATCGACATGCGCCGCTGCCTGGTCAACCTGATCGACAACGCGGTCAAGTACGGGCGCGATGCGCGCGTCTGCGTCGACCGCACCAATGGCACCGCGCGCATCCGCATCCGCGACAGCGGGCCGGGCATTCCGCGCAGCGAGCTGGTGCGCGTGTTCGATCCGTTCTACCGCGTGGAAACATCGCGCTCGCGCGAATCGGGCGGCACGGGTCTGGGCCTGACGATCGCACGCAATATCACGGAGCAGCACGGCGGCAGCATCAGCCTGGCCAACCATCCTGAAGGTGGACTGGAAGTCACGCTGATGCTGCCCACGTATTACCCGAACAAATAGAAAAAAACCAACAAGCAAAATAAAGCCGTCACGACAGTGTGGGACAATGCGCGCGCGCAATGGCCACATCAACAAGCAACATCACCAGGCAGCATCACTGAGAGAGCCGTCGGCACTGGCGGCAAGGGACAAGCATGAACAAGAAGAATGTCGGCGTCGTCGCCGTCGTGGCGGCGCTGGTCGTCGCGGGCGGCTGGTACTTCAATCAGGGCCATGAGGCCAAGGCCCAGGCGCCAGGCGCGAAAGGGCAGGGCGGCGGCCAGCCACCGGTGACCGTCAACGTGGTCAAGCCCGAGCGGCGCGATGTTGGCGTCGAGCTGTTTGCCAACGGCACCGTCACGCCGGTGCGCACCGTGAACCTGCATCCGCAGACCGTCACCACCATCCGCAAGGTCCATATCCGCGAAGGCCAGTTCGTCAAGGAAGGCGAATTGATGTTCTCGCTCGACGACCGCGCCGACCAGGCCAATGTCGCGCGCGCCGAAGCGCAGGTGGCGCGCGACCGCGCCACGCTGGCCGACCTGGACCGCCAGTACAAGCGCAGCCAGGAACTGGTGTCGCAGAACTTCCTGGCCCAGAGCGCGCTCGACTCGCTGCTGAGCCAGGTGGAAGCCCAGCGCGCGCTGGTGCAATCGAACCAGGCCGCGATGCGCGCCACCCAGGTCAGTGCCAGCTACACCTCCATCCGCGCGCCGATGTCGGGGCGCGTGGGCGCCATCGACGTCCATCCGGGTGCGCTGGTGCAGATGACGACGTCGCTGACCACCGTCACCCAGCTCGACCCGATCAATGTCTCGTTCACGCTGCCGGAATCGACGCTCGGCGCCTTGCTCGGTGCCCAGAAGGCCGGCAATGTTGACGTGCACGTGACGAGCGGCGCCGACGCCAAACCGGTCGCCGGGCGCCTCAGCTTCATCGACAACGCTGTCGATGCGCAGGCTGGCACCATCCGCGTCAAGGGTGAGTTCTCCAACAACAACACCAGCTTGTGGCCGGGCCAGTACGTCACCGCGCGCGTGGTCGTGCAAACGCTCAAGGACGCCCTTGTGATCCCGCAGACGGCGATCATCACGTCGACCAACGGCACGTTCGTCTACGTGCTGGCCGAAGGAAACTCGGCGCGCCAGGTGCCGGTCAAGCGCGTGTATGCGTTTGGCGACCACGCCGCCGTCACGGGCCTGAGCGGCGCCGAGCAGGTGATCACCGAAGGCAAGCAGAACCTGCGGCCGGGCGGCAAGGTGCGCCTGGCGCAGGCGGCCAAGCCTGCCACCGACAAGCCGGCTACCACTGCGCAACCCAAGCAGGGTGAACAGGCATGAACCTGTCCGAACTGTGTATCCGCCGTCCCGTGATGGTGGTGCTGCTGTCGATCAGCCTGGTGCTGGTGGGCATCCTGTCGTATATGAAGATCCCGGTCGCCGCGCTGCCGAGCTATAACACGCCGGTCATCAACGTCTCGGCCAACCTGCCGGGCGCGAGTCCCGAGACGATGGCCTCGTCGGTCGCGCTGCCGCTCGAAAAACAATTCTCGACCATTGCCGGCATCAAGCTGATCACGTCGAGCAGCACCCAGGGCGATACCAATATCACCCTTGAATTCGACACTGCGATCGATGTCGACAAGGCTGCGGTCGACGTCCAGGCCGCGCTGCTGGTGGCGCAGCGCCGGCTGCCGCTCGAGATGACGGAACTGCCGGCCTACCGCAAGGTCAACCCGGCCGACGCGCCGATCCTGTTCATGCACCTGACCTCGCCGTCGATGGACTTGTCGGAGCTGAACGATTACGCAGAGAATCTGATCTCGCCGGCGATCTCAACCGTGCAGGGCGTGTCGCAAGTGTCGATCAACGGCGGCAAGCGTTTCGCCGTGCGCGTGCGCGCCAAGTCCGATCTGATGAACGCGCGCAATATCTCGATGGATGAGCTGGCAGCAGCACTGCGCGCGGCCAACTCGAACACCCCGCTGGGCATTCTCGATGGTCCGACCCAGGCGCTGACGATCCAGGGCGGCGGCCAGCTGATGAAGGCGGCCGACTTCGCCAACCTGATCGTAGCCACGCGCGAAGGCATGCCAGTGCGCCTGCGCGATATCGCCGATGTCCAGGACAGCTACCAGTCGGTCAAGGCCATGGGTAGCCTGAACGGCGAGCGCTCGATCTCGCTGATGGTGCAGCGCCAGCCCAACGCCAACACGGTCGAGGTGGTTGACGCTGTGCGCGCGCTGATTCCGCGCTTTGAAGGGCAGTTGCCGGCCTCGATCAAGATCGAGCTCGTCAACGACCGTTCGCTGTCGATCCGCGAAGCGATCCACGACGTCAACCTGACGCTACTGGGCACGGTGATGCTGGTGATCCTGGTGATCTTCCTGTTCCTGCACCGCGCGGCGGCCACGTTCATTCCGGCCGTGACGGTGCCGATCTCGCTGCTGGGCGCGCTCTCGCTGCTGTATTGGCTGGGCTATAGCCTTGACAATATTTCGCTGCTGGGCATTACGCTGGCCGTCGGCCTTGTCGTCGACGATGCGATCGTGGTGCTGGAAAACATCGTGCGCCACATGGAGATGGGCAAGAAACCGATGCACGCCTCGCTCGTCGGCGCGCGCGAAATGGGCTTTACCATCATCTCGATCTCGATTTCGCTGGTGGCCGTGTTCATCCCGATCTTCTTCATGCCGGGCGTGATCGGCCTGCTGTTCCGCGAATTTGCCGTGATCGTTGGCCTGGCCGTGATGGTGTCGGCGATCGTCTCGCTGACCCTCGTGCCGATGCTGTGCTCGCGCCTGCTCAAGGATGGCGGCCACGTCGACCCGAAAGACATGTCGTGGATCGGCCGCCGGTTCGAAGCCATGTTCACCAATGTGCGCAACGGCTACGGCCGCACGCTCGACACGGCGCTGCGCCACCGCTTTTTGGTCCTGATGCTGGCGCTAGGCACCTTCGTGCTGACTGCCGTGCTGTACATGACGATGCCGAAGGGCTTCTTCCCGGAAGAAGACATCGGCCAGATCCGCGTGAACGTCGAAGCGTCCGAAGACACGTCGTCGGTCGCGCTGGCCGAATTGCAGGGCAAGGTGGTCGACATCGTCCGCGCCAATCCGTACGTGCAGGATACGACCTCGTTCAGCGGTGGTGGCAATACCGGCCGCATGTTCCTGGTACTGAAACCCCGCGGCGAGCGCCCACCGATGGACCTCGTGATCGACGACCTGCGCAAGGCAACGCGCGCCGTGCCGGGCGTGCAGGTGTTCATGTCGCCCCAGCAAAACCTGCAACTGGGCGGCCGCCAGAGCAAGGCGCGCTACCAGTACACGCTGCAAAGCGTGTCGGGCGGCGAGATCGGCGGCTGGGCCGAACGGTTCCTGGAAGGCATGCGGCAGGATGCGCGCTTCCGCGACGTCAACAGCGACTCGCAGAACAAGGCGCTGCAAGCGACCGTGGACATCGACCGCGACAAGGCTGCGCTGCTGGGCCTGGAAATGGACGATATCCGCACCGTGATGTACGCGTCGTTTGGCGAGCGCCAGGTCTCGACCATTTACTCGACGGCGGCCAGCTATTACGTGATCCTGGAAGCGGCCGCCAGCGACCGCTACTACGACGAGGCGCTGTCGCGCGTGTCGGTGCGCAGCAAGTCGGGCGATCTGGTCAAGCTGTCGAGTATTGCCACGGTGCGCCGCACGGTTGGCCCGCTGCAAGTGAATCACCAGGGGCAGTTGCAGGCGATCACGCTGTCGTTCAACCTGGCACCGGGCGTACCGCTGGGCGACGCCACGGCCGCCATCGAACAGATGGGCACGGCAATGAAGTTGCCGGCCTCGGTGATTGCCACTTATGGCGGTGACGCGGCCGTGTTCCAGGACACGCAGTCGAGCCAGCTGATCCTGATCCTGACGGCCATCGGCGTCATCTACGTGCTGCTGGGCGTGCTGTACGAAAGCTATATCCACCCGCTGACCATCCTGGCCGGCCTGCCGTCGGCAGCGGTCGGTGCGCTGCTGACGTTGTGGATCTTCGACAAGGACCTGACGCTGATCGCGATGATCGGCATTCTGATGCTGATCGGTATCGTCAAGAAGAACGCCATCATGATGATCGACTTCGCGCTCGATGCGCAGCGCACCCTTGGCATGAGTCCGCAGGAGGCGATCCGCGAAGCGTGCATCCTGCGCTTCCGGCCGATCCTGATGACAACGCTGGCCGCGCTGATGGGCGCGCTGCCGATCGCACTGGGCATCGGCGCCGGCGCCGAGTTGCGCCAGCCACTGGGCCTGGCGGTGTGCGGCGGCTTGATCTTCTCGCAAGTCATCACGCTGTACATCACGCCGGTGATCTACCTGTACCTGGACCGCTTCAGCGGCACGGGACCGATGACGGACGACCAGCTCGCGAAGGCCGACGATGTTCCGGTTGCCCATCATGCTTAACCTTGGAAACATTTGGTAACAACCATCAACGCGAGCAGCGGTGCAGTCCGCTCGCTGGCGTGATGCGTTGGTACTGTAAAACGGTTAGACTGCCCCCTCTGCTGTTTTTTTAGACGTCGCTTCCAGGATACCGATCTACCTTGCGTGACCATCCCCACTCCTACGATCAGGACAGCGAAGTTTGCTCCCACTGCGGGCAGCCACTGGTACGCCCGGGGCCGCATTACGAGCGCGAGGGCTCCAAGCGCGGCGGCCTGATCGGCACGATTGTGCTGCACTTGCTGCTGCTCGCGATCTTTATCTTCAAGCCGCCCGAAAAAGAGCAAAAGACCGCGCGTCCGGCGTCGGACCGGGAAACCGACGTCTTCTTTGTCCAGCCGCTGCAGCAGCCGACCAAGGCGCAGCGCGAGCAAAAGCCCAAGCCAGCGCCAAAGCCAACGCCCCGGCAAGAAACGCCGCGTCCGAAGCAACCGGAGCGCGTGTTCGTCCAGCGCCTGCCCGACACGATCACAATTCCCGACGAAAAGCCGGTCGAACGCAGGCCGTCGCCACCCCAGCCGCCGCAGCCAAAGACCGAAGTCCCGCCCGACATGGACATGGCCGCCTACGTCAAAGCGCAGCGCGAGCGCCGCGGCGCACCGACCGGCAGCGAAGTGGAAACGCCGGAAAGCGACGCCGTGCGCGGCAACCGCAACGCGCTGGCGAACATTGCCGCGATCAATGGCCGGGGTCGCGACGACAGCAATGAATCGGGTGGCATCTTCTCGATATCGAACAAGACGTTCAACACGATGGACCTGAAGTTCCGCGGCTGGAACCCGAGCTTCAAGCGGCGCTGGCTGACAGCAGTAACGGTGGAGCAGGGCAGCGCACGCGACATCGAAACGGCCGTCATCAAGAAGATGATCGAGCTGATCCGCAAGGAAAAGAACGGCGACTTCGAGTGGGATTCGCACCGTCTGGGCCGCGTGGTCAAGCTCAGTGCACGCCCAGCAGACGAAGCGCGCCTGACCGAGTTCTTGTACAAAGAAATGTTCCCTGAGTACCGCCCGCCACCGGGAGGGTGATGAATGTGGCAAAAAAAAGCCGGGGTCAGGTCTGACATTCGGACACGACCTCGACAGTCTGGCAGTCAGGACTAGCTGATACCAGGTCTTGCCGATACTGGGCAAGTCACCGTTAGATGTGGAAAAGGCTGAGTTCGTGTCCGAATGTCAGACCTGACCCCCGCTGTGACCCCCGCTGTGTGACCCAGCTGTGCTGCCCGGACGTTGATTGGACCGACGTAAAAAAACCGTGCTTTGGCACGGTTTTTTGTTGGGTGTGCGGGTGTTTAACCTGCCTTCAATTTCCGGGCAATATCCAGCGCGAAGTACGTCAGCACCCCATCGGCGCCGGCGCGCTTAAACGCCATCATCGATTCCATCATGACCTTGTCATGGTCCAGCCAGCCATTGAGCGCGGCCGCCTTGAGCATCGCGTATTCGCCGCTGACCTGATAGGCAAACGTCGGCACCCTGAACTCATCCTTTACGCGGCGCACGATGTCCAGGTACGGCATGCCTGGTTTCACCATCACCATGTCGGCGCCTTCGGCCAGGTCCAGCGCCACTTCGCGCAGCGCTTCGTCGCTGTTGGCCGGGTCCATCTGGTAGGTGTTCTTGTCGGCCTTGCCGAGATTGGCCGATGAGCCGACCGCATCGCGGAACGGCCCGTAGAACGCCGACGCATACTTGGCCGAATACGCCATGATGCGCGTGTGGATATGGCCCTGCGCCTCGAACGCGGTGCGGATTGCGCCAATGCGTCCGTCCATCATGTCCGACGGCGCGACGATGTCGACGCCGGCGTCGGCGTGCGTGAGCGCTTGCTTGACCAGCATCTCGATCGTCTTTTCATTGACGATATAGCCGTTCTCGTCCGGCAGGCCATCCTGGCCGTGGGTCGTGTACGGGTCGAGCGCGATGTCGGTGATGATGCCCAGCTCGGGGAAATTGCGCTTGAGCTCGCGGACCACGCGCGGCACCAGCCCGTCCGGATTGGTGGCTTCGACGCCGTCATAGGTTTTCACCGACTGGTCGACCAGCGGGAACAGCGCCAGCGCGGGAATCCCGAGCGCGACGCATTCTTCGGCCACTTTCAGCAGCAGGTCGAGCGAGACGCGGGCCACGCCCGGCATCGAGCCGACTTCCTGGCGCACGTTCTGGCCTTCCAGCACGAACACGGGATAGATCAGGTCGGATGCGGTAATCGTGTTCTCGCGCATCATGGCGCGGGAGAACGGGTCGCGGCGCATGCGGCGCGGCCGGGCCGCCGGATAGGCGGAAGTGATGATGCTCATCGAATGGCTCCTTGCAGGATCAGGCGGAGGTTTGATCGTCGTCCGCCGACGGCGCGCCAGGTTCGTCGTGCTCTTCTTCTTCGTCACCCTCGTACTCGCCGGCAACGCCATCCAGCCCGGCCAGCGCCAGGATCTTGGCATCGGCTTCTTCGATGCCGATACGCTTGAGTGCCGAGAACAGCTGCACCGTGAACGGGAAGCCGACGCCATCTTCATCGACGTAGCTTTCAAGCACGCCGCGCGCTTCGCGCAGGGCGTTGGTCGACTCGTTGCGGTTGAGCTTATCGGCCTTGGTCAGGATGCAGTGGATCGGCTTGCCGGTGGGGGCGAACCATTCGAGCATCTGGACGTCGAGGTCGGTGAACGGACGGCGCGAATCCATGATCAGGATGAGCGCAGCGAGCTGGTCGCGGCGCTGGACATAGTCGCCCAGCAGCTTTTGCCAGTGCAGCTTGGCCGTGCCCGACACTTCGGCGTAACCGTAGCCCGGCAAGTCGACCAGCAGCGCTTCGATTTCATCGAGCCGGACCGCGTCCTTGCGGTGCTGGCCCACATGGGCGCCGCCGATCGAGAAATAATTGATGTGCTGCGTGCGACCTGGCGTCTTCGACGCGAACGCAAGACCCTTCTGGTTCGTGAGGATATTGATCGCTGTGGATTTGCCGGCGTTGGAGCGCCCGGCGAAGGCGATTTCCGGCACATTGGTGTCGGGAAGGTCGCGCAACTGATTCACGGTCGTAAAGAACCGGGCTTGCCATAATCTGGACATTGGGGAGAAGGTATAAGAGGACTACGAAATGGCGTTGGAGAAACAAAGCTATTGTACAATAAGGGGTTGATTGCTGCCTGCCAGCCCTATGGCCCAAGCAATCAAGGGCGCTGCACTGAACCTTCAATTATTGACTTTTTAAGGTGCTAGTATGAACCGCTTGTCGTCCCCCCTGCTCAAAACACTGTTGGTCACACTAACTGTTTTCGGGGGACTCCCGGCGGCGACAGCAGCGGCGCCCGCTGCAGCGCCTGCCGTCAAGGCCGATCCGGCCCGGGGCGGCGCGCTGTACGATGCGGGCGACCCCGCGCGCGGCCTGCCGGCGTGCGTTTCATGCCACGGTGCGGCGGGCAATTCGTCCATCGTTGCCAACCCCAAGCTGTCGGGCCAGTTCGCCAGCTATACGCACAAGCAACTGGTCGATTTCACGACCCCGAACCGCCAGCAGCCGATCATGACGACTTACGCCAAAATGCTCACCGACGCCGAGAAGAAAGACATCGCGGCGTGGCTGGCGGCGCAGGTGCACAAACCGGGCGCGGCCAAGAACAAGGACATCGTTGAACTGGGCCGCAAGATCTATCGCGGCGGCATCGCCGAGCGGGGCGTGGCGGCCTGTGCAAGCTGTCATGGCGCCAACGCCAGCGGCATTCCCGCCCAATATCCACGCCTTGCAGGCCAGCACCAGGATTACACTACTGCCCAGCTCGAAGCATTCAAGAGTGGCACCCGCGCCAACAGCCCGCAAATGACCACGCTCTCGCAGCGCATGTCGACGGCTGAAATGCGCGCGGTGGCCGACTATATCGCCGGCTTGCGCTAAGAGACTCCACGATCTCGCATAAGCAATATTGAACGCAGGAAGGGCGGCAGCAACGGGCTGACCCCCTTCCTGCAAGCGGCTACCCGCCGCGCAGGAAGAAAGTTGTAAAGCATGAGCACCACCGGAATTACACTGAACACCCGCCGCCGTGGTCTGGCCGAGGCGGTCGAACTGATCTCATCGATGCGGTTTGCGATCAGTCTTCTCACCATCATCTCCATCTCGTCGATCATTGGCACCGTCCTCAAGCAGGCCGAGCCGATGTCGAACTACGTCAACCAGTTCGGTCCGTTCTGGTTCGAAATTTTCAACAAGTTCGGTCTGTACAGCGTGTATTCCAGCTGGTGGTTCCTGGTGATCCTGGTGGTGCTGGTCATGTCCACCGGTCTGTGCCTGATCCGCAACGCGCCGAAAATGATGCGCGACATGCGGAGCTGGCGCGAAAACGTGCGCTTTGATTCGCTGCGCAACTTCCACCACAAGCTCGAATGGCAGGCGCCGCTGCCCCAAAACGCGCTGGCCGAGCAGAGCGCACTGCGCCTGCGCCACGCCGGCTACGCCACCAAGATTGTCGAGAAGGATGGCGGCACGCTGGTCACGGCCAAGAAGGGCGCGGGCAATAAATTCGGCTACATCTTCGCGCACTCGTCGATCATCGTGATCCTGGTGGGCGGCACGCTTGACTCCGACCTGCCGGTGCGCATCCAGCAGTGGCTGTTCAACAAGACGCCATTCACCGGCAGCGGCGTGATCGCCGACATTCCGGCCCAGCACCGCCTAGGCACGGGCAACCCGACCTTCCGTGGCAATACCGCTATTGCCGAAGGGCAGGCCAGCCGCACGGCGATCCTGAACCAGCCGACGGGCGTCCTGGTGCAGGAGCTGCCGTTCTCGCTGCAGCTCAAGAAATTCCATATCGAGTTCTATTCGACCGGCATGCCGAAACTGTTTGCCAGCGACGTGGTCGTGCGCGACCTGGAAAACGGCCACACGTTCGAATCGACCATCAAGGTCAATCATCCGCTGATCTACAAGGGCATCGCCGTCTACCAGTCGAGCTTTGACGATGGCGGCAGCAAACTGCGGCTGACGGGGTACCCGATGAACGGCGCCGCCAGCGCCAGTTTCCCGATCGAAGGCAAAGTCAACAGCGCCACCGAGCTGAAAATCGGCGGCGAGACCTATGCGGTCGAGTGGTCGGGTTTCCGTCCGTTCAACGTCGAAAACATCAGCCAGGGCAATGACGTGCGCGCGGTGAGCAAGGGCAAAACGTTCAACGAACAGTTCGCCGCCACGCTGGGCAAGGCCTCGGGCGCGGCTGCCAACCCGGACGCCACGAAAGACCTCAAGAACGTCGGCCCCAGCGTGCAATACAAGCTGCGCGACGCCAGCGGCCAGGCACGCGAATTCATGAACTACATGCAGCCGATGCTGCTGGATGGGTCGCAAGTCTATCTGGCCGGCGTGCGCGCGAACCCGTCAGAGAGCTTCAGCTTCCTGCGTATTCCGGTGGACGAACGCTACGGCGTGGGCGACTGGATGCGCCTGCGCGCGGCGCTGGCCGATCCCGAGGCACGCGCCGTGGCAGCGCGTCGCTATGCCGCGCGGGCGCTGGGCGGCAACCAGGGTAGCGCGCTGGCTGGCCAGTTGCAGGAATCGGCTGCGCGCACGCTCGGCATCTTTGCCGGCGGCGACGGTCGCGGCGGCTTCGTCGGTGTGGCCCAGTTCCTGGAAAAGATTCCGCAGGCCGAGCAGGAAAAAGCAGCCGGCATCTTCATGAAGATGCTCAACGGCACGCTGTGGGAGCTGTGGCAAGTGGCGCGCGAAAAGCACGGCGACGCCGCGGCCGCGCCCACGGACGCCAATGGCCGCTTCCTGCAACTGGCCACCAATGCGTTGTCGGACAGTTATCTGTACGGCGCGCCGGTGTATCTGCAGCTCGACGATTTCACCGAAGTGAAGGCCTCGGTGCTGCAATTGACGCGCTCGCCGGGCAAGAACGTGGTCTACTTCGGCTGTGTCCTGCTTGTCTTGGGCGTGTTCGCGATGTTCTACATTCGCGAGCGGCGCGTCTGGATCTGGGTGCGCGACGTGCCGGGTAACCCGGAGGCTGGCGCCGAGGCGCTGATGGCCATGAGCACGCAACGCAAGACGCTCGATTTCGAGCGCGAGTACGAAGACTTGACTGTAAAGCTGCCACAACCGGCGTAAGCTGCGCGGGCCTGGAGAAAACGATGGAACTGTCACAACCCAAAACTGGCGCCCCGGCGCGCCCGACCGACCAATATCAGGAGGCGCCGGGCTATTTCCGCCGCCTGGGCCCGCTTGACTGGCTGTACGCGCTTGCCCTGTGCGCCGCGGCGCTGTTCGCGCTGAACCGGTACGGCCACTTCATGGACATCTATGAAGAGGTGATCCTGGTGTGCACGGCGCCCGTGTTTGCCGTGCTGGGCTGGTACTGGAAACCGATGCGCTGGCTGCTGCCGCTGGTGGCCGTGCTGTCGCTGGGCGCGATCGCGCTGTACGACGGCAACCTGGCCGCTGCCGAGCAAAAATTCTTCCTGAAATACATGCTGTCGAGCCAGTCGGCGATCCTGTGGATGAGCGCGCTGTTCGTGTTCTCGACCGTGTTCTACTGGGTTGGCCTGTTAAGCCGCGGCAAGTTTGGCGGCGGCGTGGGCGCGGCGTTGTGCTGGGCCGCAGTCGTGATCGGCGCGGTCGGCATGATGGTGCGCTGGTACGAGTCGTATCTGATCGGCCCGGACGTCGGCCATATCCCGGTGTCGAACCTGTACGAAGTGTTCATCCTGTTCGCCCTCATCACCGCGCTGTTCCATCTGTATTACGAAGAACACTACGCCACGCGCCAGCTGGGCCCGTTCGTAATGCTGATCATTGGCGCCGCCGTCGGCTTCCTGCTGTGGTACACGGTGTCACGCGACGCTGCCCAGATCCAGCCGCTCGTGCCGGCGCTGCAGAGCTGGTGGATGAAAATCCACGTGCCGGCCAACTTCATCGGCTACGGCACCTTTGCACTGGCCGCGATGGTCGCGTCGGCCTACCTGCTCAAGTCGCACGGCATGCTGGTCGACCGCCTGCCTTCGCTCGAGGTGCTCGACGACGTGATGTACAAGTCGATCTCGGTCGGTTTCGCGTTCTTCACCGTCGCCACCATTCTCGGCGCGCTGTGGGCCGCTGAAGCGTGGGGCGGCTACTGGTCGTGGGATCCGAAAGAAACGTGGGCGCTGATCGTGTGGCTCAATTACGCGGCGTGGCTGCACATGCGCCTGATGACGGGCCTGCGCGGCCGTGTCGCGGCCTGGTGGGCGGTGGTCGGCTTGCTGGTCACCACGTTCGCCTTCCTGGGCGTGAACATGTTCCTGTCTGGCCTGCACTCGTACGGCGAGCTGTAAAGACGGGCGGGCGCTGACCCGATAGTGTTGGCCGCCTAACGCAAGCTTAAGGGAACTTCGTGTAATGTGAAGCTTCCCAAGCTCGCGAGGCCAGCCATGCTCTTCAAACGCAATCCCAACGGACTCGATCTTCCGTACCCTTCCGAAATCACGCCGCAAGAGATCTATACCGGCCGGCGTGAATTCATCACCCGCATGGCCGCCACGGCCGCCGTTGGCAGCGGCGTCTGGGAGATGGCCAACCGCGAAGCCTTTGCACAAACCGCCGGCCAGAAGCTCGCGGCGCGCGCCAACGTGGCGCTGTCGACCGACGAAAAGCAGACCCCGTTCAAGGACGCTGCCGGCTACAACAATTTCTATGAATTTGGCCTCGACAAGGGCGATCCGGCCGAGAACGCGCACACGCTGCGTACCCGGCCCTGGACCGTGCGCATCGAGGGCGAGGTCAAGAAGCCCCTCACGCTCGACATCGACAGCCTGCTGAAACTCGCGCCGCTCGAGGAGCGCGTGTACCGCCTGCGCTGCGTCGAAGGCTGGTCGATGGTCATTCCGTGGGTCGGCTATTCGCTGTCGAACCTGCTCAAGCAGGTGGAACCGACCGGCAACGCCAAGTTCGTCGAATTCACGACGCTGGCCGACGCCAAGCAGATGCCGGGCCTGCGCAGTGGCGTGCTGGACTGGCCATATGTCGAAGGCTTGCGCATCGACGAAGCCATGCACCCGCTGACGATGCTCACGATGGGCATGTACGGCCAGGTGCTGCCGAACCAGAACGGCGCGCCGGTGCGCCTCGTCGTGCCATGGAAGTACGGTTTCAAGTCGGCCAAGTCGCTGGTGCGCATTCGCCTGCTCTCGCGCCAGCCCAAGACCGCGTGGAACGACATGGCGCCGCGCGAATATGGCTTCTTCTCGAACGTGAACCCGAACGTGGACCACCCGCGCTGGTCGCAGGCCAGCGAGCGCCGCATCGGTGAATCGGGCCTGTTTGCACCGAAACGCAAAACCCTGATGTTCAATGGCTACGACCAGGTGTCGTCGCTGTATACCGGCCTGGATCTGAAGCGTTATTTCTGATGGCGGGGTTGAACAGCAAACAGGTTGGGTGGGTCAAGGCGCTCGTGTTTGTGCTGGCGCTGGTCCCCTTCGCGCGCCTGGTGTGGGGCACTGCCAGCGGTAGTTTTTCGGATCCGCTGGCGGCGATCACCAAGGGCAGCGGTGAATGGGCGCTGTACTTCCTGTGCATCACGCTGGCAGTAACGCCGCTGCGGCGCCTGACGGGCTGGAACTGGCTCGTCAAGCTGCGCCGGATGATCGGCCTGTTCATGTTTTTCTATGCATTGGTGCACTTCACGGCATTCCTGTGGTTCGACCACTTCTTCGATGTGCCGGCGATGCTGGCCGACGTCATCAAACGCCCGTTCATCCTGGTGGGCTTCATCGCCTTCGTGCTGCTCATTCCGCTGGCAGCAACCTCGACCAACGCAATGATCAAGCGTCTGGGCGGCAAGCGCTGGCAATGGCTGCACCGCCTGATCTACGTGATCGCGCCGCTGTCGATCCTGCATTTCTGGTGGATGAAAGAGGGCAAGAACGATTTCGCCAGACCGATCATCTTCGGCTCGATCATTGCGCTGCTGCTTGCATGGCGCGTGTGGTGGAATATCAGGAGCAAGTCGCAGCCAGTACGCCCATAAAAAAAGCCCGCATCGCGCGGGCTTTGTTTTATTTGATGAGCGTCTCGAGCGCGAAGGTCTCGCTTGGCGTTTCGCGGCGGCGTACCAGATGGATGGCGTCGCCGTCGACGATCACTTCGGCTGCGCGGCCACGGGTGTTGTAGTTCGACGCCATCGTCATGCCGTAGGCGCCGGCCGTCATCATGGCCAGCAGGTCGCCCGGCTCCAGGGCCAGCTCGCGCTCGCGTGCCAGCCAGTCACCCGATTCGCAGATCGGTCCCACGACATCCCACATCAGTGCTTCGCTCTCGCGCTGCGTCACTGCCTGCAGGCCCATCCAGGCCCCGTACAGCGTCGGGCGCATCATGTCGTTCATCGCGGCGTCGACGATGCAGAAGTTCTTCTCGGCGCCCGGCTTCAGGTATTCCACGCGCGTGAGCAGCACGCCGGCCTCGGCGACGATCGAGCGGCCCGGCTCGAAGATCACCTTGAGCGGCTGGCCGTCGTACTTTGCTGCGCGCCAGGCGTCGATGCGCGCGAACAGGCGGGCCAGGTAGTCGCCCACCGGCACTGGCGGCGCGTCGCCGGCCACGCCGTAGTCGACGCCGATGCCGCCGCCGATGTCCAGGTGGTGCAGGTGGATGCCTTCGGCGTGCAGCGTGTCGATCAGGTCGATCAGCTTGTCGAGCGCCTCGAGCAGCGGGGCGTCGTCCAGCAACTGTGAGCCGATATGGCAGTCGATGCCGACCACGTCCAGGTGTGGCAGCGCAGCGGCTGCACGGTAGGTGTCGAGCGCTTCGTCGAAGGCAACGCCGAATTTATTGGCCTTCAGGCCAGTGGCGATGTACGGGTGGGTCTTGGCGTCCACGTTCGGGTTCACGCGCAGCGAGACCGGCGCGCGCATGCCGAGTTTGCCGGCCACGGCGTTCAGGCGGTGCAGTTCGGGGATCGATTCCACGTTGAAGCACAGGATGCCTTTTTCCAGTGCCAGCGTCATCTCGGCCTCGGTCTTGCCCACGCCCGAGAAAATGGTCTTGCCAGGGTCGCCGCCGGCGGCGATCACGCGCAGCAGTTCGCCACCCGAGACGATGTCGAAGCCCGCACCCTGGCGCGCCAGCAGGTCGAGCACGGCGAGGTTCGAGTTGGCCTTCATTGCATAGCAGACCAGCGCGTCGCGGCCGGCGCAGGCATCCTGGTAGGCGTTGAAGTTCTCGAGCAGCGTGGCCTTGGAATAGACATAGGTCGGCGTGCCGAATTCGTCGGCGATGGCGGACAGGGAAGCGCCTTCGGCGTGCAGCACGCCGTCCTGGTACAAGAAGTGGGGCATAAGGTAAAAGCGAAGGTGGAAGCGGACGGTTAGCGGTACGGCGCCGGGGTGGACGCGTTGTTCGACGGGACGGGCTGGGCTGGCTGGTCGACGACGACCGGCGCGGGCCTGGCGGGTGGGTTGGGCATGTACAGCGGGCCGGTCTGGCCGCAGCCGGCGAGGGCAGCAGCGAGCAGCGCAGCGCCGAAAGGAAGCGCGAGGGAGGACTTCACGATTAGAATCAAGGTTTGATTAGCAGATTTGGAGTGTAGCATGACCGAAACCGAATTTTTGGACCTGGCCGACCTGACCCTGAAACGGATCGAAACGGCCTTCGATCGCCTGAACGACGAGGACATCGTCGACGTCGAGTGCAAGCGCAGCGGCAACGTGCTCGAAATCGAGTTCATCGACAACGGCACCAAGATCATCATCAACAGCCAGGCCCCGCTGCAAGAGATGTGGCTGGCCGCGCGCTCGGGTGGCTACCACTACAAGCGCGTGGGTGACGAGTGGCGCAACACGCGCGACGACAGCGAGTTCTTCGCGGCGCTCGGGCGCTATGCGAGTGAGCAGGGTGGGGCGCCAGTCACCCTGGTGTAACGCAGTCTCGCAATACAACAAAGGCGGCCATTGGCCGCCTTTGTCGTTTCATGCCCGGGTGATCAGAACAACTCGTTCCGCACCGCGTCGCGTTCCTGCTGTTGCTGCGCCGGCGGCGGCTGGCCCACGTCGAGCGCTTCGACGCCGCTGCCCGGTGGCGTCTCGGCGTAGTAATACTCGGACCCGTACTGCACCAGGCCCGCCGGCACCTCGCGTTCGACCATCGGCTGATCCTTCAGTGCCTTTTGCATGTAGCCGATCCAGATCGGCAGGGCCAGGCCGCCACCGGTCTCGCGCGCGCCCAGGTTGCGCGGCTTGTCGTAGCCCATCCAGGCAATGCCCACCAGCTTTGGCTGGTAGCCGGCGAACCAGGCGTCGATCGAGTCGTTGGTGGTGCCGGTCTTGCCGGCCAGGTCGGTGCGCTTCAGGGCCATCGCCTTGTTCGCGGTGCCGTGGCGGACCACGTCCTTGAGCATGCTGTCCATCAGGAAGGCGTTGCGCGCATCGATCACGCGGTTCGCTTCGTCGCCCGCGCGGGCCGGCCGCGCTTCGGACAGCACCTTGCCGTCGCTGTCGGTGACCTTCGAGATCAGGTACGGGCTGACGCGGTAGCCGCCGTTGGCAAACACCGCGTAGGCACCGGCCATCTGCAGCGGATTGGTCGCGCCGGCGCCCAGGGCCAGCGTCAGGTAGGCCGGATTGCGCTCTGGATCAAAGCCGAAGCGGGCCGCGTATTCCTGGCCATAACGCGCGCCGATCTTGTTCAGGATGCGGATCGAGATCATGTTCTTCGACTGCATCAGACCGCGCCGCATCGTCATCGGACCGTCGTACTTGCTGTCGTAGTTCTTCGGTTCCCACGCCTGGCCGCCCGTCTGCCCGGCATCGAAACTGATCGGCGCATCGTTGATGATGGTCGCTGGCGACAGGCCGCGCTCAAGCGAAGCCGAGTAGATGAACGGCTTGAACGACGAACCGGGCTGGCGCCAGGCTTGCGTCACGTGGTTGAACTTGTTGCGATTGAAGTCGAAGCCGCCCACCAGCGCGCGGATCGCGCCGTCTTCGGTATTGGCCGCCACAAAGGCCGATTCCACTTCGGGCATCTGCGTGATCAGCCACTTCGATTCGTCGTCCTGCATCACGCGGATCACGGCGCCGCGGCGCACGCGCCGGTTCGGCGCCGCCTTGTCCGACAGCCAGGCTTTGGCAAACGCCAGACCCGGGCCCGACAGCGTGATCGTCTCGCCCGAGGCGATCGCTGCCTGGACCTGCGTGCTCGACGCCTGCAGCACGACGGCCGCGATGATGTTGTCGCTGTCCGGATGCTCGGCCAGCTCGGCCTCGATCGCTTCGTCGGCCGCCGCTTTACCCGACGGCAGGTCGATGAACGATTCCGGGCCACGATAGGCGCGGCGGCGTTCATAGTCCATCACGCCCCGGCGCAGTGCCAGGTAGGCAGCATCCTGGTCAGCCTTGGTGATGGTGGTAAACACGTTCAGACCGCGCGTGTAGGTGTCTTCCTTGAACTGCTCGTACACCAGCTGACGTGCCATTTCGGCCACGTACTCGGCGTGCACGCCGAAGGCGGCGCTGTCGGTCTTGATCTTGAGCGGTTCGACCTTGGCCTGGGCGAACTGGGCGTCGCTGATATAGCCCAGCTGGTGCATGCGCACCAGGATGTATTGCTGGCGCGTCTTGGCGCGGGTCGGATTGACCACGGGGTTGTAGGCCGACGGGGCTTTCGGCAGGCCGGCCAGCATGGCTGCTTCGGCCACGGTGATGTCGCGCAGGTCCTTGCCGAAATAGATCTGGGCCGCCGACTGGAAGCCGAAGGCGCGCTGGCCCAGGTAGATCTGGTTCATGTACAGCTCGAGAATCTGGTCCTTGGTCAGGTTTTTCTCGATCTTCCAGGCCAGCATTGCTTCATACGCCTTGCGCTTGAAGGTCTGTTCCGACGACAGGAAGAAGTTGCGCGCCACCTGCTGGGTGATGGTCGATGCGCCCTGGCGCGCGCCGCCGGTAGCGTTGCGCACGGCTGCGCGCAGGATGCCCAGGTAATCGATGCCGCTGTGTTCATAGAAGCGGTCGTCTTCGATCGACAGCACGGCCTTTTTCATGACATCGGGGATGTCCTTGAAGTGGACCAGCGTACGGCGCTCTTCGCCGAATTCGCCGATCAGGACGTTATCGGCCGTGAAGATCCGCAGTGGCATCTTGGGCCGGTAATCAGTGATCGTGTCCAGCGCCGGCAGGTTCGGGTACGCCATGGCCAGGGCGAACACGAGCACGAGTACGCCAATTGCACCCAGACCGAACAGGCTGGCGAATGCAATGAGGATCAGGCGCTTTGGGCTGAACTTCGAGGAGGAAGAAGGTGCTGCCTGTTTCTCTTTCATGCTGACTTTCGCTTTGTTGATCCGCCTCATTATAAGACAGCAGTTTGGCACCCGATACTGGCCCGAGCTTAATCGAACTACAGAGCAATATTTAGCTGGCAACGAATCGACAAAGTGTGGTGCGCATGCCCCGCATTCTGATGTTCCCAAGTAGAAATATCTTGTCCGGCATCATCCTTTATTGCTACGATCCGAGACGGTGCTTTCACGTAAGTATCGGATTTTTATAAGAAAATAACAGGTGTTTGGTTAACGACAACGACCCTTGCAAGGGCGTCTACAGCCAGATTCTGCCCCAATCGGTGTCAAGGAGTGTTTTGGTGATCAATCTGGGTTCCTTGTTTGGAAAGTCGAGTCCGCCAATGATCGGGCTCGATATCAGCACGTCCGGCGTTCGCCTGGTCGAGCTGGCCGACGCCGGCAAGGGACTCGTGCGTCTCGAGCGCTATGCGACCGAAGCGCTGCCGCGCGGCGCTGTGGTCGATGGCAATATCGAAAACATGGACCAGGTGGCCGACGCCGTGCGCCGCGTCTGGAAAAAGAGTGGCACGCGCGCCAAACACGTCGCGCTGGGCATGCCGCCAGCAGCCGTGATTACCAAGAAAATCATCCTGCCGGCCGGTTTGTCGGAAGACCAGCTTGAAGTGCAGGTCGAATCCGAAGCCAGCCAGTACATCCCGTTCGCCCTTGATGAAGTCAGCCTCGACTTCGACGTGATCGGCCCGGCGCTCAACTCGGCGGACGACATGGAAGTGATGCTGGCCGCCGCCCGCCGCGAAAAAGTCGAAGACCGTATCGCCATCGCCGAAGGTGCCGGCCTGCTGGCAACCGTGATGGACATCGAATCGTACGCCGCGCGCAGTGCGCTGGAAAACGCCGCCGGCCTGATGCGCGACCAGATCGTCGCGCTGTTCCAGATCGGCGCCCAGGCCACCCACGTGTCGGTGCTGTTCAATGGCGAAGCGGTCTACGAGCGCGAGCAGCCGTTCGGCGGCAACACGCTCACGCAGGACATCGTGCGCGCCTATGGCATGGCCTTCGAGGAAGCCGAAACGCGCAAGAAGGCCGGCGACCTGCCGGAAAACTACCGCGCCGACCTGCTCGCGCCCTTCCTGGAAAACGCGGCGCTGGAAGTCACGCGCGCAATCCAGTTCTTCTACACGTCCACGCCGTACACGCGCATCGACCGCATCTACCTGGCCGGCGGCTGCGCGCTGCTGCCGGGCATCATGGACATCGTGGCCGGTCGCACCCGCATCGCCACCAGCCTGGCCTCGCCGTTCGAGAATATGGCGTTCGGCCCCGGCGTGCGTGAACACCAGCTGCGCCAGGAAGCGCCGGCCTACCTGGTCGCGTGTGGCCTGGCGTTGCGGAGGTTTGGCTGATGATCCGCATTAACCTGTTGCCTCACCGCGAGGCAAAACGCAAGCAGAAGCAATCGGCGTTCGTGGCGCTGATGGCGCTTGGCGGCCTGGTCGGCGCCGGCATCGTGCTGCTGGTGGGCGGCTACAACGCCAGCCAGATTTCGGTCCAGAACGAGCGCAACGAGGTGCTCAAGCAGGCCAGCGCCGAGCTTGACAAGAAAATCGGCGAGATCACGACGCTGAAGGAAGAAATCGCCGCCCTTCAGGCACGACAGCAGGCGGTTGAAGACTTGCAGGGCGACCGCAACCAGCCGGTCTACCTGCTCGACGAACTGGTGCGCCAGGCGCCCGACGGCGTGCACCTCAAGACCGTCAAGCAGGATGGCCAGCGCGTGATCCTGACCGGCGCCGCCCAGTCGCAGGAGCGCGTCGCCGAGCTGCTGCGCAATCTGTCGAGCCAGTCGGCGTGGCTGGAAAAGCCCGACCTGACCGAAGTGCGCGCCGCCACCATGACGCAAAGCAAGAGCGCGCGCAAGGTGGTCGAATTCACGCTGGCCGTGTCGATCAAGCGCGCCCGCAACAGCGATGCGCCTGAAGATGGCGCCACAGCCAAGCCTGGCGCGTCGGGGAAATCATGAACATCGATATCAAGGCGCAGTTCGCCCAGCTCGCGGCGCAATTCGAGGACCTGCAAGGCCGCCAGCCGGGCCAGTGGCCGCTGGCGCCGCGCCTGTTGTGCGCGGCCGGCGTGGTGGCGCTGGTGGTCGGCCTGGGCTACTACTTCTACTGGAGCGACCAGTTCGCCGAGCAGGAAACCCTCGCGCAGGAAGAAGTGCGGCTGCGCGGCGAGTACGAAACCAAGATGGCGCAGGCGATCAACCTCGAAGCGCTCAAGGCGCAAAAGGCCCAGGTCGACCAGTACGTGGTGCGCCTCGAGAAGCAGTTGCCGAGCAAATCGGAAATGGCTGCGCTGCTGTCGGACATCAACCAGGCGGGCGTGGGCCGCGGCTTGCAGTTCGAGCTGTTCAAGCCGGGCCAGGAAGTGGTGCGCGACTACTACGCCGAGCTGCCGATCAGTATCAAGGTGAGCGGGCAGTACCACGACATGGGCGCGTTCGCCGCCGACATGGCGAATCTGCCGCGCATTGTCACGCTCAACAACCTGTCGCTGGTGAGCGTCAAGGAAGGCAATCTCGAGATGGAAGCGATCGCCAAGACCTTCCGCTATCTCGACCAGGAAGAACTGATCGCCCAGCGCGCCGCACGCGCGGCCGAGAAGAAGGCCGCCAAAGGCAAGGGTAAAGGCAAGTGATGATACGAGCTCACGTGATTGCGCTGCTCGCCATGGCAGCCTTGCTGGCCGGGTGCGGCGATGGGGGCGTCGGCGAAACGCGCGCCTGGATGAAAGAGGTCGAGGGCCGCACCGTCTCGAAGGTCAAGCCGCTGCCGGAGCCGAAGACGTTCCAGCCGCACGCCTACCTGCCGGGCGCAGCGCTCGACCCGTTCGACCAGACCAAGCTGCTGGGCGAACTGGCGCGCATGGCGCAGTCCAGCCCCAACGCCAACCAGCCTGATCTGAACCGCCCGAAAGAGCCGCTCGAGAACTTCCCGCTCGACACGATGCGGATGGTCGGCACGATGAAAAAAGGCGGCGTGAGCTACGCGCTGGTACAGATCGACCGGGCGCTCTACCGCGTCCGGCCCGGCCAGCGGCTGGGACAGAATTATGGCCGCGTCACCCGCGTGAGTGACGAGGCAATCGAAATCAGGGAATCGGTGCAGGACGCCACCGGCGATTGGGTGGAACGACTAGCCAACATCGAGCTGCAGCACAACCAGGAGAGCAGTAAATGACCCCCAACGTCCAGATTCGCTTCGCCATGCCGGCCTGGCTGGCGCGCGCTGCCACCGCACTCGTGCTATTGACGTGCGCCGGCGCCGCCCTGGCCCAGGGCAATGCGATCGAATCGATCACGGCCAACCAGCAAGGCAGCAACGTGGTCATCAACGTGACCATGCGCGATGCGCCAAGCCGCGCGCCGATCGGTTTCGCGATCACCAACCCGGCGCGCATCGCGCTCGACTTCGGCGCCACCGCGAACGCTACCGGCAAGAACATGCAGGAGCTGAACCTGGGCGACGTGCGCAGCCTGAACCTGGTGCAGGCCGGCGAGCGCACCCGCATGGTCGTCAACCTGGCGCGCGCGCTGAACTACGCAACGGCCATCGACGGCAAGTCGATCATCGTGACCGTCGAAGGCACGGGCGGCGTGGCGCGCGCGGTCAACGCCAGCGGCCTGCCGGTCGCGGCGCCCGCCCCACCGGTTGCTGCGGCGCTGGCCGCGCGGCCGCAACTGCGCGACCTCGATTTCAAGCGCGGCGCCAATGGCGCTGGCCGGGTTGTGGTCGACCTGCCGAACAACCAGGTCGCCGTCGACGTGCGCCAGACCGGCACCGGCGTGACGGTCGACTTCATCGGCGCGCGCCTGCCTGAATCACTGCGCCGCCGCCTGGACGTGACCGACTTCGGCACGCCCGTCACCCGCGTGGCCACCAGCGCCCAGGGCGACAACGTGCGCATGACGATCGAGGCGCAGGGCGCCTGGGAGCAGTCGGTATTCCAGAGCGACTCGCAGCTGGTGGTCGAAGTGCGCCCGGTCGTGGAAGACCCGAACCGCAACAGCCCCGGCTCGAGCAACAATCCGCAGGGCTACCGCGGCGAAAAACTGTCGTTCGATTTCCAGAACGTCGAAGTGCGCGCCGCACTGCAGGCCGTGGCCGACATCTCGGGCCTGAACATCATCGCCAGCGACTCGGTGGCGGGCTTTCTGACGCTGCGTCTGAAGGACGTGCCATGGGACCAGGCGCTGGACGTGATCCTGACCGCCAAGGGCCTGGACATGCGCAAGAACGGCACCGTGCTGTGGATCGCGCCGAAGGAAGAACTGCTGACCAAGGAAAAGCTCGAACTCGAGCAGCGCGCCCAGATCGCCGAACTCGAGCCGCTGCGCTCCGAGATCTTCCAGCTCAATTACCAGAAAGCCGAATCGTTCCGCAACGTGTTCGGCCTGGACCAGGGCGGCGTCGGCGCCGGTGCTGGCGCTGCCGGCGATGCGGGCCGCAACCGCGTGCTGTCCCGGCGCGGCAGCGCGATCATCGATCCGCGCACCAACCAGCTGTTCGTGACCGACATCGCGTCGAAGATCGAAGACATCCGCAAGCTGATCCAGAAAACCGACGTCGCCTCGAAGCAGGTCCTGATCGAAGCGCGTCTGGTCGAAGCCAATGACGGCTTCTCGCGCAACCTCGGCGCCAAGCTGGGCTTTGCCGACATGCGCACGATGCGCGGCGGCGATTCGGGCTGGCAGGTCAATGGCAACGAGCGCATCGCCATCGGCGGCAACCTGGTCGGCGTGGGCCAGACCACCGGCCAGGTGGCCAACAGCGCCGACAGCTTCAACAACACGACGATGGTCAACCTGCCGGCGGCCGGCATCGGCGGCATTCCCGCCTCGTCGCTGGCGTTCTCGCTGTTCTCGTCGGCGGCCAACCGTTTTTTGAACCTGGAACTGTCGGCGCTGGAAGCGGACGGCAAGGGCAAGATCATCTCGAGCCCGCGCGTGGTCACCGAAGACAAGCAGGTCGCGCTGATCGAGCAGGGCGTCGAACTGCCTTACGAAAACAGCACCAGCAGCGGCGCCACCGCGATCGAATTCAAGAAGGCCAATCTGCGCCTGGAAGTCACGCCGCAGATCACGCCGGACGGCAACGTGGTGCTCGAAGTGGACGTGAGCAAGGATTCGAAGGGCGAAGACACCCGCGCGGGCTTTGCCATCAATACCCAGCACGTCAAGACCAAGGTGATGGTCGAAAACGGCGGCACCGTGGTACTGGGCGGGATTTACCAGCAGACCGAGCGTACCAACGAGAGCAAGGTGCCGTTCCTGGGCGACGTGCCGCTGCTGGGTTACCTGTTCAAGACCACTGCACGTGAAAGCAGCAAGACCGAACTGCTGGTCTTCATCACCCCGAAGATCGTGAACGACAACGTGGCGGGCGCACGCTGATTCTTGTTTCATCAACGACCGATAACAACAACGAACCGATATGAAAAACCAGACAATCTCCTACAGCAGCCTGGCGCTGCTCCTGGCTGCCACCCTCAGTGCATGCGGCGGCGGCGGCGGCAGCCCGGGCACCACCGGGGGTACCGGCACCGGCACGACGCCGGGAACGCCAGCCACGCCGGCCACGCCCACCGTCGGCGTGAGCTTCGCGAATGGCAATTCGCTGAGCGGCGCGACGCCGCTGACGGTGCGCGCCCTGGTGCTTGACGCGAACAAGAAGCCATTGCCGAATGCGCTGGTCACGTTCACCACCGATGCGGCGCTGGGTGCATTCACCCCGAGCGCCGGCACCGCACTGACCGATGCCACCGGCACCGCCAGCATCACCCTGCGCGCGGCCAGCCTGGCTGCCAGCGGCGCCGGCAAGGTCAGCGCCACCACGAGCGTGGCCGGTGCCGCCATCACGGGCGAGGCGAATTATTCGATCGTCGCGACCTCGCTGACCTTCAGCGCGCTGACACTGGCACCGGCCAGCATCGAGGCCTATGGTTCCAGCGTGGTGTCGGTCGACCTGCTGGCCAATGGCGCCAAGTACACGGCGCAACAGGTTACCGTCAATTTCAGCTCGGCTTGCGTCACCGCCGGCAAGGCGACCCTGGCCGCTACCGCAACGACCAATAACGGTACCGTCCAGGCGGTCTACCGCGATCAGGGTTGCGGCAACAACGACGTGATCACCGCCACTGCCGACGGCGTCGCCACGGCTGCTACCGGCTCGCTGACAATCGCCACGCCAAGCGCGTCGTCGGTGCAATTCGTCGAAGCGATTCCAACCGATAAATCGATCGTGATTCGCGGCCAGGGCGGCATCAACCGCACCGAGACGGCGACACTGCGCTTCCGCGTGTTCGACGTGTTCAACCGGCCGCTGGCTGGCAAGCAGGTCAACTTCAGCGTCGTGCCAAACGGCGCCGTCAAGTTGAACAAGGTCACCGACAGCACCGACCAGAACGGCGAAGTCATCACCACCGTCAATTCGCTCGACACGCCGACCACGTTCCGTGTGCAGGCCGTATTGCCGGGCACCGCAACGGCCGGCCGGGCGGACATCTCGACCGCCTCGGACTCCATCGTCGTGACCACCGGCCTGCCGGTGCAGCGCGCGTTCTCGCTGGGCGTCTCGCAGGGCAACGTGGACGGCTGGTCGTACAACAGCGGCACCGCCACCCCGGCCGCCGTCGTCACGGTGCTGCTGGCCGACGGCTTCGGCAACCCAGTAGCAGACGGCACGCCAGTCGTGTTCCAGACCAATCTGGGCGCCGTTGGCTCGTCGAGCACCGGCGGCTGCACCACTGTCAACGGTGGTTGCTCGGTACCGTTCCGTACCCAGAATCCCCGCGTGGCAACGCCAGGCACCCCGGCCACGCCATGCAATACCGGCACCGGCTCCAGTCCGGACACCACCCGTACCGGGGTAGCCACGATCTGCGCCAGCACGACCGACGGCACCAACACCCAGTTCGCCAAGACCACGATCACGTTCAGTGATGAAACCCTGGCGCGCGCCTATGTGAATGGCAGCACGACACCATCGACCGGCGACCTGGGCAACACGAGTGCCAATGACCCGTTCGTGTTCCTGCTCCAGCTGACCGACCTGAACGGCAATCCGCTGCCGGCCGATTCGACCGTGGGGATCACGGGCCTGGCCAATGCCGCACTGGTGGAAATCAGCCCGGCCAAGGTCCCGAGCATTTTCGCTGAACCAGGCACCGGGCCACAGGGCTCGCTGCACCGGGTCACGCTCAATGCCACCAGTGCCAAGCCATGCACGGCCGGAAGCCGGGCCACGTTCAACGTGACCGCCACCACCCCGCGCGGCGACGTCAGCTCGCTGCCGTTCACGCTGAACTTCACCTGCCCGTAAAATTGGCGGAATGAGAGGCGGCCAGTCTATACTGGCCGTCTTTTTCATCTCAACGGGTCTGGTTGTGCCACATCCCAAGAACAACAATATCTTCCTTGTTGGCCTGATGGGGGCAGGGAAGACCACGATCGGTCGATTGCTTGCTCGCAAGCTCAATCGCCGCTTCGTCGACGCCGATCACGAGATCGAAGCGCGCACCGGTGCGACCATCCCGTGGATCTTCGAGATCGAGGGCGAAGCCTGCTTTCGCCGGCGCGAAGCCGATGTGATCCGCGATCTCTCGGCCCAGCAGGGGCTGGTGCTGGCCACCGGCGGGGGCGCCGTGCTCGACCCGAAGAGCCGCGCGCTGCTGGCCGAACGTGGCACTGTGATCTACCTGCGCGCGTCGATCGGCAGCATCCTGCAGCGCACCGCGCACGACAAGAACCGCCCGCTGCTGCAGACCGCCGACCCGCGCGGCAAACTCGAGCAACTCTGGACCGAACGCGACCCGCTGTACCGCGAGATCGCCGACCTCGTCATCGACACCGGCAGGCCTAACGTACAATCGATGGTTCAAACCATATTGGACCAGCTGGCCGCGCAGGAACACGCCCGCGCGCGCAAGCATGCAAGGACAGCAATGAACGAACAGGCACACATCACCCTCAACGTCGAACTCGGCGAGCGCAGCTACCCGATCGACATCGGCGCCGGCCTGCTGGACGACGCCGCGCTCCTCGCCCGTCACATCGGCGGCCACAAGGTCGCCATCGTCACCAACACCACGGTTGCCCCGCTGTACCTCGACAAGGTCGCGGGTCACCTGCGCGCGGCGGGCCGCGACGTGCTCGAAATCGTTCTGCCCGACGGTGAAGAGCACAAGAACTGGCAGTCGCTGAATCTCGTCTACGACGCGCTGCTGCAGCACAAATGCGACCGCAAGACCACGCTGGTGGCGCTGGGCGGCGGCGTGATCGGCGACCTGACCGGCTTTGCCGCGTCGAGCTACATGCGCGGCGTGCCGTTCGTGCAGATCCCGACCACGCTCCTGGCGCAGGTCGACTCGTCGGTGGGCGGCAAGACCGGCATCAACCACCCGCTGGGCAAGAACATGATCGGCGCGTTCTACCAGCCGCGCGCCGTGATTGCCGATACCGCCACCCTCAATACGCTGCCGGCGCGCGAGCTGTCGGCCGGCCTGGCCGAAGTGATCAAGCATGGCGCGATCCTCGACGCCGATTTCTTCGACTGGATCGAAGCGAACATCGAGCCGCTGATCGCGCGCGACCGTCACGCCATCGGCTACGCGATCGCCCGTTCGTGCGAAATCAAATCCGACGTCGTGCGCAAGGACGAGCGCGAAGGCGGTCTGCGCGCGGTGCTCAACTTCGGCCATACTTTCGGCCACGCGATCGAAAATGGCCTCGGCTACGGCGTCTGGCTGCACGGCGAAGCCGTCGGCTGCGGCATGGTGATGGCGGCCGACATGTCGGCACGCCTGGGCCTGATCGAGCCGGCCGCCGTGGAGCGCGTGCGCGCGCTGGTGCGTGCCGCCGGCCTGCCGGCCGTTGCCCCGGATCTCGGTGAAGCGCGCTGGATCGAGCTGATGGAAGTCGACAAGAAGAACGAGGGCGGCGAAATCCGCTTCATTTTGCTCAAGCCGCTGGGCAGCCCGTCGATCACGACCGCGCCGCTGGACGTGCTGCGCTCGACGCTTGCGGCCTGCAGCGCATGAGTAGCCTGATGCGCGACTTCGACGCTGGCCTCGCCCCATATGCGGCGCATTCGGCCCAGTCGCGCGGGCGCACGCATGCCGAGCCGGGCCCCGGCTCGCGCAGCGAGTACCAGCGCGACCGCGACCGCATCATCCACTCGACCGCGTTTCGCCGCCTTGAATACAAGACGCAGGTCTTCATCAACCACGAAGGCGACCTGTTTCGTACGCGCCTGACGCACAGCATCGAAGTGGCCCAGATCGGCCGCACGCTGGCGCGCAGCCTGCGCCTGAACGAAGACCTGGTCGAAGCGACGGCGCTGGCGCACGATCTTGGCCACACGCCGTTCGGCCACGTGGGCCAGGATGTGCTCAACGAATGCATGAAGGACTTCGGCGGCTTCGAGCACAACCTGCAAAGCCTGCGCGTGGTCGACCACCTCGAAGAACACTACGGCGCCTTCGATGGCCTGAACCTGACGTTCGAGACGCGCGAAGGCATCCTCAAGCACTGCTCGCTGAACAACGCGCGCCAGCTGGGCGACCTGGGCCAGCGCTTCATCGAGCGCAGCCAGCCCAGCCTCGAAGCGCAGCTGACCAACCTGGCCGACGAGATCGCGTACAACAACCACGACATCGACGACGGCCTGCGCTCGGGCCTGATCACGATGGCGCAGATGGAAGAAGTCGAGCTGTTCGCGCGCCTGCATCGCGAGGTCGAGGCGCGCTATCCGGGCTTGCCGGGCCGGCGCGCGCTGTATGAGACGATCCGCCTGATGATCACCGCGATGACGGCCGACCTGGTCGACACATCAGCGCGCCTGATCGCCGAGGCGGCGCCAGCGACCATCGACGACGTGCGCGCTGCGCCGCCGCTGATCCGCTTTTCGGATGCGATGCGCGCCGAGACCGTGGCGCTGAAACGCTTCTTGTACGCGAACCTGTACCGCCACTTCCAGGTCAACCGCATGCGCGTGAAAGCCAGCCGCATCGTGCGCGAACTGTTCGAAGCGTTTCTTGCGGATCCGGTGCTGCTGCCGGGCGACTACCAGGTGCAGGGCGACCCGCACAAGCAGGCGCGCAAGATCGCCGATTACATCGCGGGCATGACCGACCGCTATGCGATCCGCGAGCATCGCCGTATTTTCTCGCTCGATCACTTCTAGGGCTCTCGCCTGTCGCTGCATCAGGCGAGAGCCCGTTGCAAAAGCCGCAGTCGTTTATCGACATGGCCTTCTGCGTCTTCCAGATGGCGCATCGTTTTTGTCATCTGATGCGCCAGACGATCAAAGTCACGTTCGATGATATGTCGGACTATATCGAGCGTGTCAGTGCTGGCCACGCGCCGGATATCCTTGCCCAGCAAATAGACGCCCGCCAGATCCGGATCGTACTCGCCTGCGTCGATGACGCCATCTTCATCGTAGACCCGATCGACGTTGCCGGCTGCGGCATAGCTGTTCATCAGATGGATGAGATCGTGCGCATCCTTTGGATCGACTCTCCCGCGATCCGACCATGCGACCAACTTCAGTATGGCGAGACCGGGAAGAGACACGACCTTGCCGTCAAAGTCAGGCGCAAATGTCACCAGTTCAGCCGCTGCAAGGACATCATCGTAACCGGCGATGTTCATGATGATCTTCATGTCCGGCGGCCAGGCGATTGCATTCGTCCCTTCAGAGATGCCGCCGAATGGCACCAGATCCAGCTGGTACGCCAGATTGCTATCTGGCGCCTGGTAATAAAGCCGCTGTTGCGCTTTGTCGGTTGCGTTAAATGCCCCGCGCGCTATCAGCCTTGTTCGCAAGGCAGCGAATTGATCCCAGTTCTTGACGGAGACAGCGAAGTCCACATCGTACGTTGCACGCCTGCTGGCGAGTCCATGCACATGCGTGAGCAGGACGTCTCGTGCAGTTGCCCCGACGAGCAGGTAGTCGATTCCTTCTGCCTGTGTTTCTTCGGCTACTGCGCGAAGAATGTCCACTGTGACGGGGTCAACCGGAAGGTCCGGCTTGATCGAACGCGGTATCAATGAATTTCTCCTTGATCATCCGGGCTGTTTCTTGTGTGCGTGGATCGAGGATTGCGAGCAGTTCAGAGTAGATCAGCAAGGGGGGAGCAAGTTCCGGAACACTGGCAGCATCCCAATGCCAGAATTTTTCCAGTATCTTGAGCTCGCCAGCCTCGTCAGGCCTGATGCGATGCTGCTTGACCAGCATCTTGATCACCTTGTCCATGTCATCAGGCCCGACATACAAGGTTTGAGTCCCTGGCTTGAGGTAGCCAGTCATTTTTGCCGCTGCGACCTCCGCGCTCCACGCATGGTCGAATTCAGTCAGATCGACATTCTTCCACCATGATGATTCTGGCGCGCTGAAGCGGCGCCCATGGAGTTTGTTGCGCAAGGTAGTTGGATAATTGATTGCCCACTCGTCAATCAGGCGCCCGGCTTCCAATAGTCTCCTGCGGCTTCCGGCCTCTTTTTTACTGATGAGATAGCCGCGATGTTCGAGGTCCTCAAGCACGTTGTACGCCGTTCCGAGTGAAACACCCGCATGACGGGCAATGTCTTTGTACGGGGAATCGAGATCATCCCGGTTTGCCAACAGCGTGAACACCACACGCAATGCGGCTGGATTCGTCAGCCCTTTCGGGGTGCGCGAGCTAGACGGTTTGTGTTCACCCTTTTCGCCAGTGATGAAGACGAACAGGCCAGCGGCCTGCAAATAAGCGTTGCCACTGGTGTCGATGAACTGGAGTCCTGTCGCCCTGCAATAATGGGCGAGCTCTCTCGTGATGTGGGCAGTAATCAAGAGACCTGGTGTTCTGCCGGTTACCAGTTGCTGACGAATCTTGTCGACCTGCGCCTTGCGGTCCAGTGAAAACTTGCACTCGGCAAGGTAATGAATCGAGTTGCCGTCATATGAAAGGATAACTCTGGCGTCGCCAGAGTTTCTTCTGGAGGATTCAGGCTGCGAGTCGATCAACTTGCCATCGATACCTGCTTTTGTTCTCAGCGCGACAAGCGCATCGAGGATCAAACGCTCCTCAGTTCCCGCAAAATCTGGAGAAAACGCATGGTTATTCATTCATTTTTCCTCGTTTTCACGGCCCGTGAACGATTCTATTTTATGAATATTACTCTCAATTTTCAATATATTTTGTTTTTCACGGAGCGTGAAAACTCATGAAAATTGAAATTCATGCCCAGTATCTGGTTTCGTTAGCTGAACAGGTTCGGCGTCGCCAGATCCAGCAACAACTTCTTGACCGGCGCCGGCAACGGCGCATCGGCAATCGCATCGAGCTTCCACCACACGTGCCCAGCGCCATGCTCACCACGCGTGGCCAGCGTCACGGCGAACGGCGCGATGTGCAGCTTGTAGTGCGTGAACCCGTGCATCAACGGCGTGAGCGCGCGCACTTCGTCAATCGTGCCGAACGCGCTGCTGGCCGCGGCGATGTCCGCCGTGCAGACGGGATCGGCGTCGCCGTCCATCGCCACATGACCGCCCACTTCCGGCAGCGACAAGAGGCCGCCCCAGATGCCCGTTTGCGGACGCTGTTCCAGCAGCACCTCGCCGCGGTCGATCAGTACCAGCATCGCGGTGCGTTTTTCGGGCGTCGTCTTCTTCGGTTTGCGCACCGGCAGTTCGGCCGTGCGGCCGGTGGCGAAGGCCACGCAGCGCGCTTGCAGCGGGCAGCGGCCGCAGTCGGGGCGCGAGCGCGTGCACAGCGTGGCGCCCAGGTCCATCAGGCCCTGCGTGTACGACTCGATGCCACCATCTTCCGGCAGCAGCGCTTCGGCGCGGCGCCACAGCGCATCCTCGACTGGCTTGATGCCGGGGTAGGCGTCGATCCCGAACACGCGCGCGAAGACGCGCTTGACGTTGCCGTCCATGATCGCGGCGCGCACGCCGCCCGAGAAGGCGGCGATGGCGGCGGCAGTCGAGCGGCCGATGCCGGGCAGGTCGGCCAGCAGCGCCGGGTCGCTCGGGAACACGCCGTCGTAATCCGCCACGACGCGCTTGGCGCAGGCGTGCAGGTTGCGCGCGCGGGTGTAGTAACCCAGGCCGCTCCAGTGGGCCATCACGTCCTCCGCCGGGGCTTCGGCCAAGGCGTGCACGGTCGGGAAACGTTCCAGGAAGCGGGCGTAGTAGCCCAGCACCGCGGCGACCTGCGTCTGCTGCAGCATGATTTCGGAGAGCCACACGCGATACGCGTCGGTGGTGTTTTGCCATGGCAGGGTGTGGCGGCCATGGCTGCGCTGCCAGTCGATCACGGCCCGGGAAAAGGTCGGATCGGCCAGCTGGTCAAACTCGGTCAGTCGCTTCATGCAGTCGTGTAGTGGGCGTCGGCGCTGGTGGCCGTCGCGGAGTTAGGTAGGTTGTCGGACAAGGTTGCGCTCACGCCGGCGGCCAGTGAACCAAGGCGCGTGCGCGTGACGTCGAGTTCGGCCTGGCCGCTCTCGAAGGCGCCGATTTTCTGTTCCAGGCTGTCGCTGGCTTCGTGGATGCGTTTTACCGTTGCCTGGCGCTGGCGCAGGTTGTCGCGGTGCTGGCGGATCTGCGCTTCGAGCGGTGCGTTGGCCACTTTCAGCCATGCTTCGATATCGGCGTTGGCGGCGCGGTAGACGCGGCGTACGCGCGAGGCGATCGAATCGAAGAAGCGCTCGAGCAGCGTGGCGCGGCTGTTCATCCACAAGGTGGCGGTGCCGAACTGGCGCGAAAAGAGCTCTTCGATGGCGTCGATCTCATCGCGGTGGCGCGCCAGCGACAGGGTCGGCGGCAGGCCCAGGCTCATGCCATGCTCGGCGGCGAACTTGCGGTGCATCGCGTCCATCATCGACGTGATTTCGGTGAGCTTGGCATCGGCGTCGGCCAGGCCGGCGCGGGCACCGTCGAAGTAGTTGCGTACCGGCGCGCGCATGCCGGTGGCAAAGCGCACCGCGCTCATCGCCACGCGCACGGTCTCGGTCCGGTCCTGCAGCACGTCCATGCCCAGCAGCGTGTACAGCTCGGTCGACAGGCGCGTGAACACGGCGCGCGTGCCCTGCAGCTTGAACAGGCCGGCGTCGAATTCCTTCTTCTCGGCCTCGACCCGGCGCACCATGTGCGCGATCACGCCCTGGTTCTTGCCGCGCAGGCTGCGCAGTTCCTGCAACTGCTCGACCAGCTCGCGCAGGCGCGTGGCCACCAGCATCTGCTGGCTGGCCACCAGCGCTTCGAGATCGGCGTGCAGCTGGCGCTCGACGATCGCGCGCCGCGCGGGGATCAGTTCGTGGAACAGCGCCGCTTCGAGCGCGCCCAGGCGGCTGCGCTCGAACAGGGCCATGTCGCCGCCGATGCGGCCGACCAGCGCCTTGTGCGCCGACACCGGATACACCTGGCTCGCCGACAAACCGAGCTGACGCGCCACGTCGTGCTGCTGGCGCGCGATGTCGGCGTCCACCGCCTCTAGCGACTTGAGCTCATCCCACATGGCGTCGATCTTGTTGAGCACGGCCAGGCGCCCCGGCCCGGCGCCGATGTGCGTGCGCCAGACTTCGATGTCGCTCTTGGTCACGCCCGTCTCGGCGGCCAGCACGAACAGCACCGCATGCGCGTTCGGGATCAGGTTCAGCGTCAGTTCGGGCTCGGTGCCGATGGCGTTCAGGCCCGGCGTATCGAGAATCACCAGGCCCTGCTTGAGCAGCGGGTGCGGCAAGTTGATGATCGCATGGCGCCAGCGCGGGATCTCGATCGTGCCGTCCGGGTCGAGACTGGCGGCCAGGTCGGGATCGTCGGCATCGTACAGGCCGTAGCGCTGCGCTTCGACGGTCGAGACGCGCCGCGTCTGGCTGACCTGGCGCAGCGTCTCGTGCATGGCCGCCGGCGAGTCAAGATCGAGCGGGAACACGGTCCAGGCGGCAGGGTCGTCGCGGTAGTCGCCGGTGGACAGGTGGCCGGCGCGGGTGTCGATCGGCAGCAGGCGCAGGCAGGGCGGCAGGCTCGCATCCCACAGCAGTTCGGTCGGGCACATGGTGGTGCGGCCGGCGCTGGACGGCAGGATGCGCTGGCCGTAGTCGGCGAAGAACAGTGCGTTGATCAGCTCGGTTTTACCGCGCGAGAATTCGGCCACGAAGGCCACCGACAGGCGGTCGTCACGCAGGCGGCCCAGCGCGCGCGCCAGCAGCTGCTCGCCGGCCGCATCGATCAGCCCGGCGTCGCGCAGTGCGCTGCCGTAACCGGTGAGGGAGGCGGCGACCCGTGCGCGCCAGGCGCCGTACTGTTGTAAATCCTGCATCGTGTTTGCTCGTAGGGATGACTAGCGCTGGCACTGGGCGCAGTAGAACGTCGAACGTTGCCCCTGCTTGATCTGGCGTACCGGCAGCGCGCATTGGCGGCAGGGCACGCCTGCACGATCATAGACGAAATATGTCTGCTGGAAATATCCAGACTGGCCATTTACAGCAATAAAGTCACGCAGTGTGCTGCCGCCCTGGACGATCGCTTCGGCCAGGATGACGCGGATCGCTTCGGCCAGCCGGTCGTAGCGCACGCGGCTGATGCGCGAAGCCGCCGTCTTCGGGTTGATGCCGGCCCGGAACAGGCTTTCGCACGCGTAGATATTGCCCACGCCAACGACGATGTCGCCGGCCAGCAGCACCTGCTTGATCGGGGCGCTGCGGCGGCGCGTTTCGCGAAACAGCAGGGCGCCGTCGAAGCCATCGGCCAGCGGCTCCACGCCCAGGCCGCGCAGCAGCACGTGCTCGGCCAGCGGGCCGTCTTCGTTGGCATGCCACAGCACGGCGCCAAAGCGGCGCGGGTCGTTCAGGCGCAGCACTTGCCGGCCCTCGGGGCCGTCCACGACCAGGTCGAAGTGGTCGTGCGTACGCGGCTCGATGCCCGGGGGCAGCACGCGCAGATGGCCCGACATGCCAAGGTGGATGATCAATGTGCCGTGCTCAAAATTGATCAAAAGATATTTGCCGCGCCGCCCGATATCCAGGATGCGGCGACCTTCCAGCAACGCGGACAGGCCGGGCGGGAAGGGCCAGCGCAATCCTTCGCGACGGCAAATGACGTGCTCGACGATGCGGCCTTCGAGATGTGGCGCGACGCCGCGCCGGGTAACTTCGACTTCTGGGAGTTCAGGCATGCCTAAGGGGATTCGTGTAGAGTCAGTTGACGGCGCAGCGCATGCGCGGCAGGTCTGCGCATGAGCGTAGAATCAAACTCACTTTGGACTTCTGGACTTGCTTTGAAAAACGCTTTCGCCATTGTAACCCTCTCCGGTCTGTTGACGGCATGTGCTGCCGCCCCGCAACAGCAATCCGTCGCCGCCGATGTCCAGGCCGCGTCCACCCCCGCCGCCGAGCCCTTGCTCGATGACGAAGCGCAGGCCGCCAAGCAAAAAGCCGAGGAAGAAGCCCGCCTGCCGAAAGTCGAAATGACTCCGGTCATGCTCGACCAGTTACTTAAGGCCGAATTTGCGTTTCGCAATGGCGACTGGCAAGGTCCGTACCTCACGGTGCTGAGCCTGGCCCAGCAGACGCGCGATCCACGCCTGGCCCGGCGCGCTGCCGAGATGGCGGTCGCTGCCAAGCAGGCTGACGACACCCTTGCCGCGGTGCGCCTGTGGTACCGGCTCGACCCCGAATCCGATGAAGCGACCCAGTATTTCGTCGGCATGGTGGTCACGTCCGAAAAGATCGCCGAGCTTGAACCCGTGTTCGAAGAGCGCCTGCGCGAAGCGCCGGCGGCCCGGCGCGGCATTCTGATGTTCCAGGTCCAGCAGTTGCTGGGCCGGGCCAAGGACAAGGACGCCGCGCTGGCCATGCTCGAGCGCCTGATTGAGCCGTACGACAAGATGATGGAAGCGCGCATCGTGCGCGCCCAGATCGCGCTGGTGCGCGGCGACAAGGCGCTGGCGCGCACTTACGCCCAGTCGGCGCTGGCCGCCAAGCCCGACGCCGAGATCGCGCTGTTGATGCTGGCGCAGGTCACCGACGACGAAGCGCAGGTGGTGGCCATGATGGAGAAATTCCTCAAGGCCTATCCGAAGGCGAACGATGTGCGCGCCGCCTATGCCCGCGTGCTGGTCAACCGCAAGGATTATCCGGCCGCGCGGCGCGAGTTCGAGTCGCTGCTCAAGGTGCAGCCGGACAATGCGGCGACGCTGTATGCGCTGGGCATCCTGGCCACGCAGACGGACGATGCGCCCGGCGCCGAAGCCTATTTCACGCGTTTCGTGGACGTGCTCGGCCGCAATCCGAACGACGAGCGCGACCCGTCGCGCGCGCTGCTGATTCTGTCGCAGCTGGCCGAAGAGCGGGGCGACCTGGCCGGCGCGCTGCTGTGGCTGAACAAGGTGCCTGAGAACACCGACGAGCAAACGCGTTTCAGTGCGCAATTGCGCCGCGCGCATTTGACGGGCAAGGGCGGCGACCTGGCTGCTGCCCGTGCGCTGCTGGCCGAGGTCAAGCCGACCGAGCCGGCGCGCCAGGCCCAGTTGATGGCGGCCGATGCGCAACTGCTGCGTCAGGCGAATCAGCTGCCGGAGGCGTATGCCGTGATGGAAGCGGCGGCCCAGCGCTTCCCGAAAAATCCGGATCTGCTGTACGACTTTGCGCTGCTGGCTGAAAAAATGGGCAAGGTCGATGTGATGGAGGCGCAGTTGCGCGAAGTGATGGCGCAGGCACCCGACAATCACCACGCCTACAATGCGCTCGGCTACTCGCTGGCGGAACGCAATGTGCGCCTGCAGGAAGCCTACGGGCTGATCGCGAAGGCGCTCGAGATGGCGCCGGACGATCCCTTCATCATGGACAGCATGGGGTGGATTCACTACCGCATGGGCAACTTGAACGAAGCCGAAAAGTTCCTGCGCCGCGCGTATGGCGTGCGCAAGGACGCCGAGATCGGCATTCACCTGGGTGAAGTGCTGTGGCAGAAGGGCGATAAGTCGGCTGCCCAGGCACTCTGGCGCGATGCCCGCGCCAAGGACCCGCAGAACGAGGCTCTGCGCGAGACGCTGACCCGTCTTGGCCTGTCCTTGTGAAATAATCCACCCCCATTTAACTGTTTCGCTGTCCATGATGCTGCTTACCCGACGCCTTGCCATTCTCGCCCTTGCCGCCACGGTTTTGACCGGTTGCGCGACAAGCACCGCCAACCTGTCCACCGCCACGGTTGGCGCGTATCGCGAAACCATTGACCTGGCAGGGCGCCTGTCGGTGAATTACCAAAAGGATGGTCGGCCCGAATCGATCAGTGGCAGTTTCAACTGGGAGCAGCGTCCGGGCACGATCGACGTCACCCTGATGTCGCCGCTGGGCCAGACGGTCGCTGCGATCAATGTCACGCCAGGCTCGGCCACGCTCACGCAGGCCGGCCAGGCGCCGCGCACGGCGGCCGACATCGATAGCCTGACCCAGCAGACGCTCGGCTGGCCGCTGCCCGTGTCAGGCTTGCGCGACTGGCTGCAGGGTTATGCAGTCGATGCGCAGGGGCAGCGTTTCCGCGCTTCGCCGGCCAGCAACAGCGTGACGACAAAGGATGGCTGGCGCCTGCGCTTCATCGACTGGCAAGCGGCCGGGGCCGGTGACGCAGCGGCCGGTGCTGCTGCGGCTGCGCCAGTACCGCGCCTGATCCAGGCCGAGCGCGCCGCGTCGGGCGACATCCAGGATCTGGCGATCCGCATCGTCGTCAACCCGGCGGCCTGACCCCCATGCGCATGCGTTCCCTGCACGACTGCCCGGCCCCGGCCAAGCTCAACCTGTTTTTGCACGTCATCGGCCGGCGCGCCGATGGCTACCACCTGCTGCAAAGCGTGTTCCAGCTGATCGACCGCGCCGACCGTCTGCACTTCGACCTGCGTGACGACGAGCGCATCGTGCGCACGACCGATGTGCTTGGCGTGCCGCACGACCAGGACCTGATCGTGCGCGCGCTGCGCTTGCTGCAGGCAGAATTTGCGCGCCGTCATGGGCGCCTGCCGCCCGGCATCGATGTGGCGGTCGAGAAGATCCTGCCGATGGGGGGCGGGCTGGGTGGTGGTTCGTCCGATGCCGCCACGGCGCTGATGGCAGCAAACCACTTGTGGCAGGCAGGCCTCACGCGCGACGAATTGATGGCGCTGGGCTTGCCGCTGGGCGCCGATATCCCGTTCTTCCTGTTTGGCGAGACGGCGTTTGCAGAAGGGGTGGGGGAGGCCTTGCAGGCCGTGGAAGGCCCCGATTGCTGGTACGTCGTGCTCGAGCCCGGTGTCGCGGTGCCAACACCTGCGATTTTTTCCGCGGCAGATTTGACAAGAGACGCAAAGCCGGTCAGAATAGCGGACTTTTCCAGCCACACCAATTCAGGCAGCATGGTGGGGTTTGGTAAAAATGATTTGCAGAACGTGGCGATGCGCCTGTTCCCGCCGGTAGCTGAAGCGGTTGAATGGTTGAGCAGCTACGGTGATGCCAGGATGACTGGCTCAGGGGCATGCGTGTTTTGCGCAGTCTCCAGCGAAGACGCTGCCAACCAGGTGTTGGCGCAAGTGCCGAAGAAGTATGCGGCATGGAAAGCGAAGTCGCTGAAGACACACCCACTGAAAAAATCGCTCTTGCAAATCAGTGAGTTGTAGAATAAAATTTTGCCTGTCGCGACGCTGAGCAGCACAGAAGATGTGCAGCACAATGTGAAGCGGCAAGCACTACAGGTCGTGTAGGGGAATCGCCAAGTTGGTTAAGGCACCGGATTTTGATTCCGGCATTCCAAGGTTCGAATCCTTGTTCCCCTGCCAAAGTTTTCTTGTTCTGTCGATGCCGATGCGTCCAGCAAGAGAATCGCGATGCGGTGCCAAGCGCCACATCAGCAAGTTAATCAGCCGGTATAGCCGGCTGATTGTTTTTCTACTGTATTAACGCTTCTTACCTTTTGGGACTCCCATGGCTTACGAAAACCTGATGGTTTTTACCGGCAATGCCAATCCGGCGCTAGCAGAAGGGGTCGCAAAAAGCCTCGGTATTCCACTCGGCAAGGCTGTCGTCTCGAAGTTTTCTGACGGCGAAGTCATGGTCGAAATCAATGAGAACGTGCGCGGCAAGGATGTCTTCGTCCTGCAATCGACCTGCGCACCGACCAACGACAGCCTGATGGAAATCATCCTGATGGTCGACGCTCTCAAGCGCGCCTCGGCTGGCCGTATCACTGCAGCGATTCCTTACTTCGGTTATGCCCGTCAAGATCGTCGCCCGCGTTCGGCGCGCGTTGCGATCTCGGCCAAGGTCGTGGCGAACATGCTGGAAAAAGCCGGCGTCGAGCGCGTCCTGATCATGGACCTGCACGCTGACCAGATCCAGGGTTTCTTCGATATCCCGGTCGACAATATCTACGCGTCGCCAATCCTGCTGAGCGATCTGCAGAAGCGCAACTACGACGACCTGCTGGTCGTCTCGCCGGACGTCGGCGGCGTGGTGCGCGCCCGCGCCCTGGCTAAGCGCCTGGGTTGCGACCTGGCGATCATCGACAAGCGTCGCCCGAAGGCGAACGTGTCCGAAGTGATGAACATCATCGGTGAAGTCGAAGGCCGTAACTGCGTGATCATGGATGACATGGTCGACACCGCAGGCACGCTGTGCAAGGCTGCCGAAGTGCTCAAGGAGCGCGGCGCCAAGAAGGTGGTTGCTTACTGTACGCACCCGGTGCTGTCCGGCCCGGCGATCGAACGCATCGCGAACTCGCCGCTGGATGAACTGGTCGTCACCGACACCATCCCGCTCAGCGCCGCCGGCGCCGCTTGCGGCAAGATCCGCCAGCTGACCTGCGCACCGCTGCTGGCCGAGACCTTCAAGCGGATCGTCAAGGGCGACTCGGTGATTTCGCTGTTCGTCGACTAAGTTCATATCGACGTCGTTTTTCACGGCGCGCCTGGCTAAACAGCCGGCGCGCCGTTGGTGTAAGTAACACTTGGATCCCCGCCTGGGCGGGGACGACATGTCCGGTGAGGCCGGACATGTCGATTTCTGTATCTTTTGAGCGCGTAACAATGCGCTCTTTCTTGACTGCCCCTGGTCGCGGGGGTGGTCGCCACTTGGCTACCGGGCTGTTGATCGTTTTCTTCGGCATTCGGGCCTGTTTTATTTTTGGAGTATCACATGAAAGTAGTCGCATTCAACCGCACTCTGCAGGGGACCGGAGCGAGCCGCCGCCTGCGTAAAGCTGGTCAAACGCCAGGCATCATCTACGGTGGCGCAGGTACGCCTGAGCTGATCGCCCTGGACGGCAACGCCCTGTGGCACGCGCTGAAAAAAGAAGCGTTCCACGGTTCGGTTCTGGACCTGGAAATCGACGGCAAGACCCAGCAAGTCCTGCTGCGTGACTTCCAGATGCACGCGTTCAAGCAACTGGTCCTGCACGCTGACTTCCAGCGCGTCGATTCGTCGAAGCCAGTGCACACCAAGGTCGCTTTCCACTTCGTCAACGCCGAGAACTCGCCAGCAGTCAAGCTGAACAGCGCTGTCATCTCGCACGTGCTGAACGAGCTGGAAGTGTCGTGCCTGCCAGGCCAACTGCCAGAGTTCATCGAAGTCGACCTGGCAAACCTGGAAGCCGGTAACTCGATCCACACCGACGACCTGGTCCTGCCAGAAGGCGTCACCGCACTGACCCATGGCCAGAACCTGACCATCGTCACCGCAACCATCCCACGCGGCGCAGTCACCGCTGAAGAGACCCCAGCTGCCGAGTAATCGCAGCTGACGCGTCGCTCCGGCGACGCATCGCACAGAAACCCGCCGCGGCTTGCCCGGCGGGTTTTTATTTTTTGATTTGCACGTTTCGGCGATAATCGCCTTTTCTCGACAGAATCTCACGCATGTCCATTCGACTGATCGTTGGCCTCGGCAATCCCGGCCCCGAATACGAACAAACCCGCCACAACGCCGGCTTCTGGCTCGTGGACAATCTCGCCAATGGCTTGCCCGGCTGCCGTCTGCAGCGCGAGTCGCGTTTCAATGCCTTGGTCGCCAAGACGTCGATTGCCGGCAACGACGTCTGGCTGCTCGAGCCGCAGACTTATATGAATCGCTCCGGACAGTCGGTAGGCGGTCTGGCGCGTTTCTATAAAATCAATCCGGATGAAGTACTGGTCGTGCACGACGAACTCGATCTGCCACCGGGCGTTGCCAAGCTCAAGAAGGGTGGTTCTTCAGGCGGCCACAACGGCCTGAAGGACATCACGGCAGCGCTGGGCACCCAGGATTACTGGCGCCTGCGCCTTGGCATCGGCCACCCGCGCACGATGAATCTGCAGCAGGTGGTGGCTGATTTCGTGCTGCACCGCCCGCGCCGTGAAGAGCAGAGCCTGATCGAAGAATCGATCGACAAGAGCCTGCACATCATTCCACTGGTTTGCGAAGGCAAGTTTGACACGGCCACGATGCGGTTGCACACCGCTTGACCGGCTGCTGCACGGCCAGCTTCAGCCGCGCTGCCGCTTCAGCCGCGCCTGAACACGACCTGCGAGCGCAAGTCGCGCAGCATGCGCTCGAGCGCGGGTCGCATGCGCCGGTAGTCGTCGGGCGTGCAGGTGGCCGCCGTGTGGCGAAACTTGAGCTGACGCTGTACCGTTACCAAGGCGCCGCGCCGCGCATAGCGCGAGTGGTAGGCAAAGTTCGCGTCGTCCACGTGCACCGCGCGCGGCAGTGTCAACACGCGCGAGCGCGTCGGCAGATGAAAGCGTAGTTCGTCCTCGGCATCGATCGCCGGACACACGAAATCCTGGTGTCGCTCGGGTTCCTGCGCGAACGCGAACACGGCCTCGCCCAGGCTACCCCTCAGATCGTAGGTCGTGGCCAGCCGCGCCGGGCTCGGCAGTTGCGTGAAACCGTTGCTGGCGGCGCGCAACGATATTGCGACATCGCCGCCCGGAACGTCCCGGTACGGTTCTGCCAGGGCGCCGCTGCCGGTGCGCGTGACCGTCAAGCGGCTGCTGCCATCGGACTGGATGGTGAATTGCGTGAGCGTTCGACTTCGCGCCTGCTGGAAGAAGGGGAGCATCGCGAACTCGCCCGAGCGCGTCAGCACCGCCGGCTTGCCAAGCAGCGCCGCCGGCAAGAAGCCGCCGGCCACACTGTCGGCGGTCGAATCGAGATACAGCTGCAGCGATGGCACGTAGACGATCGCGTGATTGAGTACGCCCAGCGTGGGCACGGCCGGCAATTGGTAGGCGTTGCCGTTGTTGACGAGGGCAACGGTGCTGTCGATGCCGGCGCTGGCGAGCAGGGCGACGAGCAGCGTTGCGTGGTCCTTGGCGTTGCCGTAGCGATTGGCCAGCACAGTGGCCGCCGCATGCGGCACGATGCCGCCGGGACCGAGGTGCACACCCACATAGCGCACGTTGCGGCGTACCCAGTCGGACAACGCGATCGCACGCGCACGGGGCTCGACCACATCACCGGTCACGCGCGCTGCAAGCGCTGCCACCGTGTCGTCGGACACCGCGCGTGCGCCCATGTGATCCTGATAGGCTCGGGCAAGGGCGGCGTAATCGGCGAAAGTGGAGACGGCGAGCCGCTTGCCGTAGTCAAGTTCGCTGACCGAGCCGGCCTCGATCCGGGCATTGTCGCCATCGAGATAGCGCCAGGCGTAGCGGAGCTTGCCGGCTGCCGGCGCGGGCAGGTCGGTAACCGTCGTGGCCGTAAAGCCTGCGGCGTCGGCATGCAGCAGCATCGCGGCCGGCATGTCATAGACCAGCCGGAAGTCGCGCTGGCGCTGGAGGCGGGTACTGGACAGGTCTTCGAAGTGGCCGCGAAACAGCGGCGTATGGCGCCGCACGACGTAGCGCACCGCCACCCGGTCGCCGGCGTCGACATCGGGAAAAACGACAATCTTCAGGCGCGTGGTCTGGAACATCGGAGCGTCGACCGAAGCGGCTTGTTGCTGGTCGCGAATCTGGTGTGGCTGCACAGCGAGCCGGCGCCCGTCGGCCTTTTCGGTATGCGCCTCGATGGCGATGATGTCCTCGAGCACCTGGTTGTAGCCGATCTCGTACCGGGCGTGCTCAGGCAGCGCAGTGCGCTCAACAATAGTCTGGGTTCGTTCGACCGTGAGCAGGTAAGCGCCACTGGGCTCGACCACAAAGTGCCGTACGTGGCGGTCGACGCCCGTATCACGCGAGTATGCCGGCTGCAGCCCGAGTAATGGCCACAGAAGCAGACACAGCATGACGACAAAGCGCAGCATCATCTCGATCTCCCGAAACACGACCGACCCATGGTACGGGGCGGCGTCCGTGCAGGATTGATGTCGCGCAAGCGGCTGCTGTCAGCCCGACTTCTGCGATAATTTCATGATGAGAGCGCTCACCTTCCAGGCCGGCCCCCTTGCCATGGCCCAGATCGCCACGCATGGCTTGCGCGCGCAGGACATTGCCGTCGTCCCGGCCGCAGCGGGCGGCCCCAAGGGTTTGATCTTCGCCTCGCTCGATGCGTGGCTGTTCGGCGAGTGGTTGCCCGCGGCGCCGCGCGAACGGACCCTGATCGGCGCCTCCATCGGCGCCTGGCGCATGGCCGCCGCGTGCCAGAAGGATCCGGCGAAGGCATTTGCCCGTCTGGCCGAGCTCTACACCGGCCAGCGCTACACGCGCCTGAAACCGAATGCGCAAGAGATCGACGAGGTCGTGCAAGCCCTGCTGGCCGAACTGGTAAGCGGGCACGAAGCCGACATCGTCGGACATCCCCATCACCGCCTGCACATCCTGGCCGACCGTGGCCTGCGTTCGCTCGCCGCGCCGGTCGGCCGCCACGCCGAACTGCGCGGCTTCGCCTCGGCCGCGCTGCACAATGCCGGCTCACGGGCCTGGCTCGCGCGCTTGATGGAGAGGGTGGTCATCCATGATGCACGCAGCCAGGCACCATGGCTGCGCGAGCCGTTCGACCGTTTCACGACGCATTTTTCGGCACTGACGCGGGCGAATCTGGCCTCTGGCCTGCTGGCCTCGGGCACGCTGCCGTTGATCATGAAAGCGGTGACGGACATTGCCGAGGCGCCTCCCGGCAGCTACTGGGATGGCGGCATCATCGACTACCACTTGGCCTTGCCGTATGCGCGCGCGGCCGGCGCGGACAAGAGCGAACTGGTGCTGTATCCCCATTTCACCGATCACATCGTGCCGGGCTGGCTCGACAAGAGCATGCCGTGGCGGCGCGCCGCGCGCGGCCCCAACCGCAGCTGGCTGGAGAACGTGCTGCTGGTGACGCCTTCCGCAGAATTCCTGCGCTCACTGCCACGCGGCAAATTGCCGGACCGGACCGACTTCACGTCGTTCGGGCTCGACCACGATGAGCGCATCCGTGTCTGGCGCCGCGCGATCGGGGAGGGCGAGCGCCTGCGCGATGAACTGGCCGAATTCGCGCTGCGGCCCGACCTGGCGCGCATCCAGCCAATCTAGGTTGTCATTGGGGCAATCGCGAGCGTTGCAGCACGGGGGCGGTGCGCCTTTTTTTTCAGCAGAAAAGCCGGTCCGGGTTACAATGCAGGGTTTAGAGCGGTTCATTGATCGCTCGCTTTTTACCGAATCAGAAAGAGTTCTCATGACCCTCAAATGCGGCATCGTCGGCCTGCCAAACGTCGGCAAGTCCACCCTGTTCAACGCGCTGACCAAGGCCGGCATCCCGGCTGAAAATTATCCGTTCTGCACCATCGAACCGAACGTCGGCGTCGTCGAAGTGCCGGATCCACGCATGGATGCGCTGTCGGCCATCGTCAAGCCTGAGCGCATGGTCAACGCCATCGTTGAATTCGTCGACATCGCCGGCCTGGTCGCCGGTGCATCGAAGGGCGAGGGCCTGGGCAACCAGTTCCTGTCGCACATCCGCGAAACCGACGCCATCATCAACGTCGTGCGCTGCTTCCAGGACGATAACGTGATCCACGTGGCCGGCAAGGTCAGCCCGCTGGACGACATCGAAGTTATCCAGACCGAGCTGGCGCTGGCCGACATGACCGCCGTCGAAAAAGCCATCCACCGCGAAGGCAAGAAAGCGCGCTCGGGCGACAAGGATGCCGCCAAGCTGGTTGCCATCTGCGAACGCCTGATGCCGCACCTTGACCAGGGCAATCCAGTGCGCACCATGGGTCTGGACGCCGACGAAATGGAAATGATCAAGACGCTGCACCTGATCACGGCCAAGCCGGCGATGTTCGTGGCCAACGTGTCCGACACGGGCTTCACCAACAACCCGCTGCTGGACTTGCTGACCGCGTACGCCAAGGAGCAGAACGCCCCGATCGTCGCCATCAGCGCCGCGATCGAGTCCGAAATCGCCGAGATGGACGATGCCGACAAAGCTGATTTCCTGTCCGACCTGGGCATGGAAGAGCCGGGCCTCGACCGCCTGATCCGCGCCGCCTACAAGCTGCTCGGCCTGCAGACGTATTTCACCGCCGGCGTGAAGGAAGTGCGCGCCTGGACCATCCACGTGGGTGACACCGCCCCGCAAGCGGCCGGCGTGATCCACACCGACTTCGAACGCGGCTTCATCCGCGCGCAGACGATCGCGTATGACGACTTTTTGGCGTACAAGGGCGAGGCTGGCGCGAAAGAGGCGGGCAAGATGCGCGCTGAAGGCAAGGAATATGTCGTCAAGGATGGCGATGTGTTGAACTTCTTGTTCAACGTCTAAGCATCAGGTCGGAATCCAGCGGATTGCGATTGGCAACGAAAGCCCCGACGCCCCTATGGTACCGGGGCTTTTTTTCGCCATGCTTGTCCGGCTTGGGCCGTGCCATCCTCCTGATCGCCGGGTGCGATACCGGATATAGAATCATGGCCCCGAAATCAAAAACCGGATATGGCTCGACCTCCGCAGTGGCCATGTTGACCGATATCCAATGCCGCAACGCGAAGCCCAATGACAAATCTTACAAGCTGGTGGACGGGAAGGAGCAGTATCTCGAGGTGAAGCCGAATGACGTTAAGGCCTGGCGCTTCGTTTCGGGCTGCGAGAGGGCGAGACGGCCAAGGAAAGTCTGTTCGCGGTAGGGCTGAAGTGCCGACATCATTGCCGTCTAGCGACATCTTCTTTGAGGTTGCTCTCAAGATCACAGCCTATGGTGGTGATAGCCGACATCAAGACGCACGGCACTGACTTTGCTTAAACCGACTTCATCATGCGGTCACTCAAAAAGTTACAGTCGAGCTTATACCTCTGAGTCTTGGGCCTTCCATGATCGGCGTCCGTACTCGAAGTATGGGCATCGCAAAAATCGAGTGACTTTTGGTGATGCTTGGTCGCGACCTTTCATTTCCGAGGTCGTAGTTACCGAAAGGCTTATAGCAAAATAGACACATGGACAGATCCCCGGACAAACCATATACTTCCAGCGATAACCGCACAGATCCATTCGTTAATTGAACACGCCACTCGCGATGTCGGATCAATAGCTTGTAGGTCAAGCTCAGCTATAGCACGACCGATGTCATCTATGCAAATATGCAGCCCATCAACGCAGTGGCAGAGGACCCGATTTGTCTCGAGTTCAGTATGCCATCGCGTCTAGATCAGCCGCCGCCCGAAACCACAAGATGAAGTTCTGGAAAGTTCAAGGCGGTCTATGAGCAAGGCCTCCAGCTCGGCAACTAGCGGTTACATCCTGCGGACTCAGAGCGCAGCCCCGTTACTTGGTCCGCAACTGGCTTGTCGAGAATCCATACTTTGGCTAGACGATCGCTTGGCGCTGTATGGCGTCGAAGCCGCCGAGCGACTGCGGCTATTACACGCGATGAACAATAGAGGACAATTACTTAATAAGCTCGCAGTTAAGCCACCAAGAGAAAATTTACTGCTTGAGCAAGATCGGAAAGTGTATGAAGTTAAGCTTCATCACCTGCAGCCATATCTGCTCGTTAAGCACGAGGGGCGTTTGTGTTGTTAAAACTTCAGCATCTTATTGATGAAATCGGTGACACCAACAGCAAGTTAATCCTGCTAGTTGGCCCGGGCCGTAGCGGTAAGACACGACTACTTCGACAGCTGGGCGGCAAGCTCAAAATCGAACCACTGAACATAGGCATGGAACTGGGGCGCCGCCTGGCCTCAACGCCAAACAAGAAGCGGGCATTCTTGTCATCTGAGCTGCTGCGGGAGATCGCTGACAAGGAACATACCGCGGATCCTCTACTGCTCGACAACCTCGAATTGCTATTCGAGCCGAGCCTGCAGATCAACCCGCTTGAACTCATCAAGCGGCTAGCGCATTCCAAGCGTGTCGTTGCTGTGTGGCCGGGCGAGTTGCGTGGTGCGCATTTAGTGTACGCCGACATGAGCCATCCAGAACATCGTGACTACAGCCTTGAGGGCGTAGTTGTACTAGAAATTTGACCAAAGGGTCAAGAGAGAACTACATGGCTAAGAATATGAAATATGGGGATCTGATTCAGTTCGAGCAGATCGAGTCAGTGATTCAACTCCTTGACGCTGGGCGCCCGGACGAGGCCAGAAAGCTTGTCGCGACCTATGTCATCTCCGACGACATGGCCGAGCGGATATCAAAGCTCATGGTTCCTCAGCTTAGTTTCGACGAGTCCGTTGATCACAAAGGCGTGCTCATCGTCGGTAACTACGGTACCGGTAAGTCGCACTTGATGTCCGTGCTATCACTGGTGGCTGAAGACGCAGCCTATGCATCGATGATCCGTCATCCGAAGGTGGCGGAAGCGGTTGCCCCGATCGCTGGCCGTTTCAAGGTGCTGCGTATTGAAGTAGGCGGCCTGGAAATGCCGTTACGTCAGATCATTACCCAACAGATTGAGCGTTTCCTCGAAAAACTTGACGTCAGCTATACGTTCCCGACGGCAGACCATGAGCTTAACAACAAGGACTCATTCGAGGAGATGATGGCCGCCTTCAGCGAGAGCTATCCAGGCCAGGGCCTGCTGCTCGTCGTCGATGAGTTCCTTGAGTACTTGCAGTCGCGGCGCGACCATGAGCTGGTGCGTGACCTGGCCATCCTGCGTCAAATCGGTGAAGTCACCAAACACCTGAAATTTCGCTTTGTGGCGGGCGTGCAAGAGGCTGTCTTTGACAGCGCGCGTTTTGAGCACGTTGCCGACAGCATGCGCCGTGTTAATGAGCGTTTTACCCAGATACATATCGATCGCCAGGACGTCAGCTTTGTCGTCTCCGCGCGACTGCTCAAGAAGACCGTCGACCAGCAGAACAAGATCCGCAACTACCTGACGCCGTTCGCAAAATACTATGGCGCGATGAACGAGCGAATGGACGAATACGTCCGGCTGTTCCCGGTCCATCCAGACTACCTAAAAACCTTCGAACAGATCCACTTCACAGAGAAACGGGGCGCACTCAAGACCATTGAGGCCGCGATGCAGGCTATCTACGACCAAGAGGTGCCTACTGATCGGCCGCTTTTCATTAGCTACGAAAGCTTTTGGAATACGATCAAGGGCAATTCGGTCTTGCGTGCTGATCCGAGCATCAAGGAGGTAATACGTGTTTCTGAAGTGCTGGAGTCGCGTGTCCAGCAAGCCTTTACGCGTCCGGCGTACAAGGCCATGGCACTGCGCGTCATTGATGCGCTAGCCGTGCACCGCCTGACCACGGGTGGCGACGTCTATATCCCCATTGGCCCGACGGCCGCCGAGCTGCGTGATGCGCTGTGTTTGTTCCAGCCGGGCCTGGAAGACATGCCGGGCGAGCCGGCGGAGAATCTGCTGTCGATGGTACAGACCGTGATGCGAGAAGTGCTGAAAACGGTTAACGGCCAGTTCATTTCCAAAGCCCCGGATACCGAGCAATACTACCTCGACCTCAAGAAGGACATCGACTACGATGCGCAGATCGAAAAGCGTGCCGAAGCCTTGTCTGTCGACGCACTCGATCGCGCCTACTATAGCGCCGTCAAGACGCTCATGGAGTGCAGCGACGATCTCCGTTACCCTGGCTTCCAGATATGGCAGCATCGGCTCGAATGGCAGGACCGGCGCGTGGAACGCATGGGCTACTTGTTCTTCGGCGCACCGAACGACCGGCCTACCGCACAGCCGGAGCGCGACTTTTACGTCTATTTCATCCAACCCTTCGACAAACCAAAGTTCACTGATGAAAACCTTTCGGACGAGGTTTTTTTCAGGCTCAAGGGCATGGACAACGACATCAAGCGTAACTTGTCCTATTTCGCGGCGGCGCTGGACCTGGCCTCGACTGCCAGCGGTGGCGTCAAGCCCATCTATGAGGCGAGGGCAAAGGCGACACTGAAGGACATGAATAAGTGGTTCCAGGAGAAGTATAGCTCGGCCTTCGAGGTAAGCTATCAGGGCAAGACCAAGACCCTGCAGGAATGGGCCAAAGGCGTATCGCTGCGCGATCGTGCGCGGCTGAGCTCAGATGAACGCATCAACTTCCGCGATGCCGTGAACGCGATTTCGGGACTGGTGCTGGGCCAGCGCTTCGTCGACCTCGCGCCGGACTATCCGACGTTTTCAGTGCTCGTGACAGAGGGAAACCGAAAGCAATTGGTCGGCAATGCTTTGCGCGTGCTGGCCGGCGGCACACGCATTAAGGATGGGCTTGCGGTGCTCGATGCCTTGGAGTTGCTCGACGGTGAGCGTGTCGATCCGACGGGTTCGCGTTATGCCCAGGAAGTGCTGCGCCGCCTGAAAGCCAAGGGCCACGGCCAGGTGCTCAATCGCAGCGAGCTATTGTCGAGTTCCTCGGACGTGGAGTACTTCTCCCCAGCCAACTACCGGCTGGAACCCGATCTGCTGCTTGTCGTGTTGGGTGGGCTGATCTATTCAGGCGACATCGTGCTGACCATCACTGGCGACAAGATCGACTCCGGCAAGCTGGTGCAGTTAATGGAACGCTCGCTCGACGAACTCAGTCAGTTCAAGCATATCGAGGCGCCCAGAGAAATCAACCTGGCCGTGGTGCGCGCACTATTCGAGTTTCTCGATTTACCATCTGGGCTGGCACAGAAGGCAGGCCAGGGCGATACGGAACCAGTAATCAGGTTGCAGGACAAAATCAGCACTCTGGTGCCGCGCGTACTCAAGGCGCATGCCGAGGTACAGCAAGGCAAACTCGGGCTCTGGGGCCAACATCTGCTACGCGAAGATGAAGTCCAGGACTGGGCCGCGCGGATGGATTCGCTGAAAAAATTTGTTGAATCGCTAGTGCCATACAATACCGGGGGCAAACTCAAGAACCTGCGCATCACCCAGGAAGACCTCGATGCGCAGAAGAAGAGCCTGGACGTCGTGCAAACTGTCGAGCGACTGTCGGCAGTGGTGGCAGAGTTGGGCAGCGCCGCATCTTATCTTTCGCAAGCGCAAATGGTTCTGCCTACCGAGGATCCATGGGTGGTTCGGGCCGAGGCCTGTCGCAAGGCGCTACAAGCCAAGCTCAGTCATGACTGCACCGCAGAGAGCGTTGCTGAATACCGGCAAGCCTTGGGGCAACTGAAGAAAGATTACATCAGCACCTACATCGACAGGCACAGCAAAGCACGGCTGGGCGTGGTGGAGGACAGGGCGCGTAATGTCCTCCGAAAGGACGGTCGACTCGAAGCCTTGCGTGCCTTGGCTGGCGTATCTCTCATGCCCACGAGCCAACTTACTGCATTCGAGGAAGCGCTGAACGGCTTGAAAAGCTGTTCAGCGCTCGACGAACCTGCGCTCCTGACGGACCCTGTCTGCCCGTATTGCCAGTTCCGGCCGTCCGTGGAGCAATTGGTGTCCATCTCTGCCGCCGGCCGCCTGGATAAGCTCGACGAGAACCTGGATCAGTTGCTGGGCAACTGGCAACAGTCCTTGCTGGAGATCCTGGAAGATCCGACCACGCAAGACACGCTGGCGCTTTTGCCGGCGCTGGCCAGAAATCTGGTCGACTCGTTCCTGGCTTCCGGCCAACTCCCGGATCCTGTGACCGTCGAGTTCGCGATGGCAGTGCAAGAAGCATTGTCGGGGCTGCAGCGAATCGACGTGAAGGGGGACGTCATTGTCCGGGCACTCCTGAAGGACGGCTCGCCAGCCACACCGGATGAATTGCGCAAGCGCTTCAACGAATTTATTGCAGAGCGCTGCAAGGGCAAGGATCAGGCAGCGCTGCGCTTTGTCATCGAATGATGCTGCTCCCACGCGGAGCAACCGAAAAATATTTTAGGAAACAACTGATGAACGATCTTTTCCAAGGCCACTTGACCAACACAGGCCCAGTGGAATGCCTTGGGCAGACATTCGCAAGCGACGACGCTCGCCGCGAGCACTATCTGCAACTGCTGGCCGATAAATTGAAGGAGCCCGGATTCCGGCAGATGGAAGGTTTTCCTATAGGAACGGACGAAGAGATTCTTGCTCTTTCGAACCCGCCGTTCTATACGGCTTGCCCGAATCCCTTTATCCCGGGCTTCCTGGCGCAGCTTGGTCAGTCGGAAAACGACGTGGAAAATTTCGTCCACGAGCCATTCGCTGCCGACGTCAGCGAGGGAAAGCAGGACCCGATTTATAACGCACATAGCTATCACACGAAAGTGCCGCATAAAGCCATCATGCGTTACATCCTTCACTACACCCAGCCGGGGAACGTGGTGTCCGACCCGTTCTGCGGCACGGGCATGACCGGCGTAGCTGCCCAACTGTGCGGCGACCGGAAGATCGTCGAGTCGCTCGGTTACATGGTCGACCAAGGCGGTGTCGTGTACGCAAAGGAAAATCAGGACGGCAGTGGAAAATGGAAGCCATTTTCGAAAATCGGCGCACGTCACGCGATCCTGAACGATCTTTCCCCCGTCGCCGCATTCATTGCAGCCAATTACAACACGCCGGTTGACGTCCATAAGTTCAAAGAGGAGGCGAGTGTCATCCTGCGCGAGGTGGAGGACGAGCTGGGTTGGATGTACCAGACGCTCGACTGCCCCGACGCAGAACAGCTCGCCTCGGCGATGGACCGCATCCTGTCCGGTGCCAAATGGCTGACGGATTTCCCCGAGCGTGTTGGCCGGATTAACTATACGGTGTGGTCAGACGTGTTCACCTGCCCCGATTGTGCCGGCGAGGTTGTTTTCTGGGAGGCGGCGACAGACAAGAAAACCGGAAAAGTCAGCGACACGTTCGGCTGTCCACACTGCGCAGCGGAGCTCACGAAGCGCAAGATGGACAAGTTGTTGGTACTGTCCCATGATGCTGCCCTCGGCGAGAACATCCGTCAAATAAAGCAGGTGCCGGTACTGATCAGTTATTCAGTCGGGAAAAACCGTTTGGAAAAGAAACCGGACGCTTTCGACCTGGCATTGCTTTCGCAAATTGACGCACTGACGATTCCTTATTGGTTTCCGAAGGACCGAATGATCGAAGGGCGCGAAACGCGCAGGAACGACCCTGTCGGCATCACGCATGTCCATCACTTCTATACGAAGCGAAACTTGGCTTACCTCGCGGCACTGAAAAGTCGGTGCAAATCTGCTCAGACAAAGCTTTGGTTCAATGCGCAGCTGATCAACGTGAGCAAATTGAACCGGTATCGTCCAGAGGTTTCGTTCCCTTATAACCCACTGAGCGGAACCTTCTATATTGGCTCTCAGGTATCTGAGGCGGATGTCTATGTAGCATATGAAAACAAGCTGAAGAGGCTGGTGGCGGCATTTTCCCAAATAAAATCGTTCAACATGGTGGGAACCGACTCGGCGACGAACAAGTCCGCGGCACACGTCGACTACATCTTCACTGATCCTCCATTCGGATCGAACATCGACTATTCCGAGTTAAGCTTCCTCTGGGAATCCTGGCTAGGCATTCGGACGAATAATAGCGTCGAGGCTATCGCCAGCAAGCCCCAGAAAAAAGACCTGAACGATTATCGCCGTTTGATGGCTGATTCTTTCAAAAGGGCTTATGAATCGCTCAAGCCCGGGCGATGGATGACTGTGGAATTTTCCAACACGCAAGCATCGGTATGGAATGCCATTCAGACTGCTTTGCAGGAAGCCGGTTTTGTTGTGGCGAACGTGTCGGCACTCGACAAGCAGCAGGGAAGCTTTAAAGCTGTGACCACGACGACTGCAGTCAAACAAGACCTGGTTATTTCGGCGTACAAGCCAAGTGATCGGCTCGAGAATCGTACGGTGCAAGACGGCGGCAGTACCGATTCCGTGTGGGATTTCGTCAGGTCGCATCTGGGCTATCTGCCAGTCGTGAAGCAATCGAAGGACGAGCTCGAATTCATCGTGGCTCGCGATCCGCGGATTCTGTTCGACAGGATGGTAGCCTGGTTTGTCAGGCATAACATGCCGGTTCCACTCTCATCGCAGGAGTTCCAGGCCGGACTGGCGACATGGTTCGAGGCACGGGACGGGATGGTGTTTCTTGCGGACCAGGCAGTGGAGTACGACAGGAAGCGTCTTCAGTTCACGCAGGCGCCTCAGATGGAACTCTTCGTTTCGGATGAACGCAGCGCGATCGATTGGTTAAGCGATTACCTGAAGACAAAGCCATCGACCTACCAGGAAATCCATCCTGATTTCATCAGCCAGCTCGGCGCAGGATGGAAGAAGCACGAGGAAAAGCCAGAATTGCTGGCGCTTCTCGAAGGTAATTTTTTAAAGTACAGCGGAGAGGGGGAGGTCCCGTCCCAGATCCACAGCTATCTTTCATCCAATTTCAAGGACTTGCGCGGATTGGAAAAGGCAGACCCGACGCTGGTGGCGAAAGCCCGGGACAGGTGGTTCATGGCCGATCCATCGAAGGCCCGCGACCTCGAGAGCAAACGAGAAAAAATCCTGCTGCGCGATTTTGCCCAATATCAGGAGTTTTCCGGGCGTCGGCTGAAGGAATTCCGGCTCGAGGTCATGCGCGCCGGTTTCAAGGATGCGTGGGCGCGAAAAGACTACGCGACCATCGTGTCGGTCGCTGAGAAGTTGCCGGAGGAAGCTTTGCAGGAAGATGAAAAACTGCTGCTGTTGTACGACCAGGCCATGACCCGGCTCGGCGCGTAAAGCATCGCTGAACGTTGCCATAGGTCTCTTGGATTTGAGTAAAATGGTCCCCAGTTGTTGCAATCCTGACATTTTTGCCAAATACGGCTTCGAGCGAAGTCCTTCAACGCAAAGGGGAAGTAAATGCCTCAAACACCAGCGACCTATGGCTCCGCAATCGGCCAGCAGAACCGCCGATTGTCGCCGCAATTGTTAACAAGTATGGTGCACAGGCGCTGACCTGACCCATCGTGCTTTCCCGGCACGACGGGATCTTGGCCTATCTTTACGAGCGAAATGGCACGAACCAGATAAATGCCCAAGGCGACGTTCGCCCGCAGAGCGATTCAGGCATACCATCCTATTTCCTTGACTATACGTCCACTCCATGAGTTATTGCTCCCCTCGAGCCTGATCTCGAAAAAAATTGCTGGCACCGCAATTTCCAGACAGTTTTGACTTCATTCAGGTGCAAACCGACAGGTACTCGACGGTTGATCTGGATTATGTCTGGCAAGCAGGCTGAGAATTCAGGGGCTTTGAATTCACGACCTTTCACAAGCCCTTTTTTTTCGGAAACGGAAGCCATGCGGCTCGTGCGATGATTAGCCGGCGGCCGACAGCCGCGCGCGCACTGTACAAAGTCCTGGCCGCGGCCGAAGACCTCAACATCAATTTCAATATGGTGTGTGCTAACACAACCAACGGCGTAGGGTCGCCTATAGACGTCAACGGTAACGTACTGTACTTTCCATTAACGGAACGACAAGTTAAACGCCTCCAGGCAGGCGAGAAGCCTGAAAGTGCGGTTTTCTGTTTTTCCAGCAGTTCTTGAGTTGCTTGTAGAAAGGCACTGTAAGTAAGCCTGAAGACAATGACTACCCAAGCAACGTAAACGAATTCGCCCTAGTCTGCCACCTGGGAATATTTTAGAATCGTGCCTTGAGTCCCTTGAATTTGAACAATACAGTCCCCAGTTGTTGCGAAGGTGACATTTTTTGTCATACACGGCTTCTTGCGAAGCCCTTCAACGCAAAGAGGGAAATATGTCTCAGGCAGTACCGACCTACGGCTTCGCAACGGGCAAGCCCGAAAAACCGATTGTGGACGCGATTGTCAAGAAGTACGGCGCGCAGGCCCTCAGCTGGCCTATCGTGCTTTCCAAAGACGATGCTACCTTGGCCTATCTATACGAGCGCAACGCCAAAAACCAGATTAACACCGCAGGTGACGATCGCCCGAAAAGCGCTTCCGGTGTGCCAAGCCGCTTCCTTGACTATACGTCGACACCACGAGTAATGGACCCATCCATGCCTGAGCTGGAAAACAAGCTTCTGGCAACGCGATTCCCGAATAGCTACGACTTCATCCTGGCGCAAAATGAAGGTTACTCGACGGTCGATCTGGATTATGTCTGGAAAGCAGGAGAAGGCTTCCAGGGCTTCGAACTGACCACGTTTTTCACGGACTTCTCATCCGAAATGGAAGCCAAGCGGCTCGTGTCGATGATGAACCGACGCCCCTCCTGGCAGGGAAAGGATGGCGCGCACGCACTGCACAAGATCGCGGCTGCGGCCGCAGATCTGAACGTCGATTTCAAGCTGGTGTGTGTCAACACAATCGGCAAGGGAATCGGCAGCCCCTTGAAGACCAATGGTAATGTCCTGTACTTCTCTCTGACGAAGCAACAGATCGACCGCCTTTCGAAAGGCAAGGAGCCTGAAAATGCCGTTTTCTGTTCGTTCCAGCAGTTTTTGAGCGGCTTGTAAAGAAACACTGCGGGTGAAGCCTGAGGATGATGTATTACTGGAACAAAGCGGATGACATCATCTTCGGGTTTCTCGAGCGGCGACTGGTGCTGGCTGGCAGGGCGGGAATCGCCTTGCCAAGTGCTTGACCGTCAACATCTGTGGGGCAAGGTCGTTTATCGCGTCTGGCTGCCCGCCAGCGAGGTCGTGATCCGGGTGCGCGCTGCCGACCTGACAGGGCTCGACAAGGTGTGGCCCGACGCCGCGCAGATCATGCATGTGGCAGCGGCTGCCAAACTGCTCGATGCTCTGGAAGAAAAACTCCTGTTGGCGCCGATTCAGTCCAGCGTCGTGCCGCTACCGCATCAATTGTATGCGCTGCAGCGCGCAGTCAGCCGCGACCGTATTCGCTACTTGCTGGCCGATGAAGTCGGTCTCGGCAAGACGATCGAGGCCGGCCTGATCATGCGTGAACTGAAGTTGCGTGGTCGGGTGAAGCGCATTCTTGTCGTGGCGCCCAAAGGGCTGGTGCGCCAATGGCAGGCCGAAATGCATGTGCACTTCGGCGAGGATTTTCAGTTTATCGAACCGTCCGAGCTGGCGCGCCTGCGCCAATGGCGGGGCGCCGCCGGCAAGGAAGAGAACCTGTGGCGCGTACACGACCAGGTCATCTGCTCGCTGGACTCGGTGAAGCCCCTCGAAGGCCGGCGCGGCTGGACCGTGGAGCAGCTGCGTACCTATAACCGGGAACGGTTCGATGACCTGGTCTCGGCATCCTGGGATCTCGTCATCATTGATGAGGCACATCGCATGGGGGGCAGTACCGAGCAGGTAGCGCGCTACAAGCTGGGCGCGGCGCTGGCGGAAGCATCGCCTTATCTGTTGCTGTTGTCGGCCACGCCGCACCAGGGGAAGACTGACCAGTTCATGCGCCTGATGCAGCTGCTGGACCGCGAAGCCTTCCCGGATGAGAGCAGTGTCAGCTGCGACCGCGTGCATCCGTTCGTGATCCGCACCGAGAAGCGTGCCTCGATTAACGCCCAGGGCCAGCCCTTGTTCAAGCCTCGCGTGACCCGTTTGCAGGCAGTCGCGTGGCAGTCGCGCCACGGCTCGCAGCAAGATTTGTACAAGGCTGTAACCGATTATGTTCGCCACGGCTACAACCAGGCAATGGCGGCCAAGCAGCGTCACGTCGGCTTCCTGATGATCCTGATGCAGCGACTGGTGACGTCCAGCACGGCAGCGATCCGCACGACCTTGGAGAGACGCCTGGCCTTGCTCGATGCCCCGCAACTGCAGGCCAGCCTGTTCGAAAACACCAGTCCAGACGACTGGACCGACCTCGATGGTCAATCGCAGGTGGATCTTGCATTGCAGTCCACTGGGTGGGAACTGGAAAAATTCGAAGTCGAGATACTGGTCAATTTGGCGCGCGAAACCGAGGCTGCCGGCACCGACGCCAAGGCCGAAGCGCTATTGGAACTGATCTACAAGCTCCAGCAAGAGGAAGGCAACCCGTCACTGAAGGTGTTGATCTTTACCGAGTTCGTGCCCACCCAGGCAATGCTGGCCGACTATCTGGGGAGCCGAGGCTTCTCGGTGGCCACGCTCAACGGCAGCATGGACCTGGAAGCTCGTACGCGGGCGCAACAAGTCTTTTCCAGCGACGTGCGTGTGCTCATTTCGACAGATGCGGGTGGCGAAGGCTTGAACCTGCAGTTCTGCCACATCATCATCAATTTCGACATGCCCTGGAACCCGATGCGGATTGAACAGCGCATCGGCCGCGTCGATCGTATTGGGCAGACACATGTCGTCCGTGCCATTAATTTCGTGCTCGAAGATACCGTGGAGCACCGCGTGCGTCAGGTGCTAGAGGCCAAGCTTGAGGTTATTGCTCAGGAATTTGGTGTCGACAAGGCGGCGGACGTGATGGATTCGGTCGAGGCGGACCCGATTTTCGATGAGTTGTTCGTGCATGGCATACAGAATCCGGACGCGATCGAGCAGGAGTGCGCCGCCGCCGTTTCGCAACTGAGAGTCGCATTGACGAAGTCGAAAAAGAGCAGCGATCTACTCGCGGTCAAGCATGACTTGGACGTGGTCGATGCCCGCAAATGGCGTGACCATCCAGCGCAGTTCTGGCTTGAGCGGGCCATTACCTATGGGTTGGCCGCGCGTGGTGGATCAGCTACCAAGGCCGGTAACGCTTGGCGAGTAAAGTGGGCGGATGGCAGCGAGTCTGCACAGACGTGCTTCGACGCCAGGACGGCAGAAGAGAATCCAGAATTGGAGTGGATCACGATGGAAGACCCTCGCGCCCGGGCTATCATTAGCGAACTGGCGAGCTTTGTTGTAGGCCAACCGTTACCGATGACTCGAATTACCGGTTTACCTAATTCGGTGCGCGGTATCTGGTCGCTGTGGGCGATCAGCCTGGTAGCAGAAGGTATCAATCGGAAGCGTTTCCTGCCGGTGTTCGTTAACGAGGAGGGCCGCCCTTTCATGCCGACGGCAAAACGTGTATGGGACCTGCTACTGACGGAAACCGTCGATGTTTACGCCGTGGCAGGTATCGAGGAGTCCGCGAAGTGGTTTGAGACATCGCGCTCGGCTGCCGGCACTCAAGGCGAGCGGGTATTTACTGAGCTTCTAACTGAGCACCATGCTCGGCTAAATGAGGAGCGCGAACGCGCGGTGTACGCCTTTGAGGTCAGAGGGCAAGCCATCGGACGAGTCGGCTTGCCAGCTGTGCGCGAGCATCGGCGCAAGCGACTGCAAGAGGAGCACAATGCGCGCATGGCGGCCTTGGACGACATGGAGGCTTGTGTACCGGATTTGAATGCCGTGATGATGGTATGCATAGGCGGCCAGGTGGTGCCAGGAGGGAAGGTCGGATGAGCCAGTGGTCAGAACGCATTATTGGCTACTTTACAGCCGATCTTACCCGCCTATGGGTGGCGTGTGACCCGGACGAAGTAGTGCTGGACCAAAAGTTATTGGCTGAGCTGCGCGCTCGGGGCTTTGAGGTAATGCTGTATGAAGACCCATTTGCCTTCCGTGCGGAGTACGAGGAACGCTATCGTGCTGCTTGGGATCGCGGTGAGCCAGGACCAGCGCCTTCGTTAGTCCTGCGCCTACGAAATGCCGACGCCAATGAGCTACCGTGGGACATAGTTCGCCATGCGCGCGTAGTCCGACTCAGTCTTGCCGAGCTGTTCCCCAAGCTCGCTTATGCAGCAGTACAGCAGGTGGAGCCCGAGCATTTTGCTAACTTGTTTCAAGCCCACGAGACCTGCTTGCAGTCAGCGCGTGGCGAGAACGAGGCGAACGACTTTATTCTTGAACACGTCTATCAACTGACGCCAAGATCCATTCGCAACCCAGTCGACTTTTGGCGCGAGCTGTTGCGAATGCACTTCGCCAACCGCTCATTGCCGCTATTATTCGCTCAGCATGCTGCAAGCATTATCCAAGGCAAGGGTCTGTTCGCCGGCCAGCCCGTCGCCACATGGCTGTCGTCCAAAGGCGCCCTGCTACGGGTGGTGCAGAATGCGTGGTATTTCTACCTATCCACCTTAGGGCTAGATGGCAGGCCAACAGGGGCGCCACCATCGCCAGACGACGTTGCCAAAATCGAGATTCCGTTCGATCACACTGACGTGCAGGTACTCGTCGATTCGATGTTCTTCAACGGCACATTGCACCCGCTGGCGTTGCACAGTATCCCGACGGGGATTCCAGGTTGGATCAGGGCTGGCATTGTCGAAGACCCTGAAGCATTGCACGTCCTGGTGCTTAAAGGGCTTGACGGCTTAATCGCTGCACTTCCGACAGCGACCTCTTCTTTCAAGGAGTGGAGTGAGTTCGCCAAACGCTACGGCGAGATCCTTTCACGCACACACGGGCTGCCGTGCACAACAGAAAGCAGTCAGCATCTGCCGGCGATTCGGGACCGCATTAAAACCATTCAGTCGCAATCAGACGAGCGATTGCAGGCATGGGTGGCTGCCCAACACTATGCGGATCTGATCTTGCAAGCGGTAACCAAGGGGCCGGTAATGGTGCATCACGTGCCGCGCTTCTTGCGCCACCGGCGAGCCTTAGGGGAAACAAAAGTGGCCCTCCTGGTATTCGATGGGCTGGCCTATGACCAATGGGTGCAGATCCGCGAGCGCTTGGACGTCGCGCCTAAGCGCTTCGCGTTCGATGAGGGAACAACGTTTGCGTGGCTCCCCACTGTGACATCGGTATCACGACAAGCGCTGTTCTCGGGCTTGAGGCCTCGTGAGTTCGACGACTCTATTGACAGGACGGACAAGGAAGAAACCTTGTGGAAGAGGTTCTGGCAGAATGAAGACGTCAGGCCAACTGAGGTAATGTACCGCAAGGCGTTGCGGCACGTTGAACAACTGGATGTACTAGAAGCGGATCTGATCGATCGCCGCCCCAAGGTTGTGGGTCTGGTGATCGATGAGGTGGATGAACGACTCCACAAAGAGCGGTCCAAGAAGGACGTAGCAATGTGGATTGGAAACTGGTTGAGGACCGGTTTCGTTGACAAGCTATTCTCGTTGTTACTGGACAAAGGGTACCATGTCTACCTCACAGCAGACCACGGCAACGTGGAGGCCACCGGCGTTGGCAGACCGAACCAGGGCGTCATTGCAGAAACGCGCGGCGAACGTGTACGAGTCTATCGAAGCGAAGCATTGCTTGCCGAGGCCGCTGCAACCTATTCCTCGACGACTAAGTTGGACATCGCAGGGTTACCCGCAAACTTCATGCCTCTATTCGCCGCCGGACGAACAGCTTTCGTGCCGAATGGCGAGCGGGTAGTGGTTCACGGCGGCGTGTCGGTCGAAGAGTTGATCGTGCCTTTCGTAAAAGTGAGTTATTTAGCCAGTACAGAATGAATTCATCAGCTCCTAAAATCGGTTTTGATCGGTTCATTCAGCTTGATTGGATGGTTGCGGCACTAAACGCTCGTGCAAGCGCAGCTGGACTGGATGATCTAAATGCACTCCTCGATGCAGCCGGGCTTGGCACTGAAGCCAAGAAGAAAACACGTACCGTTCTAAACCGGCTGTGGCTAGAACCGCGCGCAGAACTTATTGATTACGCGGATCTCGGCGTCGCACTCTACAAGAAGCAGCCAGACATCCCTGTTGCGGCGCTCTGCTGGGGCATGGCCATTGCGGCGTACCCGTTCTTCGGTAAGGTGGCCGAGCTAGTGGGCCGCCTGTCGGCCATCCAGGGCGATTGTTCGTCTGCCGAAGTACATCGGCGCATGAGCGAGAGCTACGGAGAGCGCGAAGGCACGCGGCGCATGACCAACATGGTCATTCAGAGCCAAGCGAGCTGGGGCAGCGTGGAGCGTGTAGAAAAAGGCAAACGCCTTATCCGTTTGGACCCAACGACCATCGATAACGATGAACTCACTGCTTGGCTGATCGAAGCCGCTGTGCGCTATGCCGGCAAGTCAATTTCGGTACCTAGTCTGCTTTCTATGCCAGTTTTATTCCCATTTACCTTGACCCGGCCATTGGCCTACGTGGTGTCAAACAGCCCGAACCTTAGTATGCGATCGGAGGGGCCCAGTAATCAGTACGTTGCTTTGCGCATTTCTCTTTAACGCAGGCATTAAGGAGAGGACGCCATCTGTTCGGCTGATGACATGTGAACCACTTCCTGTTCAACGTCTAAGCACCGAGTCGAATCCAGCCGATTCCGTTGATCAAAAAAGCCCCGGTTGCTTCTGCAGCCGGGGCTTTTTTTGTCTGTTCCTATGTCGCGGTGGCCTACGAACGCGCAACTGCTTAGCGCTGGCGCTATTCGACAATCATGGAATCGTTTCAAACGAGAAAGGTGATGTAATGCGTATCGAAGCCATGGGTAATTCGACAACGGAGAGAAAATTGGAAAAAATGGTGTCTTTAAAGGTGATAGCAGGGCCGGTGTTTTTCAGTCTTGCTTTCTATCTGAGCTGGACTCTTGGCAGATGGTTTTTCTGTGGTGTTGCAATCTGAGCCTGCATGAGCAGGCCTTCCTGCTGAGATGATCGATGATCCGATGCCTGCGCGAGGATATTGGTGGTCGCTAAGTATGCTTGTACAGTCATCGGAAGTTGCGGTAGCCTGACGCGTTTATCGACACGAAATCGCAGCGTCACTCCAGCATGGCCACCCTCACCGAACTCGTTATCTACCCGATCAAATCCTGCGCCGGCCTGTCCGTCCCTGAAGCCCGACTCGCCCTCGACGGTCTCTCGGCCAACGGCGTGCACGACCGCGAATGGATGCTCGTCACGCCCGACGGCCTGTTCCTGACCCAGCGCGAAGTGCCGCGCATGGCCACGATCACGCCGCGCATCGAAGCCACAGCGCTGATCGTCAACGCCCCCGGCATGCCGCCCCTGCACCTGCCACTGGCGCACGACGCTGCCGCACCCACTGTCGAAGTGCTGCTCTGGGAAGACCGCATCCCCGCCGCCGATTGCGGCGACGCGGCCGCCAGCTGGTTCACCACCGCCCTCAAAGCCCCATGCCGCCTGGTGCGTTTTCGCCCCGACGTCCACCGCCCGACCAGCACTAAATGGACACAAGGCGTCCCGGCCGCCACGCGCTTTTCGGACGGCTATCCAATCCTGCTGATCGGCCAGGCCTCGCTCGACGACATCAACGAAAAACTCGCGCAGGCCGGCCGCGCCAAGCTGCCCATGAACCGCTTCCGCCCGAACGTCGTCGTCGATGGCATCGGCGCGTTCGAGGAAGATTTCGTGGCTGCCTTCCACGGCGACGGAATGACGCTGCGCCCCGTCAAGCCCTGCGCGCGCTGCCCGATTCCGGCGGTTGATCAGGCCACCGGCATTCCCGGCCCCGATCCGCTCGACATCCTGCAAGCCTGGCGCGCCAATCCGCGCATGGACGGCGCCGTCACGGTGGGCATGAACGTGATCGTGCAGGAGGGCATCGGCCAGACGCTGCGCGTCGGCCAGCCATTGAACGTCGAGCTCGCTTTCTAGCTCGAGCGCGCCACTGTCGCAAAATCGCCTAACCGCCAGCCTGATCAGGCGGTTTTTCGTATCCAAGCCAAAGAGGATGGCGTAATGTTACGGTTATTGCTGAAAGGAATTCTTCATGCACGAGCCGGGCATTTCGTCGCGGGAACTGATGGCGGAAAACGAGACCTTGCGCGCACGCATGGCGTATCTGCTCGAACAGGCCGAGCGCAATCACGAAATCATGTGCCGCCACCAGGCGTTCGACCTGCAGATCGTCGGCGCCAGCAGTTTTCCTGACCTCGTCGGGACGATCTTCAGTACGCTGCCCGTGATCTCGGACCTCGATATCGTCACGCTGTCGCTGATCGACCAGAACGCCGATATCTACACGGTCATGCACCGCCTCGGCGTCGATTTCGAAACGCTGCCCAACCTGATGTTCTGCGAGCACGCGGTCGAGCTTGGCTTTGACATGGCGCCGGAGCGTCAGCCGCGGCCCGTCCTGGGCCCCTATGCGCCGGGCCGGCATCGCGCGATGTTCCCGCAGCCGCCGGCCGATCTGCGCAGCGTGGCGCTGGTGCCGCTGCTGCGCAACAAGCGCCTGATCGGCAGCCTGAACCTGGGCAGCGTGGACGCAAGCCGGTTCACGCCGGCGCTGGGCACCGATTTCGTCGAGCACATGGGCTCGATCATCGCGATCTGCCTCGAGAACGTGATCAGCAACGAGATGCTCAAGTACATCGGCCTGACCGATTCGCTCACCGGCGCCTACAACCGGCGCTACATGGACCGGCGCCTGGCCGAAGAAATCGCGCGCGCGCGGCGCCAGGGCTACCGCCTGTCCTGCATGTACATCGACATCGACCACTTCAAGCGCGTCAACGACACGGTCGGCCACCAGGGCGGGGACGATGTACTGCGCGAGGTGTGCACCCGCATCAAGGCCGAATTGCGGATGTCCGATACGCTGTGCCGCTTCGGCGGCGAGGAATTTGTCGTCGTGCTGATCGACGCCGACCTGGAAAACGCCAGCATCGTCGCCAACCGCATCCGCACGAGCGTGGCCGGCTTGCCGGTGGACCTGAGCACGGGCGAGCAGGTGAGCGTGACGGTGTCGATCGGCGTGGCGGCGCTGACCGATTTCGAGCGCGATCACGCTATCGAAGGCGTCGCACAGGAGCTGATCGCATCGGCCGACGCGGCGCTGTACCAGGCCAAGGCCGCGGGCCGCAACCAGGTCGTCACGTTCACGTGATGGCTACAGCAGCCGCTCCTCGGCGCGGCTGACCGCTTCGCTATCGCCGCGCAGCACCACGACGTCACCCGCCGCCAGCAGCACAGCCGGGCCGGGCGCGATGTTCTGACCGCCGCGCCGCAAGGCGGTGACCTCCACCGCCACGTCCTGCAACTGCAACGCGCCCAGCGACAGACCGATTGCCCCGGCCTGCGCGTGCAGGCGCACCGAATGCAGCTTCACCTGGCCATGTTCGAGGTCCGCACCGCTATCGTCCGCGCCGTGGAAGTAGCCGCGCAGCGTGGCGTAGCGGCCCTTGCGCGCGGCCTGCACGCGGTGCACCACGCGGCGCAGCGGCACGCCCAGCGTCACCAGCGCGTGCGAGGCGAGCATCAGGCTGCTCTCGAGCGCTTCCGGTACCACCTCAGTCGCGCCGGCCGCCTTGAGCACGTCCATGTCGCCATCGTCGTGGCTGCGCACGATCACGGGCAGGGCGGGCGCCAGCTCGTGCACCAGGTGCAGCACCTTGAGCGCCTGGCGCGTGTCGGCAAACGTGATCACGAGCGCGCTGGCGCGGTGTACGCCGGCCGCGATCAGGCTTTCGCGGCGCGCCGCATCGCCGTACGAGACTGACGCGCCGGCGGCCTGCGCCTTCTGCACCCGCTCCGGATCCAGGTCGAGTGCGTACCACGGCAAGGCTTCTTCTTTCAGCAGCGTGGCCAGGCTCTGGCCACTGCGCCCGAAGCCGGCGATGATCACGTGCTTCTGGGTGGTCATGGTGCGCGTGGCCAGCTGCGTCAGTTGCAGCGACTGCATCATCCACTCGTTGGCCGCGACCTTCATCACGATCCGGTCCATGTAGCCGATGATGAAGGGCGCCAGCAGCATCGACAGCACCATCGAGGCCAGCACCAGCTGCATCACGAACGGATCGATCAGCTTCGAGCCGGATGCATGGCTGAGCAGCACGAAGCTGAACTCACCGGCCTGCGCCAGCGCGAGACCCGTGCGCAGCGCGGTGCCCAGCGGCGCGCCGAATGCGCGCGCCATCAGCACGATCAGGCCGGCCTTGAGCAGCACCACGAGCGCCAGCAGCAGCGTGACCTGCCACCAGTACTGGCTCACCAGGCGCAGGTCGAGCAGCATGCCGATCGTGATGAAGAACAGGCCAAGCAGCACGTCGCGAAACGGCTTGATGTCTTCTTCCACCTGGTGCTTGTAGGGCGTCTCGGAGATCAGCATGCCGGCGACAAAAGCGCCGAGCGCCAGCGACAGGCCGGCCTGCTCGGTGATCCAGGCCGAACCCAGTGTGACGAGCAGCAGGTTGAGCATGAACAGCTCCTGCGAGCGGCGCTTGGCCACGATCGTGAACCACCGCCCCATCAGCTTCTGGCCAAAGAACAGCAGCAGCGCCAGCACCAGGCCTGCCTTGAGCGCGGCCAGGCCCAGCGTGATGGCCATGTCTTCCGGATCGCGCGCCAGCGCCGGGATCATGATCAACAGCGGCACCACCGCCAGGTCCTGGAACAGCAGGATGCCGATGATGCGCCGCCCATGTTCGCTCTCGAGTTCGAGGCGCTCGGTAAGCAGCTTGACGACAATCGCCGTGGACGACATGGCCAGCGCCCCGCCCAGTGCGAACGCGGCCTGCCAGGCCAGCGTCAGGTGGGGCATCAGGTAGGCCGCCAGCAGGCCGATGCCCATGGCTGCGGCGACCGTCGACACGACCTGGCCGAGCCCCAGTCCGAACACGATGCGCCGCATCGAGCGCAGCTGGCCGAGCGAGAATTCGAGCCCGATCGAAAACATCAAAAAGACGATGCCGAATTCGCCCAGCGCGTGGGTGGTGGGGCTGTCTTCGGCCAGGGCCAGGGCGTGGGGGCCGATCAGGACGCCGACGGCCAGGTAGCCGAGCATCGGCGGCAGCTGCAGGGTACGAAAGGCCACCACGCCGAGGACGGCGCAGCCAAGCAGCAACAGGGTAAGTTCGAGACCAGAATGCATGGGGTGAAGCGGGCGATGGTTGTGGTGGCGATGCGCCGTGTGGCGTGCTTGTCATCGAATGTTACGACTGGCAAGTTTTTTGCTTTCGCAATTCGTTTATACTTCTGGAATGAGTGTAACTGATGACCAAATAATGCTGAAAAGTTTTGACGAAACCCTGGCGCAGCGCGTGCTGGAACTGGGTCGCCAGACGCTTGCCATCGAGGCCGATGCCATCGTTGCATTGCACGCGCGCCTGGGCGACGACAGCAGCTTCGTCGACGCCGCGCAGCTGATCTACGCAGGCACCGGCCGCGTGGTCGTCTCGGGCATGGGCAAGTCGGGGCACATCGGCCGCAAGATCGCCGCCACGCTGTCGTCCACCGGTACGCCGGCGTTCTTCATGCACCCGGGCGAAGCGGCGCACGGCGACCTGGGGATGGTCACCGCGAATGACATCCTGATCGCCATTTCCAATTCGGGCGAATCGTCCGAACTGCTCGACATCCTGCCGGCCGTGAAGCGCCTGGGCGCGCGCGTGATCGCCATGACCGGCAAGCCGGCCTCGCGCCTGGCCAAGCTGGCCGATGTCCACCTGAACATCGCAGTGGCGAAAGAAGCCTGCACGCTCAACCTGGCGCCGACCACCAGCACCACCGTCACGCTGGCCATGGGCGATGCGCTGGCCGTGGCGCTGCTCGACGTGCGGGGTTTTCGCGAGCAGGATTTCGCGCTGTCGCATCCGGGCGGCGCGCTGGGCCGGCGCCTGCTCACGCACGTGCGCGACGTGATGCGCACCGGCGACGCCATCCCGTCAGTGGGCCTGGATGTCCCGCTGGTCAAGGCGCTGCTCGAGATCAGCCAGAAGGGCATGGGCATGACCGCCGTGGTCGATTCTGCTGGCCGCCCGCTGGGCGTGTTCACCGATGGCGATTTGCGCCGCGTGATCGAGCGCATGCACGATTTTTCGAACGTGCTCATTCGCGACGTCATGCACGCCAATCCGCGCAGCGTACGCCCCGAGCAGCTGGCCGTCGACGCGGTCGCCGTGATGGAAGAATTCCGCATCAACCAGATGCTCGTGATCGATGAGGCGGGCCAGCTGGTCGGCGCGCTGCACATCCACGACCTGACCCGCGCAAAGGTAATCTGATGAACACTCCTGTATTGGCCCACATCGAGCGCGCCGCGCGCATCAAGGTCATGATCTTCGACGTCGACGGTGTACTCACCGACGGCAGCCTGACCTACGGCCCCGATGGCGAAGTCACCAAGACCTTCAATGTGCTCGACGGCTTGGGCATCCAGATGTTGAATAAATCCGGTGTACAGACCGCGATCATCAGTGCGCGCCTGTCGCCGATCGTCGTGCGTCGCGCTGCCGACCTGGGCATCTCGCATGTCTACCAGGGCAACCACGACAAGCGCATCGGCTTTGCCAATCTGCTCGAGGCCACCGGCTTTACCGCCGACCAATGCGGCTACATCGGCGACGACGTGATCGACCTGCCGCTGTTCGCGCGCGTCGGCTTTGCCGTCGCCGTGCCGTCCGGCCACCCGGACGTGCAGCACCGCGCGCATTACGTGACCAAGAACGGTGGCGGACGTGGCGCGGTGCGCGAGATCTGCGACCTCGTCATGCGCGCGCAGGGCACCTACGACCAGGCGCTCGCGCCATATTTCGCCTGAGCGCCATGGCCACGATCGCCTCCAACAAACGCACCGCGCATCGCTGGAATCTGCTGGCGATGATCGTGATCGGCGTGTTCTTCGCCTTCGGCAGCTTCTGGCTGCTGCAGCTGATGCAGGCGACCGACATCGACGCGCAGCTGGGCGGCCCGCCCGACGAACCGGATTACATCGTCGAGAATTTCTCGTTCGTCCGCATGACGCCCAACGGCCAGCCAAGCTACGTGGTGTCGGGCAAGCGCCTGGCCCATATCCCGCTGGGCGATGTGTCGAACGTCGAGCAGCCGCTGATGCGCGGCGTCGAGCCGGGCCGTCCGCCGATGACGGTGGTGGCCAGGAACGCGCGTATCTTCCACGAAGAACACCGCGTCGAACTGTTCGGCGACGTCGATCTGCAGCGCCCGAAAACGCCCGCCAGCGAAGCGCTGCGCGTGCGCACGCAGGCCATCACCGTATTGCCCGACGAAGAAATCGTCAAGACCGACCAGCCGATCGACATGGAGCTTGGCGCGTCCAGCCTCAAGGCCACCGGCATGATGGCCAACAACGCGACCATGCAGATGCAATTGTCCGGCCGCGGCCGTATCGTCTATCCGCCACGCCAGCGCTGAAGGCCATCAGCCATGCGCGCGTGCTAACCCAGGACCAGCACCATCATGAAAAAACTCTTTGCTGCCGCTTTCTTGTCACTCCTTTCCTTGACCGCCATGGCCGAAAAGGCCGACTCGCTCAAGCAGGCGGCGCTTGAATACGATAATGGCGACCTCGATGGCGTCGCAGGCGTTCGTACCTTCACCGGCAACGTGATCCTGACCCGCGGCACGCTGCTGGTCAAGGCCGAACGCGCCGTCGTCAGGGAAACGCCCGAAGGCTATATGAGCGTGACGCTCACCGCCGCCAACGGCAAGCCCGCCACGTTCCGCCAGAAGCGCGACGGCGGCCCGAACCTGTGGGTCGAGGGCCAGGCCGAACGCATCGAATACGATGAGCGTTCGGAGCTGGTGCGCCTGTACTCGAACGCCGTCGTCAAGGAACTCGAAAACGACCGGATGACCAACCAGATGACCGGCCCGTTCATCTCGTACGACAACCGCAAGGAAGTCGTCGCGGTGCGCAATGATGTCAGCGGCGAGAGCAAGGTTGGCGGCGGGCGCGGCACGCTGATCCTGGCGCCCAAGCGTGCGCCGGCCGGAGGCACGCAATGACGGAACTGAACGATCGCAGCACGCTGGTCGTCAAGGGCCTGCAGAAAAGCTATGGCAAGCGCCTGGTCGTGCGCGACGTGTCGCTCGATGTCGAATGCGGCGAAGTAGTAGGTTTGCTGGGCCCGAACGGCGCCGGCAAGACCACCTCGTTCTACATGATCGTCGGCCTGGTGCCGTCGGACGCCGGCTCGATCAGCATCAACGGCACCGACATCACCAGCCTGCCGATCCATCGCCGCGCGGTGCTCGGCCTGTCGTACCTGCCGCAGGAAGCGTCGGTGTTTCGCAAGCTGACGGTGGAAGAAAACATCCGCGCCGTGCTCGAACTGCAGAAGGTCAACGGCAAGTCGCTCACCAAAACCGAGATCAGCGACCGCCTCGACACCTTGCTGGCCGACCTGCAGATCGAGAAGCTGCGCGAGAACCCGGCGCTGTCGCTGTCGGGCGGTGAGCGGCGCCGCGTGGAGATCGCGCGCGCACTGGCCACCAACCCGCGCTTCGTGCTGCTCGATGAACCGTTTGCCGGCGTCGATCCGATCGCCGTGATCGAGATCCAGCGCATCGTGCGCTTCCTCAAGGAGCGCAAGATCGGCGTCCTGATCACCGACCACAATGTCCGCGAGACGCTTGGCATCTGCGACCGCGCCTACATCATCAATCAGGGCGCGGTGCTTGCATCCGGCCGCCCCGACGATATCATCGCCGACGAGTCGGTACGGCGCGTGTACCTCGGTGAACATTTCCGCATGTAAGCCATACTCAATTGATGAAACAGTCCCTTCAGCTCCGCACTTCGCAGCACCTGGCGCTCACGCCACAGCTGCAGCAATCGATCCGGTTGCTGCAGCTGTCGACGCTCGAACTGCATCAGGAGATCGAGCAGATACTGGGCGATAACCCGCTGCTCGAAAGGCTCGACGATCCGCTCGATCATTCGGTGCGCTTGCTGGGCGATGGGGCGATCAACAATGCGCCGGCACCGGGCGAGGCGCCGCCGGCGCCGGGCCAGCAGGCCGAAGGCGAGGGCAGCGCGCCGGCCGAGGGCGAGGGCACTGAAGGCGGCGCGATCGATGGCGACCGGCCCGACAACGACTGGAGCGAAGGCAGCGGCGCATCCTCTGGCAGCAGCGCCAGCAGCGACGACGAAGACGGCCGCCCGCAGCTGGAGGCGTGCGCCATCACGCTGCGCGAACACCTGATGGAACAGGTGCGCGAAACGCTGCTGTCCACCCGCGACCGCGCACTGGCCGAACTGGTGATCGACGCGCTCGACGACAACGGCTACCTGGAAGAACCGCTCGACGACATCCACGCGCGGCTGCCCGAAGAACTCGAGGTCGATCTCGACGAACTGCGCTGCGCGCTGGCGATGGTGCAGAGCATGGACCCGGTGGGCGTGGGCGCGCGCAGCGCGGCCGAATGCCTGGCGCTGCAGATCCGGCGCATGCCGGGCGTACCGATGGTCACGCGCCGCATGGCCCTGAAGATCGTCGAAGGCTACCTGACCTGGTTCGCGCAGCGCGAATACAGCAAGCTGAAAAAAGCGCTCGATTGCGACGACGAAGACCTGCGCGAAGTGCAGGCCGTGGTCCGCCAGTGCAATCCGCATCCGGGCGCCGCGTTCGCGTCGAACGTGTCGGATTACGTGGTGCCGGACGTGATCGTGCGGCGCGCCAAGAACGGCTGGGCGGTCACGCTGAACCCGGACGTGATGCCGCGCCTGCGCGTGAACAGCCTGTACGCCACGATGCTCAAGCAGGGCCGCAGCGAGAGCCAGATGGGCGCGCAGATGCAAGAGGCGAAGTGGCTCATCAAGAACATGCGCCAGCGTTTCGACACGATCCTGCGTGTGGCCGAGGCGATTGTCGAACGCCAGCGCAACTTTTTCAGCCATGGCGCGGTTGCCATGCGGCCCCTTGTTTTGCGCGAGATAGCTGATACACTAGGTCTGCACGAGAGCACGATCTCTCGTGTCACAACCCAGAAATACATGCTGACCCCGCACGGCATGTTCGAGTTGAAGTATTTCTTCGGTAGCCACGTTGCCACCGAAGCGGGAGGCGAAGCATCCTCAACGGCAATCCGTGCGCTCATCGCACAATTGACAGGAGCAGAAGACCCTAAGAATCCATTATCCGACAGCAAGATCGCGGAAATGCTCGGGGAACAAGGCATGGTCATTGCGCGCAGGACGGTCGCAAAATACCGTGAAGCGCTCAAGATCCCCCCCGTCAGTCTCCGCAAAGCCTTGTAACAACGCCGCTCATACAGTCTGTGCCTTCAGCTCCTGTGTGGTGCAAGCGACGTGACATCTTCAAAGGAGTGTGTATGAACCTCACCATCAGTGGTCACCATCTCGAAGTAACCCCTGCCATCCGTGAATACGTTCAGAATAAGCTGGAACGCATTATTCGCCATTTCGATCAAGTCATAGATACCCACGTCTTCCTGGCCGTCGATAACCTCACTGAAAAAGAAAAAAGGCAAAAAGCTGAAATCAATGTCCAGGTGTCGGGCAAGACCCTGCACGTGGCGAGCGTCGCGCAAGACCTGTATGCCGCGATCGACATGTTGATGGATAAACTGGATCGACAAATTCTGAAGCACAAGCAGATGCTCAAAGACCATAACCGCACAGCGATCAAACGCCTGGACGTCGACGAAGCAGACGTCGCTGCCGCCTGATCGAGCGCAGGTCACCACCGCCAGGGGCGTCTTTTCGGGACGCCCTTTTTGCATCCCGCTGCCGGTAAAATACGTGTTTCCTTTCGATGGATCACGCCATGTCCGAACACGTCCTGACCCGCATCGCCAACCGCACCGGCATCATCACCCTCGACCGTCCCAAGGCGCTCAATTCGCTGTCGCTGGACATGGTACGCGCGCTGACCACGATCCTGCTCGACTGGCAGCTTGACGCCGCGGTCGATGCGGTCGTGATCACCAGCAGCAGTGAGAAGGCGCTGTGCGCGGGCGGCGATATCCGCTTCTTCCATGACGTCGGCAACGCCTCGCCACAAGGCGGCAGCGCACTGCTCGAAGATTTCTTCACCGAAGAATACGCGCTGAACCACCTGATCCATTTTTATCCGAAACCGTATATCGCGCTGATGGATGGCGTGGTTATGGGCGGCGGCATGGGCATCGCGCAGGGCGGGCCCGATTGCGGCCTGCGTATCGTCACCGAGCGCACGAAAATGGCAATGCCCGAGGTGAATATCGGCTTGTTCCCCGATGTCGGCGGCAGTCACTTTTTGTCGCACGCGCTGGGCCAGTTGGGGATGTTCCTGGGCTTGACCGGCCTGACGATCGGCGCGGCCGATGCGCTGTACGTGGGCCTGGCCGACGTGTTCGTGCCGGGCGCTGACCTGGCGGCATTGCACGCGCTGATCGAAGCGACGCCGGGCGCGGAGCTGCCTGCGGCGATCCGCGCGTTCGCCAGCCAGCATGCCGGCGAGAGCGAATTGCAGGCCAACCGCACGCGCATTGATGTGCACTTCGGCGCCGATTCGGTAGCGGCAATCATGGCGTCGCTCGGGGGGGACGACACGCCATTCGCGCAGAAGGCATTGCGCGCGATGCGTCAGCGTTCGCCGTTGATGATGTGCGTGACGCGCGAACTGCTGCGGCGCGGCGCATCGCTCGATGTCGCCGACTGTCTGCGCCTGGAGCGCTCGCTTGTGCGCCGTAACTTCGAGCACGGAGAAGTGCTCGAAGGTGTGCGTGCGCTCGTCATCGACAAGGACAATGCGCCGCAATGGAATCCGCCGTCGCTCGACCTCGTGACCGATGCGATGGTGGCGCACTTCTTTGCGCCGGTGTGGCCGGCGCATGCGCACCCGCTGCGCCATCTCGCGTAAGCCTCTTCATGCATATCCGTTTGCGCGTGACTTTTCGCGCAGGCGGTGCAACCATCGTGGCTTCATGAACTGATGAGGAATTCCGGTGCGCATGACCGCCTTGCTGTTGTCGATGACCTTGTGCGGCAGTGCCGCCGCCCAGGCCTGGCAGCCTGACTTCAATGCGAGCGCATTCAAGGGCCCGGCCTCCGGGCCTGCCAACGAGGTGCTGGTATTGGGCTCACCCCATCTGTCGCAATTGCCGAAGACCTTCCAGGCCGCCAGCCTGACGCTGTTGAACGAACGCCTGGCCGTATGGAAGCCGCAGGCGATTGCGATCGAGGCGGTATCCGGGCCGCAGTGCGATTTCATGCGACGCTACCCGGCGCGCTACAAGGACTCGATCGGTGCCTACTGCCGGGATACCGCACCGGCGCGGCTGGCCACGGGACTGGATGTCCCGGCGGCGACCGAGGCCGCTGAGGCCTTGCTGGCAGCCTGGCCCGCTGCGCCCACACCCGCGCAGCGCAGGCGCCTGGCGGCGCTGTTCCTCGCTGGCGGCGAGGAGGCATCGGCGCTGGTCCAGTGGCTGCGCCTGCCCGAGGCCGAGCGCCGTGCCGGCGACGGTCTGGACGCTGCACTGGTCGGCGTACTCGTGAAGCTGGAAACCAGGCGCGACGAAAGCCTGATGATCGGTGCGCTTCTGGCCGTCCGGCTTGGCCTTGAACGCCTGTATGCGATGGACGACCACACCGCCGATAGCGCGACGGGAGACGAGAAGGCGTTTGGCGATGCGCTGATGAAAGCGTGGGACAACCCGGCCACGAAGCAGCGCACGGCGGTGGACAAGGCGCAGGAGGGCTTGCTTGCCAGTGCCGAAGGCGTGCTGGCGATGTACCGCGCCGACAATGCACCTGGCCAGGCGGCTTTGGTCTACCGCAGCGACTTCGGCGCGGCGCTCAACGAGCCGTCAGTGCAGCGCTTCGGCCGCCAGTACGTGGGTTACTGGGAAACGCGCAACCTGCGCATGGCGGCCAATATCCGGGGCGTGCTGGGCATGCGGCCCGGTCAGCGCATGCTGGTCATCGTCGGCGCGTCGCACAAGGGGTATCTGGAATCGTATCTGCACCAGATGCATGATGTGCGGATCGTGGATGCGGCGTCGGTGCTGAGATGACGAGGCACTATATTGATGTCAGCAGTAGTAATCGGTGGTCGGCGTCGGCAAGCCATTAGTCGCTCTTCTGTAAAGCTAGTGCCTCAGCCAGAAACGCGCACATCTCTCGTTTGAGATCGTCTGGCGCCAGCACCTTGGCTTCGCCGGCCATGCTTTGCAACATGCGACGTAGCGTCGAGGTATTAATCACAGTGGCCGTCAATTCCCGCTGTCCGGCCTCATTGAGGAAGATGGTCTGGTCGTCGGACAATGGCATCTCGTCCAGTGTGCGCGCAAAGACATCGGCGTCTTCGCCGCTGGCGAAGCGCAGGTGCAGCGTAATAGGGCCCTTCGACCACATTGCAAGTGCTCCGCCGGCAAGCGCTTCGTCCAATGTGGGCAACCTGACGTTCCGCGCGACCGGATCTCCCTGGGTCACTTCCTGCATGCGATGCAGGTGGAAACTCTTGACCGTCATTGCCAATGGATCCATGGGGATCTTTGCTACCTCGACAGCCAGCAGACGCAGTGTACGTTCGTGAATCACGAGGCCGACGGGATATACGCGATGAATCTTGCTCACGTCGGACTTGGCCGCGCGATAGACGAGACTCAGCACCAAGTTCTTCATCAAAGCATCGTTGATAGCCTCCAAATGCGCTGGAGCCACCTTGCCACGTGCCATCGGCCGGCCGTCCGGCACGCGGCGAATCTTGTCTTGATACGCGACGACTTGCCGATACGCATCGGTCAGGTGCAGATGCCGCTGTTTGCGTTCGATTGTCGCGACCTGCTCGTCCAGCGCTTGGCGCGCGTCGCGCGGCAGGAATGGCCCCAGTTCCTGCCGCGCAAAGCTGGCCACCAATGCGTCGACGGCTGTCACGGATTTGAACAACGGAATCTTGCTGCGTGCGGTCGTGAACCATTCGTTGATTCTGCCGTCGCGCACGCTGGGACGGAATTCCACCTCGAGGCCAAATTGTAGCCGCCATGGACCCTGCGGGTCGGCGAGGTCCCGCAGGTCACGTTCAAACGTGCGCCTATCCACCGCGAAAGTGTTTCCGAGCTTGGTGATGAGCTGATCGACTGTCGCCCCTTGCCCGGTAGCGTGGTTGGGCAGGAGCGGCAACAGGTCGATGATTGCCAGCCTGCGGGCCAACTGGCGTTCGGTGGAATCTCTGGGCATGGTTTCCGACGTATTTTGTCGCTAATTCGTCGCACTATAGCGGTATGGGTTGCCGGCGACAAGCCGCCGGGGCTGGATCGTAAAAAGGAGAACGTATTGGAGCAAACGACCATCAGTAACACGACGAGTGCGCCATATTTGCTGCGCGAACTGACGGAGTTGGGCAATCTGGTGTTCGGAATGTTTGCCGGGCCGCACATCACCTTCCGACACTGGCCAGTGTATTACCGCATGTACGTCGAAGTCGATGGGCTTTGCCGTGCACTCAGCCGGCTATCTGGATACCTGGCACGAGAATTTGTCGACGCCGACGGCACGGTTGACGCAGACCGGATCGCGGATGTGAACGTATGCTTCGCCCGCGTCGATGAACATGTACGCGAGATGGCAGCACTACTTGCGGACGTCGTGCGCGACCGGCTAGTAATCCCTGGTAAGCCGGCGCTGGTGAAAATCGCAGACCGCCATTTCGCGCGGGAGAGCCAGTGGTACCGCGGTGTTCAAGCGCACTATCGGTCGGGATGCATTGCGCCGGATGGCCGCACGCTGACGCGCACCGTCCTTCCGATCGATCCGCAACCGATTCAGTGGCGCGGGAACGTGGCGCCCGTCGAACGGCAGCAGTTCGCGCTGGCGCCGGCGTACGCGTGCACGGTGAATGCGCGAGCGATCCGCCAGGTGCAGAAGTCTCTGAGCCAGGTTTACATAGCACTCGGCGAGTATTTCGTCCAGCAATGCCCTTCAGTAGGTGCCTTGCTGCATCCCTGTTCGACGCCCGGCCCCGCGTCCATGGTTTTTTTCTACAGTATGAGAACGCTGCACGAAGTGCATGAGCTAGTCGGGGATCTGCCGGGTGGTCTAGCTGTATATGTCAGCCGCGACCAAACGTTCGCGACAATCGGCACGCGCGGCATTCGGCCGTCGGACGGGACACCTGGACTGATCATCCACGTGAACGTTGACATCACGGAAGATGATCCGGCAAAGCGATCGCCACACATCATTCTCATGCAATCGCGTCATAACGGCGACTACACGTCGGCCAATGCGGAGGAACTCAAGGCGCTGCTCTTTCGCACACTGATCGACGCCGGCCTGGTACCCCCAGACGTCAAATTCGATGACGATCGCTGGCGCTATTTCTGACCGAATTGCACGTCTATATGCATTGCTATAATCCATCCACAGTTTCTTCTGAAAAATTTACCTCATATGAACAGAAACGCATTCATTAACTCCCCGCACGTCGCTGCATTTACGGAGTGGCTGGCGGAACACTGCCGCAGTCTGGCAATCCGGCTCACAATCAAATCGTCGCGCTTTGTTCCTAATGGCATTCGTACTAACGTAACCGGGCTGGACTTGCTGGGGCAGTATCGCTGGAGCACGACGAAAGGCAAAACAGGCAACTGGAAGGAAACGCGGGATTTGCTACACGCGCTGGGCGATACATTGAAGCAGGCAATCGCCAGCCCCAACGAGGACAAAGTGCTGGCCGCCTGCTACCAGATCCTCGCCTGGGGTGGCAACCGTAATGATGCAAAAGGCGCCATGCCGTTTCTGAAAGCGTTGCACGCTGAAGGGAAGCTAGCAAAATACCTGGACAAGTCAAGCCGTGCTTTTGCACTCGACGCTGCAGTCATCGACGCCAACATGCCGCAGGCTGCGAAATTGAATTCGATGCTGACGAAGGTCCACGCGCTCGCATCGCACGATGGACTGCCGATTTACGATTCACGGGTAGCGGCGGCGATTGCTGCTCTGGTCGAATTATGGCGCCGCTCGGATGGCAAAGCCGGACAACCATTGCCGTCCGAATTGGCCTTTCCATCGATACCATCCGACCGCTCTGTTCACAGGTTGTTCGCCGATGCGCACAGCCCGGGCGTGCTATCGTACGCGCCCGCCGTGGCTACTACAACGGCTGCCGCCTGGTGCAGCGCGAAGATACGGCTTGGCTGGATAATGGCGGTGGTGTTGGAGAAGGCGCCCGAGTTGTTCGCCAGCGAGGCGGCACAGGACCGCATGCATGCGTTCGAGGCGAGCCTGTTCATGATCGGCTACGACGTCGACTGCCTGAAGGAGAATGCGCCGGGTGCTGGCATCAGCGAGGTGCAACTCACACATCTCCAGCGGGCAGACGCAGCGCAGCTCAGGCGTGATCATGCAGATTTGCCTTACAGTACGATCAGCACGCTGAATGGCAAGACTCCAAACATCCAGTATGCGGGTGACGTGCACATCGGGCTCTCGGGAGTCTGGAGCAAAATGCCTTTTTCCTTCGACAGCGACTTCCTTCAGGATTTACTGAACGATTTTCCAGCAGGTGAGGTGGCTGGTCTCGGCGCCAACATGACCGGTGAAGTCAAGACCAATACACTGGGCTACTGGATCAATCAACATTATCCGTCCAGGCCGCGCAGGTTGGCGTCCGTGTTGGCGCCGATTCTCATCGCCGAAGGCTGCGCAGAACTTATCACTGGCGCTCATCCGATCCAGCTGCGTTTTCTCTAAACGCAGTCAATTCTGGCGTAATTTGCGTGCAGACGCCGGCAACTGGCTGGCCTGCATGCCATCCGAGCGTCCTGTTCAAGCTCTACATTTACAGCGACTAGAATCGACTTCAATCGAGCCTGCGCCTGGAGCAACGAAACGTCGAAGCACTAGCAGTGGCGACCGTAATCAACGAGGTTAATCACGCATTTAGCGCTTCGCGACGGTGCCTTCGCACACAGTGCATTGTCAATCGTCACTGTCGTTCGCATCAGAGCTACCACTCTGCATCAATCGCCAACCTGTTGCAAGCGGACGGTTTTACCCCGCCCGATGCTTCGGCTGCTCGCGATGCCTGACAATCACGCGCTCGGTCGCGCCGAAGTGCGCGCCCAGGTGTTCGGCCATGTACACCGAACGATGCTGTCCGCCCGTGCAGCCGATCGCGACCGTCAGGTAGCTGCGGTTGTCGGTTTTGAACGATGGCAGCCATTTGGCGACGAAGCCCTGAATGTCGGACAGCATTTCGACCGCGCTCGGTTGCGCGTCGAGGAAGGCGATCACGGGTGCATCCTTGCCGGTGAGCGGGCGCAGCGCCAGGTCGTAGTACGGATTCGGGATCGCGCGCACGTCAAACACGAAGTCGGCGTCGAGTGGCACGCCGACCTTGAAGGCGAATGACTCAAAGAACAGCGTCAGCGGTGCGTGGTCGATCTCGGCGAGTTCCTTGATCCAGCCGCGCAGCTTGTTCGACGAGAGCTCGGACGTGTCGATCACGTGGCCCAGGTTCTCGATCGATGACAGGCGCTCGCGTTCTTCGGCGATGCACTCGATCAGGGTACGGCGTGAGGCCGGGTTTTCACCCGGACGCAGCTCGTGCGACAGCGGGTGACTGCGGCGCGTCTCGGAAAAACGCGCCACGAGCGAATGGGTGCTTGCGGTCAGGAATATGACCTTGACCGAGTGACCGTCCTCGCGCAGGCGCCGCACGCTCACGGGCAGTTCGGCCAGCGATTCGGCGCTGCGGGCGTCGACCGCGACGGCGATCTTGCCGCCGCCGCTTTCACTGACGGTATTGACGAGGGCCGTCAGCAGGGCCGGCGGCAGGTTGTCGACGCAGTAGTAACCGGCGTCTTCCAGGACATTCAGGGCCACGGATTTACCCGAGCCGGAAATTCCGGTGATGAGGACGATGTGCATAGGGGCGATGATACCGCAAGCGCCGGTCAGCCGTACACCCGCGGGCCGCGGGCACCGGGTCAATCGGCGCTCATGGCCTGGCGCTGGCGCTCCATGAATTCCTGCAGCGTGTCGATGCCGCGCAGTTGCAGGATCGTGTTGCGCACGGCCGCCTCGAGCAGCACGGCGATGTTGCGGCCGGCCGCCACCGGGATGACAACCTTGCGGATCGGCAGGCCCAGCACGTCTTCGGTCGGGAAATGGAAGGGCAGGCGCTCGACTTCTTCGTCCAGTGCACCGCGCTTGACCAGGTGGACGATGAGCTTCAGGCGCATCTTGCGGCGCACCGCCGTCTCGCCGAAGATCGCCTTGATGTCCAGCAGACCCAGGCCGCGCACCTCAAGCAGGTTTTGCAGCAGGGGCGGGCAGCGGCCTTCGATCATGTTCGGTGCGATGCGCGAGAATTCCACCGCATCGTCGGCCACCAGGCCGTGCGAACGCGAAATCAGTTCCAGGCCCAGTTCGCTCTTGCCCAGGCCGGATTCACCGGTGATCAGCACGCCCACGCCCAGCACGTCCATGAACACGCCGTGCATGATCACGCGCTGGGCCAGCTTCTTGGACAGGTACACGCGCAGGAAGTCGATCACCTGCGCGGCCGGCAGCGGCGTGGAAAACAGCGGGATGTTCTGCTCGTCGCAGATGGCGAGGATGTCGGGCGGGGTTTCCAGCCCCTGCGCGATGATCAGCGCCGGCGGTCCGCCGCCGATCAGTTCGCCAATCACGTGGGTGCGCGAATTGGCTTTCAGGCGGTGGTAGTAATTGAGTTCCTGGTGCCCGAAGACCTGGATGCGGCCCGGGTGGATCAGGTTCAGGTGGCCGACCTGATCGGCGGCCGACGCGGCGTCGCCGGCGATCTGGCGTTCGCCGCCGGGAAAGCCCGCAAACCAGCCGAGCTGCAGGCTGTCGCGGTTATCGTCGTACAGCCGTTGAATGGTCAGCGGGGACTGCAGCATGGGCATCGTCTTCGTCACAAAAAAAGGCGCGCGACATCATTGCCGCGCGTGCAGTGACGTGAAGTTTAACCCAGAGCTTGCAGGCTGGGTTGCCAGTTGATAATGCGCTCGTGGACAGCCTTCGGGTCGGCGTCAGTTGCCAGCGCAGTGCGGATGGCTTCGTCCGAGAACAGCTCGGCGATTTCCGACAGGATCTCGAGGTGCTGCTGCGTGACGTGGTCCGGAATCAGCAGGAAGAACAGCAGGCTCACCGGCTGGCCATCGGGCGATTCGAACGGAATCGGCTCCTTCAGGCGCACGAACGCAGCCAGGGGTGCCTTCAGGCTCTTGCTGCCCTTGATGCGGCCATGCGGCACGGCCACGCCATGGCCGAGGCCAGTGGAGCCGAGACGCTCGCGTGCGAACAGGTTGTCGGACACAATCGAACGGGCAATACCGCAATTGTTCTCGAAGATCAGGCCGGCTTGCTCGAAGGCGCGCTTTTTGCTCGACACTTCGATGTCGAGCTGGACGTTTTCGAGCGAGAGGATTTTGCTTAAATTGGTCATAGCATGGGGTGCGTGGCACAAGTGCGCAGCACAAGTGGCGTGCTTGCGAGCACGGATTATAGGCCTGTTTTCTGCCCGGTACACTCGAAAATCGCGAGCGTCAGGCCAGTTGGCGGGACGGCCGTACGGTACCCGTCGAAACAGGGCAGCAGCGGCGTTGATTCATGTTAACGCCACCACGCAATTTTTTTAACAAATCGCAGAACGCGACCAGTAAATACATGCTTGCGCTGAGATTGGCCGATTTTTGCACATGATCTGCTGAAAAAACAAGCAGTTTCAGCAGCGCATCATGGCTGTGCATACTGCCAGCCACGGCGCACCGCTGTCGCCAAAAACGTACAGGCGTGCGAGTCGCATCCTGTCAGAAACGCGATATTTACTGGCGCGCGCCACGCAGATTCGGTGGTTTGCCGGTGGAGAAATTGGCGCGCCACGGGTTGATATCCAGGCCGCCGCGCCGCGTGTAGCGGGCGTACACGGCCAGTTTGGTCGGCTTGCACTGGCGCAGCACATCCATGAAGATGCGCTCGACACACTGCTCGTGAAACTCGTTGTGTTCGCGGAAGCCGATCAGGTACTTCAGCAGGCCTTCCTGGTCGATCTGCGGGCCGACATAGCGGATCTGCACCGTGCCCCAGTCCGGCTGACCCGTGACCAGACAGTTCGACTTGAGCAGGTGCGACACCAGCGTTTCTTCGACTTGCCCGTTCTCGTCGTCTGCGCCCAGCAGTTCCGGGGACGGCGAATAGCCGTCGATCTCGACGTCGAGCCGGTCCAGCAGCACGCCGTCGAGTTCGCCCATCTTGATCGCACCGAACGCTTCCGGGCTGGTCAGCGTGACGTGCACCGGCGCACCGAAGCCGTCCGACAGATCGTCGCGCAGCAGGGCCAGCAGGGCGTCCGGACCGGCCAGGCGGGTCTGGTTGAACGAGTTCAGGTAGAGCTTGAACGATTTCGACTCGACGATGTTCGGCGAATCGGCCGGGACCGTGATCGTCGCAATCGCCACCTGCGGCTTGCCGCGCATGTTCAGCCACGACAGTTCGTAGGCGTTCCAGATGTCGACACCGAAGAACGGCATGGTGCCGGCATCCGCGAACAGGCCGAGCTCATCGCGCTTTTGCTGGCGCGCGATCGGGAACAGCAGCTCGGGCGCGTACTGGCTCTGGTAGGCGGAGGATTTGCCGAGGGGCGATTGGTCAGGTGTATTCATGGAGATGGGGCGTCAAGCGCCCAAAAACAATTTATAGACGGGATTGCTGCTTTCGTCCCAGTAGCGGTAACCGAGCGACGCCAGGAATTGCCGGAACTCGGCCATTTCGGTCGGCGGCACTTGCAGCCCCACGAGAATGCGGCCCACATCGCCGCCCTGGTTGCGGTAGTGAAACAGCGAGATATTCCAGTTCGGCGCCATGCTGTCCAGGAAGCGCATCAGCGCGCCCGGCCGTTCAGGAAACTCGAAACGATACAGCAATTCATCGTGGGCCAGCGAACTTTTGCCGCCCACCAAGTGGCGGATATGCAGCTTGGCCAGCTCGTCGCCGGTCAGGTCGAGCGTCTTGTAGCCATGCTCTTCGAACGTGCGCGCGAGCAGCCCGGACTCGCTGCGGCTGCCCACCTGCACGCCGACGAACACATGCGCTTCGCTGGCATCGCTGATGCGGTAATTGAATTCGGTCACGTTGCGCGGGCCGACCAGGCCACAGAAACTGCGGAAGCTCCCGCGCTGCTCGGGCACGGTGACCGCGAACACGGCTTCGCGCGATTCGCCCAGCTCGGCGCGCTCGGCAACGAAACGCAGGCGGTCGAAGTTCATGTTGGCGCCGCAGGCCACGGCCACCAGCGTTTCACCCTTGACCGGCTCGCGGTCCATCTGCGAGCGCTCGATATACGCCTTGGCGCCGGCGATGGCCAGCGCGCCGGCTGGCTCGAGAATGCTGCGCGTGTCCTGGAACACGTCTTGGATCGCGGCGCAGATCGCGTCGGTGTCAACCAGGATGATCTCGTCGACCACCATCTGGGCGACGCGGAAGGTTTCTTCGCCCACCAGGCGCACCGCGGTGCCGTCGGAGAACAGACCCACATCGTTCAGCGTGACGCGGTGCCCGGCCTTCAGGCTGCGCGCCATCGCGTCCGAATCGAGCGTCTGCACGCCGATGATCTTGATGTCCGGCCGAATTTCCTTGACGTAGGCGCCGATGCCCGCGATCAGGCCGCCACCGCCGATGGCAACGAAGATCGCATGGATCGGGCCGGAATGCTGGCGCAGGATTTCCATGCCGATCGTGCCCTGGCCGGCGATCACGTCCGGATCGTCGAACGGGTGCACGAAGGTCATGCGCTGTTCTTTTTCCAGCAGCAGGGCATGGTTGTAGGCGTCGGTGTACGAGTCGCCGTGCAGCACGATCTCGACGCTGGCGCCGCCGCGCGCCTTGACGGCATCGATCTTGACGCCCGGCGTGGTCGTGGGCATCACGATCAGCGCGCGGCAGCCGAGACGGCAGGCCGACAGGGCCACGCCCTGTGCGTGGTTGCCGGCCGAGGCGCAGATCACGCCGCGGGCGCGCTGCTCGGGCGTCAGGTTGGCCATCTTGTTGTAGGCGCCGCGCAGCTTGAAGCTGAACACGCTCTGCATGTCTTCGCGCTTGAAATAGATGCGGTTGCCCATGCGCGCGGACAGTGTGGGGGCCAGATCGAGGGGCGTTTGTTCGGCAACGTCGTAGACGCGCGCGGTCAGGATTTTTTTGAGATAGTCGGTAGTCATGGTCGAAACACAAGGGTCAGGCCAATGCGGCTGGCGGGACGGACGACGCAAACTGTTCCGCTAGGGTGGGTGACCGTGGCGCGCAGTACGATCCGGCGCGCTGGGTGACAGGCGATCGTATCGTGTCGTGACGAAAGTTCCGGACCATTATAATGGACGCCTATTTCCCTCGCCTAAGCTCGCATGATCGAAACCGCTGTCCAATGGCTGCTTGACCTCGTTGCGGCGCCGACTGTCGGGCTGACCTCCGTCTTCATCATCAGTTTTATTTCCGCTACGCTGCTGCCGCTGGGTTCCGAGCCGGCCGTGTTTGCGGTGATCAAGGCCAATCCCGCACTGTTCTGGCCGGCGATTCTGGTCGCGACCATTGGCAATACGCTGGGCGGCGCAGTCGATTATTTCCTTGGCTACCGCGCCAAGGTGGCGTTCGCGAAAGAGCGCCAGAGCCGCTGGTTCGGCTGGCTCAAGCGCTATGGCGCCAAGACGATGCTGCTGTCGTGGCTGCCAGGCGTGGGCGATCCGCTGTGTACGCTGGCTGGCTGGCTGCACCTGCCGTTCTGGCCAAGCCTGATGTATATGGCGATCGGCAAGTTCGCGCGCTACCTGACCATGACGCTGGCGCTGCTGTACGTGCCGGACAGTTTCTGGAAGTCGCTCGGCGACATGCTGACGCGCATTACCGGTTAGACCCGGGGAGGCAGTGCCTGAACAGGTGGGCATCCTGCCGGCACCATCACATCAAGGATACTTGCATGACCAACCGCGTTCCCGTACCCCTCGCAAAAGCCTACCGCCTGATGAACCACGGGCCGACGGTCCTGGTGTCCAGCCGCCACGGCGACGCCGTCAATGTGATGGCGGCCGCCTGGTCGATGCCGCTCGACTTCGATCCGCCCAAGGTGGCGGTGGTGATCGACAAGAACACACTCACCCGCAGCATGATCGAGGCGTCCGGCGAATTCGCGCTGAATATCCCATCGCGCGAGCTGGCGCGTCTGACCCTGCAGGTGGGCTCGACGTCGGGCCGCGAGGTGGACAAGTTCGCGGCGTTCAATGCGGGCGCCTGGACCGGAGAGCAGGTGGGTGCGCCGCTGCTCGACGGCTGCCTGGCCTGGCTCGAATGCCGCGTACTCCCTGAACCACATATCCAGAACACGTATGACCTGTTCCTGGGTGAGGTCGTGGCGGCTTGGGCCGACCCGGCGGTGTTTGCCGATGGGCACTGGAATATGGCGGCGGGTGGCAAGAAAAGCATTCATTACGTGGCCGGTGGGCATTTCTTCGAGACCGGCGAGGCCTTCGAGGTGCTGGACAGTCCAAGATAACGGTGCAAACCAGGCCGGACGACATATGTCATTCCCGATGTGGTGCTTGATAAATACTGTGCACCCGCGCCTGTAGGTGAATAATGTTTGCATATCCGACACACAGTATGAATATTTTGTTGCGTTGCACGCAACGACGGACGGGGCCGCGCCAAGCGTGGTGCAACGCAATACGATAGAATGAACGTCCTTCGGGCCTGTCCGACTGTCGACGAGTATTCATGAACGCCCCCGCACACATCCATACCCTGCTAGCCGATAACGCCCCCGCGCGCCTGCGCGAGATTCCGTACAACTACACCTCGTTCTCGGACCGCGAAATCGTGATCCGGCTGCTCGGTGAGTCGTCGTGGGAGTTGCTGGGCAGCTTGCGCGGCGCCCGCCAGACCGGCCGCTCCGCGCGCATGCTGTACGAGGTGCTGGGCGACATATGGGTCGTGCGGCGCAATCCGTACCTGCAGGACGACATGCTGGACAACCCGAAGCGCCGGGCCAACCTGATCGAGGCGCTGCACCACCGCCTGGCCGAAGTGGACAAGCGCCGCACCACGGTCGACGCGCAGGATGACGGCGACCCGGCCGTGGCCGCAGCGCGCAGCAGCGCCGTCGAGCAGTTGCTGGCGGCTGCGCGCCGTGCGGTCGATGACTTCGGTCGCGAATTCTCCGAGACCTACGACCTGCGCAAGCGCGCACTGAAGGTGCTGGGCGCATACACCGACAAGCGCAATATCCGCTTCGACGGCATGCACCGCATCTCGCACGTGACCGACGCCACCGACTGGCGCGTCGAGTATCCGTTCCTGGTGCTGGTGCCGGACACCGAAGACGAGATGGCCGGCCTGGTCAAGGGCTGCATCGAGCTCGGTCTGACCATCATCCCGCGCGGCGGCGGCACCGGCTACACGGGCGGCGCGATTCCGCTCACGCCCATGTCGGCTGTGATCAACACCGAAAAGCTGATAGGCATCGGCGAAGTCGAAATGACTGCCATGCCGGGCCTGGAACAGGATTACGCGACCATCCATACCTATGCGGGCGTGGTCACGCAGCGCGTGTCGCAGGCGGCCGAGAAGGCCGGCTTCGTGTTCGCGGTCGATCCGACCTCGGCGCACGCATCGTGCGTGGGCGGCAATATCGCGATGAACGCGGGCGGCAAGAAGGCCGTGTTGTGGGGCACTGCGCTCGACAACCTGGCCTCGTGGCGCATGGTCGACCCCAACGGCGACTGGCTCGATGTCACGCGCATTGCCCACAACCTGGGCAAGATCCACGATGCGCCAAAGGCCGAATTTTTGCTCGAATGGACGCATCCGTCGGTCAAGGGCGCACCGAAAGGCGCGCCGTTCCGCACCGAGACCCTGACCATCGACGGCAAGCGCTTTCGCAAGGAAGGCCTGGGCAAGGACGTTACCGACAAATTCCTCTCCGGCCTGCCGGGCATCCAGAAAGAGGGCACCGATGGCTTGATCACGTCGGGCCGCTGGATCCTGCACAAGATGCCGAAGTTCACGCGCACCGTGGCCCTCGAATTCTTTGGCCAGGCGCGCGATGCGATTCCATCGATCGTCGAGATCACGAATTACCTCAATGGCTTGCCGAAGAACGGCGATCCGGCGTTTTCCACGCTGCGCCTGGCGGGCCTGGAGCACCTGGACGAGCGCTACCTGCGCGCGGTCGGTTATGCCACCAAGTCCAAGCGCGGCGTGCTGCCGAAGATGGCGCTGTTCGGCGACATCGTCGGCGACGACGAAAATGCGGTGGCGCTGGCTGCGTCAGAAGTCGTGCGCATCGCGAATACCCGCGTGGGCGAAGGCTTTGTCGCCGTCAGCCCCGAAGCGCGCAAGAAATTCTGGCTCGACCGCGCCCGCACGGCGGCGATTGCGCGCCACACCAACGCCTTCAAGATCAATGAAGACGTGGTCATTCCGCTGCCACGCATGGGCGAATACACCGATGGCATCGAGCGCATCAACGTCGAGCTGTCGATCAAGAACAAGTTGCAGCTGGCCGACGGCCTGCGCGACTATCTGGCGAGCGACCATCTGCCGCTGGCCAAGAGTGACGACGCCAGCAGCGGCGAAGGCGTCGAGCGCGACGAAATCATGGGCGACCGCCCGCTGCAGGCACGCGCGCTGGTCGATCTGGTGACCAAACGCTGGACCTTCATCCTGGCCAATCTGGATGCGCCACTGGTCGACGTGCGAGAGCAGCTCGAATCGCTCGGGCTCGATCATCTGTCGGCCGCCTTCGATGCGCGCCTGGCGATCCAGCCCGATGCATGCCTGTTCGACCTGGTGCAGGACCACACGGTCCGCATTTCGTGGAAAGCGGAGCTGCGCGCGCCGCTGCGCCAGATCTTCAACGGCAGCGCCTACACCTGCATCCTCGACGAGAGCACGGCGATCCACAAGCGCATCCTGCGTTCGCGCGTATTCGTCGCGCTGCACATGCACGCCGGCGACGGCAATGTTCACACCAATCTGCCGGTGAACTCGGACGACTACGACATGCTGCAGGATGCGCACAAGGCGGTCGAGCGCATCATGAAGCTGGCGCGCTCGCTCGACGGCGTGATCTCGGGCGAACACGGGATCGGCATCACCAAGCTCGAATTCCTGAAGGACGAAGAAATCCAGGAATTCCGCGACTATAAGATCCGCGTCGATCCGGAAGGGCGCTTCAACAAGGGCAAGCTGCTCAATCTGGAAGGCGCCCACGCCGACCTGCGCAACGCCTACACGCCGTCGTTCGGCCTGATGGGCCACGAGTCGCTGATCATGCAGCAAAGCGATATCGGCGAGATCGCCCACAGCATCAAGGACTGCCTGCGCTGCGGCAAGTGCAAGCCCGTCTGCACGACGCACGTGCCGCAGGCGAACCTGCTGTATTCGCCGCGCGACAAGATCCTGGCCACGTCGGCGCTGATCGAAGCGTTCCTGTACGAAGAGCAGACCCGCCGCGGCGTCTCGATCCGGCACTGGGAAGAATTCGAGGACGTCTCGGACCACTGCACCGTGTGCCACAAGTGCGTCACGCCATGCCCGGTGAATATCGACTTCGGCGACGTGTCGATGAACATGCGTAACCTGCTGCGCAAGATGGACAAGCGCAGCTTCAAGCCGGCCAACCGCGCGGCGATGTTCTTCCTGAACGCCACCGATCCGACCACCATCAATGCCACGCGCAAGGTGATGGTCGACTTTGGCTTCAAGGCGCAGCGCTTCGGCAACCGCATGCTCAAGGGCTTTGCCAAGCCGCAGCTGGCCGCGCCCGCGCCGACGACCGGCAAGGCGCCCGTGCGCGAGCAGGTGATCCACTTCATCAACAAGAAGATGCCGGGGAACCTGCCGAAGAAAACGGCGCGCGCCTTGCTGGACATCGAAGACGACAAGATCGTCCCGATCATCCGCAATCCCAAGAAGACCAATGCCGACACCGAGGCCGTGTTCTACTTCCCGGGCTGCGGATCCGAGCGCCTGTTCTCGCAGGTGGGCCTGGCCACGCAGGCGATGCTGTGGGAAGTGGGCGTGCAGACCGTGCTGCCGCCGGGTTATCTGTGCTGCGGTTATCCGCAGCGCGGCGCCGGCCAGTTCGACAAGGCCGAGAAGATGGTGACGGACAACCGCGTGCTGTTTCACCGCATGGCCAACACGCTCAACTACCTGGACATCAAGACGGTGCTGGTGTCGTGCGGCACCTGCTATGACCAGCTGGCAACGTACCAGTTCGAGAAGATCTTCCCGGGCTGCCGCATCATGGACATCCATGAATACCTGCTCGAAAAAGGCGTCAAGCTCGAAGGCGTGAACGGCACCCGCTACATGTACCACGAGCCGTGCCACACGCCGATGAAGCTGCAGGATTCGATCAAGACGGTCAACGCGCTGGTGTCGACGGTGGACAACGTGAAGATTGAGAAGAACGACCGCTGCTGCGGCGAGTCGGGCACGTTTGCCGTCTCGCGGCCGGACATCGCGACCCAGGTCCGCTCGCGCAAGGAAGGCGAGATGGTCAAGGGCGCCGACAAGCTGCGCGAAGACGGTTTCAAGGGCGACGTCAAGATCCTGACCAGCTGCCCGTCATGCCTGCAGGGCCTGAGCCGCTACAACGACGATTCGGGCACCACGGCCGACTACATCGTCGTCGAAATCGCCAAGCACCTGCTGGGCGAGAACTGGCTGCCCGAGTACGTCGCACGCGCCAATGCGGGCGGCATCGAGCGGGTGCTGGTATGACGGCGCTGCGCGAACCGGGTTGCGAGTTGTGCGACCTGTCGCTGCCCGCCGCATGGGCCGGCGAGAAGTTCAGCGTCATCGTCGTCGACGACGCGAACTATCCCGGCTTTTGCCGCGTGATCTGGCACGACCATGTGCGCGAGATGAGCGACCTGTCGGCGGATGACCGCTTCTTGATCAACGACGCCGTGTTCCAGGTGGAGACGGCGGTGCGCGAGGTGATGCAGCCATTGAAGGTCAATGTCGCCAGCCTCGGCAACGTGGTGCCGCACCTGCACTGGCACATCATCCCGCGCTACGCCGACGATGCGCACTTTCCGGCGCCTGTATGGGCGCAGGCGGTGCGCGCGACGGAACCTGCTATCCTCGCGGCGCGTCTTGCGCTGCACGACCAATTGGGCGCTGCCATCGCGCGCCGTTTTTCCTGATAAAGAGAGTGCCATGCCACATCCAACCGAATTGACTGTCCACCAGAAATCGCGCGTGCTCGACGTCGCCTACGACGACGGCAGCGCCTTTTCGCTCCCGTTCGAATATCTGCGCGTGTATTCGCCATCGGCCGAAGTGAAGGGCCACGGCCCGGGCCAGGAAGTGCTGCAACTTGGCAAGCGCGAAGTCGGCATCGCCGACGTCGAGCAGGTCGGCAACTACGCAATCAAGCCAACCTTCTCGGACGGTCACGATACCGGCATCTTCAGCTGGGATTATCTGTATGAGCTGGGCCAAAGCCAGCAATCGCTGTGGAAGCAGTACGTGGCGCGCCTGCAGGCGGCTGGCTACGATGAAGAGAGTGGCCGCGCGCCGGTGACGCAGTTCGCAGAAGTGGCGGCGGCGAAGTCGGGTGGCGGTGGTTGCGGCTCGGGTAGCTGCGGCTGCTGATTGCCAGCACGGCGCATTCCCTGCGCCGCAAACGGGGGCGTGACCGTCGATAGCCGTCGGATATCGTCCCTCCATACAAGCTTCGAGACGCATGTAACGTAAAGTATATTAAAGTAACATACTGTCGATAACAATTACGTTTCCTCAAAGATTTATTGCTAAGTGGCTGTTAGGTATAGGTTTTTTTCGGTGGCATGGTTAGTGCTAATTACCATGTCTCAACCCACCGGAGACCTATCATGAAAAAAGCCTTGGTTCCTTGCCTGGCATCGGTATTGCTGATGTCAGCTTCTGTAACACAAGCTGTAGAAATCACGTACGCCTCGGCAGTCGCGGCTGACGGGTCTGGCAAGACGAGCCTGCAAACGAACAATGTGTTTGTCGAAACGTTCGATGCCCCTGGTGGTGGTGCAACGATGCCAGCCAATATGGTTGCTATCTCGACCGTATCAGGCGGCGGGTTGGCGTATGGCCAAGGTCACCTGCCAGGCGTGTATGCGGCGCCTGCCAACGACACGACGTATTTTGCCTACGGCCCGGGCGCCGGCAGCGGTGCGAGCACATCAGAAGTCAATTTCAATTACACCGGCTTGCTGAACTCGCTTGGCAACGGCGCCACCCTGAACTATCTCGGCCTGTATTACGGCTCGATCGATACGTACAACGACCTGATCTTCTACAACGCTGTCGGCGCTGTCATCCAGACCGTGACGGGCGCGTCGCTGATCGCCATGTTCAACGGTGAGCCGGGTAACCCGAATGCGGATAGCTCGAATATCTACGTCAACCTGTTCTTCACGCCAGAAGAAGAGTTCACGTCGTTCAGTTTCCGCACCACCGCCCACGCATTCGAGGTGGATAACCTGGTGGTTGGCTATAACGTTGCGCCAGTGCCTGAGCCAGCCTCGCTCGCATTGCTCGGTCTCGGTCTGGCCGGTCTGGGCCTGGCACGTCGCCGCATCGGCAAATAACATTGCTGGCGGCGGATTGAAAACCTCCCTGAGGGGAGGTTTTTTTTCGTAGTACACACAAGCACGGACCAACAGCCGCAACAGCCGGGGTCAGGTCTGACATTCAGACACGAACTCAGCCTTAACCACGTCCAATGTCGTCCTGCTCCGTATTAGCGTGGCCAGGCGCCAGCTGGTTCTGGGTAGCCCAATGTCGAGATCGTGTCCGAATGTCAGACCTGACCCTCGCTTTTTCAGTCGCCACAAAGACAAAGAGCACATCCGAAGATGTGCTCTTTTGCGTTGCTTGCCCGCCGTAGCGGGCCAGCGGACCTTACGCTTGCGGCTGGATGTTCGAAGCCTGCTTGCCTTTAGGACCGGTGGTGACGTCGAACGTCACGCGCTGGTTTTCTTGCAGCGACTTGAAGCCGTTGGCGTTGATCGCCGAGAAGTGCGCGAACAGATCTTCGCCGCCGCCGTCAGGCGTGATGAAACCGAAACCTTTTGCGTCATTGAACCACTTAACAATGCCAGTCGCCATTTTTATTCCCTCAAAAATTAATTTTACGTTGATGCCCTGTTTGCGTACCTAGGACAAAAACCAGGGTGACGCCTTACATTGCGAATCTGATTATAGGGCAAACTCTTAAAACGGAAGCAAGATTTTTCAATCGTCTCCGTATTTACCACAAGTCATCCCCCCTGCATGACCGATTTCAGAAATAAATTTCTGGTTAGAAAGTCATTGGCAAACGCAGCGTCAGCGTCACGTCCGGCGTGTCACGGGTGACGCCGGCGCCGACGGCGATGTTGAGCGAACGCTTTGGACTCAGGCGGTAGGAGTAGCCCAGCAGCAGGGTGCCCAGCTGCGTGCGTACCGAGCCGATCGAGGTCGCGCCGTTCTGGCGCATGCGCCCGATCGTGCTGTGGTCGTAGCCCAGGCTCAGGGACGCCTTGTCGTTAAGCGCCAGGCCCATGCCGAAGTTAAAGCCCAGCACGGCGCCCGGTTGCAGCGAGCCGAGCGGTTCGCGCTCGCCATTGCGTACCAGGCGCGTCACGTCGTCGCGCTTGAAGTTGTGCACGTAGCTCAGGTTGCCAAAGAAGACGGCCGGGTCGGATGGATACAGCCAGGTCAGCGTGGCTTGCAGCGAGTGGAAGCCCGAGCCGGTGGGCAGGTCCAGCGGCAGGCCGGTGCCGGTGACGTTCTCGCCGATGCAGCGGCGCTCGCAATCGGTAACCACTTCGAACGGATCGCGGCCGGTGCGGCTCTTGTAGCGCAGGCCGGCAATGTAATAACCCTTGTCGGCGCCGCCGTTATTGAGCTGATAGCGGCCGGCCACTTCAACGTCGCCCATGCCCTTGCCGGTCGTATCGAACACGCGCTCGACCGCCGTGCCGGTGAATATTTCCCGGCTGACGGTGGCGTCGGAGCGGTACACGTACGGCACCTTGACCTCGACTTCCATCCGGTTGCTGAGGCCGGTGCGGCCGGTGATCGCAGTGGTGAAGGTATTGCGTTTGATTTCACGCACGTCCACCAGGCCGATCAGCAGGGCCGGAATCACCGTGTAGCCGACCAGCGCCACACGGTTGCTCGACGAGTAGCCGTATTGCATCGACGGCTCGAGCACATAGGTCCCGGGCGCCGTGAGCACGCCCGGCTGGTCGCCGATCGGTGCGACTTCCGGCGGCCGGTTCGGTTGCTGGCGGCTGGTGTTTTGCGCCTGCGCCTGCGCAGCGGGCTGGGCCGGTACCGGGGCGGGCACACCGGGCTGGTCAGGCCGCGGCTGTGGCGGCAGCGGCGCCGGCACGCCCGTCACCGTCGGCGGCAACACGGGCGGCAACACGGGCGGCTCGGCCACCGGCGCCTGGCCGCTCATCGCGCCGCCCATGCCGCGCTGCTGCGACAGCAGGACGCCATCGGCCGGCGTCCCCATGCGCTGCAATTGCTCGCGCTGCGCCTGGACTTCCAGCAGCAGGCGATTGACCAGCGCGCGTTGCTGCGCCAGCTCGTCCTTCAGCTGCGACAGTTCGGTAGAGGATGGCTGTGCGCCATTGTTCGACAGGGGAGCAACTTGTTGAGCGAGTGCAGGCGGCGCCAGAAGGGCCGCCGCCAGGCCCGCAGCGCCGAGCCGCGCGACGTGTGGATACATCCAGATTCTCCAGAGTGAGTGTTGGTGGTGTTGAACATTCATAGCCCGCCCGGGGAACGCACGACGGCGTCCCGGATCGTCGACTGGAAATTGATGTCCTTGATCAGCGACATGCTGTTGACCGTCGACGAAATGGTGGTCGCGGTGCGGATGTCCTGGCCACTTAGCGTGTTCTGGACCAGCGTCGCACCGTTGGGCAGGTTGAGGTCGGCAGCGGCATAGTTGTTGCCGCCGATCTGGATCATCCGCGCTGCGCCGAGCGCGTCCTGGGTCAGGCGCGCCTGCTCGGCCGTCATGGCCGCCAGGTCAGGAATCGCGATATTCGTGCGCGCCATGATTTCGCCGTTGACCGACACGACGCGCTCGATGCCGAGCGACAGTGCCAGGCCGCCAGCCACTTCGAAGCCGCCACGGGCCGCGTCCAGCGTGGCTGCGGCGACCGGCTTGCCAAGTACCGGTACGACCGGCTCGGTGGCCTGGGCGCCCGGTAGAGTGCCCATCATCAGGCTCAGCAGGCCCAGCAGGCCCGGCAAGGCGGTGTGCAAAGGGAAGGTTAGAAAGCGCATGGTGGGTCCCGTTAAAAATCGCCCGGCCCGAACTTGGGCAGGGTCGCGCTGAGCTGGTCCTGGTGCATGCCGGTGCCCAGCGGCGCACGCGGCGCGCCGCGCCAGTCTTCCGGTGTATTGAAGGCAACCTGGTCCTTGTGGCTGTGGATCACGAACAAGATCTTGTTGCGCCAGATTTCCTGGAACCGCTCCATGCTCACGACGCGGTTGCCGGTGGACGGGTCGCCAATCAGGATGCGGCCGTCTTCGGCACCCTTGATGACCACGAAATGGTTGAAGCCGCGGTCGGTGATCAGGACGATGGCCGGCAGTTTTTCGGCGATCAGTTTTTCAATGGGCAGCTTGAAGCCGTCGGCGCGAAAGCCGCGCGTGGCCAGAAAGCGCTGCATGTCGAGCAGCGAAAAACCTTCTTTGTGAATCTTGGTCTGGTCGCCGGTCGCATACATCTGCTGGAACACGTCCTGTTCGGGCGTGGGCGTCTGATAGTGGTGCGACAGCAAGGTGGCCAGCGCGGCGGCGCCGCAGCTGTAGTCATATTGCTGGCGCAGCGTGCGCTGGAATTTGATGTCCTTGAGACTGGTCACCGGCACGTTGACGCGCCCGACGCCGGCCAGATCCAGTGCATGCGCACTGTGCGGCGCCAGCAGGGCGCCGCACAGTGCGATCAGCAGCATCAAGTGAGGGCCGGGTGTCATGCTCATTGCAATTGCAGGTTGATGACGGTCGCGTTCTGGATCAGGACGTTCGCGCCGGAATTCTGGATCACGACCGGCAAGCCCGACGAGTTGGCGAACGAGCCCCCGCTGATCACGTTCATGCCGGTGGTCACATTGGTGGCCGTGTTGTTGCCGACGGTGCCGCCCAGCGTCGCTTCGGTGGTGATGATGTCGGTGCCGCCGCGCAGGTCGCCCAGAACAGCGGCGTCTGTGGTCTTGCCCCAGCTGCTCGCGAGATCGTCGCCGGGGGCCGGCGTCACGTTTACGGTCGACAAAAAGCTCACCACTACTGGCAATCTGGCCGGTTCGGTGACCTGGGCTGCCGCTGGCAGAGCAGCGCCTGCCGTCAGCAAGAGAAATCCAATCTGGTGTAGTTGTTTCATGATGCCTCGCTCGAAAGGACCGCCATGCGGGCAAAGCGCCGCATGGCGGGAGTGCAGCGCGCGCAGCGTGGCCGCCACGTGTCCTGCACCCACTACCTGATCACTGGCCTGCGCCGCCGACGTTCATGTTCGACTGCACGTTGACGCTTTGCTGGATCAGCGAGGAGAAGCCGTTGTTCTGGCTGATGATCGAGATGCCGGCTGCCGACTGGGCGATGTTGTTCATCGAGTTCGACATGTCGAACGAGCCCGAGCTGACGTTGTTGGTGCCGCCATTGCCGCCGGTGCCAGCGCCGCCGAAGCCGCCGGTACCTGCACCGGCCGTCATCTCGCCGCCCGAACCGCCTGCGCCGGAGGTGGTTGCACCACCTGCGCCGCCGCTGCCGCCAGCGCCCGAGCTTGCATCACCCGAGGTGGCCGAGCCGCCAGTGGCCGAACCGCCCGTGGCCGCGCCGCCCGCGCCGCTGGCGCCGGTCGATGCGGTCGCTTCCGCGCCCGAACCGCCCATGCCGCCCGCGCCGGCCGTACCGCCCTGGCCGGCGCCGCCTGCACCGCCAGCGCCGCTCGCACCGTTGCCGCCCATGCCAGCCGTGCCTGCTGCGCCCGAACCGCCGGCGCCTGCTGTGCCGGTGGCGCCTGCGCCGCCCGTGCCGGCCAGTGCCGCGCCGGCGCCGCCGGTGCCGCCGGTCGAGGCGCCACCTGCTGCGCCGCTACCCGAGGTATTCGACGATGCAGCGCCCGCGCCGCCCGCGCCGCCAGCCGAACCGGCACCACCCGCGCCCGCCATCGAGTCACCCGCACCGTTGGTGCTGGCGCCGCTGGTCGGGCTGCCGGCTGTGCTGGTGCCGCCGGTATTGGTTGATGCGCCGCTGGCGCCGCCGGCCGCTGCCGGATCGCTGCCTGGCGTGCCGCCGGCACCGGTCGTTGCCATGGCGTCGCCGATGCTGGCGCCGCCGCCGCTGGCGCCGTTCGAGGCCGTCAGGCTTGAACCGGCCGAGGTGCCACCCATGCCGCCCGCGCCGCCCGAGCCGCCTGCACCGCCTGCGCCGCCCCATGCCGAGCCGGTATTGCCACCCGCGCCGCCTGCGCCGCCCGTGGCCGCACCGGTGCCGCCACCATTGCCGCCAGCCAGCGAGCCGGTCGAGCCGCCTGCACCGCCGGTGGCCGCGCCGCCTTCTGCGCCCGAGCCGCCATTGGCCCCGCCGCCCATTGCGCCCGCGCCGCCCGTGCCAGTGCCCCCCGCGGCGCCGTTGCCGCCGGCAGCATAGCCACCCATGGCGCCGGACGCGCCCGAGCCACCCGTCGCACCTGCAGCGCCGGTCGACCCGCCGGCGCCGCCAGCGGCGTTACCGACGCTCGATGAGCCCGTCGAGGCTGTACCAGCAGCAGCGTAGCCGCCTGCGCCGCCTGATGCGCCTGCCGCGCCCGAGGCTGCACCGCCAGCTGCACCGGTGCCGCTGGCCCCGCCGCCATAGCCCACGCCGCCTGCGGCGCCGGAACCGGATGCGCCGTTGGCACCGCCCGTGTTCTGTGCGGTGTTGCCGATATTGCTGATGCTGTTGCCGCTGACGTTGCCGGTCAGGGCGCTGGTCGACGTTGCCGACGAGGTGTTGAACGAGTTCGCCACCGATGAGCTGGCGGTGCCGCCGTTGTTGGCTGCTGCGGCGCCGGCCACTTCGGCATTGGCGTCACCCGAGCTGTTGTTCTGGCCCGAGCTGTCCCGGCTGCTGTCGCTGCTGTTGTTGGTCGTGGTGGTGGTGGCGATGTCGGTCGTGTCGTTGCTGTCGATCTGCATATTGCGCGTATCGGACTGGTTGCTGGTCTGGCTGTTGCTGTTGTTCGTCGTGGTGTTCGTGACGCGGTTGTCCGAGTTGTCCACCTGGTTGTTGCTTGTGGTGTTGGTGGTGTTCGTGTTGGTACGCTGGCTGTTGTCGGTCTGCGTATTGGTGTTGGTGGCCGTGTTGGTATTCGTGTTCGTGCTGTTACTGGTCGACGTATTGTTGCTGTCGGTCTGGCTGTTGTTGGTATTGGTCGCGATGTTGTTGCTGTTGGCCTGGCTGTTGTCAGTGGAGTTGGTGGTCGTCGCGGTGTTGTTGCTGTTACGGGAGTCGCTGACCGAGCTGTTGTCCGTGTTGGTATTGGTGGTATTGGTGATCGTCGACGTTTGGGTATTGCCGCCACGGACGTCGTTCACGGTGTTTTCTTGGGCGTGGGCCATGCTGAAAGCCAGGGCGATCGCGGTTGCCAGGATAGTGCGCTTCATTATTGCTCCCCTAATATCACGGTTTAAGTATCCCGAGGTCTCGTGACACCCGGTCCACTTCCGTATTAGCAGGTCTTGTGCCAGCACAGACCGCTTGAGCAAGTCATTGATTTTGTAGGACTAATTTGATGAGCTCGCAAGGCAGATCGCAGAACGATGAAGCACACCAATAGCTGAAACGACAAGTGTCTCTGGCTTGTGACACTGTTGCAGAATTGATCAGAAAACTGTATCAAATTGCAACCGCCAGACCGGGTTGACGGAGTGAGCAAGGCACTTCAGCGTGCTGCCTCTCGGCAAGCACGCCGCATAAAAACCCTGTGAATTCAAGGACAAACCCGGTAGGACGAGGCCGACGCCGGGCCAGGAATGCCGCCTACACCGAAATCTCGTGCTTGGCCATCAGGCGATACAGCGTCATGCGCGATACACCCAGTTCGCGCGCTGCCCGGCTGATGTTGTTGCCGCTGCGGGCCAGGCTTTCGCCGATGGCCACGCGTTCAGCGCTCAGGCGCGATGTACCCAGGCCAACGCCGTTCGGGCAGATGGGCCCGACACCCGGCAAATCGAGGTCTTCCGGCATCACGAGGCGATGCTCGGCCAGGACCATGGCGCGGCGCAAGCGGTTGATCAGCTCGCGGACATTGCCGGGCCAGTCGTAGCGCGCCATGGCCTGCAAGGCTTCGCGGCTCACGCCCTTGAGTTGCGGACTGCGTTCGCTGGCGAACTTGTTGAAGATGAGATCGGTCAGCAGCGGCAAGTCTTCCTTGCGCTCCCGCAGCGCCGGTACGCGGATGGGAAACACGCTGAGGCGGTAGTACAAGTCTTCGCGGAAGCGGCCGTCGGCCACGGCCTGGGGCAGGTCGACGTGGGTGGCGGTGATCACGCGAGCATCGACCGCGATGGTGCGCGTGCCGCCGACCCGATAGATCACGCGCTCTTGCAGGAAACGCAGCAGGCTTGCCTGCAGATCCAGCGGCAGGTCACCGATCTCGTCGAGGAAAATGCTGCCGCTCGATGCCGCTTCGAGCAGGCCCTGCTTGTCGCGCATGGCGCCGGTGAAGGCGCCCCGTTCGTGACCGAACAGTTCCGAGTGGATCAGGGCCGGCGCCATGGCTGCGCAATTGATGGCGATGAACGGCCCGGTGGCGCGCGGTGAACGCAGGTGGATTTCCTGCGCTGCCAGCTCCTTGCCGCTGCCGCTTTCGCCGCAGATCAGGACCGGCGCGTCGACGGCGGCGATCTTGTCGATGTGCGAGCGCAGGCGGGCGATCGCGGCCGAGGCGCCGTCGATGTGGCTCACGCGCAGTGCGCCGTCGTGCAGCGCCGGCCGCGTGGCCATGCTCGCCATGCTCGCCATGCCGTGGGCGTGGCCCAGCGAGTGCTGCAGCCGCAGGGTATCAACCGGCAGCGTATGAAAGTCGACCAGATGCGCCGCGATCAGTTCGCGCAGGGCCGGCTGGACGAGGCGGTGCGCGTCGAACACGCCGACCCAGCGCACATGGTGGTGCTGGTGCAGGAAACGTTCGAGCTCGGCATCGTCTGCGCTGTCGCTGCTGTCGAGCAGCAGGCCCACGCCGTAGTGTTGCTGGGACAAGACCTTGCGCGCCGCAGCCAGATGCTCGACGACGCAGACGTCCCAGCCGGGCAGGACGCCATGGCAGGCGCGGGCGTGCGCACTGCCTTCACGTGTAATGCAAATCAGACGTTTTATAGGCACCGGTATCCTCATCAAACTGGTTGGCACCCGCTACGCTGTGATGCATCCCGGCACACCATGGGGACCATGCAACGTCGATGGGCGCAACGACCGGCGCTTGCCGGCTGGAAGATCGTGTTAATTAAACCAAAAATGCGGCGCGCATGGCGCACAACTATTGATAAAAGTCTAAGGAGAAATGCGATATTGAATTAAAAGTTTGATTTTTCGCATAACAATTTGAAAATAGAGTTTGTCTGTTGCTAATGATCTTAGTCGTGGTGGGCGGCTTGGAAAAGAGGCACGTGCGATGATTTTCTCTTAATCGCACACTGTGGCGCAGATGCGTTGTGGGTAACCAACAAGCGTAAAAAGTTGAATCCAAACGGGCGCAAGGCGCGTAATCCCCCTTGCTGGCGCCTGTGTTGAACGCGCTGGTGACAGTCAGCTCAGCAGCGCGGCCCTCCCGCCGCGTCCTTGTATAATGTGGCAACCCCCAACCTGCATGCCACTATGACAAACACCACCCACTTCGGCTACAAGACCGTCGCCGAGGACCAGAAGGTCCAGGAAGTCGCCAAGGTCTTCCACTCGGTCGCCGCGAAGTACGATGTCATGAACGATCTGATGTCGGCCGGCCTGCACCGCGCCTGGAAGCTGTTCACGATCGCGCAGGCGGGCGTGCGGCCCGGCTTCAAGGTGCTCGATATCGCCGGCGGCACGGGCGACCTGGCCAAGGCCTTTGCAAAACAGGCCGGCAAGACGGGCGAAGTCTGGCTCACCGACATCAACGAGTCGATGCTGCGCGTTGGCCGTGACCGTCTCTTGAATAAAGGACTTGTCACCCCAACCATGTTGTGTAACGCCGAAAAGTTGCCGTTCCCGGACAATTACTTCGACCGGGTCAGTGTCGCCTTCGGCCTGCGCAACATGACGCACAAGGACCAGGCGCTGGCCGAAATGCGCCGCGTGCTCAAGCCGGGCGGCAAGTTGCTGGTGCTCGAATTCTCGAAAGTGATCGCGCCACTGCAAAAGCCGTATGACGTGTATTCGTTCTCGGTGCTGCCATGGCTGGGCCAGCGGATTGCCGGCGATGCCGAAAGCTATCGCTACCTGGCCGAATCGATCCGCATGCACCCCGATCAGGACACTCTGAAGGGCATGCTGGAAGACGCGGGACTGGAGCGGGTCCAGTATTTCAACCTGACGGCGGGTGTGGCCGCTTTGCACACCGGTATCAAGCTGTAGTTTTAACTGAAGTTCCAATAAAGGACGGAGACAATGAAAAAATTCCTGGTCACGACGCTGCTCGCAGTCACCGCATTCTCGATGGTGGCCGAGGCCTACGCACGCCCGATGGGCGGCAAGCGCTCGGTCGGCCGCCAGTCGCAGGCCGTGCGCCAGATGCCGGCCCCGGCACCTGCGCCCGCACAGAGCATGCAGCGCCAGACCCCGAACCAGGCCGCACCAGCTGCTGCCGGCGCGGGCGCCGCGGGTGCTGCGGCGGCCGCCAAGAAGCCAAGCATGATGCGCAACATCCTCGGCGGCGCACTGCTGGGCCTCGGTCTGGGCATGCTGCTGTCGCACCTGGGTATTGGCGGCGCGATGGCCAGCATCATCGCGGGCATCCTGATGTTCGCGCTGTTCGGCCTCGTCATCATGTTCCTGGTGCGCATGTTCCGCCGCAAGGACACGCCGGCCAATCCATCTGCAGCCGGTTTCAGCGGTGGCTTCAAGCCGCAGGCGGCCGGTGGTGTTGGCACGCCTGAAATCGGTTCGGGCCTGCGTCCGCAGCCCACCGCATTCCAGGGCGGCGTCGCACTGGAAAAGGACCGCGGCGGCCTGAATGCAGCAAATTTCGGTAATGCCGCTACCCCGGCGGCGCACCAGCAATGGGGCGTGCCGGCCGACTTCGACAGCGAAAGCTTCCTGCGTCACGCGAAGTCGTCGTTCATCCGCATGCAGGCAGCCTGGGATCGCGGCGACACGAACGATCTGCGCGAATTCACGTCGCCGGAAGTGTTCGCTGAGCTCAAGCTGCAGATCCAGGAACGCGGCGCGGTCGCTGATTTCACCGACGTCGTCAATGTCGATGCGCAGTTGCTGGGCATCGAGCAGACGGCCACCGATTACCTGGCCAGCGTGCAGTTCAACGCGATGATCCGCAGCGCGAAAGACGCATTGCCGGAGCCGTTCGTCGAGGTCTGGAACATGTCCAAGCCGCTGTCGGGCGCGGGTGGCTGGGTGCTGGCTGGCATTCAGCAGCCGAACTAAGTACGCCGCAGGCGAACCGGAATTATTTTGTTTGCCGATTCCGTAACACCGGGTGCGTGCCCGGCGAACTGGTAAGATCAAAACCGCCCGAATCACTCCGGGCGGTTTTGTTTTTTGAGGGTAGTCCCGCCATGTTTCCGAATCTTCCATCCCTGTCGACCTTGTCACCCCAGCATGCGCTGACCGTGCCTGCGGTTGCCGCGATCAATCACCTGCTGGCCCAGGAAGCCTGGGCCCGGGCCGCGCTCGCGCGCCATGTCGGCAAGCAGGCATGCATCGATGCCGGCGTGGCCCAGCTGCGCGTGCTGGTGGCGCCTGACGGCCTGTTCGAGGCCAGCCAGGATGCAGCGCCGGCCAACGTCACCATCCGCATCAAGCCGGCCGACCTGCCGCTGATCGCGCAAGACCGCACGCGCGCGCTGTCGTACGTGAAGATCGAGGGCGATGCCGAATTTGCCAACGTGATTTCGCAGCTTGCCAACGGCCTGCGCTGGGATGCTGAATACGACCTCGAGCGTGTCGTCGGCCCGGTAGCCGCCTACCGCCTGCACCAGGGCGCGCGCCGCACCGTCACTGGCCTGGGCGAAGCAGGGCGCCGCCTGGCCGAGAATCTCGCTGAATTCCTGGCCGATGAGCGGCCGGTGCTGGTGCGGCCGGCCCAGCGCGACGCCTTTGCTGCCGATGTCGTGCGCCTGCGCGACGACGTCGAGCGCAGCGCCAAGCGCATCGCGCGGCTCGAGGGGGCGCTGGCCCAGCGCAGCGCCGCCAAACCTTCTTCCACCTTTGCTGTAAGCGCAGACCAGAATCCGGATCGTCGATGATATTGAAATTCCTGCGCCTGCTGCGCATTCTCACCGTCTTTACCAAGTACGGCCTGGACGAAATCGCCGTCACCAGCATCAACGCTCCGCGCACCGCGCGCCTGATGAACACGTTCTTCTTCTGGCGCACGATTACCTCGCCGCGCGCCGTGCGGCTGCGCCAGGCGCTCGAAGAACTGGGCCCGATCTTCGTGAAGTTCGGCCAGGTGCTGTCGACCCGGCGCGACCTGGTGCCGCCCGATATCGCCGATGAGCTCGCGATGCTGCAGGATCGGGTGCCGCCGTTCGGCTCCGACCTGGCGGTGGCGCAGATCACGCGTTCGCTCGGTACCCATCCCGACCAGCTGTTTGCCCACTTCGAGCGCGAGCCGATCGCCTCGGCGTCAATCGCCCAGGTCCACTTCGCGACGCTCAAGAACGGCAAGGAAGTTGCCGTCAAGGTGCTGCGCCCCGGTATGAAGAAGCTGATCGACGAGGACATGGCGCTGATGCGCATGGCTGCGAACCTGATCGAAAAGGTCTGGAGCGAAGCGCGGCGCCTGAAGCCGCGCGAAGTCGTCGCCGAATTCGACAAATACCTGCACGACGAGCTCGACCTGATGCGCGAGGCCGCCAACGCCAGCCAGCTGCGCCGCAACTTCGCCGATTCGACGCTGCTGATGGTGCCCGAGATGTACTGGGACTATTGCTCGAGCAGCGTGATCGTCATGGAGCGCATGCACGGCCTGCCCGTGTCGCAGATCGACCGTCTGGCCGCGGCCGGCGTCGACCTCAAGAAGCTGTCGCGCGATGGCGTGGAGATTTTCTTCACGCAGGTGTTCCGTGACGGCTTTTTCCACGCCGACATGCACCCCGGGAATATCCTGGTCTCGACCGCACCGGAAACGCTGGGCCGCTACATCGCGCTCGACTTCGGCATCGTCGGCACGCTGACCGACTTCGACAAGGATTACCTGTCGCAGAACTTTTTGGCCTTCTTCCAGCGCGACTACAAGCGCGTGGCCGAAGCCCACATCGAATCGGGTTGGGCGCCGCCGAGCACGCGCGTGGACGAACTCGAGTCGGCCGTGCGGGCCTGCTGCGAGCCGATCTTCGACCGCCCGCTTAAAGACATCTCGTTCGGCCAGATCCTGCTGCGTCTGTTCCAGACCTCGCGCCGCTTCAATGTCGAAGTGCAGCCGCAACTGGTGCTGCTGCAAAAGACGCTGCTCAATATCGAAGGCCTGGGCCGCCAGCTCGACCCTGACCTCGACTTGTGGAAGACGGCCAAGCCGTACCTGGAGCGCTGGATGGCCGAGCAGGTGGGTTGGCAAGGGCTGGTCGAGCGCCTGAAGGCCGAGGCGCCGCGTTACGCCCAGATCTTCCCGCAACTGCCGCGCCTCGTGCACCAGGCGCTGGAACGCGAGTCGAAAGGGCACCATCCGCATATCGCCAACAGCGAGATGATGGCGATGCTGGTGGTTGAGCAGCGCCGCACCAATCGCATGCTGACGTTCCTCACCCTGCTCGCGACGGGCGCCTGCACCGCGCTGGCTGCGCTGTACTTCCTCTGACGCGCGCCCAAGAAAAAAGCCCGCGTGAGCGGGCTTGATAAGCTGTGTTCTTTTATGGGCTGCGCTGATACGAACATCTCGCAGCCTTCTGTTTCTTGTGTTCTCGCAGTGGCAGAGCTTTCCTGCGACCAACATTCGGTAAAGAAGCCGTATTAAATCACCGATGCTGTGCACGAGCAAACAGTTCGCCTGCTGACGTGGTGAAAAACAACACGATGCTGCTGCCGTTTGCCGAATGCGGCGCTGTCTTGTGCCCGGGCCGCCGCAATGCCGTAAATGCTGCGGCAAAAGCTTTATAATTCAGGGTTTTGAAGATTTTTGCGGAGCACCAGAATGCCGATTTATGCCTATCGCTGCGAAGAATGCGGTTTTTCCAAAGATGTACTGCAAAAGATATCGGACCCGGTCCTGACCGTCTGCCCGTCCTGCGCCAAGCCATCGTTCAAGAAGCAGGTGACTGCAGCCGGTTTCCAGCTCAAGGGCTCGGGCTGGTACGTGACCGATTTCCGTGGCGGCACGCCGCCTGCCACCGGTACCGCTGCGGGCACGGGCGGCGCTGACGCAGGCGCAGCGGCCGCACCGGCCGCCGCAGCTGCACCGGCCACGCCAGCGCCTGCCGCGCCTGCTACGGGCAGCAGCAATGGTGGCAACAGCGGTGGCGGCGACAAGAGCAGCACCTGAGCCCGGCGCGTCCCTGCGCCGCGCCAACAAGAATAACGGGATATCCGATGCGTAAATATTTCATCACCGGCCTGCTGGTGCTGGTGCCCCTGGCGATCACGGCCTGGGTCCTGAGCCTGATCATCAGCACGCTCGACCAGTCGCTGATGTTCGTGCCGGCCGCCTGGCAGCCGCGCCAGTTCATCGGCATGGACGTGCCGGGCATCGGCGCGGTGCTGACGCTGGCGATCGTGTTCGTCACGGGCCTGCTCACCAACAACCTGGTGGGCAAGTACATCGTGCGCGTGGGCGAGCGCCTGCTCAAGCGCGTGCCGGTCGTCAGCTCGCTGTACGGCAGCGTCAAGCAGGTGTCCGACACGCTGTTCTCGTCGTCCGGCAATGCCTTCCGCCAGGCGGTGCTGATCCCGTATCCGCACGCCGACTCGTATACGATCGCGTTTCTGACCGGCGTGCCGGGCGGCGACGTGACCAACCACCTGGTGGGCGACTTCGTGAGCGTGTACGTGCCCACGACGCCAAACCCCACCTCGGGCTTTTTCCTGATGATGGAACGCAGCCGCGTGAAAGAACTCGACATGACCGTCGACGCAGCGCTCAAGTACATCGTCTCGATGGGCGTGGTCGCACCGAGCCATGTGCCGCTCGGCGCCGCCAACCCTGCGGCAGTCAAATAACGCATCACAGAATCTGGGCCGCCCGCGATGGCGGCGCCGACAAATCAATCAACCTGGAACGAAAACTATGTCCACCATGCGTACCAATTACTGCGGCCTCGTCACCGAGGAACTGCTGGGCCAAACCGTCAACCTGTGCGGCTGGGTGCATCGCCGCCGCGACCACGGCGGGGTGATCTTCATCGACCTGCGCGACCGCGAAGGCCTGGTGCAGGTGGTCTGCCATCCGGACAACGCCGCCGTCTTCAAGGCAGCCGAGCACGTGCGTAATGAGTATTGCCTGCGCATCGTCGGCACCGTGACCAACCGTCTGGCCGGTACCGTCAACGCCAACCTGGCCTCGGGCAAGATCGAAGTGACCGCGACCGAAGTCGAAGTGCTCAACGCCTCGGTGCCGGTGCCGTTCCAGCTGGACGACGACAACCTGTCGGAAACCACCCGCCTGACGCACCGCGTGCTCGACCTGCGCCGCGGCCAGATGCAGCACAACCTGAAGCTGCGCTACAAGGTCTCGATGGAAGTGCGCAAGTACCTCGACAACCTGGGCTTCATCGACATCGAAACCCCGATGCTGACCAAGTCGACCCCGGAAGGCGCGCGCGACTACCTGGTACCGTCGCGTGTCAACGCGGGCAACTTCTTCGCGCTGCCGCAGTCGCCGCAGCTGTTCAAGCAGCTGCTGATGGTCGCCAACTTCGACCGCTACTACCAGATCACCAAGTGCTTCCGCGACGAAGACCTGCGCGCCGACCGCCAGCCTGAATTCACCCAGATCGACTGCGAAACCTCGTTCCTGACCGAACAAGAGATCCGCGACATGTTCGAAGAAATGATGCGCGTCGTGTTCAAGAACACGACCGGCATCGAACTGCCGAACCCGTTCCCGGTGATGGACTTCGCCACCGCGATGGCGATGTACGGTTCGGACAAGCCGGACATGCGCGTCAAGCTCGAATTCACCGAACTGACCGAGCTGATGAAGACGGTCGAGTTCAAGGTGTTCAACAGCGCCGCCAACCTGCCGAACGGCCGTGTGGTCGGCATGCGCGTGCCGCAGGGCGGCTCGATGCCACGCTCGGAAATCGACGCCTACACCCAGTTCGTCGCGATCTATGGCGCCCGTGGCCTAGCGTACATCAAGGTCAACGAGAAGGCCAAGGGCCGTGACGGCCTGCAGTCGCCGATCGTCAAGAACCTGTCCGATGAGGTGCTGGCGCAGATCCTGGAACTGACGGGCGCGCAGGACGGCGACCTGATCTTCTTCGGCGCCGACAAGGCCAAGGTCGTCAACGACGCCCTGGGCGCGCTGCGCGTGAAGATCGGCCACTCGGAGTTCGGCAAGAAGGCCGGCCTGTTCGACGACGTCTGGTCGCCGCTGTGGGTCATCGACTTCCCGATGTTCGAGTACGACGAAGACGGCGATCGCTGGACCGCAACCCACCACCCGTTCACGGCCCCGAAAGACGGCCACGAAGACATGCTCGAGACCAATCCAGGTGCCTGCATCGCCAAGGCCTACGACATGGTCCTGAACGGCTGGGAACTGGGCGGCGGTTCGATCCGTATCCACCGCGAAGAAGTCCAGAGCAAGGTGTTCCGCGCGCTGAAGATCGACGCCGAAGAAGCCCAGCTCAAGTTCGGCTTCCTGCTGGATGCGCTGCAGTACGGCGCACCGCCGCACGGTGGCCTGGCCTTCGGCCTGGATCGCCTGATCACGCTGATGACGGGCTCCGAGTCGATCCGTGACGTGATCGCGTTCCCGAAAACGCAGCGCGCGCAGTGCTTGCTGACCAATGCACCGTCGGAAGTCGACGAGAAGCAATTGAAAGAGCTGCACATCCGCCTGCGTAACGAGCCAAAGGTCGCGTAATGGCGGGCGGGGGAGGTGGCCTGGCTGCCAACCCCGCTCATCCTGTCATGCAAGCCTACAAGATCCCTGAATCGGTGCTGGTCGTCATCCACACGTCCGAGCTGGACGTGCTGGTGATCGAACGCGCCGGTCAGCCGGGCTTCTGGCAATCGGTCACCGGCTCGCTCGACCGGCTCGACGAGCCGCTGCTGGAGACGGCCGCGCGTGAACTGTTCGAAGAGACCGGCATCGTCGCCGACGGCGGGCAGATCGTCCTGTGTGACTGGCAGTTATCCAATGTCTACGAAATCTATCCCCTCTGGCGCCACCGTTACGCCCCTGGCGTGACGCAGAACACCGAGCATGTGTTTTCTGTCTGCGTGCCGCGTGACATCCCCATCATCCTCAGTCCACGCGAGCACATCGCCCACGCCTGGCTGCCCCATCTGGAAGCGGCCGATCGCTGCTTCTCGGCCTCGAATGCCGAAGCCATCCTGCAGCTGCCACGCCAGCTCGCCTCTGATCCCAAAAGCAAATAAAATTTCTTAAAAGAAGCAATTTTGCAGTAAATCATCATTGAATATTGCTTGTACGAAGCAATAAAATGACGTTTTACAGCAAAAGTACGTAAGTGCTTTTTTTAATTTGGCTCTGTTCGCTGGCGCTCACATACGCACGAAAAAATGCACGTTCTCCTATGAAGATACATTTCGAGACACTTGATGACACGTTTTGCAGATGAATTAAATATGGTGGGCATCGGACGGGCACCATATATTCCACGGTTGACAGTCAGAAATCAGTAGTCTAAGGTCAATAGTTCACCCAGTGTGAATTTTCGATGTGCAACTTTTAAGTGGATGATTCTGAGAGAAAAATGGATAACTTCAAACTGAATAGCGACAAGAAAGTAAAAGCAATCACACTCGGCGACGATTGCATCTATATCGACCTGATGGATGGCCTGCGCCTGTGTGGCCCGATGGCACCCCGCGCGCAAAAGGATGAGGCGGCTGCACACCGCCCGCGCCGCATGATCGTCTCGGGCCACGAAGCAGTGTACGACCAGGCGCACGCGATCGCCTGAAGCGAGTTTGTGACTGTCGGTTTCTAAAAAGAGTGCGAGAACTGGCAACCTGCCGAACGCGCCAGCGCTTTAACAAGCGCACGATTGGGTCCGTTTCACGAGAACGGCAGTCCGATCCGGGTAGAATGTTCCCATGAAAATTCGTGTGGCTACCTACAACATTCACAAGGGCGTTTCCTCGCTGCGCAGCACGCCCCGCGTGATCGCACTGAAGAAAGCGATCGCTGAATTCGACGCCAATGTCGTCTTCCTGCAAGAAGTCCAGGGCCGGCACGACCGGCACCAGGCACGCTTCGGCAAGGAAGACCGTGGCCATCGGCACTGGCCTGAAACCGCCCAGTACGATTATTTTGCCTCCGACCTGCACCACACGGCCTATGGCATGAACGCGGTCTACGACCACGGTCACCATGGCAATGCGCTGCTCAGTACCTACCCGATCGAAAACTCGCACAACCACGATGTCTCGGACCATGCCTACGAGCAGCGCGGCATCCTGCACTGCGTGCTGGGTACGCCCGAGTGTCCGGTGCACTGCTATGTCGTGCACCTGGGTCTGTTCGAAGGTGGGCGAGGGCGCCAGACGCAGTCGCTGATCGACGCCGTCAATTCGTCGGCGCCGAACGGCGAGCCGGTCATCATCGCGGGCGACTTCAACGACTGGCGCAACACGCTGAGCGACAAGCTGCGCGCCGGCCTTGGCGTGTGCGAAGTGTTCGACGAGCTGGGCCCGCGCTCGCCGATGGGCGACATGGTGCGCGGCTGGGCCGGGCGCAAGCCGCGCCTGGCACCGGCGCGCACGTTCCCGGCGATGCTGCCGTGGTTCCGCCTGGACCGCATCTACGTGCGCGGCTTCAAGGTCAACTCGGCGCAAGTGATGCACGGTCCCCTGTGGGCCAAGCTGTCCGACCACGCACCGATCGTGGCGGAACTCGAGCTGGCCTGAGGCCATGCGCAGCGTCACCTTCGTCGACGATAACGACATCACGCTGTTGGAGAGCGGCGTTGCGTTCTTCCCGGCGCTGATCGCCGCGCTCGACGCTGCCCGCCACGAAGTCCTGTTCGAAACCTATATTTTTGCCGAAGACGACACGGGCGACGCCGTGCGCGATGCGCTGGCGCGCGCTGCCCAACGTGGCGTCAAGGTGCGGGTGCTGGTCGACTGGTTCGGCACCGGCCACCGCGTCACCTCCCGGCTGGGCCAGGTGCTGACCCTTGCCGGGGCCCAGTACCGCGTCTTCAATCCGTTGTGCAAGCGCGGCATCGCCCGCTCGCACCGCAAGATCACCGTGATCGACCGCGAAGTCGCATTTGTCGGCGGCATCAATGTCAACGACGACTGGCTGTGCGACCACGCCGACGGCCATCGCCTGCCGGCGCCGCGCTGGGATTTCACGGCATTGCTGCGCGGGCCGATCGTCGCGCAGATCCATCACGAGGCGCAGGGCCAGTGGACCCGCACCGGCCGCCTGCGGCTGCGCAAGCGCCTGGAACTGTTCCGCGAAATGCGCAAGCAACCGCCGCCCTCGTGCGCCAGTCCCGCGCGCGCCGCCTTCGTCGTGCGCGACAACCTGCGCAACCGCACCACGATCCAGCGCGCCTACCTGCAGGCGCTGGGCCACGCGCGCCACAGCGTGCTGCTGGCCACGCCATACTTCGCGCCGGGCCGCAAGTTTCGCAAGGCGCTCGCGCATGCGGCGCAGCGCGGCGTCGCCGTCACGCTCTTGATCGGGGTGGGCGAGTTCGCGATCCAGGACGCGGTGGCGCAATCGTTCTATCCGAAACTGCTGGCCGACGGCATCCGCGTGGTCGAATACCGCAAGACACAACTGCATGCGAAGGTGGCGGTGGTGGACGAGCATTGGGCCACGGTCGGCTCGAGCAACTGCGACGGCCTGTCGCTGTTCGTGAACCAGGAAGCCAATATCGTCGTGGACGATCCGGTGTTTGCCGCGTCGATGCGCGCGCACATCGAACGGGGCATCGCGGACGGGGTCGAAGTCTGTCCGCAGGAATTTGCCGACATCGGCTGGCTGCGCCGCGCCGTCAACGGCTGCGCATATGTCGGCTACAAACTGGTGATGCGCGTGTGCGCCATCGGGTATGCGTAATAAGGGATAACGATGGACAAAGACAAAGAAAACGTCCGGCTGGACAAATGGCTGTGGGCAGCACGCTTTTTCAAGACGCGCTCGCTGGCCCAGGATGCAGTCGAGCGGGGCCGGGTGCGGATTGACGGCGAGCCGGTCAAGCCGGCGCGCACAGTCAAGATCAACGACAAGATGCTGATCGATAACGGCTCGGATCGCTGGGAAATCATCGTCGCCGCCATTTCCGGCGCACGCGGCGGCGCCCCGGTGGCGCGCACGCTGTATTTCGAAACCGACGAGAGCATCGCCAAGCGCGAACTCGATAAGGTCGCGCGGCGCCTGTATCCGGAACCAAGTCTGGAAATCAAGGGGCGGCCGACCAAGCGCGATCGCCGCGCCATGGAGCAGGCGGGCGAATAGACGTGGCAGGCGTTATCGCATGACCAGCAAGGCCACGACCAGCGCGACGACCACCAGCACGATGGCGAATACCCGGATGCTCTTGCCGGATCGGGGGCGCACATGCTGCGCCGGTGGCGCGCTTTCCAGCGCCCGGTTCGACGCGACGACATCGACGGCCTTGTCGACGACGACCTGCGCAGTGCCCTGGTCCAGGCCGCGCCGGACCAGGTCGGCAACCGCGTCGTCCGCCGTCGCGCCGCTGTCCAGCCGCGCACACGCATGGCCGAGCAGTACCAGAAAGTGCTGCATCGAATCCGCGCCGCTCGTTGCTGCCTGAGCTGGCTCGGCGCCACCTTCCTGCAGCGAGAAGGCGCGAATGGCCAGCTGCAGTTCGCTGTCGTCCGGTTCGACGACCTGTTCAATCTGATAGTTGCCGCTCATGCTGTGGACCTTTCGTCTGCGCTGGATGTTGCTCGATTGTTAATGGTAACAGTCAAGCTGCATCGAGGTGCGCCGGGCTTGAAAATCACGCACCGGACACCCCGAAAATGCTGTACCTTTAGCAGATGAAACAACTGTTTTCTGCCGCTCGCCTGCAAGCCGGGCCGTCAGCAAAAGGCGCTTTCTCCGGGTGTCGCGGGTTGTTTTTCATCAATAGAACCGCACCTCTAAGTTCCCGTTTGACATTCCAGGCCCGATAGATAATAGTACGAGCGTTCGGATTTTTTCGAGACCAGGGGAAGCTATCAGTACTTCAGCAAAATTCATGCGCAAGGGCGAGCAGACGCGGGCGGCAATTCTCGACGTCGCGCTTGAGCTCGCCAGCCGCAACGGCCTTGAAGGCTTGACGATCGGTCTGCTGGCCGACCGGATGAGCATGAGCAAGTCCGGCGTGTTCGCGCACTTCGGTTCGCGCGAAGACCTGCAGCTCGAGGTGGTCAAGCTGTACCACCACCGCTTCGAGCAAGAGGTCTTTTACCCGAGCATCAAGGAAGCCCGCGGCCTGCCGCGCCTGGTCGCGATGTACACGCGCTGGGTCAAGCGAGTGTCGGTCGAAATCGCGTCCGGGTGCATCTATATCAGTGGCGCCGTCGAATACGACGACCGCGAAGGCCCGATCCGCGAAGAGCTGGTGTCGATGGTCCGCGCGTGGCAGGGCGCCTTGCTGCGCAGCGTCGAGCAGGCGATCGAGCTGCGGCATCTGCACACCGGTTTCGATGCCGAGCAACTGGTGTTCGAGATGCACGGGCTGATCCTGGCGCTGCACCACGATGCGCGTTTCCTGCGCAATCCGGGCGCCGTCGAACGGGCCCGGGCCGGCTTTGAACGCCTGATCGAGAATTACCGCAATTCCCAACAATCGCAAGACCACCAGGCGGCATAAGGCCGCCTGTCACGTCCAACAATCGTCACACCTCTTCAGGAGAAAACCATGGGTCAGTACGTCGCGCCAATCCGGGATATGCAGTTCGTTCTGCACGAGTTCCTCAATGTCACCGAAGAATTCAAGAATCTGCCGAAATACCAGGAAATCGATACCGACATCATCAACCAGGTACTCGAAGAAGGTGCAAAATTCACCCAGGAAGTGCTGTTCCCGCTGAACCACTCGGGCGACCGCGAAGGCTGCACCTTCAATGCTGCCGACAAGAGCGTGACCACGCCAAAGGGCTTCAAGCAGGCGTATAAACAGTATGTCGAAGGCGGCTGGGCGGCGCTCGCGTGCGATCCGGAATACGGCGGCCAGGGCCTGCCGATCACGCTGAACAACTCGTTCTACGAGATGCTCAATTCGTCGAACCAGGCATGGTCGATGTACCCGGGCCTGTCGCACGGCGCCTACGAGTGCCTGCTCGAGCACGGCACCGACGACCAGAAACGCCTGTACCTGCCAAAGCTCGTCTCGGGTGAATGGACCGGTACCATGTGCCTGACCGAAGCGCACTGCGGCACCGACCTGGGCCTGTTGCGTTCGAAAGCCGAACCACAAGGCGACGGCACCTACCTGATCACCGGCTCGAAGATCTTCATCTCGGCCGGCGAACACGATATCTCGGACAACATCGTCCACCTGGTGCTGGCGCGCCTGCCGGATGCACCGGAAGGCTCGAAAGGCATCTCGCTGTTCCTGGTGCCGAAGTTCATGCCGAACGAAGACGGCTCGATCGGCGAGCGCAATGGCATCGCCTGCGGCGCCATCGAAGAAAAGATGGGCATCCACGGCAACTCGACCTGCCAGATGAACCTGGACAACGCACGCGCCACGCTGATCGGCCAGCCGCACAAAGGCCTGCAGGCGATGTTCGTGTTCATGAACGCGGCCCGCCTGGGCGTGGGCATGCAGTCGCTCGGCCTGACCGAAGTGGCGTACCAGAACGCGCTGGCGTATGCAAAAGACCGCATCCAGATGCGCAGCCTGTCGGGCGTGAAAGCACCGGACAAGCCAGCCGACCCGATCATCGTGCACCCGGACGTGCGCCGCATGCTGCTGACCGCGAAAGCCTTCGCCGAAGGCGGCCGCGCGTTCTCGTCGTACGTCGCGCTGCAGATCGACCGCGAACTGAACCACACCGATGAAGACGTGCGCAAGGAAGCCGCTGACGAAGTCGCGCTGCTCACGCCAATCATCAAGGCCTTCATCACCGACAACGGCTGGATCGCGACCTCCGAAGCGATGCAGGTCTACGGCGGCCACGGCTACATCGCCGAATGGGGCATGGAACAGTACGTGCGCGACGCGCGCATCAACATGATCTACGAAGGCACCAACACGATCCAGTCGTTGGACCTGCTGGGCCGCAAGATCCTGATGGACAACGGCGCCAAGCTGCGCAAGTTCGGCGAGAAGATCAAGAACTTTGTTGAAGACAATGGCCTGGACGAGAACATGTCCGAATTCGTCACGCCGCTGGGCGAGCTGGGCGACAAGGTCACCAAGCTGACGATGGAAATCGGCATGAAGGCGTTCCAGAACCCGGACGAAGTGGGCGCGGCCGCCGTGCCTTACCTGCGCGTGGCCGGTCACCTGGTCTACAGCTACCTGTTCGCGCAGCAAGCCAAGATCGCACTGGCCAAGCTCGATTCGGGCGACCGCTTCTATGAATCGAAGCTGGCGACGATCCGCTTCTACTTCGCACGTCTGTATCCGGAAACCGCGATGCTGATCCGCCAGGCACGCTCGGGCGCCGCGAACCTGACGGCGCTGGACGCCGACCTGTTCTAACACTACGTCACGCTGATAGACCATCGCCGTCGTTCCCGCGTAGGCGGGAACCCAAGTTTAGCGCAGCGGTAACGCCGGCAAACTGAGGTTCCCGCCTTCGCGGGAACGACGTGCCAACCAAGGATTAAGGAATATACATGTCCAATTTCATCGTCAAGAAAGTCGCCGTGCTGGGCGCCGGCGTGATGGGCGCGCAAATCGCCGCCCACTGCGTGAACGCCAAGGTGCCAGTCGTGCTGTTCGACCTGCCGGCCAAGGAAGGCCCAAAGAACGGCATCGTCCTGCGCGCCATCGAGAACCTGAAAAAACTCTCGCCAGCCCCGCTGGGCAACAAGGATGACGCGGCCCTGATCGAAGTGGCCAACTACGAGGACAACCTCGACGTGCTGGCCGGTTGCGACCTGATCATCGAAGCCATCGCCGAGCGCATGGACTGGAAACACGACCTGTACGCGAAAGTCGCGCCGCACATCGCGCCGAATGCGATCTTCTCATCGAACACGTCGGGCCTCTCGATCAACAAGCTGGCCGAAGGTTTTGATTCGGAGCTCAAGGCACGCTTTTGCGGCGTGCACTTCTTCAACCCGCCGCGCTACATGCACCTGGTTGAACTGATCCCGACCACGGACACGCGTCCTGACATCCTGGACCAGCTCGAGACGTTCCTGACCTCGACCCTGGGCAAGGGCGTCGTGCGCGCGAAAGACACCCCGAACTTCATCGCCAACCGCGTCGGCATCTTCGGCATGCTGGCCACGATCGTCGAAGCCGAGAAATTCGGCCTGAGCGTAGACGTGGTCGATGACCTGACCGGCGCCAAGCTGGGCCGCGCCAAGTCGGGCACCTTCCGCACCGCGGACGTGGTCGGCCTGGACACGATGGGCCATGTCATCAAGACCATGCAGGACAATCTGAAGGACGACCCGTTCTTCAGCGTCTACAAGACGCCGGACATCCTGGCCAAGCTGATCGAAAAAGGTGCGCTGGGCCAGAAATCCGGCGCCGGCTTCTACAAGAAGGTCGGCAAGGAGATCCAGCGCCTGGACTTCGCCACGGGCGAGTACGTCACCGGCGGCGCCAAGGCCGCCGACATCGTTGGCCGCATCCTGAAAGAGAAAGACCCGGTCAAGAAGTTCAAGGCCATGCGCGAATCGACCAACCCGCAGGCGCAGTTCCTGTGGGCGATCTTCCGCGACGCGTTCCATTACATTGCGTTCCACCTCGAATCGATCGCCGACAACGCGCGCGACATCGACTTCGCCATGCGCTGGGGCTTCGGCTGGAGCGTTGGCCCGTTCGAAACGTGGCAAGGCGCCGGCTGGACGCAAATTGCGCAGTGGGTCAAGGAAGACATCGACGCCGGCAAGGCGCTGTCGACCGCGCCGCTGCCAGCCTGGGTGTTCGAGGGTTCGGTCGCCGAGAAGGGCGTGCATACCCCTGAAGGTTCGTACTCGGTGGCCAAGAGCGGCTATGTGCCGCTGTCGGACCTGCCGGTGTACAAGCGCCAGCAGTTCCGCGCACCGGTCGTGGGCCTGGGCGGCGCCGATCCAAAGACCGCTGGCACCACCGTGTTCGAAGACGAGTCGGTGCGCCTGTGGCACGCGGACGACGAAGTCCTGGTCGTCTCGCTCAAGACCAAGATGCACGTCATCGGCGATGGCGTCATCAAGGGTCTGCAGCGCGCACTGAAAGAAGCCGAAGCCGGCTTCAAGGGCATCGTGATCTGGAACACCGACGCGGCCGAAGGCGGCGCGTTCTCGGCCGGCGCCGACCTGCAATCGGCACTGCCGGCCTTCATGGCCGGCGGCGCGAAGGCGATGGAGCCGATTGTGCGCGAGCTGCAGGACACCTTCATGGCGCTCAAGTACTCGAACGTGCCGGTCGTTGCCGCAGTAGCGGGCCTGGCGCTGGGCGGCGGCTGCGAGCTGGCGCTGCATGCCAGCAAGCGTGTCGCGTCGATCGAGTCGTACATTGGCCTGGTCGAAGTGGGCGTGGGCCTGGTGCCTGCCGGCGGCGGTCTGAAGGAAGCAGCGCTGCGCGCGGCAACCGAAGCCAAGGGCAACGACATCCTGCAATTCCTGAAGAACGGCTTCATGAACGCGGCCACCGCGCAAGTGTCGAAGTCGGCGCTGGAAGCGAAGGCCATGGGTTACCTGAAAGAAGACGATGTGATTGTCTTCAACGCCTACGAACTGCTGCACGTGGCGAAAACCACGGCGCGCGCCATGGCCGATGCTGGCTACCGCGCACCGGCGCGCCGCACGTTCCCGGTCACCGGCCGTTACGGCTGGGGCACGATCCGCGGCCAGATGGTCAATATGCGCGATGGCGGCTTCATCTCGGCCTATGACTACCAGCTGGGCGACACCATCGCCGAGATCGTCACCGGCGGCGACATCGACCAGGGCAGTGTGGTCAGCGAGCAGTGGATCCTCGACCTGGAGCGCAAGGCCTTCGTGGCGCTGCTGAACAATCCGAAAACGCAGGAACGCATCATGGGCATGATGCAGACCGGCAAGCCAGTGCGCAACTAAGCGTCGACAGAACAGGACACTGACATGAGCAAACAACTTCAAGACGCATACATCGTCGCAGCGACCCGCACCCCGATCGGCAAGGCGCCGCGCGGCATGTTCAACAAGACCCGCCCGGACGACCTCCTGGTGCACGCGATCCGCGGCGCCATGGCAGCCGTGCCGAACCTGGATCCGGCGTTGATCATCGATGCGATCATCGGCTGCTCGTTCCCGGAAGCCGAGCAGGGCTTCAACATCGCCCGTAACTCGGTGGTGCTGGCTGGCCTGCCGAACACCGTGGGCGGCGTGACGGTCAACCGTTACTGCGCGTCGGGCATCACCGCACTGGCAATGGCCGCTGACCGTATCCGCGTGGGCGAAGCCGACGTGATGATCGCCGGCGGCGTCGAATCGATGTCGATGGTGCCGATGATGGGCCACCACCCGTCGATCAATATGGACACGTTCAAGGACGAGAACGTGGGCCTGGCCTACGGCATGGGCCTGACGGCCGAGAATGTCGCGAACCAGTGGAAGATCTCGCGCGAAGACCAGGACGCCTTCGGCCTGGAATCGCACCGCCGCGCGATCGCCGCGCAGCAGGCCGGTCACTTCAAGGACGAGATCACGCCGGTCGACGTCATCACCCGCACGCCGAACCTGGCCACCGGCCAGATCGACGTCAAGACCCGCACGGTCGACACCGACGAAGGCCCGCGCGCCGACGCCAGCATGGAAAGCATGGGCAAACTCAAGCCTGTGTTCGCTGCCAAGGGTTCGGTCACCGCCGCCACGTCGTCGCAGATGTCGGATGGCGCCGGCGCCCTGATCGTCGTCAGCGAGAAAATCCTGCGCGAGCACAACCTGACGCCGCTGGCCAAGTTCTCGTCGTTCGCCGTGCGCGGCGTGCCGCCGGAAATCATGGGCATCGGTCCGAAGTTCGCGATTCCTGCAGCGCTGGCCGCCGCCGGCATCACGCAGGACCAGCTGGACTGGATCGAGCTGAACGAAGCCTTCGCCGCGCAGGCGCTGGCCGTGATCCGCGACCTGGGCCTGGATACCAGCAAGGTCAACCCGCTGGGCGGCGCGATCGCTCTGGGCCACCCGCTGGGCGCGACCGGTGCGATCCGCGCCGCGACCGTCGTGCACGCGCTGCGTCGCAATAACCTGAAGTACGGCATGGTGACGATGTGCGTCGGCGCCGGTATGGGCGCTGCGGGCATTATCGAACGCGTCTAAGCAAGGCCAGTACGATCACCGCGTGGGCGGGAGACCGGGCCATCCTCTCGTGGGGTGGGCGGGTCTCCCGCCCACGCGTCCAACCAGCCCAAGAATAAACGGGAGACAACCACCATGAGCATCCTCACCACGACCGCCGACGGCATCCTCACGATCACCTTCAACCGCCTCGAACGCAAGAACGCGATCACCGGCGCGATGTACCAGACGATGGCCGACGCCTTGCGCGCCGCCGAGCAGGACACGACGGTCCGCGCCATCCTGATCGCGGGCCAGCCCGAGATTTTCACCGCCGGTAACGACCTCGACGATTTCCTGAACAACACCGGCGAAGGCGCGATGACGCCGGAGCGCCCGGTGTTCCAGTTCATGCTGGCGCTGGAAGGCTGCACCAAACCGGTGGTGGCGGCCGTGGCCGGCGCCGCCGTCGGCATCGGCACCACGCTCCTGATGCATTGCGACCTGGTCTACGCGGCTGACAACGCCAAATTCTCGATGCCGTTCTCGCAGCTGGGCCTGTGTCCTGAGTTTGCGTCGTCGCTGCTGGTCGCGCAGTCGGCCGGCTACACGCGCGCCGCCGAAAAGCTGATGCTGGGCGAGCCGTTCCTGGCCCAGGAAGCGCTGGAGATGGGGATCGTCGCGCGCGTGCTGCCGGCAGCGGAACTGCTCGCGTTTGCGCAGGCGCAGGCGGCGAAACTGGTCAAGCTGCCCCCAGCCTCGATCCGCACGACCAAGGCGCTGATGCGCCGCGCGCGCACCGCGCACGTCCGGGACACCATCGCGGCTGAAAATGAGCAGTTCAGCGCGATGCTGGGCGGCGCCGAAGCGAAGGAAGCCTTCACGGCGTTCTTCGAAAAGCGCAAGCCGGATTTCAGCAAGTTCGACTGAAGGCGAGGTGGCACCGGGGCGCACCCCCACGGCCGTTCGCCGGTATCATGTGCCGAACCGTGCCCGCCACCGATAACGATCTTCATGCGGCGGGCGCTTGCTAAAAAAAGGGTGATATGAGAACGACGGAAAATACTGCGGTCGCCGAGTTGGCGTTTGAACTTGGCAAGGTAACGCGCAGGGCAATCGATGGCAGTTATGGCAAGGCCGATCCGGTCGAATTGTCGCGGGTGGCCAATGCGCTGCTCGAAGCAGGCCAGGAAAAAATCCTGAATGATGTGCTGCTGGTGTTTGTCGCCGGCTTCGAAGAGGGCGACCCGCCGGAACGGCGTGCGGACCCCGAAAATCGCTGACAGCCGCTGATCGTCCGCCGGCAGTAACGCCTGTCAGCGCACGATCAGCACCGCGCGCACGCTGGGATCCAGCGCCGTGCGCTCGACATAGCCAATCATCCCCGGGTTCTCGGCAATCATTCTGCGCATGGCGGCATTGCCATCGACCTCGGCCGGTGGCTGGCCGCGGCCAGTGAAGATCAGTCTGGCCCAGTGCGCTTTCACGAGCGCCGGGGTGCGGTGCGTGACCTTGCTGTAGAACTCGTCACGCAGCGGCGAACCGAGGTCCTGGTCGATCGGCACCACTTCACTGCCGTTCGGGAAGCGGTTGGTCTGGAACAGGAAGATCTCGGCGACCTGGTCGGCACTGAGCATGCTGATGTTGCTGCGCGCCGAGACGATCACGGCCAGTTCTGCCGCCGGGGCAGCGCCCGGCGCCAGCGCAAGGGCGGGGCCCAGGCACAGGGCCAGCAACAGTGTGGGAAGCGAACGGTTCATCATGGTCAGAAAACGACGTCCATGCCAAGGCTGATGACGTTGAACGCCTGGCCGGAACGGAACCCCGGCTGAACGTTGATCAGGGTGCCGATCGAGCCGCCGCGCGGCTTGACGCGGTCGAACTGCCCCTTGAGGGCAATGTTCGGCGCGACGTCCCAGCGCACGCCGACACTGGCCGTGTCCTGCACGCCAATCTGGCGCAGCTGGTCATTCAATGTATTGTTCAAGAAGCCCGCCACTGCCGCCGCTTCGGGCGGCAAGCCGTCCAGCGGCAGCCCGGCCGTTTGCGTGGCGAGGTTGGCGACCAGGCGCGCATAGGTGACATAGGGCGCCACATTGCCGAAGCGCCGGCCGGCCGACAGATAAGAGGCGGTCTGGTCGCCCAGCAGCGAGCCGGTGTTGATGCGCCCGCTCTCGCCGGTGATGAACCAGTTGCCCGGATCGTAGTTGAAGCCGGCGCTGAACACGCGCACATGGCGCTTGGCGATGTCGTAGCGGTCTGCCAGGGCCTCGCCCGGCGGGCCGAAGGCGCGCAAGCCGTCGAACAGTGCTTCCACGCCCGGCACCACCAAGAGTGCCTGGGCCGCCGTGAAGCGCACCGTCAGTGCGCCGGCGGTCGCGCTCTCGGTGAGGCCCACGATGTTGCGGGCCTTGCCGGTGAGGTCCTTGTTCAGGCGTGCGGCCGCATGGCCCAGCGAGAGCGTGGTCTCGTGCTTGACCTGCCCGGTATGCCAGCGGTACGAGGCGTCGACGCCGTCACTGTAGGAAATCGGTATCAGGCTGTACAGTTCGACGGGGGCGCGCATCCAGGGCAGGGCGTAGCCCACCTTGCGATAGTCGGCGGCCAGGAACAGCGGCAGCGCAATGCGTCCGGCGCGCAGCGACAGCTCCGGCGTGGCCTGAAACTTCACATTGGCCCAGGTAAGGTAGGTCTTGTACGAATTCTCGATGCTTTTTTCCTGCGTCGCCTGCACCACGGCCGACCAGCGCTTGTCGAACCGGACATCGAGCTGCGCACCGGCGCGGCTGTCCACGTCGAACGCCCACGCTTTGGAATAGCCCGCCTGGCCGGGCGAGTTGGGGTTGACCGTGTAGTCGCCATAGTCTTCTGTGGCATGGACGGCGGCGACGGTGCCGAAGCCGGTCACCTTCCACGTTGCCTGCGCGCGCGCATCGCCCTGCGGCCAGGCCAACAGGCAGAGCAGCAGGGCGACGGGGGCGACGCCACGCGCCGCCGGGGTAGTCAATATGAATGGCATGACGTCGTCATTGTACTGCGCTCAGGATAGTCCCATCTGCGCCGTGCCTGGCGTGTCGAGCCGGAAGATGCGCACGATCTGCGCCAGACCGTGGGCCCGCTGCTGCAGCGAATCGGCCGCGGCGGCGGTCTTGCTGACCATCTGCGTATTGTGCTGCAACGACCTGTCCATGGCGCCGATGGCGTCGGCCACCGCCTCCACACGCACGGCCTGATCGTCGCCAGCCGCACTGATCCGGCCGACCATGCCTGTCACGTCGGTCACGCTTTGCACGATGTTATCCATCGTGCGTCCGGCTTCCTGGGCCAGCGCGCTGCCGGCGCTGACCTGGCGCACCGACTCCTCGATCAGGCCCTTGATTTCGCGGGCGGCCGCACCCGAACGCTGGGCCAGTTGGCGCACTTCGGCGGCCACGACTGCAAAACCGCGTCCCTGTTCGCCGGCACGGGCGGCTTCCACTGCAGCGTTGAGGGCCAGGATGTTGGTCTGGAACGCGATCCCGTCGATGACGGCGGTGATCTCGGCGATCTGGCGCGACGACGTGTCGATCAGGCCCATGCGCTCGACGACCGCACTGACCTGGCGCCCGCCGACGACGGCAATCCCCGACGCCTGCGTGGCAAGCGCATTGGCTTGCCGGGCGTGCTCGGCATTGGCGCGGATGATGTCGCCCAGTTCGTCGATGGAGGCGGCGGCGCGGCCAAAGGCCTCGGTCTGGTCCCGCGAGTGTTCGAACAGCAGCGCGCTGCCTTCGGCAATGTCGCTGGCCGCGCCGCGGGTGGTCTCGACCGTGTCGCGCACCTGGCCAATCGCCGTCTGCAGCGTGTGCAGCACGTCGCGCAGGGCGCGGCCGCTGCTGCTGGTGACCGGCGCCAGCGAGCGCAGATCGATGATCCCGTGCTGGGCCTGCAGCATCGAGACGCTGGCGCGCAGTTCGGCCGAGCGCAGCGCTTCGCGTTGCAGTACCAGCGCGATGTAGCACAGCACCATCGTTTCGACGATGACGTAGCCGGCGTGGATGAAGACGATCGCCAGTCCTGGCCTCGTCAGGCAAATGACGCCGTAGCCGAGCTCTTGCAGGTAGTTGAAGGCGAAGTGGTGCACGGCGGTCAGACCCGCCGCGAACAGGATCACGCGCCAGTCGCGGTAGCACAGCAGGATCGCCAGCGAGACAAAGATCCCGAAGTGCAGTTCTTCCCGGCCATTACCTTGATGGATGTGCAGCGCGCACATGGCCATCAGCGCGCCGGCATTGACCAGCCGACTCGTGAGCGTGCCACTGGCCAGGAACGTGACGCCGCTTGCGATCGCCACGATCGGCAGGCCGACGAAAAGCGACCATTTCATGGTGTCGTGCATGCCGGTCAATGCCAGCGAAAAGCCCAGCATCGCCCACAGCACGATGATCAGCAAGCGGTCGGCATGGCGGTAGACAGGCAGCAGGTTGGGTTGGGTCGGCATCAGAGTCTCATATGGTGATTTTTCACCATTTAACCTGAAAAATATAGATTCAGAGAAACTGTTGGCGACGTTCAATATCTTTCCTTATTGAAAGTCGGCCGGATCGTGCGCCTTCTTGCCACTCTTGTATCTACTGGCAGACCTGAGATCGGTAAATTTGATGAGAAAGGTGAGAAAGTGTGAGTAATTTCTAAACGGAAATTTGGTAGAACCTGCAGTATTGACATGCCTGACTGCCGCATCGTGCAAATCGGCCAGAAGTTATGGCAATTCGTACAGACATGGCAGCCAGTGTCGCAATCAGGTGCTATGCGGCTGCGCCGCGGTGAGCTTTGGTATTGCCACGACGGCGGCGCACGGCGACCAGCAAGCCGCCGACGGTCGCAAACATGGCCAGCATGCCAGGTTCCGGCACTTCTTCCGCGTCCAGCTGCGCTGCGGCGAAGCCTTGCAGGGCCAGCGCCGTCGCCACATTGATGCCGAGGTCACGGGCGACGTAATCGCCCGCGCCCAGCGAGCGTGGATCGAGGCCGGTGACGTTGCCGAAGATGGTCAACGCTTCCAGGTAGTAGCCGTAGTTGCTGCCGTGGTAGGAGTCCGGCGCCCACAGGTTGATCTGGCCGGCGCCGATGCCGTCGTACGGGTTGGCATCGGCCAGGCCGCCTGCCATCGCCTGGCTCCAGGCCTGGCCCACGGGGATCACGCCATTGATGATGCCTGAGGCCGAATCGGCGGCGTCGTAGCCGGCGCGCACGTCCTGCGCCATCGCGTAGATCGACTTGCCATACCACGGGCTGGTGGCGTTCTGGTACGTCAGGTCCGCGCGCGACCAGGTCGACGTCAGGCGCACGTCGACATCCGGATTCTGCTCGCGAAGCGCATTGGCCAGCAGGCCGGAATAGCGGATCAGCGTTTCCGGGTTGCCCGGCTTGGCGCCGTCGAGCGTGCTGTAGCTTTGCAGCAGCACCATGTCGAACGGCTTCACGATCGTGTTGAAGCGGTTGTTGTAGTGAAAATCCAGGCCCGAGCCGGGCTCGGTTTCCAGGCTCACCTGATAATCCAGGCCGGCCTGCATCGTCATGGCCTTGAACAGCGCCGGTACGCCACCGATGCCCAGACCGTTCAGGTCGGTCACGGTATCGGGACGGTAGTTCTGCACGAGTGGCGGTTTGGCGCCGGCCGGGTCGCCATAGGTGAAGCTGTTGCCGACGAACAGGATCGTCGTGGCGGACGCGGGCAGGGCCAGGCCGCCCAGTGCGACTGCGGCGAAGAGTAGGGTGCCGGAACGGCGCAGGCTGCAAGGAATGGTCATCAAAGTCTCCAGTATGTTTTTTAGTTGGTGTTCAAAATTAAGCAAGTCGCATGCCGACGACGGATATTACTGAATAATCAGTCAGTTATAGATGCCTGCTGCATACGACGCTATCAGGGTGTAAAGCAGGCCGACACCGCACGTCGCTGTCGATAAGCCCGCCTTCATGTGGCGCTGGCGTCACACTCCTGTAATTTCTCGCGTCGTTTTGTAAAGTTTTGCAAGCAAGCACTGCGCATTTCCCGCGCCTGGCAGCGTCCGGGCGCCCCGTTTGTAAAGAAGTGTGAGCAACAGCGGGGAGTGAGCAACCAACAATTCAATGAAATCATGAGGTTATGCATTTCCTGGCAGCTGGTAGTCGCCCGCTGGCGCCGCTGCTAGCATGAATCATCGATAACACGAGGACATTCATGCAACAGTTCAAAACGCTCCCGCACCGCTTGTCGTGCGCACTGTTGGCAGCCATCAACGCAGGTAGCGCAACATGGCTGTGACCCTCGCCAGCGCGCCGGTTGCCGGCAATTCCAGGCGCGACGTTGTCCTCGGCATGGCGTTCGTCGGCCTGCTGTTCTTCATCCTCGGGTTCGTCACCTGGCTAAATGGCTCGCTGGTTCCCTTCTTGAAGATCGTCTGCGGCCTGAACAATTTCCAGGCCCTGTGGGTGACCTTCGCCTTCTACATTGCCTACACGGCCATGGCCCTGCCATCGGCTGCGGTGCTGGTCCGCACCGGCTACAAGAAGGGCATGACGATCGGTCTGGGCATCATGTGCGCGGGCGCGCTGCTGTTCATCCCGGCCGCGCAAAGCGCGCGCTACGAACTGTTCCTGGTCGCGCTGTTCACGCTCGCCAGCGGCATGACGCTGATGCAGACCGCGATCAATCCCTACATCGTCTGCCTTGGCCCGCGCGAGAGCGCCGCCATGCGCATCAGCATCATGGGCCTGTTCAACAAGGGCGCCGGCGTGGTGGTGCCGCTCGTGTTCTCCACGCTGATGCTGGCCGACATCGACAGCTTCTCGCACACGGCGCTCGAAGCGCTCGACCCGGTCGCCCGCAGTGCTGCGCGCGCCGGTCTGTCCGAACGCCTGGTGCTGCCGTATATCTGCATGGCCGCGGTGCTGTTCGTGATCATGGTCTTCATCCATTTTTCGAACCTGCGCGATATCGAACCCGAGGCCGACACGCCTGAGGCTGGCGTCGAGCGCACCGGCGTGCTGCAGTTCCCGCAACTGGTGCTGGGCGCGATGGCGCTGTTTGCCTATGTTGGCGTGGAAGTCATCGCCGGCGACACCATCGGCCTGTATGGGCATGAACTGAACGTGACCAACTTCGGCGTGCTGACGTCCTACACGATGATGTGCATGGTGCTCGGCTACCTGATCGGCGTGGTCGCGATTCCGCGCTACCTGTCGCAGCAGCGCGCCTTGCTGCTCTCGGCCGTGGCCGGCCTGCTGCTGACGATCGGCGTGGCCACCGGCTCGCCCACCGACAGCGGGGTCTCGCAGGCCCTGATCGGCTGGGCCGGCGTGCCGACGGTGCCCGACACCGTCATGTACCTGGCGCTGCTGGGCCTGGCCAACGCCATGGTGTGGCCTGCGATCTGGCCGCTGGCCCTGCAGGGCCTGGGCCGCTACACGGCAAGCGGCTCGGCGCTGCTGGTCATGGCGATCTCCGGCGGCGCGGTGCTGCCGCTGCTGTACGGCCACTTCGCCGACCTGAATACCTCGCGCAGCGCTTACTGGATGCTGTTGCCGTGCTACGGCCTGATCCTCTGGTACGCGGCTTACGGCCACAAGATCCGCCGCTGGCGCAATCCGGGCGCATCCACCCGACCCTGATTTCCACCCCACCAGGACTTGTCCGCACGGCGCTGCTGCGCGGTCCATCGTTTTTCATTTCATACCAGGAGCACCGGATGTCTCTACTGAAACCACATAAAACGCTGATCAGCGCGGCTGTCGCCAGCGCCTGCATCGCCATGCCGGCCCTGGCGCAGGATGCTGCACAGGCGGCGACCCCCCGCCAGAACACCGGTGAAGCGATCGCCGAGGTGCGGGTGACGGCCACCCGCCATTCGACGTCGCTCTTGCGCACCCCGGTGTCGGTGACCGCCGTCGGCCAGGAAGAACTGACCCGCAAGGGCATCACCGATGTGCGCGGCCTGAGTGGCGAAGTGCCCAACCTGCAGCTGGGCAGTGCGACGGATGGCAGCTCGGGCGTGAAGATTTCGGTGCGCGGCGTGAGCAGCAACGACTTCACCGAGATCGGCAATCCGGCGGTCAGCCTGAACGTCGACGGCATCTACACGCCGCGCCCGCAATCGGCGCTGGCGCTGCTGTTCGACCTGGAGCAGGTCGAAGTGCTGCGTGGCCCGCAGGGCACGCTGTTTGGCCGCAATGCGACGGGCGGTAGCATCAACATCATTCCGAACAAGCCGCAATTCAATTCGACCGAAGGCAATGCGGGCCTGACGCTCGGGCGCTACAACCTGCGCCAGATAACGGCCGTGCAGAACATCCCGGTCAGCGACACCTTCGCAATGCGCGCCACGATGATGGTCATCAAGCGCGACAGCTACCTGAACCAGGAGCAGGATTTCTACGCTGCGAACTTCCCGGAATTCGGCGTGACCCCGGCGCGCGATGCGGCCGGCAACATCATTCCCGATGTCGACCAGCGCTACAACCGCAAGGTCGGCGCCAGCGATGCCTACGGTAACAAGGACGAATGGGCGGCGCGCCTGCAGGGCCGCTGGAAGATCCGCAACGATCTCGAATGGCTCGGCGCCTACGAGCGCTACACCAACAAGGGCGCCGGCGACATCGCGCTCAAGGATTGCACGATGGCGGCCGGTACGGCCCACGCCTGCCCGGGCGGGCAGTGGGACGTCAAGATCAACCGGCCGGGTGAACTCGACTGGAACATCGACACCTTCCGCAACCGCCTGACCTGGAGCGTGAACGACCACACGACCGTCGAATACAACGTGTCGTACTCGGAGCAGAACCGCCGCCAGATCCGCGACGGCGACTCGGGCTACCAGCCGCTGGCCGAAGACATCAACATCTACGGCGGCTTCGTCAACGATTCGGCCGGCTTTACCAATTCGTCCAAGTTCAAGACCACGGTCCAGGAACTGCAGCTGCGCGGCGAGCAGGGCAATCTGCGCTACGTCACGGGCCTGTTCTGGATGCACGAAAAGAACGCGATCGAGTTCGGCGAAGACTCGATCTCGGCGATGGTCAACGCACCGGGCGCGCCGTACTACGCGCTGTACGACCAGACCGACCGCCAGTCCGAATCGATGGCCGCCTTCGGCCAGGTCGACTGGGCCTTCGCGCCGAAATGGAACCTGACGGTCGGCGGGCGCATGACGCGCGACGAGCGCGAAGACAAGAACGGCAAGTTCTACGATTCGGGCACCACGGGCGATCCGTACTCGTACTTCCAGGGCCAGTACACGCCGATCCCGGGCCGCTTCTTCAACAGCAGCGACCTGAAACCCGGCATGGGTTCGTACTACGGCGTGGCCGGCATGGCCGGCATCACGCCTGACGTGAGCAGCAACCGCGATTCGTGGAACAAGTTCACCTGGCGCCTGGGCCTGAGCTACCAGGTCACGCCGGACGACTTCGTGTTCGGTTCGCTCTCGACCGGCTACAAAGCCGGTGGCTTCAGCGACAAGCAGAACATCTGCGCGCGTGGCCTGGGCGGCAACTGCGCCGACCGTGAGCCAGGCCCGCACTACACGTTCCTGCCATGGAAGCCTGAAACGCTGACCAACTTCGAGGTCGGTTACAAGGGCCGCATGCTGGACAACCGCCTGTCGTTCTCGGCCACCGCCTTCCACAGCCGCTACAAGGACATGCAGATGACCGGCGCGGTCGAGATGGGCAAGATCATCCCGGCGATCCCGTGCACTGCGGCCAATCCATCGTGCGATTCGGCGGTGTTGTACGGCACCACGAATGCGGCCGAAGCGAAGATCTCGGGCCTGGAACTGGAAGGCAAATACCGTCCATGGGCGGGCGCCGAAGTCAATTTCCAGTACTCGCACCTGCGTGCCAAGGTGGTGTCGTACCCGGATTACACGCAGACCTGGCGTGACGTGCCGTGCGGCCCGTTCCGCGCTACCTACGGCGTCGAGCCGTGCGTGCGCTACACGGGCCCGAACCAGGCGCTGGTCGGCCGCTTCCCGGCAAACGTGGTGGGTAATGATTTGCCGAACGCGCCACGCAACTCGGCGCGGATCGAAGTCTCGCAGCGCTTCATGCTGACGGGCGACTACGAACTCACGCCGCGCCTGTCGGCGCGCTGGCAGGACAAGATGTACTTCAGCATCCAGAACCTGGACAACGCCCACGTCGGCAACCAGCAGGGCGCTTACGCGACCTATGACGCGTCGCTGCGCTTGACCGCACCAAGCGGCAACTGGCGCGCCGAGGTGTACGTGAACAACCTGAACGACGTGCTTGCCAAGAACAATGCGCGCATCGTCGACCCGGGGTATGTCATTGGCCAGTACAACGAGCCGCGCATGTTCGGTGTGCGCGTGGGCGTGGACTGGTAATGCGGTGATCATCCGGTCGCCGCCCGGCGGCCGGACAGCAAATGTCAGCAGTGTGTCCTTCAGGAGAATGCGATGCGTGGTGCGAACAATGGTCTGGGTGCGAAAGCGACGGCGGTGGCAACGGCGGTAGCGACGGCGCTGGTGCTGGCCGGTTGTGGCGGTAATGCCGCCGATGGTGGCGTGCAGGCAGGTATGTCGCGGCAGTTGTCGGCGGCGCCCGTTGCCGTGGCTGCCGCGTCGCCGTGGCCGGTCTGGTCGGGCTGGGATTTTCCGTACAACGAACCGCCGCTCGCCAGTGCGCCGGCCGTGGCGTTCGGCATCTCGCAACTGACGCAGTCGGCCACGCAGACCGTATTCCGCGGCGCGCATGCGCTGCCGGCGGGCAGCGTGCAGAATTATCGGCTGGGCGTGTTCATCCACCACGACGTGTTCTATTACCAGGCCGACGCGAACGCCGTCATCAACGCCGACGGCACGTTCACGCTGACCCTGCCACGTTCGGTGGGCAGCGCCGACCGCGCCGTGCTGGTGCTGTACCCGGCGTCGTACAATCCACTGTCGGGCCCCAACTGCAATGCGGCCGGCGGCTTTTGCAGCGGCCAGATCACGGGCACCACCAAGCTGTCGCTGCCAATCGATCCGGCAGCGGTCATGGCCTACACCGCCGCTTATTTCCCGGCGCCGGCAACATCCGCCAACGCGCAGATCGCCGCACTGCAGCGCATGATGAATACGCCGCAGGTCACTGGCGGGCCATATGGTGCGGGGCGCCTGATCCGCAGCTTCCACGACATGGATTCGGCCTTCCTGTACGACCAGGCGCTGGCCGTGATCGCCTTCAGCCTGGCCGGCGAGCAGGCCAGCGCCGAGCAGATCATCAACGCGCTGGCCAGGTCGCAGACAGCGTCCGGGGCCTGGGTGTTTGCCTATCTGGCCGATGGCGCCGACGCCAATCCCGGCGTGGACATGCGCATCGCCGGCGCCAACGCCTGGCTTGGCATGGCGCTCAACGCCTACCAGAAAGCCTTTGGCAGCACGAAGTACCTGGCCATGTCGACCCGCCTGCACGACTACCTGCGCGCAGAAACCGTGGCCGTGACGATCAATGGCGTGGGCCGCCGCGGCTTGCGCTTCGCGCCAACCAACTACGTGGCGGGCCGCACCGGCATCTTCGCGCTGGAGCACCAGCTCGATGCCTACGCCAGCCTGCACCAGTACCACGCGCTCAATGGCGGCAGCCAGTACCTGACCGCGGCCACACAGTTGCGGCAGACGGCCGAAAGCCTGTGGAACGGCGCGCGCTTTTTGGGTGGCTACGACGCCAATACCGGCACCCTGAATACGGGCGAGCGCTATCTCGACACCTATTCGTGGTCGGTGCTGGCGCTGGGGAACACGGGCAGCGCCGGGCAGAACTTCGCCGCCGCACTGCCGGGGATGTGCGATTATTTCAATACCGCCGGGCGGCTCGATTACCCATCGCGCAAGGTGACTGGCATCGTCGGCTTCTACGACGTCATCTACGACAACGTGCCGTCCAGCGCGCCGTTCGTCTGGAGCGAGGGCAGCCTGGGCGCGATCATGGCGATGCGCCAGGGCGCGCCCACGATGCAGTGCGCGGGCAACGGGGCCAGCCAGATGCTCGAGTCGCTGAACTACATGATCGACAAGCTGGGCAGCATGCCGTACGCAACGCGCAATACCAATGCGGACTTCACCAGTTCGGGCAGCGTGGCAGGCACCGCCTGGCTGTACTACGCGAACCGGAACAAGAATCCGTACGCGCACTACTGAGAAGGGCAGGTCGATGCACTTTGCCGGATGGCTGCTCTGCGCACTCTTGACCCTGGTGGCGGCGCTCGCGCAGGCCGGCACGCTCGTGATCGAGAGCTGGCGCGTGGACGACAAGGCGCTGTGGGAAAAGGTGCTGATCCCCGCATTCCAGCGCAGCCATCCCGGCATCGACGTGAAGTTCGCGCCCACCGCGCCCACCGACTACGATGGCCGCCTCGCGGCGCGCCTGACCGAGGGCAGTGCCGGCGACCTGGTTGCGTGTCGGCCGTTCGACGCGTCTTTGAGCCTGTACGCGCAGGGGCATCTGGAGCGCCTCGATGGCAAGCCCGGCATGCAGTATTTCGAGCCGGGCGCGATGGTGGCCTGGCAGACGGCCGGCGCCAAGGAAGCCTTTTGCATGCCGGTGGCGTCGGTGATCCACGGCTTCATGTACAACAAGGCGATCTTCCGCAAGTACGATCTGCAGGCGCCGCGCACGGTGGAAGAATTCTTTCGCGTGCTCGATGTGCTCAAGAAGAACGGCGTTGCGCCGCTGGCGCTCGGCATGGCCGACGGCTGGGAAGCGAGCCAGCTGGTATTTACCAATATCGGGCCGAATTTCTGGCGCGGCGAAGCTGGCCAGAAGGCGCTGGCCGACGGGCGCGCGCGCCTGACCGATCCGCCGTTCGTCGAAGCACTGCGCTTTGGCGCGCGCATGGGCGCCTATCTGCCCGCGGGCGCCGCCACGCAAACCTATGGCCAGAGCCAGGCGATGTTTGCCACGGGCCGCGCCGCGATCTATCCGGCCGGTTCCTGGGATATCGCGCGTTTCAGCAGCGCGCCCGGCCTGGAGCTGGGCGTGTTCGCCGCACCGGTGAAGCGGCGCGGCGACGCCTGCTTCATCTCGGACCACATGGACCTGGGGCTGGGCGTGAACCGCGCATCGAAGAACAAGCAGGATGCCTTTAAATTCCTGGCCTGGGTCGGTTCGCAGGAATTTGCCGACATCTACAGCAACCGGCTGACCGGCTTTTTCTCGCTGTCGAATCACCTGATTGCGATGCGCGATCCGGTGGCCAAGCAGATGGTCGAATGGCGCAACAGCTGTGCGTCGACCGTGCGCCTGAATGCGCAGGTGCTGCATCGCGGGCAGCCCAGCATGGAAAGCGTGCTATGGCGCGTCAACGCCGACGTGCTGAAAGGCACGCTGGCGCCCGAACCTGCGGCCGCCCGACTGCAACGTGATTTCGACCGGTGGTACAAGCCCCCGCAACCCTGAACGACGAACCCACTTTTGGCTGGATTGGAGACACTCTTGGATACCTCACACCTGGTTCGACGCTGCGCCCTGGCCTCACTGCTGCTGGCCACGCCACTGGCCGGCATGGCTGCTGCACCGGCTGCCCCGCTGGCAGCATCCGCTGCGGCCAGCATGGAAGGCGTCGCCAGCGGCGCCCGGCTGCAGATGCGCTGGGAACTGCTGCGCAACGAGTACACGCCGCAGATGCCCGAGGGCCGCGCCAAGGCGCGCATGACCCTGACCAACAACGACAGCCAGCGCCTGCCGGCCAAGGGCTGGACGCTGTACTTCAACAGCATGGACGGCGTCGTGCAGGGTGCGGTGACGGGCAATCTGCGCATGGAGCAGGTGGCCGGCAATCTGTACCGCCTGCGCCCGCAAGCAAACTTTGCGGGCCTGGCGCCGGGGCAGTCGCTCGACATCGATTATTACCACCCGCAGGTGATCATCAAGATGGCGCGCGCGCCGATCGGACCGTATCTGGTGTACGACGCGCAGCCCGAGGTTGGCGTGGCGATCAGCGATTTCGCGCTGCTGCCGGTGACGCGCCCCGAGCAGCTGGACAAGGGCGATACGGGCGCCCGACCGGTGGTCACCGCTGCCGATACCTACCGCAGCAACCAGCGTGCCGACCTGCTGCCGGCGAGCGCTGTGCCCCTTGTGCTGCCCACGCCCCTGCAACTGACGCAGGGCAGTGGCAAGCTGCGCCTGACGGGCAAGCCGGCGGTGAGCGCGTCAAGGGCGCTGGCAGGCGAAGCCGATCTGGCGCGCTCGCTGTTCCCGGCATCGCTGCAGGGCAGCGGGCCTGCGCTGCGCCTGAGCGTGGGCAAGGTCGAAGGACAGACCTCGCCCGAAGCGTACAGCCTTGCAGTGCGCGCCGGCAGCGGCGCCGGTGCGGGCATCACGATCGTCGGCAACAGCCCGGCAGGCGTGGCGTATGGCCTGCAGACCCTGCGCGACCTGCTGCCGTTGCCCGGCGCCGCCGACCGGTCGGTGCCCGAGGTGACGATTGTCGATGCGCCGCGCTTTGCCTATCGCGGCTTCATGCTCGACGTATCGCGCAACTTCCACACCAAGGAAACCGTGTTCAAGTGGCTCGACCTGATGGCGCGCTACAAGATGAACAAGTTCCACTTCCACCTGACCGAAGATGAAGGCTGGCGCCTCGAGATCGCCGGCCTGCCGGAGCTGACGTCGATCGGCGCCGTGCGCGGGCACAGCGCCAGGCCGGGCGTGCGCCTGCAGCCGGCCTATGGCTCCGGGCCCGACCCGCGCGATACGGGCGGCAGCGGGTACTACACGCGCGCCGACTACATCGAGATCCTGCGCTACGCGGCGGCGCGTCACATCGAAGTGATTCCCGAGCTCGAAATGCCGGGCCACGCGCGCGCCGCCGTGCAGGCGATGGAAGCGCGCTACCACCGCCTGAAGGCAGCCGGCGACAAGGACGCGGCCAAGTACCTGCTCAATGATTTCGCCGATCGCTCGGTCTACAAGTCGCCGCAGCTGTACAACGATCACGTGCTCAATCCGGGCCTGGAATCGAGCTTCACGTTCGTCCAGCACGTGGTGGACGAAGTGGTGAAGCTGCACCGTGAAGCGGGCGCGCCGCTGCACACGATCCACATGGGCGGCGACGAACTGCCGAACGGCGCCTGGGAACAATCCCCGGCCAGCCGCGCCATGATGGCGCGCGAACACCTCGAGTCGACAGCCGACCTGTGGGATTATTTCTATGAGCGGGTCGACGGCATGCTGCGCAAGCATGGCCTCTACACGTCGGGCTGGGAAGAGCTGGCGGCGCGCAAGACCACGCTGCATGGCAGGAACAAGCTGATCCCGAACCCGCGCTTCACGCAAAAAGGGTTCCTGGCCTGGGTCTGGAACAATACCGAAGGCGCCGAAGACCTGGCTTATCGGCTGGCCAATGCCGGCTACGACATCGTGCTGGCGCCCGTGACCAAGATGTACATGGACATGTCGTATAACCCCAACCCCGAAGAGCCGGGCGTGAACTGGGGCGACTACATTGAACTTGATACCCCCTATGACTTCATCCCGTTCGACTACCTGAAGAACGCGACCGAGGCTGCGCGCGTGGGCAAGGACGGCCTGACCGATTTCGGCAAGCGCCGCGTGCGCGGCCTGGAAGCGACCTTGTTTACCGAGACCGTGCGCGACCCGGCCCGCATCGATTACCTGGTCATGCCGCGCCTGCTGGCGGTGGCCGAACGGGCCTGGGCGCCGGATCCGGCCTGGGCCACCGAGCCCGATGCCACGAAGGCGGCGGCGCTGCACCGCACGGCCTGGTCGGGCTTCGTCAATGCGCTGGGCCAGCGCGTGCTGCCGCGGCTCGACCTGGATCGCACCGGCGTGGCGTACCGCATTGCGCCACCGGGCCTGCTGCTCGAGGGCGACAAGGTCCTGGTCAACCACGTGTTGCCGGGGATTGCGCTGCGCTATACCGTGGACGGCAGCACGCCGACCGCCAGCAGCCGGCCGGTGACCGGGCCGATCACCGAGCGTGGGCTGATCCAGGTCGCGGCCTTCGACCGCAATGGCAGGCCGGGACTGGTGGCGCGCATCGACCGGCGCTGACGGCGTGGCCGAAATGCCTGCTGGGTAGCGGAACACGGGGCTATAATCAGCGTTTTCTGCGGGATACCGGGTGAGAGCGTCGATCGGAAAAGTGGCAGGACGTTGGTGCGACTGGCGACGCCTGCGGCTTGGCGCCATCCTGGCCGTCCTGGCCGCAGGCGCCTTCCACGGCGCCGTGCAGGCGGCGGCGCCGATGCTGGCGATCGTGCCACCGGCGCCCGCAACGTCGTCTGCAGCGCCATCGTCCGGCCTGCAGGTGCTGCACTGGTGGACCTCGGCCAGCGAGCGCCGCGCGGCCGACCTGCTGGCGCAGCGCCTGGGCAAGGAAGGCGTGCAGTGGGAGGACGCTGCCATCCCCGGCGGCGCCGGCATCGGCGCCGGCAAGGTCCTCAAGGGCAGGGTGCTGGCTGGTGATGCGCCCGAAGTCACGCAGATCATCGGCGTGTCGGTCGCCGAATGGGCCGAAATGGGCCTGCTGCTCGAACTGGACAACGTGGCCGTTGCCGACAACTGGCGCGGCGTGCTGTTCCCCACGGTCCAGAACCTGATCCAGTACCGCAAGCACACGATGGCCGCGCCGCTCGGCATCCATCGCGTCAATACGCTGTTCTACAACCGCGCGCTGTTCGCCCGGCTCAAGCTGACGCCACCCACCACCTGGACCGAATTCGACGCCGTCGCCGCGCGCCTGCTGGCTGCGGGCGTGCAACCGCTGGCGCAAAGCAGCGAAGCCTGGCAGGTGGCGGCGCTGTTCGAGAACCTGGTGCTGGCCGAAAGCGGGCCGGCCTTCTACCGCGCGCTGTTCGTGCGCCGCAGTCCCGCCGCTGCTTTCGATGCGCGCACCGCGCACGCGCTGCAGCGCCTGCGTACGATCAAGGGTTGGGCCGGCGGCCAGCTGGCCGAGCGGCCCTGGACCGAGGTCGTGCGCCGCTTCGCCGCCGGCCAGGCCGGCATGATGATCATGGGCGACTGGGCCAAGCCCGAACTGGCCGAACACCGGATGGTGCTGGACCTGGACTACGGCTGCGTCGGCGCGCCGGGCACCGGCGCATATCACCTGTACAGTGTCGATACGCTGTCGATGTTCGCCGGCGACTACCGGCACCGCGAGGCCCAGGAAAAGATGGCGCGCCTGCTGCTCTCGCCCTCGATCCAGGCCGACTTCAATCTGCTCAAGGGCGCGGTGCCGGTGCGGCGCGATGCCGATCCGGCGCGCATGGACAGTTGCGCACGGGCGTCGTGGACGACCTTCGCCGGCGGCGAGGCCGTGCAGGCGCCCAGCCTGGTGCACCGCATGGCGACCGACGAAGCCAGCCGCGACGCCATCATCGCCGAAGTGCATCGCTACCTGCTCGACGACGCCGTGCCGGTGGCGATGGCGCAGCGCCGCCTGGCGGCCTTGTTCAGACTATTCAATCTAACCAGCCAGGGGACGCCGGGTGCGCAAGATACTGATCGTAGACGATGACAAAAAAACCTGCGTGCTGCTCAAGACGTATCTGGAGAAAAACCAGTACGACGTGATCCTGTCGCACAACGGCGAGAGCTTCCTGGCCGAATTCCATGCGCATCTCGAGACGCTGTCGATGGTGATCCTGGACGTGATGCTGCCCGATACCGACGGCTTCGCGCTGTGCAAGCAGGTGCGCCAGCGCTCGAACGTGCCGATCATCATGCTCACGGCCAGCTCGGACGAAACCGACCGCATCGTCGGCCTCGAGCTGGGCGCCGATGACTACATCGCCAAGCCCTACAGCCCGCGCGAGCTGCTGGCGCGCATCAAGGCGATCCTGCGCCGCGCTGCGCCCGAGACGCCATCGGTGCGCTACCACCGGTTTGTCGGCTTCACGCTCGACCTGATGGAACGCACGGTGACCGACAGCGCCGGCAATCCGGTGGCGCTCACGGGACTCGACTTTCAGCTGCTCAAATACTTCACCGAACACCCCGGCAAGATCCTCGACCGCGGCCTGCTGTGCGAAGAAACGCGCGGGCGCGATGCCGGGCCGCTCGACCGCTCGCTGGACGTGCAGATCAGCCGCCTGCGCCTGCGGCTGAACGACGACGGCAAGCAGCCGGCGCTGATCAAGACCGTGCGCGGGGCCGGCTATGTGTTCTCTGCCGACGTCAGCGTGTCCAGTGTCTAGCCGCAGCAGCAACCCGCTCGCGCGCATGCTGCACCAGCCGTTGCAGCGCTGGTTGCCGGCGTCGCTGCTTGGCCGCCTGACGCTCGTGATGGTGGCCGGCGTGCTGGTGACGCAGCTGGCGGCCAGCGCGATCTGGGCCAGCCAGCTGCGCGCCAAATCGCAGGTCGAGGCGCAGTCGTCGGCGCAGTACGTGGCGCACAGCGCTGCGGGCGCGATCCGCTTCTTTCGCAGCCTGCCGCCGGCCTATCGCCTGCTCATCATCCAGCAGTTGCGTGAAATGGGCGGCACGCGCTTTTTCGTCAACCTCAATCATGCCTACGTGCCGATCGAGCAGATCGCGCCGCACCCGCTTGCGCAAAGCGTGATTGCCACGGTCGACGCCACGCTCAGGAGCGACTTGCCGCACTCGCCGGGTTTCCGGCTCGCGTTTGCCCGGCCTGACCGGCTGGTGGTGGCCGAACACGATGTGCGCCTGGACGATTTGCCCAACGCCTGGGTCCAGCACGTGCTGCTGCTCAAGCCCGACCCGGCCCCGATCCTCGTGATCCAGACCGAGATCGAGCCCGGTAACTGGCTGTATATGGCGGCGCTGATGCCGAACCCGTATTTCCTCGACAGCAGCGATCCGTTCGCGTGGGATCGCCTGATGCCGCAGATCCTCTCGCTGGCCGTGGTGCTGCTGCTTTGCCTGCTCGTCGTGCGCTCGATCACGCGGCCGCTGGCGGCGTTGTCCGATGCCGCGTCGGCGCTGGGCCAGGGCCATGACGATGAGGCGCGCCCGCTGCCCGAAACCGGCAGCCGCGAATTCATCAACACCGCGCGCGCCTTCAGCGCGATGCGCGAGCGCATCGGGCGCTATATCGACGACCGCGAGCGCCTGTTCATCTCGATTTCGCACGATCTGCGCACGCCGATCACGCGCCTCAAGCTGCGCGCCGAACTGCTGGACGACGAAGCCCTGCGCGACGAATTCGAGGAAGACCTCGATGAACTCGACATGATGGTCAAGGGCGCGCTGCAATGCGTGAAGGACAGCGACATCCACGAAAATCCGACCGAGATCAAGCTCGATACGATGCTGGGCCGCATGGTGCGCAGCGCCGAACTGGCGGGGCACGCGGTGGCCTGGCAGCCGTCCGGCGTGACGGTGCGCGGCAAGCCGCTGGCGCTCAAGCGCGCGCTTGGCAACCTGCTCGACAACGCGCTGTTCTACGGCGCGCGCGCCGAGATCAGCGTGCGCCAGGAGCCTGGCTGGGTGCTGATCTGCCTGCGCGACCACGGACCCGGCGTACCCGATGAAGCATTTGCCAGCCTGTTCGATCCGTATGTGCGGCTGGCCCATGGGCGTGAGCAGAATGACGGCGGCATGGGGCTGGGCCTGGGTATCGCGCGCGGCGTGATCGAGGCGCATGGCGGCCGGCTGGTGCTGTCGAATCATCCCGAGGGTGGTTTGAATGCGGTGGTGCACTTGCCGGCCGTTTGACTCTTTCATGTTTCAGGAACGCCGATGCCATTGACCTTTGACGACGCCGCGCTGGACGAAGCGGCACGCTTCAACGTCCGGCTCGCGCACGCGCCGCGCTTCGGCTCGCGCCACCGCTTCATGCCGCCGCTTGTGCAGGGCCTGCTGCGCTTGTCCCAGATCGGCGCCGACCGCAGGCTGCGCCGTGCCGGCCTGCAGGTCGAGACGCGCATGGTGGGGCTGGAGGGAGTGCAGGTGCAGGTCCGGATTATCCGCCCGCGCGGGCCGGTGGCCGGTATCGTGCTCGATATCCACGGCGGCGGCTGGGTGATCGGCAATGCGGCCATGAACGATGCGTTCAATGCGGCCTTCGCCAGTCGCTGTGGCCTGGCCGTGGTGTCGGTCGATTACCGCCTGGCGCCACGCGCATCGGTGCACGAGCAGATGGAAGAATGTCTGGCTGCGGCGCGATGGCTGTTGCAGGATGGCCTGTCCGAGTGTGCGGATCTGCCGGTCATTGTCGTCGGAGAGTCGGCGGGCGCGCACCTGGCTGCCGCTACGCTGCAAGGGCTGCGGGCCTGGCCGGCGCTGCTGGCGCGCATCGCGGGGCCGTCCTGTACTACGGCGTCTACGATATGGCCGGCACCGACAGCGTGCGCAGGGCAGGGCCCGAAACGCTGGTGCTCGACGGGCCGCGCATGCTGGCCGGGCTGCGCAGGCTCACGCCCGATCTGGACGACGCCGGGCGTCGCCAGTCGCCGCTGTCACCGCTGTTCGGCGAACTGGCCGGCATGCCGCCAGCGTTGATGATCGTTGGTAGCGGCGATCCGCTGCTCGACGACACGCTGAAAATGGCGCAGCGCTGGCAGCAGGTGGCCGACGTCGAATTGAACGTGGCGCCCGAAGCGCCACATGGTTTCATTCATTTTCCGACGGCGATGGCCAGGGTGACGCTGGCGCATGCGCAGGCGTGGGTGCGGCAACGCATCGCAGCGATGCCGCAGCAGAGGCCAGCGCTGCTCAGCGCATCTGCGTCACATGCGCCTCGCGCAGCGGGTGCCAGCCCAGGCGCGCCGCGATGATGCGCCGGTACGCGGTGTCGATATGGGCTGGCGTGCGGCGGATGTAATCCTCGGCGGCGTCGCGCTGCGCGCCGCTGCAGCTATCCAGCCATGCCACGGCTTCGTCGACGGTCGGCACGCGGCCGCTTACGCCGTCGAATTTCGGCGGGATCGCGGTCCAGATGGCGGCGTCGATGCCCTTCGCGCGCAGCCAGGCAGCCACGCGCGGATTGTCTGCCGCGCCGTTCTGCGCCGGCACGCTGCCGATCCATTCGGGGAACGCAGCCCGGATCTTTTCGCGCTCGAACAGCATGGCGCGGGCGGTATCCAGGTTATCGGTGGCGACGTAGGCCCAGTAGGTGGGCATGAGGCGTGCGCTGTCGCACAGCACGAGTGCCAGTTCGGGACTGTCGTCGCTCTGGCGGGCAAATTCGATGGGCATGGCGGGGCCGCCCGGATGCCATCCGGAGGCGAGCTTCAGGCCCTGGGGTTTCCAGAGCAGCGAGCCCCAGGCGATACAAGCGATATTCATGGACTGGACTGGTAAGAGGAAAAGGAAAAGCCCAGTCTAGCCGGTCGGCCGAAAGAGGCGAGCACGGCTCTGCCGACCGCCTTATTCTTCCGGCGTTTGCTTCGGCGCCTTGCCGTCTTTGGCAGCGAACAGGCGGTCCTTGGCCGAGAGCAGCTTCTGGACTTTGGAACCCATCTTCATCAATTGCGCCATCGACTCGGGCGACAGGCGCTGCAGGTCGTCGAACCAGTTGTTGGCCAGGTCGACCAGCTCGTGCATCTCGCGCATGCGCTCCTGCGCGAACTTGTCTTCGGGGTGGCTGGCATTGGCCATCAGCGACTCGCGCAGCACCGACAGCGTCGGGGCGACTTCGCGCCGGCGCCGCTCGGCGGCGACCACGCGGAAGATTTCCCACACATCGCCCAGCGACGTGAAGTATTCGCGGCGGTCGCCCGGAATGCGCGACAGGCGCACCAGGCCCCACGACTGCAATTCTTTCAGGCCGATGCTTACGTTCGAGCGCGAGATGCCGAGTTTTTCGCCGATGTCGTCGGCATGCAGCTGGTCTTCGGAAACGAAGAGCAGGGCGTAGATTTGCCCCACCGTGCGGTTGATGCCCCAGCGGCTGCCCATCTCGCCGAAGTGACTGACAAACGTTTGGACAAGTGGCGTCATGGTTGCGAACTTTTCGATGCTTGTGAAAGGTGAATTATCCCACGTCACCCGGACACGTACCACGCATGCACGTGTTTGCCGCCATTGTTGTTAATACGTTCGTAATTCCCGACTAACCTGGTCACCCATTACAGACAAACCAGAAGTTTCAGCGCATAATCCGCTTACCTTCCGAAATTCCTGAAGTTTTAGAAAATACAAAAAGTTTATTCCGGGGCACGTCCGATGTTGATGGCCATGGCCCCCGTACGTCTGCCGTTTTGTTGCAACAACGTTTGGAGAACCACCATGCACCGCAGCCAACCCCGCCGCCCGGCACTGCATACAGGCCCTGGCCCTGCGCGTGGCGCCACGCTGGCGATGAGCGGTGCGGCGCTGCTGTGGATTCCGCAGGCGGCGCTGCTGGCGCATGCGGTGGGGCGCCTGGCCCAGGGCGCCGGGCTGGCCGCCATGCTGCTGCCAGCACTGGGGTTCCTTGTCCTTGGCGTGCTGCGCGCCAGCAGCGAAGCGTGGGGCGCGCGCCGCTTGTTTGCCGTGTCGCGCAGCCAGCTCACCGCCATGCGCCAGGCAGCCGTGCAAGCCCTGGCCGCGCGCTCGCCGCTGGACCGCGTGCGCCTGCCATCCGGCCAGGCCGCCAGCATCGTCGCTGAGCAGGCCGAAGCGGTGCTGCCATGGCTGCTGCGCTACGGGCCGGCGCGCATGCGGGTGCTGCTGGCGCCGCCCGTCATCGCGCTCGTCGTCTGTTACTTCTCGTGGCTTGCTGCGCTGATCCTGGTGCTGGCCGCCCCCCTGATCCCGCTGTTCATGGTCGTCATCGGCTGGCGCGCCAAGGCTGCCAGCGAAGCGCAACTGCAGCTGGTCGGCGGCATGAGCGGTTTTCTGCTCGACCGGCTGCGCGGCCTGTCGACGCTGCGTGCACTGGGCGCTGTTGACGCCACCGCCCGCCGGGTAAGGGCTTCGGGCGAAGCGGTCCGCGCCAGCACCATGCGCGTGCTGCGCATCGCCTTCCTGTCGTCGACCGCGCTTGAACTGTTTTCAGCGCTGGGCGTGGCGCTGGTGGCGGTGTACGTGGGTTTCCACCTGCTCGGCGAAATCGGGCCGGGCAGCTGGGGCAGCCGGTTGACGCTGGCCGAAGGCCTGTTCGTGCTGTTGCTGGCGCCGGCATTTTTTGAACCGCTGCGCGAACTGGCGGCGGTGTGGCACGACAAGGCTGCCGGCGAAGCAGCGCTCGAGGCGCTGGCCAGGCTGCAGGCGGCCGGCTTGCCGTTGCCGGGCGCGCTGCAAGGGCCCGACGCAGCGCTGCGCATTGGCCGTGCGCCATCGGTCGATATCGAGGGCCTGCGCTTTGCGCACCCGGGCGAAACGCCGCTGTTCGACAACCAGGATGTGTATGTGCGCGTCGGCGAGCACGTGGCGCTCGTCGGCCCCAGCGGCAGCGGCAAGACCACACTGCTGTCGATCATCGCGGGCCTCGTCCCATTTGACAGCGGCGCCGTGCGCATCGGCGGCGTGCCGCTGGACGCCGGGTCGGCGGCCGGCCTGCGCGCGCGCATGGCCTGGATCGGCCAGAAGCCGCACGTGTTTGCCGGCTCGGTGCGCGCCAATGTGGCGCTCGAGCGTGAGGGCGTGACGGTCGATGCCGTCAGCCGCGCCGTGGCGCGCGCGGGCCTTGGCCAGATCGAGCACGCCACGCCCGGCGAGAGCCTGGGCGAGGGCGGCCTTGGCCTGTCTGGCGGCGAACTGGTGCGCCTTGCGCTGGCCCGCGCGATGTGCGCGCCGCACGCCGGCCTGCTGCTGGTCGACGAACCCACTGCCCACCTCGACCGCGACACGGCCGCCGGCGTCATCGACGCGCTGCTGCAGCTGGCGCAGGGCCGCACCATGATTGTCGCCACCCACGATCTGGCACTGGCCGCGCGTCTGGGCCGCGTCGTGCGCCTCGGCGAACCACTGATTCAACGGAGTGCAGCATGAAACGTGGCAAAGACACAAAGCGTGGCAAAGAAACAAAGCGCGGTAACGACATGAAGCGCAATAACGACCTGCAGCCGGTGCTGTCCCTGTTCATCCGCACTGGCGGGCGGCGCCTGGCCCTGGGGGCGGGTCTGTCCACGCTGGTGGTGCTGGCCGGAATGGCGCTGCTGGGCACCTCGGGCTGGTTCATCACCTCGGCAGCCCTGGCCGGCCTGGCCGGCAGCGCCGTCATGTTCAATGTGTTCGTGCCAAGTGCGGCGATTCGCCTGCTGGCCCTGGGCCGCACCTTTGGCCGCTATGCCGAGCGCACGGTGACGCACGACGCCACGTTTGGCGTACTGGCCGCGCTGCGAGAGCGGCTGTTTCGCGGCTGGGCCACGCCGGATGCCGCACGCGCACTGCTGCGCCGGCCATCGCGCCTGCTGTTTCGGCTGACGGGCGACATCGATGCCCTCGAATCGGTCTATCTGCGCCTGATCGTGCCGGCTGTCGCCGCCTGCGGCGCAGCGCTGCTGGCCGGCCTGGTGCTGGCGAACCTCGACTGGCGCCTTGGCCTGGCGATGTTCGGCTGGCTGCTGGCGGTCGGCTGGGGCGTGACCCTGTACGTTGCGCGCCTTGCGCGGCCGGTGGCGCTGCGCCGCGTCCGGGCACTGGAACGGCTGCGTGCCCAGGCAATCGACCTGGTTGCCGGCCAGACCGATCTGGCGCTGGCCGGCCGGCTGCCGGCGCAGTGCGCGCAGCTGGCGCGCCTCGACACGAACCTGGCGCGCCATGACGCCGCGCTGCACCGGCTGGACACCGGCGCCGGCTGGCTGTACGCAGTGGGTGGCCATGTCACCGTCGCCGCCGTCCTGCTGGCAGTGGGGGCGCTGGCGCAGCAAATGGCATCGCATCCGGCGCAGCAGCAGGTGCAACAGATACAGACGCAGGTGGGGCAGCTGGGCGCACCCGCCGCAGCGCTGGCGCTCCTGATCGCGCTGGCCGCGCTGGAACCGTTTGCCGCGCTGCGGCGCGGCGCGATCGAGGCTGGCCGCAGCTGGCTGGCCATGCGCCGCGTGGCGCCGCGCCTGCGCCAGCAGGATGACGCCGCCGTACCAGCGCCGCCCGGCACTGGTACCGGCATCGGCACCGGCACGGCGTTGCTGCTGCACGCGGCCACCGTGTTCCATCCCGGCCGCACCGGCGCGGCCCTGCATGCGGTCGATCTGCACATTGCCGTTGGCGAGCGCGTTGCCGTGGTCGGCAGCAGCGGTGTCGGCAAGTCGTCGCTGCTGGCGCTGGCGGCCGGCGAACTGGCCGCCCGGGCGGGCCAGGTATGGGCGCGGCCTGCTACCTGGCTGACCCAGCGCACCGAGCTGTTTTGCGACAGCCTGCGCGACAACCTGCGCCTGGCCGATCCCGCTGCCACCGACGCGCAGTTGTGGGCCGCACTGCAGGCCGCCGGCCTGGAGCAGGACGTGCGCGGCTTCGCACAGGGCCTCGACACCCTGCTGGGCGAGGGCGGCCTTGGCCTGTCGGGTGGCCAGTCGCGCCGCCTGGCACTGGCGCGCTTGCTGTTGCGCGAGGCTGATTTCTGGCTGCTGGATGAGCCGACCGAGGCGCTGGACGGCGCCACCGCAGCCGATGTGCTGGCGCGCCTGGCGCGGCACGCCAGCGGCCGCACGCTGCTGGTGGCCACGCATCTGCGGCGCGAAGCCGCGCTGGCCGACCGGCTGCTCGTGATGAAAGACGGGCGCATCGAGGCCGACCTGCGGCGTGGCACCACTGCATTCGATGCTGCGCTGGACACGCTGCGTCAACACTAAGAATAACCAACCACTGACGTATTCAAGAAGAAAGGATTCACCATGGATCTCGACGTTGTCGGGCTCTCCCGACTGCAGTTTGCCTTGACGGCGCTGTACCACTTTCTGTTTGTCCCCCTGACCCTGGGGTTGTCGATGCTCATCGCCATCATGGAAACCGTGTATGTGATGACCGGGCGCTCCATCTGGCGCCAGATGACCAAGTTCTGGGGCGTGCTGTTCGGGATCAATTTTGCCATCGGCGTCTCGACGGGCCTCGTGATGGAATTCCAGTTCGGCATGAACTGGAGCTACTACAGCCATTACGTGGGTGACGTGTTCGGCGCGCCGCTGGCAATCGAAGGCCTGATGGCGTTCTTCCTTGAGGCGACCTTTGTCGGCCTGTTCTTCTTTGGCTGGGATCGCCTGTCGAAGGTGCAGCACCTGGCCGTGACCTGGCTGATGGCCCTTGGCACCAATTTCTCGGCGCTGTGGATTTTGATCGCCAATGGCTGGATGCAGAACCCGATCGGCGCCACGCTCAACCCGCAGACGATGCGCATGGAAGTGACTGACTTTGGCGCGGTGCTGGCCAATCCGGTGGCGCAGGCCAAGTTTGTGCACACCGTGTCGGCCGGTTATGTGATCGCGGCGCTGTTCGTGCTGGGCATTGCGGCCTGGTACCTGCTCAAGGGCCGCCATGTCGAGCTGGCCAAGCGGTCGATGACGGTGGCCGCGTCGTTCGGCCTGGCCGCCTCGCTGTCGGTGGTGGTGCTGGGTGACGAAAGCGGTTACCTGGCGACCGAGCACCAGCACATGAAGCTCGCTGCCATCGAAGGCATGTGGGAGACGCAGCCTGCGCCCGCCGCCTTTACCGCCTTCGGCTTTCCCGACCAGAACGCGCGCGAGACGCACTATGCGATCCACATCCCGTGGGTGATGGGCTTGATCGGCACGCGTTCGCTGTCGAACCAGATCCCGGGCATTAATGACCTGGTCAAACTGGCCGAGGTGCGCGTGCGCCAGGGCATCGTGGCCTATGGCGCGCTCGAAGAGATTCGCGCGCTCGGCGGCCGCGCACCGGTGCCACCGGCACTGCAGGCGCGCTTTGAAGAGCACAGCGCGGTGCTGGGTTACGCGTTGCTGCTCAAGCGCTACGTGGACGATCCGCGCCAGGCCAGTGAAGCGCAGATCCATCAGGCGGCCCTGGATACCGTGCCGCAGGTCGCGCCGCTGTTCTGGTCGTTCCGCATCATGGTGGGTCTGGGCATCTTCTTCATCGTGCTCACGGCCGTGTTTTTCTGGTTGTCGGCGCGCCGCCGCCTGGATGCCTATCCGTGGCTGCTGAAGGTAGCCGTGTGGTCGATCCCGCTGCCATGGATCGCCGCTGAAGCCGGCTGGGTCGTTGCCGAACTGGGCCGCCAGCCGTGGGCCATCGAGGGCGTGCTGCCGACCGCCGTGGCGGTGTCGAACCTTGGCATCCAGACCGTGCTGACGACCCTGATCGGTTTTGTCGTGCTGTATTCGATCCTGCTCGTCGTGGAAATGAAACTGATGTTCAAGGCCATTCGCAAGGGACCGGAAGACGAACTTGCCCACGCGCCGGGCACCCATAGCCCACTGGTCGGCACCACGCCGGCAATGCGCACTGCGCCTATGATCACTGCGGAGTAACACACCATGATTCTTCATACGCTTCTCGACTACGACACGCTGCGCATCATCTGGTGGCTGCTGCTGGGCATCCTGCTGGTGGGCTTTGCCGTCACCGACGGGTTTGACCTGGGCACCGGCACCTTGCTGCCGTTTGTCGCCAGCACCGACCTGGAACGCCGGGTCGTCATCAATGCCGTCGGCCCCGTGTGGGAAGGCAATCAGGTCTGGCTCGTGCTGGGCGGCGGCGCCATTTTTGCGGCCTGGCCGCAGTTGTATGCGGTCTCGTTCTCGGGCTTTTACCTGGCGATGGCGGCCGTGCTGCTGGCGCTGATCCTGCGGCCGGTCGCCTTTAAATACCGCAGCAAGCGTGACAGCATCGCCTGGCGCGCGACCTGGGACTGGGCTCTGTTCGTCGGCGGCTTCGTGCCGGCGCTGATCTTCGGCGTCGCGATGGGCAACGTGCTGCAGGGCGTGCCGTTCCGCCTCGCGCCCGATCAGCAGATCTTTTACGAGGGTGGCTTCTTTGCCCTGCTCAATCCGTTTGCCGTGCTGTGCGGGCTGGTGTCGGTGGCCATGCTCATCATGCACGGTGCGGCCTGGCTGGTGCTCAAGACCGATGGCCTGGTGGCCAGCCGTGCGCGTGCCTGGGGCATCCGCGCCGCGGTTGCCACCGTGGTGCTGTACGCCGTGGCCGGGGTGCTGCTGTGGGGCTTTGTCGATGGCTACCGCATCACGAGCGCGGTGGTGACGACCGGCCCGTCCAATCCGCTGTTCAAGACCGTCGAGGCGGGCGTGGCGGGCAGCTGGTTTGCCAATTACGCCGCGCATCCATGGACCCAGCTGGCGCCAGCGGCCGGCATCGTCGGTGCGCTGCTGACACTGATGGCCCTGGTGCGGCGCCGGGAGGGCGTGGCCATGCTCACGTCGAGCCTGTCGATCGCCGGCATCGTGCTCAGCGTGGGCGCATCGATGTTCCCGTTCATTTTGCCATCGTCGATCCAGCCGCAGGCCAGCCTGACGGTGTGGGATGCGTCGTCGAGCCACCTGACGCTGTTCATCATGCTGGTTGCGACCTGCATCTTTTTGCCCCTGATCCTGGCCTACACGAGCTGGGTCTACAAGGTCTTGTGGGGCAAGGTAGTGCCGGACGATATCAGCGGCGGCAAGAGCCACGCGTATTGACTGAACGAATAACCGCACGAACAACGTAACAAAAAACGCAATCGGAAAGGACTTCATCATGTGGTATTTCGCCTGGCTACTCGGCCTGCCGCTCGCGGCTGCTTTCGCCGTCCTCAATGCAATGTGGTACGAGCTGATGGACGACGCGCAGCGCCAGCAGGCGTGACAACGGGCGTGCCGGCGTGGCTGATTTGCGCCGGCACGCGCCCATGTCATCACCCTGTCAAAGTCATTCGACAGTATTCGAACCGTGGCCCGGCGGTGTAAGCGACCGGGACCCTTGAATCGAACCTTGAATGACCGCATGCAAACCAATCTCGCCATCGTTGCACTCTCCGCGCTTGCCCAGGAATCCCGTTTCGCCGCGTTTCGGCTGCTGGTGCAGGCCGGCCCCCAGGGCCAGTCCGCAAGCCATATTGCAGCAATCCTCGATATGCCGGCATCGTCCCTGTCATTCCATTTGAAGGAACTCACGCACGCGGGGCTGGTCGCGCCGCGCCAGCAAGGCCGTTTCATCTTCTATCGCGCGCGCGTGGAGACCTTGCAGGGCCTGATGGAGTTCCTGTCCGCCACCTGCGGCAACGCAGGCGCACAGTCGATGCAGGAGCGCCTGGCGACGGTATGATCGTCGATGCCGGAATTGCCGGTGCTGCCATCGACGAGGATCACCATGACGTCAACCACCACGCCGCAACGGGTGCAACTGAGCCGTAAGAAAGGTTGGCGCATGCCACCCAACACGATTTCCGTGGCGCGGCCTGGCAAGTGGGGCAATCCATTTTCGGTACTGCCCGAGCTGGCGCCGGGCACACCGGCAGGGCGCTATATCGCAATGCCGACGGTCGAAGAAGCGGTGGCGGCGTATCGCCTGTGGCTGCAGATCGATCCGGCAGGGCAGCAGGTGGCGCAACAGGCGCATGCGTCGCTGCGCGGCCACGACCTGGCATGCTGGTGCCGGCCGGGCACCCCGTGTCATGCGCAGGTGCTGATCGATCTGGTGAATACGTAACAGTTATTTGGCGGCGGTGACGTTGCCGATGCCCGACACCGACTTGCTCACCGATGCCGGCTTGCCGTAATACGTCAGGTTGCCCAGGCCCTGGACGCTGGCATTGAGCTTGTTGGTGGCGTGCACGCTCACGTCGCCGATGCCGCGGAAGGTTACATCGGCATCCTGCGCGATCAGGGCTTTGGCATCGACTTCGCCCACGCCCTCGGCATTCAGGCGCAACTGGCCGACCTTGCCGTTCATTTGCAGGCTGCCGGCGCCCCGGTAATTCACGTCGAAGCGCTCGGTGCGCACATTATTCAGGATCATCAGGCCGGCGCCTTCGCCGCGGAAGCTGGTGAGTTCGGGCATGGTCACGACCACCCGTTCGCCATCGTCGATATTCACGTTCTTGCTGTTCTTGTCCGCGAACGACAGGCGCAGTTCGCCGTTCACGACCTCGCTCTTCACACGGTCGATGAATTTCTGGTTGCCCTCGACCCGCAGCGAATACGCCTTGCCCACCTCGACCACCAGGCTCACCGGGCCCTGTGAATCGATGGTCTTGAACGGCGTCACGCTGCGCACCTGTTCGGCGGCCTGGATCGAGAGGGATGCGAGCGAGAAAAGGGCGACGATGACGGCACGTTTCATGATGTTCTCCAGTGAGTTGATGGAGCCCATTCTAGGCACGGCATCCATCCGTAGCCCCGCCCTTGCGATGGATTGCAAGAAACGGGGGCTGAACTGCACAGACGCCGGAATCAGTGTTTGGTGGCGAGAAACTGGCCTTTGCCGACCCCGACCAGACTGGTGCTCCAGCCCGGCACGCAGCGCAGCGCCTGCATGAACGGCGCCAGTTCCTGTGCGTGCGAGGTGGCGTTGTCCACCACGACCAGCCCGCCCGGTCGCAGGACGCGTTCGATCTGCGGCAGCCAGGCCAGGTAAGCAGTGCGCTCCGAATCCAGAAAAACGAGGTCGAACGCCGCATCGGCGCCGCCGGCCAGCACGTCGCCTGCGTCACCTTCGACCTGATGCACCCGGTCCTGCAGCCCGACGCGTGCGACATTGGCACGCGCCATCGCCACCTTGGCGGGCGACAGTTCGACCGTCGTGACGAGACCATCGTGCGCCGCGGCCGCATCGGCCAGCCACAGCGTCGAATAACCATTGGATGTGCCGATCTCGAGAATGCGGCGTGCGCCCATCGCCCGCACGATAACGGCCAGGAACTCGCCGGTATCGTGGGTGATGTTCAGCATGCGGCTGGCACGGTTCTCGTGGGCCGCATCGTGACTGGCGCCGAAGGTTTCCAGCTCTTTCAGCAGGGCTTTAAGTGAGGTAGTCAACGGTTGTCTCCATTTTGTCCGGGAATCGAAGCGCACGATTGCGACGTTGCTAATATTGCCGAAGCGATAAGCCTATAATCTTTTCGTCCCTTTAGAAGTCCACATCATGCACATCTCGACCATCACACTACCTGAAATGAAGCTCGCCGGGCTACCAGCAGTTGTGCCAGCTTCAGCACCGGAAACGGAATTGCCCGAGGTCTGGAAAGCCTTCCTCGCCCGTGAAGCCGAGCTGGGCGAGCACAATGGCGTGCGCTATGGCGTGACGCTGCGGCAGGATAATGGTGAACAGGTCGAATGCGTGGCCGTCGAGGTCGCTGACCTCGACCAGCTCCCGCCCGGCATGATCGGCATCCAGGTGCCGGCGCGCCGTTACGCGCTGATGACGCACCGTGGCCCGATGGTGCATGCGCAAGCCTCGCGCGTGACCGGCACGGCGGCGATGGAGCAACTGGGCATGGAAGCCGATGAAGAGGGTATCCGCCTGGAACGGTATGACCGCCGCTACACGCCCACCGTCGACGACGGCGCGCGGCCGGACAATGCCTACGACATCCTGGTGCCGCTGTACGGTTGAACTGATACGAAGGATAGATAAAGGACACGGCCCGCGTCGGGGCCGTGTCGTGGGGTACATCTCTATAAATTGGTGCCGGTATATTTCCCGACCGCCGGCGCCGGTAGGGCAGCTCGCGCTGCCGCGTTTCCTTCCCAAGGAGCACTTGCATTGTGCTGCTTAAATGTGACAACCGTTTGACGATCCGGACGAATTCGTTTTCTCTTGCTTGTTTCCCTTTGTAAAGCTCACGGATAATGCCTGCTTTGCGGTCGCCTTGACCGCCAGCGACAGGAGCAGCACGTGCACGAGCAAGATTTCGGACCGGACGCGTCCACCCAACCAGGCAACCCCGCGCGCAGGCGCATCTTCCAGGCCGCTGCGGCCGCTGGCGTGGTGGCCGGCGCCGGCACGCTGCCCGGTGTCGCAAGCGCAGCGCCCACCGCGGCGAAGGCGCCAGCCAGGAGTTCGCTCGACGCCAAGCTGCGCGCCCACGTCAAGAACGTGGTCGTGATCTACCTGGAAAACCGCAGCTTCAACAATCTGTTTGCCGATTTCCCCGGCCTGGCCGAGCCGCTGGCAAGCGTGCCTGCGGCGCGCCTGCAACAGCGCGACCGCGACGGCTCGGTGCTGCCGACCCTGCCAAAAATCTGGGGCGGCATGGTGCCGGGCCGCCAGAATATTGGTGGCAAGGATTACCTGATCGATGAGAAGCAATTGACCGGACTGCCGAATGCGCCGTTCAAGCTGACCGACGGCGACGGCAAGCCGCTGCCGGAGTCCATAATCACGCGCGACTTGGTGCACCAGTTCTATCACAACCAGATGCAGATCAATGGCGGGCGCAACGACGGCTTTGCCGCCTGGTCGGATGCCGGCGGCATGGTGATGGGCTATTACGGCGAAACATCGAAGAACCTCGGCCTGTGGCAGATCGCGCGCGAATTCACGCTGTGCGACAACTTTTTCATGGCCGCGTTTGGCGGCTCGTACCTGAACCACCAGTTCCTGATCAGCGGCCGGGTGCCGGAATACTTCGATGCCGCGCAGACAGCGGCCAAATCGAAGATCGCGGTGCTGGCCGATGGCCCGCAGGGTGTACGCCTGGCGCTGGCCCCGGATTCGCCGGCCTCGGCGCTGAGCGGTCCGCCCAAGGTCGTGCGCAACGGCGCGATGACGCCGGACGGTTACGCCGTCAACACGATGGCGCCCCCGTACCAGCCGAGCTGGGTCCGCCCGGCCGTCGATGGCGACCCGCTGCACGCGGATCCGCAGGACGCCAGCGTGTTGCCACCGCAAACTTACGACACGATCGGCGATCTGCTGTCCCGGCGCGGTGTGAGCTGGGCCTGGTACGGTGGCGGCCAGCAAGCGGCGCTCGATGGCCGTGGCGCCGGCCAGAAGCCCAACTTCCAGTACCACCACCAGCCATTCAATTACTTCAGGCAGTTCGCCCCGGGAACCAAAGCGCGCGCCGAGCACTTGCGCGACGGCGGCCTGGGTGACAGCCCGATCTCGAACCGGTTCATTGCTGACGTGATTGCCGGCAAGCTGCCAGCGGTCGCGTTCTACAAGCCGCAAGGCAACCTGAACCTGCACGCCGGGTACTCGGACATCGAATCGGGCGACGCCCATGTCGCCAACGTCATCGAGCACCTGAAAAAGTCACCCCAGTGGAAAGACATGGTGGTGGTGATTACGTTCGACGAGAACGGCGGCTGGTGGGACCACGTGGCCCCGCCCAAGGGCGACCGCTGGGGCCCGGGCTCGCGCATCCCGGCGATCGTGGTATCGCCGCACGCCAAGCGCGGCGCGGTCGACCACAACTTCTACGACACGACCTCGGTGCTGCGCTTCATCACGCGCCTGCACGGTCTGCCGCTGCTGGAAGGCCTGGCTGTACGCAACGTCGCGTTCGAAGGGCGCGGCGCCCGTCCGCCGGGCGATCTGACGGCGACATTGCAATTCCGGTGATACAAAGCCAGCCATCGAGGCTGGCTTTTTTGATTAAAAGTTTCCTATTGGCTATCGCGCGCTGGTAACAATGACACAGGTATACAGTTTGCTCACTCGATGTTGTTTCGTTGACAACCGTCAGGACGACGGGTTCGACAAGCAGTATTGAATTGCCCAAACATACAGGGAAGAAGCGCAGGCCATCGTGCAGCGTTCAACCCAATCCTACAATGTCAAGAACCAGGAGATACACCATGCAGAAAACTCAACTCATCAAGCGCTTGTTGGCAGTGTCGGTCGCAGCAGCCATGTTCGGTTCGGTTGGCGCCCAGGCGCAAACCGCCAACTCCACCCAGATGGGTGCCAGCGCGACGTCCGCTACCGCCAGTGGCACGGCCAAGCTGGCCGCTGCCGATCGCAAGGCCATCATGGACATGGCCATGTCGAACATGGCTGAGGTCGAAATGGGCAAAATGGCGCAAAGCAAGAGCCAGAATGCTGAAGTAAAAGCATTCGCCCAGAAGATGGTCGATGACCATGGCAAGGCGCTGACCGAAGTGCAGACCCTGGCGCAATCGAAGGGCGTGACCCTGCCAACCGAACTCGATGCCAAGCACAAGGCGATGGCGGCCAAGCTGGAAAAGGCCAATGGCGACGCGTTCGACAAGGCCTACACGAAGCAGGGCGGCGTGGCAGCGCACAAGGAAACGCTGGCCAAGCTGCAAAAAGCCTCGAAAGCGGCTAAGGATGCTGACGTCAAGGGTCAGGTCGACAAGATGATTCCGGTCGTGCAAGAGCACCTGAAGCACGCCGAGCAAGTTGCTAGCGGCAAGATGGGCAGCACCGGCAGCTCGGGCGCCGCAGGTCATACCGGCGCCAGCCACTAAGATCAGGCGTTGATCGCGCCGCCGCCAGGGGTGGTTCGCACCCTTGGCGGCGGCTCGGTTTTCCACTTTCCTTCAATCCGTTCGATCACGATCTCGATGCCGACGATGGCGTTCAGCATCCCCTCGATGTAATCGTTCGGTGCGTCGCTCACCGCCCATGGTTCAGCTTGCATGTGTTCCATGCGGTCGGTCAGGCGCGTCACCTGTGCCAGCAGCCAGGCCGGCTCATCGATCGTGCGCAGCCGCCCGTGCACATGCACAACGTTGTAGGTCCAGGTAGGCACCACGCGGCCACCCGTTTCTTCTTTTTCCACGCGATCCGGCGTGGCATACCCCGATGGTCCGCGAAACACGACCAGCACCTGCTGCCCGTCGCGTCGCCAGACGGGATTGCGGCGCGCGACGTGCGTGCGCAATACCCCCTCGTTGGCGTACACATCAAATGGCAGGTGATCAGCGTCCGGCAGGCCGTCGCTGTGCGTCACCAGCATGCCCAATGGGTGGGCGGCAATCAGGTCATGCAGGCTAGTGCTGTCAGGCTGGGCAAAACGGGCAGGGCAATACATGCAATGTGTCTCCAGGATAAGCGTATGACGTGATCGGGATGCAGTGGCCGGCCAGCGTGCGCTGCCGCAAGGTATGATGCGCCCAATGCCACCGAGACCCACATCATGACCGATCCCGAACGTCTTTCTCCCGATAATATCAGCGCCTTGCAGGCCCGCTTCCAGGATCATTCGCGCAAGGCCCAGACCCATTACGCGGTCATGCACGAGGTGCGCCAGGTGCTCGGCAGCATTGACGCCGCAGACGCCTGGATGACCACGCCCCAGCCGGCGCTTGGCGATAGCACGCCTGCGCAGCTGGTCGCTGCCGGCCGCGTCGATGACGTGCTGGCCTGCCTGCGCCAGATGCCGCCGCGCGGCGCGAAACGATGACCATCACCCGCTGCTCCTGGGCCAATATGGCCAACCCGCGCTACATCGCCTACCACGACAACGAGTGGGGCGTGCCGTGCCACGATGAAACCACGCTGTTCGAGATGCTCAACCTCGAGGGTGCGCAGGCCGGCCTGTCGTGGGAAACCATCCTGAACAAGCGCGACACCTACCGCGCCGCCTTCGATGGCTGGGATGCACACAGGATCGCGGCCTACGACGATGCCAAGAGGGCCGAGCTGCTGGCCAATCCCGGCATCGTGCGCAACCGCCTCAAGGTGGCGGCGGCGATTACCAATGCGCACGCCTACCTGGCCATGCGCGAGCAGGGCCTGACGCTCGATGCCTACCTGTGGGGCTTTGTCGATGGGGCGCCGATCGTCAATGACTGGCCGGACGGCGCCCGCCCGGCGCGCACCGACCTGTCCGACGGCCTGTCCAAAGACCTGGGCAAGCGCGGTTTCAAATTCGTCGGTTCGACCATCGTCTACGCCTACATGCAGGGCATCGGCATGGTGGATGACCATGACCGCGACTGCATCTGTCGCACGCGGCGCTGATATGCCGATGCAGGACCACTGGCGCGGCCGCGCGCGCTACACCGTCTTCGACAGCGAGCATGGCGATGGCGCACGTGTCGCCGCCCTGATCGCGGCCTGGCGCGCCGACCCGCAGCGTCCGCAGCACCTGCACATCGTGGCGTTGGCGTCCGATCTGCAACCGGGCTTTCACCGCATCCCACAAGCAGAAGCCGGCATCACGCTGGACCTGCTGGCGGCGCCGCTCGAGAGCGCGCTGGCCGAACTCAATGCGCACCTGGACTGCATCCGGCTGCACACCCCCGTCGGCAGCGCCTTTGCCCGACCGCTGGCACGCCTGACGACACTCGGCGCGCGCCTGAACGCAACCGGCCTGGATGACGTGCAGAGAACAGCTCTGGCGGCGCAAGGCTTCGTGTTCGAGAACGACGACAACGCAGTCTTCGCCAGTCGCAAACCGCGCCTGCCCGTCACGCCGGAACCCGTCCGTCACGCGCTGGTGCTGGGGGCGGGGCTGGCCGGCTGCGCGCTGGCGGCGCGCCTGTGCGCGCGCGGCTGGCAAGTCACGCTGATCGAGCGTCATTCAGAGGTGGCAATGGAAGCGTCGGGCAACCTGGCTGGCATCTTCATGCCGCTGCTCTCGCGCGACGACAACGTCCCGACGCGCCTGACGCGCGCCGCCTACCTGTACGCGCTGCGCCTGTGGGAGCAGCTGGGCGGCGTCGGCCAGGCCTTCGATGGCGCTGCCTGCGGCGTGCTGCAACTGGCGCGCGACGCCGGTCACGCGGCGGTTTCGCGCGCCATTGCGAACGATGGCAGCGTCCCGCCGGATTTCGCGCGCTGGCTCGAATCGCTCGATGCCGAAGCATTGCTTGGCTTGCCGGCACCGGACGGTGGCTGGCTATTCCCGCAAGGCGGCTGGGCGCGCCCGGGCAGCGTCTGCGAGGCGCTGCTGGCCTCGTGCGGCGCACGCCTGACGCGCTGCTTTGGCGCGGGTGACGTGATGCTGGAGCGAGAAGGCGACACCTGGCTGGCGCGCGCGCCCGATGGCGCCGTGCTGGCCACGGCCCCGACGGCCGTTTTGGCCAGCGGCGCCGGCGCGCGCCGCATGGCGCTGACCGCCGATCTGCCGCTGCAGGCCTTGCGCGGCCAGGTCACGCATCTGCCGCCGGGCGGGGCGCCGCAGTTGCCGCTGGTGCTGTGCCGCGAAGCCTACCTGACGCCATCCGCGCAGGGCGTGCTGTGCGCCGGCGCGACGTATGACCTCGACGCCGATCCCGCGCTGCGCGCCAGCAGCCAGCTGGAAAACGTGACGCGCCTGCGCGCGCTGGTGTCCGATCCGCTTGCGGCTGAGGACGCGCCACTGGCGGGCCGCGTGGGCTTTCGCTGCGTGGCGCCGGACCGCCTGCCGCTCGTCGGCCGCCTGCCCGACGTCGCCGCCGCCGGCAGCACCGAGCGCCTGCGCGATGTGCCGCGCCATCCGGGGCTGTACGGCCTTCTGGGCTATGCCTCGCGTGGCCTGATCTGGGCGCCGCTGGCAGCCGAGCTGTTGGCAGCGCAGTTGGAAGGCGAGCCGCTGCCGCTGGAGATGATGCTGGTCGATGCGCTCGATCCGGCCCGCTTCGTGCTGCGTGCACGGCGCGGCGCCCGGCAGCCGGCCAGCAGCGCGGGAGAACTCTAGCTGTTGTGTTGCCGCAAATGTGCGCTCATCCGGGGCAATCGCGTCCAGACTGTGCTGGTCGAGCCGGTATAATTTACCGGTAGCAACTGATAACCGCCGAAGGAGGCTGGTCCGCGATGGAAGATGCACCACATTCGCCCGAGCTGTTCCTGTTTCTCGCGGTGACTGCCCACGACATGAAGAACTCGATCAGCGTGCTGTCCGGCACGCTCGAGCGGCTGCTCGACGGTGCCACGCCCGAAACCGAGAAAGCCTATGGCCAGATGGGGCAGATGCTGTACCAGACGCGCCGCCTGAACGACAACCTGATGCAACTGCTCGCGCTCTACAAGCAGGTCGGCAAGCCTGGCTACCCGTTCGATGCGCAGCCGCTCGAAGTGGGGCAGGTCGTCGAGCAGGTCGTGGCGCTCTCGCGCGTGCTGCTCGACTCGCGCGGCATCCGGCTCGAACTCGATATCGACTCTGACCTGATTGCCCACGTCGACGAAGACCTGATCGTCGGTGTTGTGTCGCATGCAGTCAACAACGCGCTGCACTACACGCGCGACCGCATCCTGCTGGCGGCGCGCGAGGTCGATGGCCAGTTAGAAATCCGGGTCGAAGACAATGGCGCCGGTTTTCCGCCGGCACTGCTGGCGGCCGGTGCACCCGCGAGCGGCGACATCGGCGTCAACTTCGCCACCAACAGCGCGGGCTTGGGCCTGTATTTTTCGAGCGAGGTGGCACGCATGCACCAGCATCGCGGGCGCCACGGCGCCGTGCGGCTCGAGAACGGCGGCCAGCTGGGCGGCGGCTGCTTCATCCTGACACTGCCATGACCATGCCTGCTGCGCTGGTGCAGACATCCGCCACACCGCCGGCCGCGCCCACGCCGGCGCTGCCCAAGGTCCTTGAGCAGATCGACTGGGCCGGCAAGCACTACCTGATCGTCGACGACTTCGCCGGGATCCGCCAGCTGCTGCGCGAAAGCCTGCGCAGCCTGGGCGCGCGCAATATCGACCAGGCCTCGAGCGGCGGCGAGGCCATGAGCCTCCTGACCAAGACGCGCTACGACGTCGTGCTGTGCGATTACAACCTGGGCGAAGGCAAGAACGGCCAGCAGGTGCTGGAAGAAGCGCGCATCCGCCAGTTGCTGCTGCCGTCGAGCGTGTTCGTCATGGTCTCGGCCGAAAAGAGCGTCGAATCGGTGATGGGCGCGGCCGAGCACCAGCCCGACGCCTACCTGGTCAAGCCGATCACCGAAGGCGTGCTGCTCTCGCGCCTGAACCGCGTGTGGCGCCGCAAGCAGATCTTCCGCCTGATCGACCAGGCCTTCATGGAAAAGGATTACCTGCGCGCGGCAACCCTGTGCGACGAGCAGATCGCGGCCAACCGCGTGCACGTGATCGAGCTGCTGCGCATGAAGGCGCGCATGCTCGAGCGCAGCGGCCAGCCTGCGCTGGCGCGCGCCGTGTACGAGCAGGTGCTGGGTCAGCGCGAATACCACTGGGCCCGCGCGGGCCTGGGCAAGATCCGCCTGGCCGATGGCGACTTCGAGCAGGCGCGCCAGATGTTCCAGACCGTGATCGCCGAGAACCGCCACTACATCGACGCCTACGACCAGCTGGCGCAGGCCTACCAGGGCCTGGGCCGGCACGACGAAGCGGCCGCGATCCTGGAACGCGCGGCCAAGCTCTCGCCCAACTCGGTGCCGCGCCAGCGCAACTTGGGCCAGGCCGCGCTCAAGCTGGGCAACGTGGTGCTGGCCGAAAAGGCGTTTCGCAAGTGCTTGGTGATCGGGGAATACTCGATCCGCAAGACGCCCGATGCCTACCTTGGGCTGGCGCGCGTGTGCGGCCTGAAAAACAATACCAAGGATGCGCTGCAACTGCTGCAACTGGCCCAGCGCGACTTCGGCGGCGACTACGACGACATGGCGCTGCGCGCCAAGATCACGGAAGGCCTGATCCACCACGAGAGCGGCGACTACCGCAACGCGCGCCGCGCCGGCGACGAGCTCGAAGCGATGCTGGGCGAGGACCCGAAGCGCCCCGGCACGGCGATCTGCATCGAGATGGCGATCCTGCTGTTTGCGGTGGGCGTGAAGGACACGCCGGGCGAGGTGCTGGCCCACGTGGTGCGCAACAACCACGACAACAACCTGCTGCAGGACGAGGTCCAGGCGATCTTCGACAAGGCGCGCCTGAGCGAAGAGGGCGCCGCCATCATCCGCGCCGCGCGCAAGGAAGCGGTGGACCTGATGAACCAGGGCGTCGTGCTGTGGAAGAGCGGGAAGCTGCCCGACGCCGTCAAGTGGATGCGCATGGCGCGCGAACGGGTGCCTGACAATGTGCGGGTGCTGTTCAACGCCGTGCAGATTTCGATCTCGCACATGCAGCAGGAAGGCTATGACGAAGAACTCGACGTCGAGGCGCGCATGGTGCTCGAACACGTCGACAAGCTGCAGCCGGGGCAGCAGCGCTTCGCGCAGCTGATGGAGCAGTTGCGTGGTTTGCAGCCAAAGGTCGATCCGGCGGCTGCGCCTGCACCCGTGGATGCTGCCGACCAAAAAGAAGCCGTGGCCGATGTGTCGCCCGAACCAGCTCCGGTGGCCAGGCCAACGCATAGCAACCGCTTCTCTTAGCGCGCCGGCCCGTGCCTGCGCAGTAATTCCGCGCACAGCTTCCCGACATCGCAGCCGCCATCGGCCTGCGCCGCCGCCTGCGCCGCGTCGGCCAACGCGCCCGCCAGCACGTGTTCGCCCAGCGCGCGATAACTCTCGAAGCGCGCCTCATCGAACCAGCCGTCGGCCAGGCTCTCGTGCGGGTAGTCGGGGTGCAGCTTGCGGTAATTGAGCAGGTCGGCGTTTTCAGTCCCGATGATGGCCGGCTTGAGGTACAGGATGACGCCGTCGCCGGCAGCGCCGTCGGCCTGGCTGTAGCGGATGCTCCCGGCGGCGCAGCTGGCGCTGCACATGCCGCTGGCCGGTGCGATGGCAAGGCGCGCCACATCCAGATCGATCTGCACGTGCAGCTCGGTGGCGCAGCGCCGGATCGCGTTGCCCAGATCTTCGAAGGCGTGTTCGCGGTCGCTGCCGACGTCCACCGCGATCACCAGACGGCAGCGGCGCCGTACCAGTTCGTAGATGCCCAGATTGTCGAAGTGGCCGCCATCGCTCAGGTGCACGTAGCCGGCGTCGGCATCGAGCTGGCCAAACAGCTCGGCCAACAGGCTGAAGAGGCCAATGGGCGGGGATGAACTGGTCCAGGTCGGGCGCGCCGGATTCGGGCACCAGCGCCCCAGGCGCACATTGAACATCGTCATCAGGAAATTCAGCGGCGCCGACCAGTGTGCGCCCATGTGCGGACTGGCCGCGGCGCCCGACAACGCCACCGCCATCCCGAGCCGAACGCCGGCGTCGTCGTCCAGCCCGACGCCCGCGTGCGCGGCGTAGGCGGCGGTAGGGCGATAGCAACCGGTACCCCCAGGCCCCGCTTGCTCATAGCCGCACCAGCGCGGCGTGAACGCGAACGACGCAGTGCGCCGCGTCTGCCATGCCAGTTCTTCGCCATCCACCAGGTTCAGCGCGGTGTTGACGATCGGGTAGGGGCGCGCGTTTTTGAGCTCGGCGAGCAGCATGTCGTCGCCCGGATCGAAGCCGGTGAACGGGTGCGGCCGGCGCGCGCGGTTGGCAGCGCCGAACCAGGCGCGCACGACGCGGTTCCGGTACAGCATGTAGAGCGAAAACTTGTTGATGTCGACGCGCCAGCCGAGTACCAGCGCGGCCCCGAGAAAGCAGGCAAAGGCCAGCAGCAGCGTGCTGCCCCGGGTGGCCAGCGTGGCGGCGGCGTGCGCCTGAAATACGCAGGCGAGCGTCGCACCCGGGCAGTCCAGGTGCGGGCGCGCCACCGTCAGCTGCACCAGGCTGCCGAGCAGCGCGAAGATCCCGATCGTAAAGACGTACGGCGCCAGGCGCGCCACCAGCTCGAGCTTCGGGTCACGCGCGGCGCGGGCGCCGGTGGCGCCGCCGCTGCCGGCTTTCAGGCCGAAGGCGGTCATTGCCAGCCAGCCGACCAGCGTGCCCAGGTTGGACCACGGCGCGTAGGTGAGCCAGGCCCAGTGCAGCAGCGGCGCAAAGAAGAAGCACACGCCGTGCACGGCCAGCCAGCCGAGCGCGAAGATCGCCGTCCATGCGCCCTGGCGGCTCCACCATTCACGGCTCGCGTCGCTGTACTGGCGGCCGACCAGGCCGATCATCAGGTTCATCGTGACGGCAAACAGCGCCATCATCGCTGGCATGCCGAAGGTGGCCAGCGCGATCGCGTTGTTGACCAGCGGATGCGCATCCGGCGCCGGCAGCAGCGCCAGCGCGCACAGCAGCAGCATGGTGCCCAGCGTGAGCGCGCCCATCGCGCAGGCGAAGTGCGACAGGCCTTCGCCCAGCTCCGCGCGCGTCAGGTCGCGCAGCGGCGGGTCGGCGCGCAGGCGCGTGTACATGACCAGCCAGAGCGCAAGCAGCAGCATCAGCGCGATAAAGCCGCACAGCCACCACGACAGCTGCGCACCGCCGTCCGGCAGCCACGCCAGCATCGCCGGTGCAAAGGTGCGCGTGGCGTCGAGCACGACCAGCAGCACCGCCAGGCCACCGGCGCCGCAGACGGTGTAGCCCGCGCCCCGGTACGAACTGGCGCGGTCGTGCGCCAGGTACCAGCCGCAGGCCCAGACAATAAAATAGACCACGCCGGGCGCCAGCAGCCACTGGGGCCGGTCGGCCAGTTGTGGCGGCAGCAGTGTCGCCGGCGTCGCGCCCCCGTGGCGCCATACGGCGAGACTGCCGAGAAAGCCCGCCAGCAGCAGCGGCAGGTTGATGCACCACAGGACGGCGCCCTGCGACAGCGGAAAGCGGCGCCGGCCACGCGAACTTGCCGGCTTGCTGGAAATCGACAGCGCGATGCAGAACACCGCAAACAGGAACAGCAGCACGCCTGCGATCCAGGCGACGTCGCCCAAGTGCGCCCATGGCCCGCCAGGTCCCACGACCCGGTGCACGCCCCAGACGGCAAAGCGCGGCAGCAGCAGCAGGGCGCACAACCAGGCCACCAGCATCGTCAGGTTCAGGCCCGTGTTGCGCACATAGATGCCGAGCAGGGTCCAGGTGTCGGCGCTGAACATGCCGCCCTGCGGCGACAGGTAGTTGCTGTACTGGCGCAGGAAGCGCAGCTCGGGCGCCTCGCCGCTGCCGGCGGGCGGCGCGAGCACCGTTTCGAGCTGGTGGATGTCATTGCCATGCGCGTGCAGGCAGCGCGCCAGCCAGCCGCCGACAAAACCGCCGCCGGACACGGTGGACAGGTAATCGATCCGGCCCAGCAGGCGGCAGCGCGCCAGTGCCTGCAGGGCGCCCAGCCCGAATGTGGCGCTGCGTACGCCGCCGCCGGACAGGGCCAGGCCGGTGAGCATGCCGCCGTGGGCGCGGGCGCGCAGGCGTGCGCGGTCGGGCGGCACGCCGGCGTCGAGTGCCTCGCTGCTGGCAGGGCGCAGCAGATCGAGTTCGTCGCGCAGCACTTCGCCGAACAGCAGGCCGGCGTCGAGGTCCAGGCAGCGCAGGGTGTCCGCATCGATGGCATTGGACGGCGCCAGGCCGTGCCGGCGGCGCAGTAGCGCGAACGCATCGTGCAGTTCGCTGATCGTGCCGGGGTTGGGAGGTGGCTGGCAGCCGGCGGCGGCCAGCTTGCGGCGCAGGTCGTCGACCTGCGATGGTGTCAGGTGGGACAGGTCACTGGGTAGCATGGGGCGCTCCGGCTGAACTGAGCGGCCGGGAAGGGCGGCCGCCCGGTCAGTTCAGCACGGTTCATGCGCGTGCGCTACCAGCGCCGTCAATCGGACGCATCAAGGCGTCCCTGCAGCACCCCGGCTGCTGGTGTCAGGTCTTGTCGGTCTTGCTGCGAACGTTGCGCCGGGCACGCGCGGCGGGTTCTTCCGATGGCGCATCAGGCGTCGTAGAAGGCGCGTCGGTGGCCTTGGCGTCATCGGCAGCCGCCGCGCCCTCGGCCGGCATGGTGCTGGCCACGGCGTGACGGAACTGGTCCTGCAACAGGTTCCACCACGCCACGGCGGCCGGCATGGCGGCGCCCGCGGCATCGGGTGCGGCCTGCGCGGCGTCGGGCGCTGGTGGCGGTGGCGGCGTTGGTGTTGGCGGCGTCTGGGCCGGTGGCGTGGCCGTCTGCGCCATCTGGGCAAAGAACTGCGCGAATGGCGCAACCGACGACTCGCCGACCTTCGTCTGGCCCATCGCCTGGGCCATGCTGTCGCCCATCGCCTTGAGCGTGGCCAGCGTGCCACGCTGGATTTCCAGGGCCTGGATCGTACCGTGCAGCATGTTCTGGTTGAGGGTGAGCCAGGCTTCGACTGCCTTCAGGTCGGCGATCTTCTTGTCGAGGTCTTCCACCGACATGCCGGCGCCGGGCAGCGGCGGCATGCCCGGCATGGTGCCGGGGATCTGCATGCCGCCCCACAGGTTCTTGACGAATTCGAGGGTGTCGGTCATTCCTGGCATGGGCGGCTTGAGCATGTGGCGTCTCCTGTGTTGGTGCGGCTAGCGTAGCAGATAACGCCGGGGCGGACCACGCCCCGTGCACCACGGCAGCTTACTGCGCTGTCGCGCCGGACTGCTTGACGATCTTGCCCCACTTGACCGTCTCGCTGGCGATGAAGGCCGCGAACTGCGCCGGCGTCTCGCCGGCTGGTTCGGCGCCTTGCTCCAGCAGCTTGTTCTTGACGTCCGGGTCGGCCAGCGCCTTGAGGATCGCCGCGTTCAGCTTTGCCACCACAGGGGCCGGCGTTTTGGCCGGCGCCAGCAGGCCGAACCACGATGTGGCTTCGTAGCCAGGCACGCCCGCTTCGGCGACCGTCGGCACGTCGGGCAGCGCCGGCGAACGCTGCGCTGTGGTGACGGCCAGGGGGCGCAGCTTGCCGGCTTTGACGTGGCCGATCGCCGACGGCATATTGTCGAACATGATCGCGATGTGGTTGCCCAGCAGGTCATTGACGGCCGGCGCACTGCCCTTGTAGGCCACGTGCTGGATGTCGACCCCGGCCATCTGCTTGAACAATTCGCCGGACAGGTGGATCGACGTGCCGCTGCCCGACGAGCCGAACGTGACCTTGCCGGGGTTCGCCTTGGCATACGCCATCAACTCCTTGACGGTCTTGAACGGCTGCGCCGGATTGGCCACCAGTAGGTTCGGCACCAGGGCCACGCGCGTGAGCGGTGCGAAATCCTTGATCGGGTCGAACGCCAGTTTCGGGTACAGGCTCTGGTTGATGGCATGGGTGCCGACCGTGCCCATGAGGATCGTGTGGCCGTCGGGCGCGGCGCGCGCCACGAGCTGGGTGCCGATATTGCCGCCTGCGCCCGCGCGGTTGTCGATGATGACCGGCTGGCCAAGATCCTTGCTGATGAATTGCCCCAGCACGCGTGCCAGGATGTCGGTCGTGCCGCCGGCCGAGAACGGGACGATGATCGTGATGGCCTTGGTGGGGAAGGCCTGGGCCTGCGCCGCCAGCGGCGTCAGGGCCAGCAGGCCGAGGGCCGACGCAGCGGCGAGGGTGAGGGTACGGCGGGTCGACGAAAAGGTGCGTGACATGATGGGTCTCCAATAAGGACAACGGATGCGGCGAAATGGACCGGGCACGCGCGCGGACGGCAGCCAGGCCTTGTTGCGGATCGAATCAGACCGGGGCCACGCCCAGCGTGGTGCCGCCACACACATACAGCACCTGGCCGGTGACGAAACCGTTGTCGGGCGACAGGAAAAAGGCGGCGGCGCGCGCCACGTCGGCCGGCGTGCCGAGGCGGCCCACCACGATGCTGTCGATGATGCGCCGGGTCTGTGGTGCACCGTCGGGATTGCTGTTGTGGAAAAGCTCGGTCGCGATCGGCCCCGGCGCCACGGCATTGGCGGTGATGCCGTCGCCGCCCAGTTCGAGCGCCAGCGTGCGCGTCAGGCCGATCAGGCCGGCCTTGGTGGCGGCGTACACGATGCGCTCGGCCTTGCCCAGCGCCGCGCGCGAGGCGATGTTGACGACGCGGCCCTGTCCCGACGCGCGCAGCGCCGGCAGGAAGGCCTGGACCAGCAGGATGGCGGCTTTCAGATGCAGGTCCACGACATGGTCGAGATCCTCCATCGTGGCCGTGTCGATGGTGCCGGGGCGGGTGGCGCCCGCATTGTTGACCAGCGCCGTCACGTTGTAGGCAGCGGCGATTTGCTGCGCGATCATGCGGGTCTCGTTCTGGCGCGTCAGGTCGGCCTGGAACGACACGAGCCGGTCATGCCGCCAGTCGGGCTGGCGGTAGTCGAGATTGACGACCGTGCGGCCTTGCTCGATCAGCGTTTCGCAGATGGCCCGGCCAATGCCGGCGCTGCCGCCGGTGACCAGGGTCACGTCTTGTCGATGCATATTGTCTCCTTGTATTTTTATAGGAAAGCGCCTGGCGTCGGGCGCCGGCTGCTTGACAAACCAGGGTAGGGCGGGCTTCTCCTTCGTGGTCAGACGCGTTGGGTGATTGGGGGCAGGTCGCCGGCGCGCGCCTGCGTCGCATCCGTCAAGGCCAGCCCGGTGATGTGTTCGAGTTCGGCGAACGACAGGCCGTCGACGATGTCACGCACCGCCAGGCCAGCGGGCGTCACATCGAGCACGGCCAGGTCGGTATAGATGCGGCTCACGCACGCGAGGCCCGTGAGCGGATAGGTGCAGCGCTCGACGATCTTGCTGGCGCCGTCGCGCGTCTGGTGCTCCATCATGACGAACACGCGCTTGGCGCCGATGGCCAGGTCCATCGCGCCGCCCACGGCCGGAATCGCATCCGGCGCACCGGTATGCCAGTTGGCCAGGTCGCCCTGCACGGACACCTGGAACGCGCCGAGCACGCAGATGTCGAGGTGCCCGCCGCGCATCATCGCGAACGAATCGGCATGGTGGAAGTAGCTGCCGCCGGCCAGCAGCGTGACCGGCTGCTTGCCGGCGTTGATCAGGTCTTCGTCTTCGTCGCCGGGGGCGGGCGGCGGGCCCATGCCGAGCAGGCCATTCTCGCTGTGCAAAAAAATCTCGCGGTCTGGCGGCAGGTGTGCGCCGACCAGCGTCGGCAGGCCGATCCCCAGGTTCACATAAGCGCCTTCGGGAATGTCACGCGCGACGCGCGCGGCGATCTGGTCGCGGCTCAAGCGTTGCATGCGGCGTCTCCCTGTACGACACGCTGCACAAAAATGCCGGGCGTGACGATGGCTTCCGGATCGAGTTCGCCCAGTTCGACCACGCGGGTGACCTGGGCGATGGTGCAGCGCGCGGCCATCGCCATGATTGGGCCGAAGTTGCGCGCGGTCTTGCGGTACACCAGGTTGCCCCAGCGGTCGCCGTGGAAGGCCTTGATCAGTGCGAAGTCGGCGTGGATGGGTGATTCGAGCACATAGTGGCGGCCGTCGATGAGGCGCGTTTCCTTGCCGGCTGCCAAATCGGTGCCGTAGCCGGTGGGCGAAAAAAAGCCGCCGATGCCAGCGCCGGCGGCGCGGATGCGCTCGGCCAGATTGCCCTGCGGCGTGAGTTCGAGTTCGATGTCGCTGGCCCGGTACAGCGCGTCGAACACGTGCGAATCGGCCTGGCGCGGGAACGAGCAGATGATCTTGCGCACGCGGCGTGCCTTGAGCAGCGCCGCCAGGCCCGTGTCGCCGTTGCCGGCATTGTTGTTGACGATGACGAGGTCGCGCGCCCCTTGGGCGATCAGTGCGTCGATCAGGGCGGCCGGCATGCCGGCGGTGCCGAAGCCACCGATCAGGATGGTCGCGCCATCGGGGATGTCGGCCACCGCCGCGGCCACCGACGGGGAAATCTTGTCGATCATGGTGCAGGTCCTTTCCAGCGCAACGCGCGTTGACACTGTTCGATAATCGCCCTAATGTCTGATCACTGAACAGATGAACCGAGTGTAGGAGGGTGCTGGCCCGCGGCGCAAGACAGCTCGGTGGAATGTGTTCGATTGCCGAACGGTTTATCACGTCATTGCCAAGGAGCACCATGAGCACGCCACACGAGACTGAACTGCCAGCGGACCCCATCGCCAGCGACCCGAATTTCATGCTGTCGCTGGCGCGCGGGCTGGCGGTGCTGCAGGCGTTCAGCGACCAGCGCCGCAGCCTGACCATTGCCCAGATCAGCCATCGCACGGCCATCCCGCGCGCGTCGGTGCGGCGCTGCCTGCACACGCTGATCGCTCTGGGCTATGCCGGCGCGGACGGTAACCAGTTTTCGCTCAAGCCCAAGGTGCTGTCGCTCGGTTACTCGTACCTGTCGTCAACGCCGCTCACGGTCTCGGCCCATCCCTATTTGAACCAGGTCAGCCGCAGCCTGAACGAATCGTGCTCGCTCGGCGTGCTGCAGGACGACGAAGTGCTGTACGTGGGGCGCTCGGCCGCCTCGCGCATCATGTCGGTGTCGCTGACGACCGGCAGCCGCCTGCCGGCGTACTGCACGGCGCTGGGTCGCATGCTGCTGGCGCACCTGCCGGCGCCAGAGCTGGACGACTACCTGGCGCGCGTGCCGCTCAAGGCCATGACCGAGCGCACGGTGGTCAATCCCGAGCGGCTCAGGGCCATCCTCGCGGATGTGCGCACCGCCGGCTACGTGCTGGTCGAAGAAGAGCTGGAAGTTGGCCTGCGCTCGATCTCGGTCCCGGTGCGTGGCGCCTCGGGCAATGTGCTGGCGGCGCTGAACATCGGGGCGCACGCGGCGCGGGTGTCGCGGCGCAAGATGGAAGAAGAGTTTTTGCCTGTCCTGCGCGCGAGCGCGCAAGAGCTGTCGATCCTGTTGCCCTGATCCCGGCACCCGTGTCCATTCCGGAGCCCGCGCTACACTAGCGTCATGCCATCCGCACCGATTCTTCTTCCCCGTCGCCACCGGCTGCTGCCTGTGGTGCTGGTCGTGCTGCTGCACTGGATCGTCCTGACCGAGCTGGGGCACGTCAGCCCGGTCCTGCCGCCGGCGGCCACGCCAGGTGGCGCGCCTGTGACGCTGGTGGCTCAACTGTTGCCCGCCCCTGCGCCAGAGCCTGCGCCCGAATCGGTGCCGGTGCCGCAGGCCAGTCCGCCGCCACTGCCCCGGATGCCGCCGGTGCCGGTGGAGATTGCGGTGCCCGACCGGCCAGGGGACATCACGTCGGTGACCGAGACGGCGCCTTCCGGGGCCGGTGCGGGCACAGCGCCGGCCACGCCGGCAGCCGAGCCCACGCCCGCGGCGCCAGCCCCGCCGGTGCCGCCAGCGTCCACGCCGGCAGCGGCGCCGCCACCACCGCCGCCACCGGCAGCACCGGAAGCGCGCCGCTACGTCATCGACATGCCGCCGCCCGCGAAGATCACGCTCGACGTCACGCGCACCGACGCCGATGGCACCGAGTGGTCGGGCGAGGCGCTGCTGGCCTGGCAACTGAACGCGGACAGCTACCGCATCCAGATCGAAGCGGGCATCCGCGTCGTGTTCGCGCGGGTCAATCTGGTGGTATTAAAGAGCGAGGGGGCAGTGGCCGCAACGGGCTTCGCGCCGATCACGATGACGGAAAAGCGGCGCGGCCGCGCCATGACGGCCACCCATTTCAACTGGGGCAAGGGCGTGATCACGTTTTCGGCATCGGAAGCGACGCACCAATTGCCGGCTGGCGCCCAGGACAAGGCCAGCATCCCGCTGCAACTGGCGGCGATCGCGCGCGGCGACCCGAAGCAGCTCACCGGCGCCATCGATATTTTCGTTGGTGAAGACCGCGATGCGGCGATCTACCGCTTCACGGTGGTGGGGCAGGAAGCGATCGATACCAAACTCGGCACACTGCAAACCTGGCACCTGACGCGCCCGCCGCAGCCGGGCTCGTACAAGTCACGCCTGGACATCTGGCTGGCTCCGGCACATGGCTGGTATCCGGTGCGGATTCGCAATACCGAGCCCAACGGAGCAGTAACCACGCAAACAGTGAATAATATCGTCTTGGACCATTCAGGATCTTGATATGCCTATGAACAACATTCGACACATCGGTGCAGCCCTGGCGCTGACCTTCGCACTGGGTGGCGCGTCCGCCCAGCCCGCCCATCAGGCCGTCAAGCGCGCGTTCGAATTGCCGCCATCGGCCGATCTGGCCTACGACCTGGCCGCGCGCCAGAAGGGCCTGGCGCTGAAAGGCGACGCCACCGTCAGCTGGCGCGCCGGGGACGGCAAGTACGACGTGCGCTTCGAATCGCGCGTGGCAATCCTGGGCACGCTGCTCGACAACCGCAGCCAGGGCGTCATTGATACCTATGGCCTGGCACCGACCGAGTTTTCCGAAAAGCGCATGCGCAAGGATCCCACCTCGATCACGTTCGACCGGGCCGCCAAGACGATGCGCTTCTCGGAAGGCGAGAAGACCTATCCGCTCAAGGGCGGGGAGCAGGACCGCGTGTCGGTCACCTGGCAACTGGCCGCCGTGGCGCGCGCTGCCGGCGACAAGTTCAAGCCGGGCACCGAGTGGCCGTTCTTCGTGGCAGGGCGCAGCAGCGCCGAGACCTGGACCTTCAAGGTCGTGCGGAGCGAAAAAGTCAAAACGGGCCTGGGCGAAGTCGACGCGATTCTGGTCACGCGCGCCGCTTTGAAAGGCAGCCGCGACCAGAGCGTCGACGTCTGGCTGGCGCCGGCGCACGAGTACTATCCGGTCAAGATCCGCTTCACCGAAGGCGACAGGGAAACCATCGAGCAGACGCTCAAGAGCGTGACCAAGTCTTGAGCCTGACCTGAGCCGCAGTGGTGTTGCAGAGGCTGCCCTGGCAGGCAGCCATTCCGGAATTGCCCAGTCTTAACTGTTATACTGACGCCCCCGCGAAGCTGGCCGGGTCTGTGGTAACAAATGCAATGCAGACCCGTCTCGGCCGCGCACGAGACTGGTTATTAACACGATGATCGACCCCCAAGCCGGCGCGGCGCACGCTGCCGACGCCTCGACGACAGCGCAGGAACTTGATCCGCTGCAGGTACACTTCCAGGATGGCATTGCTCCCGACGAAATCGAGCAAGTCTTCCACCTCAAGCGTGCCCAGCCAATGCTGTCGGCCTTCACGGCCCTGTTCCACGGCACGCAGGACGGTGTGCTGGTGCGTCTGCTCGTCCTGCGCGAACTCGCCGGCGATGCGTCCACGTCGGCTTTCTCGCGTGCCGACATCAACCAGAAGCTGGCCTATCTCGTCCCCGAAAGCCTGGAAACGGTGCTCAACCGCCTGCGCGGCCACGGCCTGCTGGCCTGGGACGCTCCGGCGGCCGTCTACCGCATCACGCCGCTGGCCCGCAACGTCTTGTCTGCGCTGGAAACCCTGCTCGCACTGGGCAAGCCCGAAGGCGACGAAGCCGAGATGGGCTTTTTGCTGTCGCAGGTGGCGGGCGCCCAGGCCGTGGGCGGCGTCACCGTCGACCAGCTGAAACACTTGCTGGGCCGCCTGGTTGAACTGACCGAGGAATTTCGCGATGCGATCGCGTCCGGCTCCGAGTTTCGCCTGCGCACCTCGCAGGCAAAGTGGCACATGGCCTGCGACTGGGTCGAGAAGGGCTCCGTCATCCTGCGCGCGATCACGTCCGACGAACGGGCCGACGCCGCCACGCACCGCGCGGCGCAGGCGATCGGCCGCGCGCAAAGTGCACTGCTGAACATGCAGGGCATGTTCTCGCGCGCGCTGAACCAGATTGAACGCCAGCGCGTGCACCTGGGCCAGTCGGGCCTGTCGACCACGGACGTGAAGCGCTGGCTGCTGGCGCACGACGACCTGGCGAGCCTGGCCGCTGGCGCGATCGACCGCCCGGTCACGCCGCTGTTCGGCACCCCGGCCGAGATGATCGACGTGGCCGAGACCGAACTGCTGGCCGAACGCATCATCTCGACCGGCCCGAAAGGCCTGCCGAGCGGCCAGGATGCGCCGCTGACGGTCAACGACAATCCGGCCATGCAGCTCGAGCTGAACGACTGGATCAACAAGCTGGCCGACTTTGCCAACCTGGGCAACTTCCCCGAATTTTCGAGTGTCGGCCCGCGCCGCGTGCAACTGCACGAATCGCTGCTGCCGGCCACGTTCGCGCTGGCGTCCTACCGCGCCTCGCTGCTGCCGCTTTTGGGCGATGCGTCCGAAGCGAGCCTGCAGGGCGCAACCGCCGAACTGGCGCGCCTGCCGCTGACGTTCGTCTCGCTTGACGAGATGGTCCAGCTGAACGACCCGGAAGTGGCGGCCATGTCGGTCGCGACTCTTTCACTGAATGCCGATTCCACTCCTGATGGACAGCCTGCCCCATGAATGACGATGCACAAATCCTGATCGCGCGCCTGCTGACGCACCAGACCCTGCGCCGCGACGACAAGATGGTCAAGCGCGCGCTGTCGGACGACCAGTTCCGCGCCGAAGTCGACAAGCGCCTGCTCGAATCGGGCCTGAAGCTGCTCGACAACGTGTATGCCGACCACGTCACCGTGGCGCTGCACCGCAACGTCGAGCCGAAGATCTTCGGGGCCAAGGACATCTGGCAGAACAATAACTTTGGTTTGACGCGCGACGGCGTCGCCTTGCTCGTCGTGCTGTGGGCGCAGATCATCCTGCCCAAGCGCGAGCGCCAGGAAACCCATACGACGATCGACGACGACCAGAACGACATGTTCGAGAAGGAGTTGTCGATCCCGCGCGCCGAAGACACCTCAATCGGCATTTCGTACACGGCGCTGCTGTCGGACTTCGGCGACAAGCTGGGCAAGAAGACGCGCATGGACATGAACCTGGGCGTGCTGTCGAAGCTGGGCTTCATCGAGCGCCGCGGCGACGTGATCCTGGAAGGTCCGCTGCTCGACCTGATGATGGACACCGACGTGCTCAAGGAACGCATCATCAACGGCGCGCTGTCCGAAGTCTTCAAGCGCGCGCCGCTGGCCGCTGCGCCGCGCCGCGTGGCCCCGGTCGATGCCGACGCCGCCAACGATGCCCTGGCGCCCGACGGCGCCCTTGATGTCCCTGACACCCCGAATTGAGATAGCCGATGTTCCACATTAAATCACTCGAACTGGTCCACTGGGATTACTGGCAGCGGATCAAGAACATCCCGCTCGACGCCAAGATCATCACGATCGCCGGCCAGAACGGCTCGGGCAAGACCACGCTGCTCGACGCGATGCGCACGCTGTTCGGGCTCGATTGCTCGATGGGCCGCACGTATAAACACTATGCGCGCCACTCGGGCCAGCAAAGCGCCTGGCTGCGCGCCGTCGTTGACAACAAGCCGGTGGGCCGCCAGTTGTCGAACCGGCCGTTTCGACATTCGGGCTTTTTCGCCGACGATGAAGTGACGCTCTTTTGCCAGGTGCAGAAGAACGGCGGCGACTGGAAGCGCCAGTACCTGATGCGGCCCGGGAACGTCGAGATCGAGGAAGTGACCGAAGCGACCGACTGGCTGGGCGTGGAAAACTACCGCAAGCGCCTGGCGTCGGCCGGCCTGTCGCCGGCCATGTCGAAAGTGCTGGCGCTGGAGCAGGGCGAGACCGACAAGTTGTGCGAATACGCGCCGCGCCAGTTGCTCGACCTGGTGTTCCAGGTCTTTGGCGACAAGGAAGTGCTGGACGCCTACGACGAAGCCAAGCGCCACCAGCGCGATACCGAGACAGAGCTCAAACGCTTCGAGGCCGAGCTGGAAGCCTCGCGCACCAACCTCGAAGGCTTGCGCCTGCGCGTGGCCAACCACCATCAGTGGTCCGACCTGCACAAGGAAAAGCGCGAGCTGCACGAAGAAGTGCTGCCGGCGCTGCAGTACCACGAAGCGCGCGAGAAAGCGCTGCTGGTCTCGCGCACGCTGCGCGAAGCGAAGAAGCCCCTGGTCCAGGCCGACGGCCAGTTGGCCGAGAAACGCAGCCAGCTGGCCAGCCAGCAGCGCGCGCTGACCGAAGCGCAAAAGCAGGAAACGCAGCTCGAACAGGAAGGCGGCGAACTGGCCAAACGCCTGACCGAAGTGAACACGCGCCTGAAACCGCTGGAAAGCCTGCTGGAACAGCGCGATCGCCTGCAGAAGCTGTCGGCGGATGCGGGCGCGGACATCGCCGAAGTGGGCAAGCAGCTGGGTGAAAAAGAAGCCGAGCTGGCGCGTCAGAAGAGCGCGCGCGAAGCCGTGTCGACCAAGATTGCGGGCGAGCTGGCGACGATCTCCCAGCTGCAGGGCAAGAGCGCGATGCCCGAGCCCGAAGCGCAGCGCCTGATGCGCCGCGCGCTGCGCGACGAAGGCATTGCGCACGCCATGCTGTCGGACATCGTCGAAGTGACGGATCCGAAGTGGCAGGGCGCGGTCGAAGGTGTGCTCGGTGGTTACGCCTCGGTCGTGCTGCTCGAAAAAGCGTCGGATGCGGCGAACGCCTACCGCCTGGCTGAGAAGGAGCGCTATCGCCACTTCATCGTGCCCGATTGCGTGACGGCGCCGGTCGTCAAGGATGACAGCCTGCTGTCGGTAGTGAGTTTTTCTGGCAAGGCGCCGGGCTGGCTGATCGACCAGCTGGAACGCATCGTGCGGGTTGACTCGGTCGACGACGGCTTCAAGAGCCGCTCGGACGAGTGGATCACGCCGGACGCCTACCACCGTGAGCGCCGCGGTGGCCGCTCGCTGTTCGTCGAAGCATCGCGTTATCGCTTCGGCGCCGCCGGCAAGACGCAGCGCCTGGAAGCGATCCAGAAATCGCTGCCGGCGCTGGAACAGAAGGAAGACGCGCTGACGCTGGCGATCTCGAAGCTGGCCGCCGAAGTGGGCGGCCTGAAGGCGCGCATTGCGGGCGTGGACGCGGCCAAGGAACTGTCGGCCCGTCAGGAAGAATTCGAGGAAGCCGCGCGCGCACTGGCGCCGCTCAAAGCCGAGCGGATGGAAGTGGGCGCGCGCCTGGGCGAGCTGCAAACGCTGAGCAAGAACGCGACCGTCGCGCGCACCCGCGCCGACACCGTGTGGCAGAACGCGCGCATGGCGCTGTCGGAAGCCGAGGCAGGCATGCGCCTGAACCATCGCCGCCAGATCGACCAGCGCACCGAGCACGCCAAAGCACTGCTGGAATTGCGCCGCAGCTGGCGCGCCGTGCCGGGCGCGTGGAAGAATCCGCTCTGGCGCGGCGACCTGGTGGCCAAGCACCAGAATGCGCACCAGGTCAATCTGCGCCTGGGATCCCTGGAAGGCTCGCTGGCGCGCGACGACTGGGAACTCGACCCGACCGTGGTCGACCAGTACGCGCGTCTGCACGACCAGCTCGAAAGCCGCCAGACGGAGACCGAGGAGCGGCGCTACCAGAACAACCGCGCGATCGAAGCGACCGGCAATGCACGCGGCGCCTACATCGAGCGCCTGCGCTACACGATCAAGACCTATACCAAGAACATCCGCGAATTGGGTGGCCTGGCCGGGATCGACGTGCAGGCGGATCCGGTGCGGTTGGAGAACGACGACGTGCAGCTGTCGCAGGCTGGCCTGCATGTGCGCTTCAAGTTCGACGGTAAGGACCAGATCGGGATGAACGACGGCGAAGCGTCGGGCGGCCAGCAGGTCATGAAGTCGCTGGTGCTGCTGATTGGCCTGCTCAAGTCCGAAGAAGGCTCGGGCGGCTTCGTGTTCATCGATGAACCGTTTGCCCACCTGGATATCCGTAACATCCAGCTGGTCGGCGAGTTTTTGAAGAACACCGACGCCCAGTACCTGATGACGACCCCGCTGACGCACAACACGGACGTCTACGACCCGTCGGAACTGACGCTCATCACGAGCAAGAAGAAGAAGGACCAGCAGTGGGCGCAGCCGATCTTCGTGCTGCAGCGCCGGAAGGAAGACGCGAAGGCGGCTTGATACAACAAGGGATCCGATGTGGATCCCTTTTTTTATGCCTGCAAGCTCTCGCGCCTGGCCCGCCGCCGCCAGCGCAGCAGTCCGGCCGAATAGCAGGCGAAGTAGCCACTGGTCAGACCCACGCACAGCATGGTCAGCGGGCTGTCGCTCAGCTGGGGCGTGGGCAAGCCCTTGCCCTGGTTGGCGTAGATCTCGACGCCGATGTACAGTATGCGCGCCACCAGGATCATTGCCATCACCAGGCCCAGGCGGGCGTTCGGCGTGAAGAAATAACCCTCGGGCGTGGCCTCGAAGCGCGACAGCTTCAGGCCCCACACGCCGTAGCCGATGCCGCCGGCCGCGCCCACCAGCAAGGCTGCCAGGTTGTACGGGCTGGCGAATAGCTGCGCTGCCGGCACCAGGATCATCGCGCCAAACACCAGGATGCCCGTGTAATGGCGCTGGTAGATCGAGCGCTGGCGCAGCATCTGCTTCTTGATGCGCGCGTAGATGCGCCAGACCAGCAGCGGGGTCAGGACGAGCAGGGCCAGGGTGGTGATCGAAAGTTCCATGGGGACGGTCAGCAGGCGGTGTTCGGAAAGACCGCATTGTAGCCCACTGCCGGCGCGCGCCGCGCCGCAGGAGCGCATGCTAAGGTGGGCCAATCAGCCAATCAGCCAATCAGCCAATCGAGGAGGACCGCATCATGCAAGCAGCCCATACCGCGCAATCAGCGCCGCCGTTTTCCATCCACGCCCATCGCGCGCCCGATCCGGCACCCGTCGACGATCCGATGCCCGATCCGTTCGAGGCGCCGCATCCGCATCCGCACCACCAGCCGGGCCATCTGCCGCACGATGACGAGCCGGTGCCGGATCCGAACCCCAGCTGACGCAGCTTGGCGGCGGGTGCTACCATGGAGCATTGCCGCTTTACTGTTGGACGCAATGAAACACCGACTTTTCCTGTTTGACCTCGACGACACCCTGCTCGATTTCCGGGCTTCCGAACAAGCTTCCTTCCAGCGCACGATGGCGCACCTCGATCTGCGTGAGGGCCTTGACGTCCTGTTCGCGCAGTACCAGATGACCAACGTCGCGCTGTGGCGCCTCTTTGAACAGGGCGCCGTGTCGAAGGACTTCCTGCGCATCGAACGCTTTCGCAAGACCTTCGCCGACAACGGGATCGATCTCGATCCACACGTTGCCAGCGATGTGTACAGCGAATCCCTTGCCGATACCGTCGTGCTGGTCGATGGCGCCGTAGCGCTGTGCGAAACGCTGGCCGGCATCGGCGAAGTCGGCATCATCACCAACGGCGCGCACGCGATCCAGCACCGGCGCATCGCCAGCTCGGGCCTGGCCCCGTCGCTGTCGTTCGTCGCGACGTCCGAAGCCTGCGGCTTCGCCAAGCCGGACACCCGCTTCTTCGAATACACCAGCAAGATGGCGCGCACCTTCACCAAGTCCGATACGGTGATCGTGGGCGACCGCCTGGACGCCGACATCCTCGGCGCGAACCGCTTCGGCATCGACAGCGTCTGGTTCAATCCGGGCCGCCTGACCAACGAATCGCTCGCCATTCCCACCTGCGAAGTCGATAGCCTGCACGACATCGCCGCCTCATTGCGCCGCCTGGCCCTCGCCTGAGCCGGCGTCGGCGCCGGTGGCGCTGAAGGCTGCGCCGGATACCCGGTTGCGGCCCGTGGCCTTGGCCTGGTAGAGCTGCATGTCCGCGCGCACGACCAGGTCGGCGGTGGTCAAGGACTCCTTGCCGCCAGGCTCGAAGGAGGCCACGCCGAGGCTGGCCGTGACGGTCTCGAAGGGCGATTGCACATGCGCGATGGAAAGGCCGAGGATATCCTGGCGCATGCGTTCGGCAACGGCCAGTGCGCCGTGCAGGTCGGTCGCAGGCAGGATGATGGCGAATTCTTCGCCGCCGTAGCGGGCGGGCAGGTCACCGGTGCGATTCAGGCTGGCGGCCAGCACGCCGCCCACGCCCTGCAGGCAGGCGTCACCGGCCGGATGGCCGTAATGGTCGTTGTATTTCTTGAAGTAGTCGATGTCGAGCAGGATCAGCGCCAGCGGCGCATTGCTGCGCTGCGCGCGGCGCCATTCATGGTCCAGCATGTCATCGAAGCGGCGCCGGTTGGCCAGTTGCGTGAGCTTGTCGGTGTGCGCCAGTTCGTGCAGCCCCAGGTTATCGCGCTGCAGGTCTTCGGAATAGGCGCGCAAGGTCTGGTCGAGCCGGTCGCGGATCGCGATCTGCCGCACCAGCTTGCGCCCGAACAGCGTGAACAGCGCCGCGATCAGCAGCGTGACCGCGCCAATCAAAAAGCTCGAGCGCTTCCAGTCGCCCAGCAGCTCGTCCTTCGTCTGGCCGACGGCGATCACGAATGGAAAGCGGTCGAGCCGGCGATAGCTGTACAGGCGCTCGATCCTGTCGATCGAGGCGGTCAGGAATTCGGTGCCGGCCGACTTGTTGCGGATCGCCTGGAACACCGCGCCATGCGACAGGTTGGTGCCGATGATCTTTTCGTCGAACGGGCGCCGGTAGACCACGGTGCCGTCGTCCAGCGCCAGCAGCACTGTACCGGTGCGCCCGACATCGAGGTCGTCGTAGATCTGTTCGAAGAAGTTGACCTTCAGCGTGACCAGCACGACGCCGGCAAAGCTGCCGTCGGCATGGTCGATGCGGCGCGACACCGGCAATACCCAGATGCCGCTCGAGCGGCTGCGCACCGGATGGGTCACGTGGATGGCGCGCCCCGGATGCTCGCGGTGGTACTGAAAATACGCGCGGTCGGCATTGTTGGCCACGAACGGCTGGTCCAGCGACGTGGCCAGCCAGGCGCCATCTTCGCCATACACGAAGATGCCGTGCAGCTCGGGTGTCGTGTGGGTCAGTTCGACCAGGTGCGCCTGCAGCCGCGCCAGCGCCGCGGGGCGCGTGCCATCGTGTTCGACGCGCTCGGCGACGTTGGCCAGCGCCATGCTCGTGGTCTTCATGGCCGATTCGACCTGGGCCCCGACCATGCGCGCGACATTGCTGGTGGCGACCGTGGTCTGCGCGATCTGCGCCTCGCGCGTCGTCTCGATAAACCACGCGGCAAACGCCACCAGCAGGATGCAGGCCAGTACCGTTGCGGCGACCACGAAGCGCACCACGGGCCTGCGCTTGCTGGACAAGCGCAGGAAATCGAGGGCGGGATTGTCGTTGGATGGTGTCAATGCGCCTGCGCTCCATGGAATGCGACCGGGGTGACGCATCAGCCTTGTGTGATGCAACGTTTTCCCGACCATATTGTGCCACCGGCGCGGGTGTCATGGCGCAAGACGCCGCCTGTTGGGCCGGCGTATTCATGGGCTGGCGTCATATGCCCAATGCATGAACGGGTCTTTATCCCGACTGAGCCAGGTTTTATATTGCTCCCTTGTTTATCGATCAGCGCCGCCCGCGCCGCTGATCGCATCACCACAAGGATTCCCATGACTGTCAAAGCCTATGGCGCCTACGCGCCCGACCAAGCCCTCGAATCGATGGACATCACGCGCCGCGCACCTGGCGCGCACGACGTGCAGATCGCGATCGACTTTTGCGGCGTCTGCCACTCCGACCTGCACACCGTGCGCGGTGAATGGGCCGGCTCGCAGTTTCCCTGCGTGCCAGGCCACGAGATCGTCGGCCGCGTCTCGGCGATCGGCGCGCACGTCACGCAGCACAAGGTCGGTGACCTGGTCGGCGTCGGCTGCATGGTCGACTCGTGCAAGGCGTGCGCCGATTGCGGCGAAGGCCTCGAAAACTATTGCGACAATATGGTCGGCACCTACAACGGCCCAACCCCGGATGCACCGGGCCACACGCTGGGCGGCTACTCCGAGCAGATTGTCGTGCATGAACGCTTCGTGCTGCGCGTGACGCACCCGCAAGAGCAGCTGGCCGCCGTGGCGCCGCTGCTGTGCGCCGGCATCACCGTCTGGTCGCCGCTGCGTCACTGGAACGCCGGTCCTGGCAAGAAGGTCGGCATCGTCGGCATCGGTGGCCTGGGCCACATGGGCATCAAGCTGGCCCACGCGATGGGCGCACACGTTGTGGCATTCACGACGTCGGCCTCCAAGCGTGACGACGCGCTGGCGCTGGGCGCCGATGAAGTCGTGATCTCGAAGGATGCCGATGCCATGGCGGCGCAGGCCAAGACCCTCGACCTGATCATCAACACGGTGGCCGCGCCGCACGACCTGGACGCGTTCCTGCAGATCCTCAAGCGCGACGGCACCATGGTGCTGGTTGGCGCGCCGGATTCGCCGCACCCATCGCCGCAGGTGTTCAACCTGATCATGAAGCGCCGCGCGATTGCCGGTTCGATGATCGGCGGGATCCCGGAAACCCAGGAGATGCTCGACTTCTGCGCCGAACACGGCATCGTGTCGGACATCGAGATGATCCGCGCCGACGAGATCAACGGCGCCTACGAGCGCATGCTCAAGGGCGACGTCAAGTACCGCTTCGTGATCGACAGCGCCACGCTGGCCGCGTAGGGTGGACGGGTTACCCGTCCACGCGGTGATCGGCGTCGTGTTCGTGCCGGATAATCTTGCAGCCAACCATCGACGCGTGGACGGGGTACCCGTCCACCCTACGCCTGCTGCCTCGCAGCAGGCTGTTTTCCTCCTCCTGCATCATTAATGAATCCAACCATTTCCGTCGCTTGCGACAGCAAGCCGGCCGCGCCCGCGGCATGGGGCGCCGTGCTGGCGATGTCGCTTGCCGCCTTTGCCCTCGTCGCATCCGAATTCATGCCGGTCAGCCTGCTCACGCCCTTGGCGGCCGACCTGCGCATCACCGAAGGCCAGGCCGGGCAGTCGATCGCCATTTCCGGCGCGTTCGCGCTCCTGACCAGTCTGTGTCTGACGTCGGTCGTGGGGCGGCTTGACCGCAAGACGCTGTTGCTGGCCCTGACCGGCCTGATGATCGCCTCGGGCACCGTGGCCGCATTTGCGCCGAACTATCCGCTGTTCATGGTCGGCCGCGCGCTGATCGGCGTGGCCATCGGCGGCTTCTGGTCGATGTCGGCGGCCACCGCGATGCGTCTGGTACCCGCGGCCGACGTGCCGCGCGCGCTGGCGATCCTCAATGGCGGCAATGCGCTGGCCACGGTGATTGCCGCGCCGGCGGGCAGTTATCTGGGCGGTGTAATCGGCTGGCGTGGCGCCTTCTTTTGCCTGGTGCCGGTGGCGACGCTGGCCCTGGCCTGGCTCTGGTTCAGCCTTCCCGCACTGCGTCCGGAAAACCGGCAGGCACCGGCCAGCATGGTCGCGTTGCTCAAGCGCCCTGCGGTCTGCCTGGGCATGGGGGCGGCAAGCCTGTTCTTCATGGGGCAGTTTGCGCTTTTCACCTATCTGCGGCCGTTCCTGGAAACCGTGACCGGCGTCGATGTGGCAACGCTGTCGCTGATGCTGCTGGTGCTGGGTGTGGCCGGGTTCATCGGCACGACGCTGATCGGATCGGTGCTCAGGGAACGCATGTACCCCGTCCTGATCGCGATCCCGCTCATCATGGCCGCGATCGCGGCGGCGCTGCTCGTCGTCGGCCAGTCAGTCGCGGCAACGACGGTGCTGCTGGCCATCTGGGGACTGGTGGCGACGGCGGCACCGGTGGGCTGGTGGACCTGGCTTGCGCGTACGCTGCCGCGCGATGCCGAAGCCGGCGGCGGCCTGATGGTGGCGGTGGTACAACTGGCGATCATGCTGGGCGCTACTGGCGGCGGTCTGCTGTTCGACGCCAGCGGCCACGGCGCCACGTTCGGGTTCAGCGCCGCCGTGCTGGTAGCGGCCAGCTTGCTGGCGCTGCTGGCGTCACGTGCCGGCCGCGTGGTTCAACCCGCATAACGTAGCGCGTCGATCACGAGGCCCAGTGCGCGCGATGAATGGCGCCGGCTCGGGTAGTAGGCGTGCAGGCCGGGAAAGCTGGGACACCAGTCTTCCATCACGCTGACCAGGCGCCCGGCCTCTACATGCGGCGCGATCAGGCTCTCGGGCAGGAAGGTCACGCCCACGCCATCGAGCGCCGCAGCGAGCATGTGATGGACGTTGGTAAACACCGCCTGGCCGCGCACGCGCGCCTCGATCGGCTGGCCGTCATGCAGCAACTCCCACGCATACAGCCCGCCGCTGCTGGCCAGCCGCAGATTGATGCAGTTGTGCGTCATGAGATCCTGCAGCGAGGCCGGCGCCGGCTGGCGCGCGAAGTAGGCAGGTGCGCCGACGATCCGCATCGGCACGTCGGCCGTCAGGCGCACGGCGATCATGTCCTTTTCTACCTGGTCGCCATGGCGCACGCCGATGTCGAAGCGCTCGGCCGCGATGTCCACCAAACGGTAGTCCGAGCTGATTTCGATGTGCAGCTCGGGATACTGCGGCAGCAGTGGGGCGATGCGTGGCCACAGCACCGTGTCGATCACATGGTCAATCGCCGTGATGCGCACGGTGCCGGCGGGCTTGTCGCCCAGGTCGGTGATGGCCGTGATTTCGGCATCGATTTCTTCCAGTCGTGGCCCCACGTTCTGCAGCAGGCGCTCGCCCGCTTCGGTGGGCGAGACACTGCGCGTCGTGCGCGTAAGCAGGCGCACGCCCAGGCGTTCCTCGAGCCCGCGCACGATGTGGCTGAGCGCCGATTGGCTCATGCCCAGCTTGGCGGCGGCGCGCGTGAAGCTGCGCTCGCGCGCAACGGCGATGAAGACGAGGATATCGTTGATGTTGTCGCGGGCCATACAGACTGGGACCTAACTGGCCTCGCCGCCGCTGCGCGTGCTGCGCAACCAGTCGCTGCCCTTGCCAGCCAGCGCCGTATCGATAACGCCCTGCGGCAGGCTGTAGACGGTGGCCCAGGTGGCGCGCCCGTCGATATCGTTGGACGGGAAGCTGGTGGTCTCGATCGGCCAGTGGTACTTGCGCTTCAGCGCGCGCACGATCGCGGCCAGCGTCACGCGTCCGCGCAGCGGTTCGCTGCCTGCCTGATCGGCGTTCGACAACAGGACGGCGAGCACTGCACCGCGTGCGGTGCGTGGGCCGGGAAAGATGGGATGTTTGCTTGCCATGGCCAGATTCTACCCGGCCAGCGCAAAGTTCGCGCCGCGCGGCAGGCAGCTGGCGCCAGCCTGAAGCCACTTCGTCGCACGGGATGCCGCGATGCCCGGCGCGTCCGCACAATGCATGCACCTTCTACCTGCCACGGAGCCCGCCATGCTGATCCAGATCCTGACCCACACGCCCCTGTACGTCTGGGCCATTCTCGCGTTCCTGCTCTGGCGCGGCGTCGCCGAGATGCGCGATCGCGAACTGACGCTGCGCCGGATGCTGATCCTGCCTCTGGTGATGCTGGGATTGTCGCTGAACGATATGGCGCTCAAGTTCGACATGGGAATGGTGCTGGTCGCCGCCTGGGTCACCGGCTGTGCGGCGGCGATGCTGCTGGCCTGGCGATTCGGCCGCACGCGCATCGCGGCCGGCACGGCGCCGGACCGGGTGCTGGTGCATGGCAGCGTGATGCCATTGATCCTGATGCTGGCCATCTTTCTGACCAAGTACATCACATCGATCGTGCTGGTGATCCAGCCGCAGCTGGCGCACCAGCTGGCGGTGGCCGCGACGATCTGCCTGGTGTTCGGTGTGTTCAACGGCGTGTTGCTGGGCCGCCTGGTGCGCATGGCGGGCGCCGTGGGACAGCAGCGGGCAGGGTTGCCCGCTGCTGTCTAGGCCAGATCAGTCAAACGCCCACGAATAGAGAATATCGAGTGCGCTGTTGGTGCCGGTCTGGAACTGCAGCGAGATGCGCGGCGTGAGCTTGTAGCGCAGGCGCACCAGGCTCGATGCGGTGCTGGTGCCTTGCTCGAAGCTCAGGTAAGCGCGCTGCGAGATGCGCTTGCCGACCGTGACCACGGTGCTTTCCAGTCCCGAACCGCTGCCGCCGTTAGCGCCCTGTTTCAGGCCTAGTTCATCCACGCCCAGCGAGTTGGCGATCTTCGACTGGATGCCACCGGTGCCGCCGCTGCCGCCCAGCAGGGCGCTGGCAGCGGCTGTCAGCACGCCTTTCTGGTCGCCGCTGGCCGCTTCCATGCCCTGGCCCAGCACGAGCCACGACAGCTTGTCGCTGTCGGACACGTTCGGCGTCGACACCAGCCGCGCCGTCGGCGATTGCGCCGTGCCACGGACCTGCACGCCGGCTTCGACGTTGGTCTCGGACAGCTGCTCGCCCTCGGGGCGCTTGCGCACCGCGAGGATGTCGAGCGACGGGTTGTCGTACGGGCCGCTGAAGGTCATCACGGCGCGTTCGATCGACAGGTTCTGGCCATACGCGGCGTAGGTGCCATTCAGCGCGCGGATGGTGCCGTTGATGCGCGGCTGGCCGTTGCCCGTCATGCGCACGCGGGCGGTGCCGGCCAGGTAGGCGTCGATACCCATCGCGCGGATGTGGAAGTCGTCGCCCAGGTCGGCTGCCAGGTCCACCGTCAGCGGCACTTCCTTCTCGCTGGTCTTCGGCGTTGGCTTGGTGGTGGCGCGGCCCAGCACGATGACGTCGTCCGAGATCGTCGGCGTGCCTTGCGGCGCGAATTCGATCAGGGCGCGGTCGGCACGGAATTTGCCTTCGAGTGCGAAGCGGCTGGCGTCGCGCACGAGCGATGCCTGGCCGCTCAGGATCACGGTGCGATCCGGGCGCGACAGGGCTTCGAGCCTGTCCATGTTCAGGCGAATGTCCATCGTCGGCGCGCCGTCGGCAAAGCGCACGTAGCCGCTGGCGGCGGCGCCGCCCTGGCGGCCCTGGAACGACAGCTTCTCGATGCGCAGCTGGTCGCCGCCGAGCAGCGCGCGCAGTTCGCCGTTGCGCAGGTTCACGCCCTGTTCGGCCCAGCGCACGCCCAGCTTGTCGCCATCGAGATTGCCGTTCAGGCTCGGCTTGCCGATCGTGCCGCCACCCGTCATCGCCACGCGCAGCGCACCGTCGAGTTCCAGGCCCGGCTGGCCGGCCAGTGCCGCGAGCCAGGCGATCGACGGGATATTGGCATTGGCCGTCATGCGCAGCGGGCTGGCGCTCTCCAGGCGACCGTTGATCATCTGCGCATTGGCGTCGATCTTGGCCACGCCGGTGCGGGCGCCGTCCAAATCCAGGTTCACGCGCAGGCTGCTGCCGACCACTTCGGCGCGCGCCTCCAGCTGGCGCAGGCCAAGCGGCACGGGCGTGTCGCCACCGACGATGGCGTCGCCCTTTTCGCGGAACACGCGCACATTGCCGGCCAGCGAAGGCGCGGCGCCTTGCGCCTGCGGCGCGCGCATGTCGACCGACCAGGCCGCGCCCAGCGTCAGGTCGCCGCGCGCGTTGTCGGCCAGCGCTGGCGAGAATTGGGCCAGGTACGTCAGAGGCACATTGTCGGCATGGCCGCGGCTGGCCCAGCGCGGGCCGTCCTTGGTCAGCGCGTCGACCGTGATGCTGCCGTTCGGCAGGGCAATCACGGCGCCATTGAATGCGATACGCTCCGGGCTGGCCAGGCCGGCAAGACCGCCGCCCGGCGCGCCGCTGACCGTCAACGGCACCGGCTTTTGCAGGTTCATCGCATAACGGCCGCGATTTTGCAGCGCAGCCAGCGTGCCGCTCCAGGTGTCCTTCGAGAAGGCGCCACGCAGTTCTGCATTGGCATCGAACGCGTCGCCCAGCGCCGACAGGCGCAGCGTGTGCGCGCCGCGCGTGCCGTCGGTTTTCAGGCGCACGGACGCCACGCGCGTGTCGCCGTTGACGTAGTCGAGCACCTCGACATCGGTCACCAATGGGTCGCTTGCGCCACGGCCGGAACCGAGGTTGGCGCTGGCTTTCAGTGAGCGCACCGTGTGCGTGCCCATGGCGCGCAGGTTCTGGCCGGCGATGGTCGCCGTGAGCGATGGCGTGTCGGCCGTGCCGGACAGGACGCCCGAGCCGCGCAGCACGCCGCCGTACTCGGGGCCGAACGCGGCCAGTTGCGGCGCATCGATGCGCCAGTTGAGCGCATCGCGCGCGGCACCAAAACTGCCGGTAGCGGCGATGACGTTCGGACCCACGTGCAGGTCGACGTTGGCGTCGGACACGTGACGGCGGTCGGCCGCCAGGCGCGCATGGCCCCAGAACGGCGAATTGGCCAGCGTCGAGTCGACCACCTTCAGGTCCAGCGCGCCGCGCCAGTCAGCGCCCGCACGGCCGCTGCCAGTGAAGGTCGAGTTGATATTGCCGGCGAGCGGCGAACCGAAGGCAGCCGGGTTGAAGCGTTCGGTCGCGCCGGTGGCCTTGACTTCGACCACGCGTGCAGCCTCGGGGCCGCCCAGCCAGGCTTCACCCTGGGCACGCACGACGCCGCTGTTGTTCTTGCGCTGGGCGTCGACCCAGCCCAGGTTGCGCGCGTTGACGTCGAACGTCGTGCGCGGCGCCGCCATGGTGCCGGTGACGACGCCGTTGGCCACCACCGCGCCATACAGGTCGGCGCGCACGGCGGCGAGCTGGCGGCCGTCCAGACGCCATTGCAGGCGGTCGCCGGCGCCGCCAAACGCGCCTTTCAGGTCGACCGTGTTCTGGCCCAGCGCCAGGTTGGCGTCGATGCCGGCAAAGCGCTTGGCGTCGGCCGTCAGTTTGCCCTTGCCGCTGAGCGGCTGGTTCATCAGGCGGCTCTGGCGCACGGCGAAGTCGGCGTCGACCTTCCATGCGGGCGTCAGAACGCCGGCAGCATTGACCGTGGCGTTGATGTCGGCCGCCGGCAGGTCGCCGAATTCGGACGGGTCGAAGCGGCTGGCGTTGGCCGTGGCCTTGAAGGCCTGGTCGCCTTCGAGGTTCATGGTGCCGCTGGCCGTGACGCTGCCGCGCCCGGCGCGCAGCGTCGCTTCACGCAGCGTGGCCACATTGTTTTCCAGCGTGGCCAGGGCCGTCAGGCGCAGGCCGGCATCGATCAGGTTCGCCTCGAGCGTCTGGCGCGTCGCTTCGTTGGTGACCGCGATATCGCCCTTGATCGCTGTCGGCTTCATGGCCGAATGCACTTCGCGCAAGTTGAAGCGGTCGGTGTGCAGCGCAAAGCGCGCGGTACCGATGCCTTCTTCGTCCTTCGTGCGCTGCACGCCGCCGGTGCCGGTGAATGTGCCGGCCGCGCCGAAGTCGAGCAGCACGTTCGAGACGTTCAGCGCTGACAGGTTGCCGCCCAGTTGGCCGCGCGCCGCGCGCAGCGGCAGGCGTTGCTGGTCGATCGTGCCTTCCGGCCCGGTGTTGGTGATGTCGACGCTGCCGCTGATATTGCGTTGTTCGTCCAGCTTGCCGGCCACCGCAAAGGTCAGGTCGGCCGTCGGCAGGGCAGGGTTGAAGAAGCCCGGATCGACGTTGCGGCCATTGATGCGCAGCGCGCGCAGCGGGATCTCGGCGTACGGTGCGAGCGTGAAGTGGGCGTCGCCGATGGCGCGTCCGGCGGTGCCGGTGGCGTCGATCTGCGTGGCATTCTGGATGTCGCCGCCAACCTTGATCTGCAACTGCGCAGCGCGTGCGCCGGCGCTGGCCTGCGATTGCGTCAGGCTGGCTGCGGCGTCGATCTTGAAGGGACGGGCCGCGCCGACGGTGGCATTGGCGGCGACCTGGCCCCATGGCGTGGCCGCCGTCGCGTTCTGCACGACCCAGCTGCGCTTATCGCCCTTGGCGCGCGCTCGGATATTGTCGATGCGCGTTTCGGCGCCGCCGATGTTCACCATCGTCATATTGGCTAGGCGAGCGTCGTCGACCTCGATGCGGAATGGCGGCGCCAGGCTGGTCGGGAGCACGGACGGCTCGTCGGTTTCCTTCAGCGTCTGCATGCGCACGCTGGCGGCCCACAGCTGGTCGATCAGGATGCCGCCCGACAGCACCTGGCCCGGCGACCAGTCGATGTCGATCTTGTTGGCGGTGATGACCTGTTCGTCGGTGCGCCAGATCAGGCGTTCGATGTGCATCTTGCCGTACAAGGTGCCGCTCACGCCCGTGAGCGTGAGCTTGCCGCCGGTGGCGCTGGCAACGCGCTGGGCGATCATCTGCAGGGTGGTTTCGCGGCCCAGGTACCAGAGCGTGCCGCCGACGATGACGCCGGTGGCGACAAGGCCGATCGCGACGCGGCGCGGCCAGCGGCGTTGGTTGGTCTGGGCTTGGTCGGGCGTCGGCGCCTGCTGCTTTGCAGCGTTATTGTCAGGTGTATCCATCAGAACGTGAATCCGAGTGAGAAGTGCAGGCGCGCCTTGCGCACCGCGTGGCCGTAGGCCAGGTCGACATTGATCGGACCGACCGGGCTGCGCCAGCGCGCGCCCACGCCGTAGCCCGACTTGGGATTGAGGTCGCCGAACTTGTCGGCGGCATTGCCGACGTCATAGAAGACGGCCACGCCCCAGGGCGGCTTGAACCAGTACTGGTATTCGGCGCTGGCGGTGGCCAGGTAGCGCCCGCCCACGGTGGCGCCGTTTTCCTGCACGCCCAGCTCCTGATAGCCGTAGCCGCGCACCGACTGGTCGCCGCCGGCGCGGAACAGGAAAGTGCTCGGCACGCCAAGCTTCTCTTTCGAGGCCACGGCGCCGGTTTCGCCGCGCAGGATCAGCGTGCCGGCCGGGCCCAGCGGCTTGTAGTAGATGCCGCGCAGGTACATGCGCAGGAATTTTTCGTCCGTCAGGATCGGCAGCACGGCGCCGCCGAATTGCGCGTTGACCACATAGCCGTTGGTCGGCAGGATCAGGCTGTCGAGCTTGCGGCGCGTGACGCTGTAGGTCAGCGGCAGGCTCTTGGTGCGGGTCGGCTCCAGGCCTTGCACTTCGCGTTCCTCGGTCAGCGCTTCGAGCGTGACGCTTTGTTCCAGCAGCGGCGAACCCCAGGCGCGGCGCGCCGCGACGCTGGCCAGCGTGGTCAGTTCGCCGCGCAGGTCTTCGCGTGCGACGCCGGCGCTGATGCTGTCGTTGTAGCCCTTGGCCGTGGTTGGCCAGAACAGTTCGCCCTTGGCGGTCTGGCGCTTCTGTTCGTAGATCAGGTCGCTCTTGAAGCGCTTGCCGAATACGTTCAGGTCGTCGTAGCTCAGCTGCGCACGGCCGCCCGTGTCGGTCGAAAAGCCCACACCGGCCTCGACGTTCTTCTGCTTGTTTTCGGTGACGCTGACGACTACCGGCAGCGTGGTCGGGCCGGTCGCCGGCTCCGGCGTGGCCGGATTGGCGTCGCTGTCGGCGTCTTCCTTGATGTCGGCGATTTCGGCATTGAGCACGGCGCGCATGTCGGCGCTCACTTCGACGCTGGCGAAGTAGCCGGTGTCCTGCACGCGCGATTGCAGCGCCTGCAGCGCGGCTTCGCTGTACTGGTCGCCCGGATTGATCTTGTTGAGGTTGGTGATGACTTCGGCCGGATAACGCTTCAGGCCGCGGATACGCAGGTTCCCGAAGCGCATCTCGGGACCCGAATCGATCACCACGCGCAGCAGCGCGCGGCGCGAGTCCGGATCGACGGTCGCACTGGTTTCGACCAGGCGCGCGCGCGGGAAGCGGCTTTGTGCAATGTCGCGCACGAGGCCTTTCTTGGCGCCTTCCCAGTCGGACTGGCGGAACTGGCTGCCCACCGGCAGCGTCCAGCGGTTGCGCAGGGCGCCGGCGTCGAACGGGGCACCACCTTCTTCAAAGGCGGCAAAGCCCTGCAACACCAGGTCGACGTCGCCAACCAGCACCGGCTCGCCCGGATCGACGATCACGCGCGCTACGGGCCGTGCACCGCTGGTATCCAGGCCAACCGAGACTTTCGGTGAATAGTAGCCTTCGGTGGCGATCAGGCTGGTGGCTTGCGCCGGCGCTTCCTTCACGAGGCGCTGCAGCTGGTCGATGTCGACGCGCGAATTGCCGCGCCAGCGCATCAGGTCGAGGTTCTCTTCAAGCAGCGTCTCAAGCGCGCGCGGTGCGTCGATGCGCACCGTGTAATCGACGCCCGTCGTACTTTGCGCGTAGACAGTGGTGGCAAACACGAATGCGCCGACACCCAGCAGGGAGCGTTGCAACAGCGGAGGAAGTGTGCGCTGGCGGGGACCCTTGCGCGGGTGGGGATTCGATCGTGACAACGTGACGCTCCATTGGGTGACTCGTTCGCATCTTAACTGATTGGCAAAGTCGATGGCGGATGTGAAATGTTGCGCGCGCGCGTCTGGACAAACACGGCTTTATCGGCCACGGTGCCCGCGATCTGTGCCAGAATTGACGGTTGATCCCTGCCTTTTTACCTTCTTTTACCACCATGACCATCCTCTCTACCGATACCGCGCTCGTCCTGTTCAGTGGCGGCCAAGACTCCACCACTTGCCTGGCCTGGGCGCTGCAGCGCTATGCGCGGGTCGAGACGATCGGCTTCGATTATGGCCAGCGCCATGCGATCGAGCTGGCCGTGCGCCCCGGCGTGCTGGCCAAGCTGCGCGCGCTCAATCCCGACTGGGACACACGCCTGGGCGACGATCACATGATCGACCTGTCCCTGATCTCCAAAATCTCCGACACGGCCTTGACCAGCAATGTCGCGATCGAGATGCAGGAAAACGGTTTGCCGAATACGTTCGTGCCGGGCCGCAACCTGATGTTCATGACAGTGGCGGCCACGGTGGCCTACCGGCGCGGACTGAACGTGCTGGTGGGCGGGATGTGCGAGACGGATTTCTCGGGCTACCCCGATTGCCGCGACGACACGATGAAGGCGCTGCAGGTGGCGCTCAACCTCGGCATGGCCACCAGACTCAAGGTCGAAACGCCGCTGATGTGGATCGACAAGGCCCAGACCTGGGAACTGGCGGAGCAGGAGGGTGGTGCAGCGCTGGTCGATCTGATCCGCTTCGATACGCACACCTGCTACCTGGGTGAGCGGGGCGAGGCGCATGCCTGGGGCCACGGTTGTGGCACGTGTCCGGCGTGCGCCCTGCGTGCGCGGGGTTACGCGCAGTACGCGGCGCGCTAGGCTGTTACGCTGCCGCGGCCTTGTCCAGCACGACAGGGCGCGGCCGGCGCATGGCGTACCACACGAGCGCCACGACAACCGCCAGCGGCAGCAGCAGCGGCGACATCGCCAGCGCCAGCACGAGGGCGCCAATCGCCAGCGAGCCGATCAGGATCACGCCGACCCCGGCAAACACCACCGCCAGTACCGCCACCGTGATCACCGAGATGAACACGGCCAGCAGCATGCCGCCACCCGTGAACAGCGTGGCCAGCAGGAAGCCCAGCGGGCCGTCGACCTGGTCGCCATCGAGATTGACGGTCATGTCGCCGCTCCAGGTAAACAGATTCCACAGCATGGCGGCAAACAGGAACAGGATGACGTAGGGGGCGTATTTTTTCATGGCAGTCCTCGCGAATGGTTGGGTTGAGCTGTTTGGTCTTGCATGCTCGAACTGTAGGCGCGGCGCACGCGTGCAGCCAGCCGCGTGCGACAGGCTGCATGTTTAACGGGATGAAATGTGCATGCGCCGGGTCGGGCAGAATCGCCGCGAATCCGTCCTTGTAATCACGGCAGCGTTTCCTATACTGACAGCCTGCTCTGTTTCAGGGGGACCCCATGTACGCTGTGCCCAATACCTGTCATGACCTGGCCCATGCATCGGGCGGACCGAAGGATCCGCCCTCGGCGCCACCGGCCATTCCGCCCATCATCATCACGCCGTTCAACCGCGATACGCCGGCGCCCAATGGCGATCCGCGCCCGATCCCCGTTGGCCCGCCGATCATGCCGCCACCCGGCCCGTCGTGGCGCTGTCCGCGCATCGTCGACGATTGTCCGGCTTAGTTAGCGACTATTTCAGCCAATCGCCCGCAGCAGTGGCGTGCGGCCTTTTTCATGGGGCCGGTTTCCTCTATGATCGTGGTTTTGGGCGCGCAAGCGCCGAGGACACCGACCCATGAACGACCAGATGCTGGACCCCGACAGCGACGACGGCAGCGAGGACACCGGCCCCGTGCAGCAACCCCGGCTGTGGCAGGGCAATGGCTGGACCGCGCGCGTGATCAAGAACGACGACGATGAAGGCTGGGCCGTGGCAATGTACAAGGATGGCGAGCCCGAACCGGCGCTGGTCGGTCCCTGGACCATGGGCCGCGACAAGAAGAACCCGAAGCCGCTCGATACCAATGCCTTCAACACGCTGATCAAGACGGCGTCCGAGGTCATTCGCCGCCACGAGCAGCACATGCACGCGATCCTGCACAAGAACCTGTACATCTTCACCGAGCAGGGCGAACTGAAAGTGACGCTCGATATCGTCCCGGACGACGACGATCCGTACGCGATGCTGGCCGCCACCGACGAGATGGGCGAGCAGGTGGCGCGCGTGCGCGTGGCGCCTACCTTCAAACTCACGCCGAGCTCGGCGCAGGCCTGGGTCGAGAACGACTTCCGCGCGCCGCGCTAAAAAGCCACAGCCGGGCGCGGCAGGCTGCTGCGTCCGGCCCCAAGCTGCTACTATTTCCTCTGCGCATCATCAGATGCATTCTGTGAACAGGTGGGGGAAAGTATGGAACGTCTTGACCGGCTGGAAGCGGTGCAGTCGATGTTGCTCGATATCGGGCAACTCTCGACCAGCTGCAGCGACATCACCGCATTCATCCGGGCCGTGCACGGCGCGCTGGGTCGCATCATGTATGCGGCCAACTTCTATGTGGCGCTGGCCGACCGCGAAGACGGCACCGTGCGCTTCCCCTATTTTGTCGACGAAGCTGACGGCGCGCGCGATCCGCTCGAGCGCATCCGGCTCGCCTCACCCGACCAGTCGCCCACGGCCTGGGTATTGCTCAACCGCCAGAGGCTGGTGCTGACGGCAGCCGACTTCAACGAGCGCCACCGCAAGGCGGCCGGGCGCTGGGGCAGTGGCAGCACGCCGGAGCATTTCGTCGCCTGTCCGCTGCTCGACCAGAACCAGCAGGCGCTGGGCGCGATCGTCATCCAGAGCTACTCTGCCGAGCAGACCTATAGCGAGGAAGACATTGCGCTGTTCGGGCTGATCGCCAACCACGTCTCGAACGCGCTGCAGGGCCTGCAGAGCATGGACCGGCTGGAACGCGCGGTCTCGGCGCGCACGGCCGCGCTGGCGCACGAGGTGGCCGAGCGTCGCCGCGCCGAAAAGATCCAGCACGCGCTGTACGAAATCGCCGACTTGTCGGCGCAGGCGCTCGACACCGACCAGCTCAGCGCCAGCCTGCACCGCATCATTGGCGAGCTGATGGTGGCCGACAACTTCCTGATCGGGCTGTACCACCAGCGCACGCAAGAGATCAGCATCCCGTACTTCGTCGACCAGAAGGACAGCGCGCCACCGCTGCTGCGCTTTCCGTTCGGCAAGGCGATGTGTTCGCATATCCTGTCGACCAAGCAGGCGCAGCTGCACGACGTGGCCAGCTTCAGGGCGCTGGTGGACGCCGGCACCGTGGCCGAGCCGCTGGGCAGCACGGATATCGCGAGCTGGATGGGCGCACCGATGCTGGTCAACGACCAGCCGTACGGCGTGATCGTGGTGCAGAGCTACGACCCGGCGATCGTCTACAGCAAGGCCGACCTCGACCTGCTGGCGTTCATGGCCAGCCACGTGGCCGTGGCGATTGCGCGCATGCAGGCCGACCGCAGGATCCGCAAGACCAAGGAAGCCCTCGAGCAGCAGAACGCGGCGCTGAACGACGCGCTGCACGCGCTGCAGGAGGCGCAGTCCGAACTGGTGCGGCAGGAAAAGCTCGCTTCGCTCGGCCGCCTGGTGGCCGGCGTGGCGCACGAGATCAACACGCCGCTGGGCATTTGCGTGACGGCCACGAGCCACCTGGTGCAGGAGCTGAAACTCACGCGCGAAGAACTGGCAGCGGGCGAGATGACGGCAGAGAGCCTGGAGAGCTTCTTCGACATCGTCGACCAGTCGCTGCGCATCATGACCACCAACACCCAGCGCGCCGCGAACCTGGTGCGCAGCTTCAAGCAGGTGGCGGTGGACCAGTCGTCGGACGATATCCGCAGCTTCAACCTGGGCGCGTACCTGAACGAAGTGCTTCTGTCGCTGCACCCGAAGCTCAAGGGCCGCCCGGTGAAAGTGGCGGTCGATTGCGCACCCGACCTGCTGCTCGACAGCTTCCCCGGGGCCGTGTCGCAGATCCTCACCAATATGGTCATGAATTCGCTCGTGCACGGCTTCGAGCACGAGCAGGCCGGCAATATCACGCTGCGCGCCGCGCTCGGCAGCGACGGCTGGGTGGTGATGGAGTACGCCGACGATGGGGCGGGGATGGATGCCGCCACGCTCGACAAATTGTTCGATCCGTTCTTCACCACGCGGCGCGGGACCGGTGGCAGTGGCCTGGGCGCCCACATCCTGTACAACCTGGTGACCGGCGCGCTGGGCGGGACGGTGCGGGCCACGAGCGCGCCGGGGCAGGGGCTGACGTACCACCTGCGCTTTCCCCGTTCGCAGCGCAAGGAAAAACTGGCGGCCTAGTGCCACGATCGAGCGGGCACGTGCGTCGCCGTACAGATCGGTTGCTGCAGGTTCTTTACCCTTGGCTCCCCATTTGGAGAGTCCATGAACGAAAACAAGCAAGACGCGCCACGCCAGGGCTCGCAAAAAGTCATCTATGCGGCAATTGCCGCCAACCTGGGCATCGCGGTCGCCAAGTTCATCGTCGCCGGCATCACCGGCAGTGCGGCGATGGTGGCCGAGGGCATCCACTCGGCTGTCGACACCGGCAATGAATTCCTGTTGCTGCTGGGCGAACGCCGCAGCGCCCGCGCGCCCGACCGCAAGCATCCGTTCGGCTACGGCAAGTCGCTGTATTTCTGGGCGCTGATCGTTGCGCTGTCGGTGTTTTCGCTGGGCGGCGGATTATCGATCTACCACGGCGTCGATGCGCTGCAGAACCCGCCGCCACTGGAAGACCCGATGTGGAGCTACGTCGTGCTTGGTGTGGCTGCCCTGTTCGAAGGGTATAGCTGGAACGTGTCACGCAAGGAACTCAACACAGCGCGCAAACCCGGTGCGACGCTGTGGCAAGCCGTCCGTGCGAGCAAGGATGCATCGGTCTTCACGATCTTCATCGAGGATTCCGCCGCGCTGCTGGGCCTTGGAATTGCCGCCGCCGGCATCGCGCTGGGCCACTATTTCAATAATCCGTACATCGACCCGGCCGCTTCGATCGTGATCGGCCTACTGCTGATCGGCGCCGCCTTCATGCTGGCGCGCGAGACCGGTGGCCTCCTCGTGGGCGAAGCGATCGACCACGACGAGCTGGCGGCATTGAAAGCGCTGTTCCTGCGCGAGCCTGCGCTGGACAGCGTGGCCAGCCTGCGCACCATGCAATTGGGGCCGGAAGAAGTGCTGCTGGCCGCGTCGGTCCAGTTTCGCCGGGGACTGTCGATCGACAAGGTGGAGGCGGCGATCGGCCGCATCGAAACTGCGGTGGCCGCCGAGCATCCGGTGATTCGTCAAATCTATTTCGATGCGTCGGCGCTGCGCGCTGCGTTCAAGTGATCTAGCGGCGATCCGGAGCGCCGCTCAGTCGGGCCACTCAGTCGGGCCACTGCGCGTTGATCGCCAGCGCCTTGTCCATATTCCGGATCAAGAGGTCGACATAGGTCGGGTCGAGGTGGTGTCCGGCCACTTCGCGCAGGTGCTCGGTTACCTTGGCGGCCGGCCACGCTTCCTTGTAGCAGCGCGCGTGGCTCAGCGCGTCGAACACGTCGGCCACCGCCACGATGCGCGCGTACGGGTGGATGTCCTGCCCGCGCAGTCCTTGCGGATAGCCGGTGCCGTCGAATTTTTCGTGGTGCTGGTGCGCGATGACCGCCGCCGCCTTCAGGATCGGGCGCTGCGAGCCGTCCAGGATCTGCAGCCCCACGGTCGGGTGCTGCTTCATGATGGCCCACTCCGCATCGGTCAGCTTGCCCGGCTTGAGCAGCACCGCATCGGGCGTCGCGATCTTGCCGATGTCGTGCATCGGCGCGGCGTGCATCAGCACCGTCGTCTCGTCTTCGGGCATGCCCGACGCCTGGGCCAGCATGTAGCAGACCTGGGACATGCGGCGCACGTGGTTGCCCGCCTCGTGCGAGCGCGATTCGACGACGTCGCCCAGGCGCAGGATCAGCTCGGCCTGGGTATCGGTGATTTCCTGGTTCAGCAAAATATTGTCGAACGCGATGGCCACGCCCGAGCAGAACACCTCCAGCATTTGCGCATCGATGTCCGAAATCTCGTCCACGCCCTTGAGCACCAGGAGCGACGCCTTGCCGCTGTTGTTCGGGAAGTAGCCGACATAGGTGTCGCCGTGCAGGCGCGAGATGCGGTTGTGGCGCGCGTCGTCCAGCTGCGCCACCAGTTCCGGGCCGATCTCGTCGCCTTCCATGTCGCCGATCTGGGCCAGCACCTCGTACTGGCTCTGGCCGGTGATCACGCTGGCCGCCTTCAGGCGCAGCAGCATGCTCTGTTCCAGGCGCAGCAGGGCTACAACCTGCAGCAAGAGGCCGTTGGCGAAGTCCTTCAGGTTGCGTTGCTGGAAGATGTGGGCGGACGCGGCGATCACGCGTTCCAGGCCCTCACGGTAGGTTTGCTGAACGCGGCGCGATTCCTCGACCTTCATGATGTCGCGGTAGGCGCGCAGCGCGGCGAAGGTCGTCGTAAACAGCTTGGTGCGATCGAGCTCGGTCTTTTCCTTGTAGTCGTTGATGTCGTAATCGACGATCACGCGCTCTTCCGGTGCCTGGCCGGGCTGGCCGGTGCGCAGCACGATGCGGGTGAACTGGTTGTTCAGGTCCTGGCGCATCCAGCGCGCCACTTCCAGGCCACTGTCTTCGCGCTCCATCACCACGTCGAGGAACACCAGTGCGATGTCCTTTTCACGCGCCAGGATTTCCTTGGCTTCGGCACCGCTGTAGGCATGCACGAACGACAGTGCGCGCCCGTCGAGGCGAAAGCGCGTCAGCGTTAGCTTGGTGATGTCGTGGATGTCGGGTTCGTCGTCCACCAGCAAGACTTTCCAGGGTGCGAGTTTGGGCGCAGCGGACGACAAGAAGGACATGGACGATTCCGATATTGGGAGGGTCGAGGTTAAGTGAACAGACTATTTTTTTCACAACAAAAGTAGCCTGGAGTCAAGCCGATTGTAGTACGGCGCATGATCCTTAACAAGAAGCAATAATAAAATGGTGACTGACAGAAGTAACACCTGCCCTGATACCGTGGTAACGCTGTTGCAGTGGCGTGACAAGGCGCGTCACGTATAGCGTTTTTGGCAACGTTCGCAGTAGAAGCTGCGCCGGTCCGAGGTGCCGAGCTTGGCTTTGGAAAACGGAATGTCGCAGCGCGGGCAGATCTTCTTTGCGTGGGCCAGCCAGTGCTCCTTGAGCGTAAACGCTTTTTTCCAGCCCAGGAAGTCGAAGCTGTACTGCCGCGCTTCGTCCACCAGTGCGCGCAACTTGGGTGCGGGCAGCGCGCCCATCGTAGAGAGGGGATGCACCCGAATCCGGAACAACACCTCGTTCTTGATGATATTGCCCACGCCAGAGAAGATCTCCTGGTCGAGCAGGGCGTCGCAGGCCAGCATGTCCGGTGCGGCGCGCAGCTTCTTGCGCGCCTTGACCGGGTCCCAGGTCGCGCCCATCACGTCGGCGCTGAAGTCATAGGCGTCGAAGGTGGCGCGGTCGATCTCGCGGATCGCGCAGGCATAGAAGTTCATGGCACCGCCGTCCTCCACGCCAATCGACAGGCGCGGCGGCTTGTCGCGGTCTTCGTCGATGCGATAGGTGCCAAACAGCAGAAAGTGGACGCGCAGGATGACGTCGGGCGTCTCGATCAGGAAGTGCTTGCCCCATGTATGCAGTCCGGTGATGCGCTGGCCCACGAGGCGCGCCGGATCGAGCGTCTTCAGGTTGCCGCTGGCGCGCACGATGGTTTGCCCCACGAAGCGCGTCGTCTGTTCCTTGAGCATGTACAGCGTTGGACCTTCTGGCATGGTTGCCTCCTTGATGCATTCTTATATGGCACCATCTTTTGGTCATGTTCGGGACCTAACATTTGGATACAAGTTCCAACGTTTCGCCACGAGCAGAGCAAGGCGAAGCGGCGTATATTGGTAAGCGAAGATCGCATACGAAACGCATACAGAAGGAGAGGCAGCAATGAAATCCACCCTGATAAAAACCGCCCTGGCTGGCCTGTTCGCGCTGGCCACCGGCGCCGCCTCGGCGGGCGTGACCGTCAATTACATCGAGTCCGACAAGTTCGCCGACCTGCCATTTGCCCCATGGGAGCGCAAACAGATGCTGGAAGAACTGAGCACGTATTTCACCAAGCTTGGCGAGAAACTGCCTGCGGGTCAGGACCTGGTGATCGAAGTGACCGACATCGATCTGGCCGGCCGTGAGTACCCGAATGTCAGCAACGGGCGCGATCTGCGCATCCTGAAAGGCACGGCCGACTGGCCGATCATCAACCTGCGCTATTCGCTGACGCAGAACGGGCAGGTGCTCAAGGGCGGCGATGCACGCCTGGCCGACATGAACTACATGCAGCGCATCGGCCGCTTCAGCGATAACGACAGCCTGCGCGCCGAAAAGCGCATGATCGATGAGTGGTTCGATGCAACGATCATCGGCAAGAAGCGCGGCGGTTAAGCCATTTTTATCGCGCGTGTAAAAAAACGGCGCCCTGCGGGGCGCCGTTTTGTCGTGGCCTAGTCGACCCGGTTGACACGCTCGAACCTGGCGCGAAAGTCGTCCGGCATCGGGCATACCCGGCCCGCCTTGTAGTCGTAGAACACAAAGCCGGTCTTCGCCATGGCGATCAGCTTTTCGTCGCGCGGCCGCGTGACACGGTAGATCAGGTCGCCGCCATACTTGTTGAAGTCCATGACGCCCACGTCGAACAGCAGCTCATCTCGGCGATGCGCCTCGGCGCGGTAGATGGTGGCCAGGTCGGTGACGATGATGCCAGGGCCATCGAGGCTGGTTTCCGGCACGCCGAACTCGAACAGGAAGCGCGATCTGGCCTCGGACACCATCGCGATCATCGATTCATTGCCGACATGATTCGCCGCATTGATGTCGGTGGCTCGCACCGTGAGCACGGTCGAAAAGTAGAACTGGTCGTCGGGAAAGTCGAGTTGTACGCGGGGCATGGGCCATCCTGTTAATGGGCGGGATAGATGGACAGGATACAGGACGGCGCACGCATACTGCGCCGCCCCGACCGCGCGTGATGCGGAAGTTAGACCTTCGCTTCCACGCCCGGCGTTGCCGAGCGCGTCAGGAAGGCCTGCGTGACTTGCGGCAGGTGCTCCAGCAGCCAGGCTGCCATTGCCTTTTCTTGCACCAGGATCTGTTCGCACGAAGCGGCAGTGGCGCTGTCGCCAGCCGCCTTGGCCGCTGCGATCAGCGACGTGTAGGTGGCGATTTCGAGGTTCTCGAACACGTAGCCGGCCATCGCGCCCTTGACCACTTCATCGCTGACGGTCATGCCGCCAACAGCCTGACCAAATGCCATCAGCTTGGCGCCGATATCCTTGACCACTGAATTGCTGATGTCACGGCGCGCCAGGATCTCGTCCAGCACGCCACGCTGCCAGCGCGTTTCTTCGATGTGCTGGACGATGCGCGCGCGCAGTTCCGGATAGTGCTCGAGGCGGTCCGCCTGCGCGTTGAGCATCTTGTCTGCCTGCTCTTCCATTGCATGAGCGTCACGTAGCCAGTCGTTCAGATTGTCGTCGATTGCAGTTGCCATGAAGTTCTCCGCTGGTGAATAGGTGCAACCAGAATGGCAGAATTGATGGGTACTGTTTGTTAGGTATGACACATTTGCGCGTCACTCCTTAACAAAAAACGATCAGCGTGCCGGGACCGGCGCGCGTGTCCGTGTTTTTGCGACGACGCCGGCCGGATCGATCAGCACGACAAACTCGGCAAACTGGCCAGCGCCCGCCGGCGACTGGTAGACCCAGGTTTCGAAACCGCTGTCGAAGCGCACGTTTTTCGTCGGCCCGAACGCGGCCAGCAATTGCGCCCTGGTGGTCTGCCCGGCTACGACAGTCTGTTGCAGCCGCTCGGCCGGCACTTGCGCGCCGGGTGGCGCGGCATTCTGCGTGGCGCAGCCAGCCAGCAGCGCGGCGCACAGGATCAGAGTTGCTTTCATGGCGTCACCCCGGCTGGTGGATCGACCATGTACGTGAATTCGACGAGCGTGTCGTCCGGCCAGCTGGCATCCCACAACGGCACGTAATAGGTGCGGTCGAGCAGCACCTGGCAATCGCAGAACGGCAGCATGTCGGGCGTCTGGTCGCCGCCCGCGTACAGCATCGAAAACGGCAGCGTTTCACTGCGTTCACCGGCGCGCAGCGTGACCGCGAAGATCGGGCGCTCGGCGAAGAACAGGTAATTGCCATCCGGGCTCGTGCAGACGCCTTCAGGCGAGTCGAGCGCATCCGAGATCCAGCCGAACAGCGGCGAGCTGTTGGAGACGAGGCCGGCTTCCTTGCCCACGCGGCATTCCAGGCGTAGATCGCCCAGGCGGCGCGTGCCGGCCGGGACGCCCGGCGTTTCGATGCGTGCGCGCCAGGTCATGCTGGCGGTCTTGCGACTGGCAAGCACGGCAGCGTCTTCCTGCAAGGCTTGCGCGTTGCGCGGCAGAACAAAGAAATTGTTCTCATCGACGGGGACGGGCACCGATACCGTATCGCCCGCCACGCGCAGCGTGATGCCGCGCATGTCGACGTTCGGCAGGCGCGGCAGCAACTGGAAGCGCAGGGAGGCGTTCGGCGCGAAGGCGCGCTCGCGCTCGAAGCGTTCCATGCCGCGGATCATTTTGCGGTATGACTTGTCGACCGGGTTGCGGGTGGACTTGACGGTGACGGTGCTCTGGCCGGCGGCCTGCGCCGGCAGGCCTGCAGCCGCAGCCATGAACAGGCCGCTCATGGCCAGTCCGGCAACGACACGGACGATGGACGGCCGCATCAACCGATTACCAATACCGCACGCGGCCGGTATCCATGTGGACGAACTGCGAGCTGGCGTAATAGCCGACGCCGCCGCCCTGGAGCGACATGGCCGCCTTTTGCAGGTTGCGCAGATCGGTGCCCGGCAGGCGGATGTCGATAGCCTTGCCTTCCATGTGCAGGCTGCGTTTGGCGACGCCGCCGCTGCCATGGCCACGCAGGAACGCATTCGATTCCGGCGCGCGGTAGCCCGAAATGATGTGCAATTCCTTGCTGTTGCCAAGCTTGCCATTGAGCTGGCCCAGCAGCAGCAGCAGTTCCGGATCGATGTCCGCAATCTTGTTGGTGCGGTGGTCGCGCAGCACCTTGTTGATGTCGCCCAGCGCATCAGGGATGAACTCGCCTTGCGCCCAGAACGTGCTCGTCAGCTTTTCACCCGTGTGCGTATTGTAGAAACGCAGACAGCAATCGCCGGTGGCAATCGATGAATTTTTGGCAAGGGTAGGAAGGCTGAGGGAGGATGCTGCGAGGAGGAGACCGCTTTTGAGGATGGTACGTCGTTGAATCATTGAAGGGAGTCCTTGCGCTGGTTCAGTGAGCAATCGATGATACGCCATTTGCCGCAATCGTGCAGACAATGTACAGAAAATCGCGACATTTCAGCTACGATGTCAAGTATTTAACTGTTTTTGAGAGATTTGCGTATGCTGACGCCGGCAAGCCGGTTGGGACCGGCGCAGCCCAAGCGCAGCTCGATTGTCTGGCCAGAAGCTACAGCCACAGTCCCCACACTGTGCAGGGCCTGGCGCTCGATCTGAAAAACCGGCCATGTCGAACACGGCTCGCGCCACGGCGATTCCATGCTCCATGCGTCACGCGCGATGCGCCGCGCATGGTTTGTCGCTCCGCGAGACATGCATACGCTGTTTTGTTTGTTGACTAAGTGAAACGTGCCTAGAATGGTTCTTTCCCGACCCATTCAGGAGGCGCAGCATGGCAGTTCTCGTTCGTCGCACCACTTACCTCGCGGCAGCGCTTGCGCTGATGTTCGGCGTGTCCACAGTACAGGCTGCACCGAAGGCCGCGCCTGCCGCCCCCGCCAGCACGCCCGACATTCCGATCCCGGACATCAAGTACACCAAGTTCACGCTGAAAAACGGCTTGACCGTGCTGGTGCACGAAGACCGCAAGACGCCGGTTGTGGCCGTCAATACCTGGTACCACGTCGGCTCGAAGAACGAGCAGCGGGGCAAGACCGGCTTTGCCCACCTGTTCGAACACCTGATGTTCAGCGGCAGCGACAACTTCAAGAAGACCTATCTGAATGCGATGGAGCAGGTCGGCGCGACTGACCTGAACGGCACTACCAGCCAGGACCGCACGAATTACTTCCAGAACGTGCCCACTTCGATGCTCGACTATGCGCTGTTCGCCGAGAGCGACCGCATGGGTTACCTGCTGGGCACGGTCGACAAGACGAAACTCGATATCCAGCGCGGCGTCGTGCAGAACGAAAAGCGCCAGGGCGAGAACCAGCCCTACGGCATCGCCTACGAGCTGCTGGTCGAAAACACCTATCCGGTCGGCCACCCGTATTCCTGGACCGTGATCGGCAAGATGGCCGATCTCGATGCGGCCTCGATGACGGACGTGCAGGACTGGTTCAAGCAAAACTACGGCCCGAACAACACGGTGCTGGTGCTGTCGGGTGATATCTCGCCGGAAGAAGCGCGCAAGAAAGTCGAGCAATACTACGGCGCGATTCCGCCAGGCCCGCCGCTTGCCAAGCACGATGCGTGGATCGCCAAGCGCACCGGCACGCACCGCACGCTGGCGCAGGACCGCGTACCGCAAACGCGCATCTACCGCACCTGGAACGTACCGGGCGCGAACACGCCCGAAGAAGCGCTGCTCGACCTGGGCGCGCGCGTGCTGGGCGGCGGCAAGACGTCGCGCCTGTACAAGCGCCTGGTCTACAAGGATCAACTGGCCACCAGCGCGACAGCAAGCGACGATGCATCCGAGATTGGCGGGCAGTTCGACCTGACACTGACGGCCCGTCCCGGCGCCGACGTCAAAAAGATGGAGCAGGCTGCCGACGACGAACTGCGCGCGCTGATGAAGAGCGGCCCGACAGACGCCGAGCTGCGCCTGGCCAAGACCACGATCCTGGCGCAGTACACGCGCATGATCGAGCGCGTTGGTGGCTTCGGTGGCAAGAGCGACCTGCTGGCCTCGTGCCAGACCTTCACCGGTAACCCGGACTGCTACAAGGTCTATCTGCAGCGCATCAAGGACGCCACGCCGGCCACGGTGAAAAAGGCGATGAACGACTGGCTCAGCGACGGCGACTACGTGCTGCAGATCGATCCGTTCCCGACCGGCCTGGCCGCCACCGATACGGGGCTCGATCGCAGCAAGGAACCGGTCGCCGGCAAGGCGATGTCCCTCAAATTGCCGCCGATGCAGCGCATCACGCTGTCCAACGGCCTGAAGGTGGTACTGGCCGAGCGCCATGAGGCGCCGGTCGTCAATCTGCAGATGATGGTCGATAGTGGTTACGCCGCCGACAGTACCGCCTTGCCGGGCGTGGCCAGCCTCACGCTGCGCATGCTCGAAGAAGGCACGGCCACGCGCAAGTCGCTCGAGATCGGCGAAGAACTCGAACGCCTGGGCGCGACCTTTGGCGCCAGCATCAATCTCGATGGCGCCTTTGTCGGCATGAATGCGCTCAAGGCGACGCTGCCGCAGGCGCTCGGCCTGTACGCGGACCTGGTGCGCAATCCGGCGTTTCCGCAGAACGAATTCGCGCGCCTGCAGAAAGACCGCCTGGCCGCGATCGCACGCGAGAAGGTCGATCCGCAGGGCATCGCGCTGCGCGTCGTGCCGGCGCTGATGTACGGCCAGGGCCACGTGTATGCGCGCACCGCCAACGGCACCGAGGACGCTGTGGGCCGCATGACCCGGGGCGACCTGGCCAATTACCATGCGACGTGGTTCAAGCCGAACAACGCGACGCTGCTGGTCGTGGGCGACACGACGCTGGCCGAGATCACGCCGATGCTCGAGAAAACGTTCGGCGGCTGGAAGGGCGGCGAGGTGCCGAAGAAAGTGATCGCCACCGTGCCCGCACCAGGCAAGCCCCTCGTGTACCTGATCGACCGGCCGGGCGCGCTGCAAAGCGTGATCGTCGGCGCGCAACTGGCGCCGCCGCGCAACAGCCCAGAGTCGCTGCCGCTGGAAATCGTCAACGACGTGTTCGGCGGCACCTTCAGCTCGCGCATCAACATGAACCTGCGTGAAGACAAGCACTGGTCGTATGGCGTACGCAGCCTGGTGCAGCCGGCCGTTGGCCAGCGTACGTTCATGAGCATCTCGCCAGTACAGACCGACAAGACCGGCGACGCGCTCAAGGAACTGGTGCGCGAATACAAGGGCGTGGCAGGTGAGCGCCAGATCACCGGCGCCGAGCTGAAATTCGCGCAGGACAACCGCACGCTGCGCCTGCCGGGCAGCTTCGAGACAGCCGGCCAGCTGGGCGGCGCCTACACGACCATCCTGCAATATGGCTTACCGGACGACTACTACAACACCTACACCGAGAAGGCGCTGGCGCTCACGCCGGAGCAGGCCAATACCCTGGCCGCGCGCAGCTTCCTGACCGATCGCCTGGTGTGGGTTGTGGTGGGGGACATGAGCAAGGTCGAGAAGGACGTGCGCGCGCTGAACCTGGGCGAGGTGCGCCGCATCGATGCGGATGGCAAGGCGTTGTAATCAGGTGGTACGAACGTAAAAAAGCCCACCCGGCACGCGCCGGGTGGGCTTTTTTATCGTTGCAACATCAGCGCTGGGGTCAGCTGTTGCGCCGGATGTCGGCCGTGATCTCGTACGCATGCAGACGGGCGGCGTGGTCGTAGATCTGCGACGTGATCATCATCTCGTCCGGCTTGGTCTTCTCGATGAACGCGTGCAGCTGGGCGGCCACGGTGTCGCGCGAGCCGATTGCCGAGCAGGCCAGTACGCTGTCGAGCATCATGCGCTCGGGCGTGTCCAGCGCCTCCAGGTAGCCGCTGACCGGCGGCTTGAGTTTGCCTGGATTGCCCGTGCGCAGCGCGACAAACGCCTGCTGCATCGAGGTGGCCAGCAGATGCGCTTCTTCGTCGGTATCGGCCGCGAACACATTGAAACCAAGCATCACGTACGGCTCGGCCAGCTGCGCCGATGGACGGAAGTTGCTGCGGTACATGTCAATCGCCTGCATCATCATCTGCGGCGCGAAGTGCGACGCAAATGCATACGGCAGGCCGAGGTGCGCCGCCAGTTGCGCGCCGAACAGGCTCGAACCGAGAATCCACAATGGCACGTCCAGGCCAGCGCCCGGCACGGCCAGCACCTGCCGGCGGCTTGAACCGGCAAAGTAATCCATCAGTTCCACGACGTCCTGCGGGAACTCGTCGGCGTCCGACGCCAGGTTGCGGCGCAGCGCGCGCGCCGTGGTATGGTCGGAGCCAGGCGCGCGGCCCAGGCCCAGGTCGATCCGGCCCGGATGGAGCGAGGCGAGCGTGCCGAATTGTTCGGCGATCACGAGCGGTGAATGATTCGGCAGCATGATGCCGCCGGCGCCCACGCGGATCGTGGACGTGCCGGCCGCCACATGGGCGATCAGAACCGCAGTAGCGGCGCTCGCAATGCCTGGCATGCCGTGGTGTTCGGCGAGCCAGTAACGGTTGTAACCCCAGCGCTCGCCATGCTGGGCGAGGTCGAGGGAGCTTTTGAAGGAAGTTGCCGCATCGCTGCCTTGAACGATCGGCGAGAGGTCGAGTATCGATAAAGGGATCATGGAACAATGATACGCCGATGCGAAAAAACGCGTGCAAGGGTGCCCAAAACTGCACCGGCCGCTTGTCAATACAGTCTGTCGCCATGAGCGTGCAACATGGCTTCAACGCGCATCATCTGGCCGCAATCGACGCTGCGATCGGCACTGCCGTCGCGGCCTGTTTGCTGCCCGGCGCCGTGTACTGGCTCGAACGCGGCGCCGCGCATGCCGAGCGCGCGTACGGGCGACTCGACTTCGGGCCGGCGGCAGCGCCCGTCACCCTCGACACCGTGTTTGACGTCGCCTCGCTGACGAAAGTACTGGTCACGGCGCCGGCGATCCTGCTGCTGCACAAGGCCGGCCAGATCGACCTCGAAGCGCCGCTGCTGCGCTACCTGCCCGACTGCGCGGGCGGCGGCAAGGACGCGATCACGGTGCGCCAGTTGTTGACGCATACGTCGGGCTTGCTGGCTGGGTTGCCGGCAAGTCCCGCGTGGGAGGGCAGGGAGGCGGCGTTGCTGCTGGCCTCGCTCGAACGCGTGACGCATGTGCCGGGTAGTGCCTTTCGCTATTCGGACATCAATTACATCCTGCTTGGCCTGATCATCGAACGCGTGGCTGGCATGCCGCTGGATGGGTTTGCCGAGCAGCGCATCTTTGCGCCACTGGGCATGCACGACACCGGCTATCGGCCGCTGGCGCGCGGCGACGGGCGGACGATCGCGCCCACCCAGCGTGGCGCGGTGGATGCAAACGCGGTGCTGTCGAAAGCGCAGCGTGGCCTGGCGTCTGGCGCCGTGCTGCAAGGCCAGGTGCATGATCCGACCGTGCGCCGGATGGGCGGCGTGGCCGGCTCGGCCGGTGTATTTTCGACCGCGCGGGATATCGCACGCTTTGCCCGCATGCTGCTTGCGGGCGGTGAACTCGATGGCGTGCGCGTGCTGCATCCCGACAGCGTGCGCCTGCTGTGCACCGCCCAGTCGCCACCAGGCATTGCTGCACTGCGCGGCATGGGCATGGACATCGATTCGCCATTTGCACGCCGGCCGCGGGGCCGGCATTACCGGCTCGGCAGCTACGGGCACACGGGCTTTACCGGCTGCATCCTGTGGATCGATCCGCAGTCGCAAAGCTTTTATGTCTTCCTGTCCAACCGGGTGTATCCGGACGACCACAACAGCATCCTGCCGCTCTACGCCGAGCTCGGAACGCTGTCGGCAGAAGCCGTATTATCAGCTCAACAATAAACGAAAAAATGCGTGCAATTGCGCGCAAAATAGATGACGTTGGGCGACGATTAATGTTTCCGCGCGGTACTGTGCGCGCCCATATCTGCTGTCGACCTACACTGAACGCCTGACTTGACGCACTGATGTGTCGAGTACGCACTACAAAACATATTCAGGAGAACACCATGAACAAGTTACTCAAAGGAATGATCGGCGCATCGATGACGGTTGCCATGCTGGGTGCTACTGCAGTCCACGCACAAACGAGCACCACGGCAGGCGCGACGGGCCGCACGGCAACCGGCACCACTGGCACCGGCATGGCAGGCACGTCGGGCCAGGTCGGTAGCCAGACCGGCAGCAGCATGCAGGATGCAACAGGCCGCTCGTCGATGAGCGCCACCGGCACCAGCAGCATGAACCAGCAAAACGATCGCCGCAGCAGCACCAGCCCGATGACCGGCACCACCGGCTCGGCAGGCGTGGTTGACAGTCGCGCAGGCACGGTCGGCACCACGGGCCGCACTGGCACCACGGGCGTCACCGGCAGCACCAGCGGCGCAATGGGTAACAGCGGTATGACCGGCACGACCGGCAGCGCCACCGGTACCAGCGGCACCACCGGCGTGACGGGCAGCACCACCGGCGCGGCCGGCACCACCGGTATGACTGGCTCGATGGGCACGGGTACCAGCGGCGCAGCAGGCACGGGCACCACGGGCACCACCGGAACGGGTACGACTGGCACCGGCGCCACGGGGACGACTGGCACCGGCACCACCGGCAGCACCGGCCGCGGTTATTGATAACACCAGCAATGCGTCAGCAATAAGGGTGGCTTAACCGCCACCAGCACAACACCGGCCTCGCGCCGGTGTTGTCGTTTTGTCTGTGGTATCCACGCCGCATCCGTTGTCAATATTATGGAGCGGGTGATTTTCCACGAAGGTTGTGGCGTACCATTCATAATTATTGCCTTACGGAACTAATTATGATGCACCCCGACGCGCCGCAGGAGATGCTGGCCCCCAGCGCCATGAAGCTCTCCGAGCTGATTGGCGCGTTGAGCTATGCGCTCGACATCACCGAAGGCCAGCCGGCTGGCCACTGCGTGCGCTGCTGCTGGATCGGGATGCATATCGGCCGTGTCGCGGGCCTGAACGACGATCAGTTGTGGGAGTTGTATTACACGCTGCTGCTGAAAGACCTTGGCTGCAGCAGCAATGCCGCCCGCATTTGCGAGCTGTACCTGACGGACGACCTCGACTTCAAGCGCAGCTTCAAGACGGTGGGCGACAGCCTGCCGCAAGTGCTCGGTTTCGTGCTCAAGCACACGGGCCTCAAAGCCGGCCTGGCCGAACGGTTCCGCAGCGTGATGACCATCCTGCGTGACGGCCCCGAGATCGCGCAGGGCCTGATTGCCACCCGCTGCCAGCGCGGCGCTGACATCGCGCGTCTGCTGCGCTTCCCGGAGGGCGTGGCCGAAGGCATTTATTCGCTCGATGAACACGTGAATGGCAAGGGCAAGCCGGCCCAGCTCGCGGGCGACGCGATTCCCGTGTATGCGCGCATCGCGCTGCTGGCGCAAGTGATCGACGTGTTCCACACCGATGGCGGGCGCGAGGCTGCGCTGCACGAAGCGACCGCGCGCGCCGGCAGCTGGTTCGATCCGCGGCTGGTCGCGGCGTTCGAGCAGGTCGCGCTGGAGGATGCCTTCTGGCGCAAGCTGGCCGCGCCCGACCTGGACCGCGCCGTGTTCGCACTGGAGCCCGCCGGCCACGAAGTCGCGCTCGACGAAGACTACCTCGACGATATCGCCACCGCCTTCGGCCAGGTGGTCGACGCCAAGAGCCCGTACACGAGCGGCCACAGCGCACGCGTGGCGCTGTACACCGACATGATCGGCGAGGCGCTCGGGCTGTCGGCGCAGCGGCGCCGCTGGCTCAAGCGTGGCGCGCTGCTGCACGATGTCGGCAAGCTGGGCGTGAGCAACAGCGTGCTCGACAAGGCAGGCTCGCTCGACCGCGACGAATGGACCGCCGTGCGCCAGCACGCCGAGTACACCGAAACGATCCTGGGCCGCATCGCGGCGTTTGCCGAACTGGCGTCGATTGCCGGCGCCCACCACGAGCGCCTTGACGGCAATGGCTATCCGCGCGGCCTGCATGCCGACGACATCCGCCTCGAGACGCGCATCATCACCACCGCCGACATTTTTGATGCCATCACCGCCGAGCGCCCGTACCGCGGCGCGATCCCGATCCCGCAGGCGCTCGAGATGATGGAAAAGACCGTGGGCACCGCGCTCGATCCGGCCTGCTTCGATGCGCTCAAACGCGGGTTGGCGCTGGTCCCGTTCCCGGCGCCCTGAATCTGCTGCTACGTTCCCTGCCACACTCACATGTCAGTGTGATGAATTCCTCTTCCGGATAGCAAGATTTGACAAACATGGCATCCCGGATGCCACCACAATGCGCTCACTGAGAGCCTGTCCGGATTGCTTGGGACTGGCTCCAACACCCGATGGCCAACCTGGTTTGGAGCGCACATGAATGAGTTGAAGGCACGGCAGTATCAGCGGACCGCGATCGCAGCGGCGGTGACAATCCTGGCGATGAGCGGGGCGGGCGCGCAGGAAGCGCCGGTACTGGCGCCGCAGACTGTGGTGGTGACGGGCGTGCGCGCCGCGCTCGAACAGTCGCTGCGCCAGAAGCGCGACAGCGACGCCGTCGTCGAAGTGGTCACGGCCGAAGACATTGGCAAGATGCCCGATAAAAACGTGGCCGACGCCATCCAGCGCCTGCCTGGTGTGAACACGCAATCGTCTGCCGGCGGCGAAGGCGGCTTTGGCGAGAACGACCGCGTCAGCCTGCGCGGCACCAGCCCGAGCCTGCAGCAGACGCTGTTCAATGGCCACGCGATCAGCACCGGCGACTGGTTCGTGCTGAACCAGATCGGCGGCAATGTCGGCCGCTCCAGCAGCTTTTCGCTGTTGCCGTCCGAGCTGGTCGGCTCGATCGTGGTCCAGAAAAGCCCCACCGCCGATTTGGTCGAAGGCGGCGTCTCCGGTGCCATCAACGTCATCACGCGCCGCCCGCTCGATTTCCGCCAGCAGCTCACCGTCGAAGGCTCGGTCCAGGCCAACTACAATGATTTGTCCGGCGAGACCAAGCCGCATCTGTCGGGCCTCGTGAACTGGAAGAACGCCGCCAACACGGCCGGCATCCTGATCCAGGGGTTCTCCGAAAAATCATCCGTGCGGCGCGATGGCCAGGAAATCCTCGGCTACACCCCGATCAGTGCGACCAGCGCGGCGGCGCTCGCCAACCCGGCGCTGGCCGGCGTGGTCGTGCCGACCTTCATCGGCGCTGCGCTGTTCGAGCAGGAGAAGAAGCGCGAAGGCGGCGCCTTCGACGTCGAGGTGCGCCCGAACCGCGACCTGACGCTGGACGTCAACGGCTTTTATTCGAAGCTCGAAGCGCCGCACCAGAACACCAACTGGCTGGCCGCGCCGGCCAACTCGATCAATAGCCTGAACCTGATTCCACTGAACCCGGTCGTGCGCAACAACACGCTGGTGGGGGCCGGGTTCGCGCGCAACGCGGGCGAAGTCGATAACATCTACCGTCCGGATGCGGGCGGCGAGTCGTGGTACCTGGACTTCAACGGCAAGTGGCGCGTCAACGAGCGCTTCTCGCTCTCGGGCAAGCTTGGCAAGACCCACGGCGTGGGCTGGGACCGCGACGACGTCTACTATCAGAACAATGTCGACGGCGGCATGGTCTATGGCTTGAACGGCCTCTCGCCGGCATCGGTCAGCTACCCCGGCGGCAACACGGTCTCGCCCGGCTCGACCGCCTGGGCCGGCGGCGGCGAATCGCAGTCGGTGGACAAGGAACAGTACGCGCAGGTCGATGGCGAGCTGCGCCTGGACAATCCGACCTTCCAGGCCGTGCGCTTTGGCGCGCGCTGGACCGACCACCAGCGCAATGCCGAGCATCCGCTGGAAACCCGGCCCGGCCCGCTGGGCTTTACCAATCCGGGCCCGGCCTGGAACGGCCAGCTGTACCCGAGCGACTTCGCCAATGACCTGGGCGGCAATCTGGCGTCGAACTACTTCAAGTACGACGGCGCAGCATTGGGCGCCTGGGGCGCGATCCCCGGCAACCGTCTGCTCGACTACGTCCTGCGCCATAACTGGATGAACGAATTCGAAGTGGGTGAGAAGACGGCCGCGCTGTACGGCATGGTCGACTTCGGCGGCGACAGCTGGAGCGGCAATGTCGGCCTGCGCGCCGTCGAGACGCGCCAGAACACGATCGTCAATCTGCCGGGCGGCCCGGCGCCGATCACCGGTTCGGCCTTTGGCGCCTACACGCCGACGACGTTCAAGCGCACCTACCGCGACTACCTGCCAAGCGCCAACCTGAAGTACAACGTGACGCCCGACCTGGTCCTGCGCACGGCGCTGGCCAAGACCATCGCGCGCCCCGACTACAGCGCGCTGGGTGGCTCGGTGTCACTCAACGACGACGCGCTGAGCGGCAACGGCGGCAACGTCAATCTGGAACCGGTGCGCTCGACCAACTTCGACATCGGCGCCGAGTGGTATTACGCACCAAAGGCGTTGCTGTCGGCGGGGCTGTTCTACATGGACCTGCGCTCGATCGTGGCGCAGGGCACGTCGACCGGCACCTATTACAACAACAAGCGCAGCACGCTGACCGAGTACCAGATCACGTCGCCGTACAACACGAGCGGGCGCAATCGCGGGGTGGAACTGAGCTGGCAGCAGCCGGTGGCGCGTGACTTCGGCTTCCTGGTCAACTACACGTTCGCCGATGGTGAACTCGACGATGGTGGTGAACTGATCAACTCGTCGCGCAACACCTACAACGTGACCGGCTACTTCGAGAACGAACGCTTCTCGGCGCGCCTGGCCTACAACTGGCGCTCGAAGTACAAGGCAGGCGTGGACCGTGGCGCGAGCCAGCACGTGGACGACATGCCGTCGCTGGCCGGATCCGTCAACGTCAAGCTGAGCGAACGCTTCACGCTCACGTTCGACGCGCTCAACCTCACCAACGAGACCATCAAGATGTACGCCGAAAACGAGGACCGGCCACGCGCCTTCTACTCGAACGGCCGTACCTTCTACCTCGGCCTGCGCGGCAAGCTGTAATCAGCCCAGGGGCGGCGATGGCCGCCCCGCCTTCACCTGGACACCCATGACGGACCGATCCGATGGCGGCCCGGCGATCCACATCGCCTGGGAATGCCTGAGCAATTTCATACGCGACGACGCGTTTGCCGCGCGCCTCGTGCTGCGCAACGATGGCGCCTCCCCCATCGCGCCCGGCTGGACACTGTGCTTCAACACCTGCCGCAAGATCCTGGCGGAGACCGTCAGCGCCGGCTACGCCATCGCGCACGTCAATGGCGACCTGTTCGTGCTGTCGATGCCGGGGGGCGATGCCTGGTTGCCGGGGCAGACGCACACGCTCGACTACGAGGCGCTGCACTGGGCGATCAGCATCACCGATGCGCCGCTGGGCTTTTTCCTGGTGCCGGGGCAGGGCGGGGCGGCCGTCGATCTGGGCGACCCGGTCATTGCGCCGTTCGTACGGCCCGAGCAACGGCACCGCAACCGGGGCGACGCGGTGCCTACCGCCGATGCGGCCTGGCGTTTTGCGCAGAATGCGGCGCTGTCGTACCTGCCCGAGGACGAGGTCGGACGCATCACGCCGCGTCCACGGGCAGCACGTTTCACTGGCGGCAAGTACCGGCTGGGACGCGACGCGGCGTTCGTGCATGGGGCAGGGCTGGACAATGAAGTGCGGTTCCTGCGCGCGTTGCTGGCCGACCTGCCGCCGGGCGAGGGCGCGGTGACGCTTGCCATCGGGCCGGTGACTGAGCCAGGGCTCGAGGCGTACTCGCTCGACATCGACGATCAGGGCGTGGTGCTCAGGGGCGCCAGCGCGCACGGCGTCTTCAATGGCCTGCAAAGCCTGGCGCAGCTGGTCTCGCCCGATGGCGCGCTGCCGCTGGGCGCGGTGCAGGATGCGCCGCGCTACGCCTACCGCGGCATGATGCTCGACGTTGCCCGCCACTTTTCCAGCGTCGACACCGTGCTGCGTCTGCTCGACTGCATGGCCGCGTATAAACTCAACCGCTTCCATTTTCACCTGACCGACGACGAGGGCTGGCGCCTGGCGATTGCCGCCTTGCCAGAACTCACCGCCATTGGCGCGCAGCGTGGCGTTGGCGCTTGTTTACCACCGTCGTTCGGCTCCGGCGCCGCCGTCGCTGCATCCAGCGGCAGCGGGTTTTATACGGCCGACGAGTTCGTCACGATCCTGCGCCATGCGAAAGCGCGCCACATCGACGTGATCCCCGAATTCAATCTGCCGGGCCACGCGCGCGCGGCGGTCGAAGCGATGCGCGTGCGGCATGCGCGCCTGATGGCGGCGGGCGACCTCGCCGGCGCCGAAGAATACCTGCTCAGTGACCCGGCCGACACGTCGGCCTACGAATCGGTGCAGCTGTGGCACGACAATGTGATGTGCATTGCGCTGCCATCGGTCGATCGCTTCATCGACACCGTCGTCACTGCCGTGGTGGCGCTGTACCGGGAAGCAGAGGTGCCGCTGACCGTGCTGCACACGGGCGGCGATGAAGTCCCTGGCGGCGCCTGGGTCGGTTCGCCCGTCTGCCAGGCCAGCATGCGCGCGCATGGCTGGACGGATGTGCGCGAGTTGCGCGACGACTTCCAGGCGCGCTGCCGCGCGATCCTGGCGCGTCACGGCATTGCCTTTGCGGGCTGGGAAGAAACGGCGCTGACGCCGCGCGCCGATGGCGTGCTGGCGCCCGACCGGCGCCAGGCCGGGCGCGACTTCCATGTCTACGTCTGGAACAACGGCGGCTTGCCGCACGAACGCGATTGCGCCACCGAACTGGCTGCAGCCGGTTTCAACGTCGTGCTGGCCAATGCCACGAGTTTGTATTTCGATTTCGCACACGCCAAGCATCCGCTGGAACCGGGCTACTACTGGGCCGGTTTCGTCGGCACGCGCGATGCATTCGATCTGGCGCCGAGTGCCGGCGTCACGGGCCTGCAAGGGCAGCTATGGGGCGAGAACGTGTGCTCGCGCGCGCGGCTCGAGTATCTCGCCATGCCGCGCCTGCTCGGCCTGGCCGAACGCGCGTGGTCGCCACAGGACACGAATCCCGACTGGAATGAATTCGCCAACCGACTCGGCCGGCGCGAATTGCCGCGTCTGGACCGGCAGGGCTGGCACTACCGCCTGCCGCCGCCGGGCGCCCGCGTGGAGAACGGCATGCTGCAGGCGAATACCGCCTTTCCCGGCCTGGGCCTGCATTACACTGTCGATGGCGCCGACCCTGATACCACCAGCCCGCGCTACGCCGACCCGGTGCCTGTGCGTGGCGTGCGCATCGTGAAACTGGCCAGCATCGACACGCACGGTCGCGTGAGCCGCATCGTCACCCTACATCTGGAATCGCCATGAACGAGACGCTGGTCGCTGCCCCGGTCCACCATGCGCCACGGCGTCATCCGCTGTCATGGGTGCCCACGCTGTACCTGGCGCAGGGCTTGCCGTTCTATGCGGTGGCGCTGGTCGCCGGCCAGATGCTTAAAAGCATGGGCGTGCCGAACGACCAGATCGCCCGCTGGACGGGCCTGCTGGGCCTGGCCTGGGCCTTCAAGGCGCTGTGGAGTCCCTTTCTGGAACTGGCCCCGAGCCGGCGCATGGCCGTCGTCAGCTGCCAGATCTTCGGCGGCGCCTGCCTGGCGCTGGTCGCACTGGCCCTGCAACTGCCGATGTGGTTTGCCCTGTGCCTCGCGCTGCTGGCGATCGTGTCGCTGGCCTCGAGCACCCACGACATCGTCGCCGACGGCATCTATATCAGCAGCCTGACAGCGCGCGAGCAGGCGGCGTATGCCGGCTGGCAGGGCGCTTTCTTCAACGCCGCCAAATTCCTCTCGCTCGGTGGCCTCTTGATCCTGGCGGGCGAACTCGAGGAACGCTTTGGCATCGCTTCTGCCTGGACCGTCGTATTCCTGCTGCTTGGTGGCTTGATGGTGACGCTTGGCCTGTACCACTGGCACGCGCTGCCGGCCACGCCCAAGCTCGCGGGGCGGATCCATCATGCGCGCGACGTCAAGGCCACGCTGGTCGACGTGTTCAAGACGTTCTTTGCCAAGCGCGGGATCTGGATGGCGATCTTGTTCATCATCCTGTTTCGCGCCGGGGAAGGGCAGATCCAGTCGATCGGCCCGCTGTTCCTGCGCGACGCGCGCGAGGCTGGCGGCCTGGGCTTGACCACCGCGCAGGTGGGTTGGGTGTACGGCACGGTTGGCACCGCCGCCTTTTTGATCGGCAGCATCGCGGGCGGCTACTTCACGGCCTGGCTGGGCCTCAAGCGCGCGCTGCCGCTCTTGATTCTGGCGATGAACCTGCCCAATGCGGTGTTCTGGTACCTGAGCGACGCGCAGCCTGTCTCGATGCCGCTGATCGTCAGTGCGCTGGGGCTCGAGATGTTTGGCTACGGCTTCGGTTTTGTCGGCGTGATCCTGTTCATCATGCAGGTGGTCGCCAGCGGTCCGTACCAGGCGGCGCACTACGCGTTGGGGACCGGCTTCATGCAACTGGGTTTTGTGCTCTTTCGCACGATCAGCGGCGACATCCAGCAGGCGCTGGGTTATCGGGATTTCTTTCTGTGGGTGCTGGTGGCGGCGCTGCCGGTGCTGGTGCTGAGCCGCTTCATGCGCATCGAGGCGCCCGATAACGCGGTGGAGAACAACTAGCGTCGCTTGACCGGCAGGGCCAGCCAGCCCTGCCACCCGCCATCGTCGGTGCGCGCGACCTTCTGGACATGGGGCCGCGTCGCATCGAGCCGCCACACGCTCTGGTGCTCGAGCCAGTCTTCGTACATCGCGCGAAAGCGCGGCCACTCGCCGCGAAATTCGAGGATGGCCACCATCCCGGCCGGCAGCACGCGCAGACCCAGGCCGGGGTCGGCCAGCACGCCGGCGTCGAAGCCGAAGTCGTAGCAGTATTCGCGCTCGCCCGTAAACCCCGGATCTTCGTCGAACACGCCGTACCACGGCGCCCCGCGTGGGATGCCGGCGCTTTCCTGTGCGCAGATGAAGGCATTGCAGGCCAGCGACAGCGCCGCGCCGGACTGGCCAAAGAAGCGCTGGTAGCGCAGCTGCACGGCCGGTAACTGGCGCAGCGTGACGCGCGCGGCGACGCTGCCTGGCACGGGCGCGCAGTAAGGGGCGTTCAGCGCGGTGAGCTCGCCCGGCTCGGCGACAAAGAAACTGACATCGCTTTCGCGCCCGACCTGGGCATCCATATAGATGCGCCAGCCGCCGTCGCGCCAGGATTTGGCGGGCATGCCGAACTGCTGGCGGAAGGCCTTGGCAAACGCTGCATTGGACGGAAAGCCGCAATCCTGCGCGATGCGTCCGACCGGCACGTCCGGTTCGTGGCGCAGCAGGTGGGCGGCGCGGCGCAGGCGCCGCTTGCGCTGGTATTCCACCGCCGAAAAGCCGGTCAGTTCACGGAAGATGCGGTCGAAGTGGTAGCTCGAATAACTGGCCGATGCGGCCAGGCTGCCCAGGGCCAGCGGATCGCCGACCGAATCGAGCATCAGGTCCATGACTTCGTACAGGCGCGACAGACGCGACACCGGCACCCGGGGCGCCACGCAGGGGGCGGCAGGTGGCATACGGTGGGCAAGGGCGGCGTGGGTCGGTGGCATATCGCGGCTCGTCATGACAGCGTTGATGAATTATGCGACCAAACCCGCTGCCATGGCGAACTATGTGTAGCCTGGAAAATACAATAATGGCATGTCAGGACAGCTAGCACGGGAGAATTGTTGCTGCGCAGCAAATTTACAAATCACTTACAATTGCGTGGTCATTTAACTATCAAAACGCCCCGCGCGTTCTGTCTCTGGAGAAATTATGCAGACAGCATTATCGGCGGGCTTCATCCTCGCCATCGTTCTGTGGGGTGTCATTTCGCCCGACACCATGGGCCCGGTCTTCGACACCGCGCTTGCTACCGTCACCCGCAATTTTGGCTGGTTCTACCTCTGGGTGGTCCTTGGCATGGTGGTCTTTGTTGCCTTCCTGGCGTTCAGCCGTTACGGCAACCTGAAACTCGGCGGGGAAGACGACGAGCCGGAATTCGCGCTCGGCAGCTGGTTTTCGATGCTGTTTGCCGCCGGCATGGGCATTGGTCTCGTGTTCTTTGGCGTAGCCGAGCCGATCTCGCACTACATCGAAGCGCCGCCCGGCACCGTGTCGAATACGCCGGAAGCAGCGGGCGCCGCCATGCGCTACACCTTCTTCCATTGGGGCATTCACCCGTGGGCCGTGTACAGCGCCGTGGCGCTGGCCATCGCCTTCTTCCAGTACCGGCGCGGCGGTGTCGCCCTGGTCAGCACTGTAACGGACGCGCTGCCGTGGCCGATCGTCAAGCACATGGGCGGGTTCTTCAACGGACTGGCCGTGGTCGCGACCGCCTTCGGTGTGGCCGCTTCGCTTGGCGTGGGCGCGCTGCAGATCAACAATGGCCTGAACACCGTGTTTGGCGTGCAAGTGAGCGAGGCGTCGCAGATCGGCATCATCGTGCTGGCTACCGTCATGTTCCTCGGGTCGGCCGTCAGCGGCGTCACGCGCGGCGTGAAGATCCTCTCGAACGCCAACATGTCCCTGGCGGCGCTGCTGGCGCTGGCTGTGTTCATCCTTGGCCCGACCGTGGCGATCATCGACACGCTGACCAGCACGCTGGGCAATTACGTCACCGAGTTCGTCCGCATGAGCCTGCGCGCGACGCCGTTCCGCGACAGCACCTGGGTCGGCAGCTGGACCATCTTCTACTGGGCCTGGTGGATTTCATGGTCGCCATTCGTGGGCCTGTTCATCGCCCGCGTCTCGCGTGGCCGCACGATCCGTGAATTCATCCTGGGCACGATGCTGGCGCCAACACTGGCCGCGTTCATCTGGTTCTCGATCTTTGGTGGCACTGCACTGCACATGCAGATCTGGCAGCAGATCCCGATTGCCGACGCCGTGCGCGCCGATACGGCCACTGCGCTGTTCGCGATGTTCGACGCCATGCCGTTCGGCATGCTGATGTCGGGCGTGGCCACGATTCTGGTGCTGGTGTTCTTTGTCACGTCGGGTGATTCGGCGGTGCTGGTGCTGGGCATGATGAGCAGCGGTGGCAATCCGAATCCGTCGACCCGCAGCAAGCTGCTGTGGGGTGGCCTGATCGCCGGTATTGCGATCAGCCTGTTGCTGGCAGGAGGGCTGAAGGCGCTGCAGACGGCGACCATCGTGTTTGCCGTGCCGTTTTCGCTGGTGATTATCCTGATGCTGATCTCGCTCTGGCGCGGGGTGCGTGAAGACTGGACGGCGCACGAGAAGCAGGAACGCGAACTGCGCCGCCGCGTGCGCCAGATCGTCGAAAAGTAAGCGTTCATCTCGTACGACACGTACGGCCAGCCGCAGCTGCGGGCTGGCCGTTTTTTTTAGGCGCTGAGGCTCTTGTGCGCTGTCAAATTTCTTCCCGTTATCGACTCGGCGCGCTGAGGGGCCATGTCACGTAGGCGCATGCGCCGCTGCCGCCCGGTCTGTGACCTGGCGAACAGAGCATCAATCGTGTGGCTCTCAAAGTAGGTGTTTTATTCACTGAACGCCTCACGAAGGGAACCCAATGAAAGCACTTGTCTACAACGGACCATGCGATGTCCAGATCAAGAACGTGCCGGACGCCACGATCGAGAAGCCGACCGATGTGCTGGTGCGCATCACGACCACCAACATCTGCGGCTCTGACCTGCACATGTACGAAGGTCGCACCAGCATGGAAACGGGCCGCATTCTCGGTCACGAGAACATGGGTGAAGTCATCGCTGTCGGCAAGGCCGTCGACCGCGTCAAGGTCGGCGACATGGTCTGCCTGCCATTCAATATCGGTTGCGGCTTTTGCGAAAGCTGCGAGCGCGGCCTGACCGGTTTTTGCCTGACCTGCAATCCGGGCAGCGCGGGCGCGGCCTACGGCTTTGCCGGCATGGGTCCGTACAGCGGTGGCCAGGCTGAACTGCTGCGCGTGCCATACGGCGATTTCAATTGCCTGGTGCTGCCAAAGGATGCGCAGGAAAAGGAAAACGATTACGTGATGTTGTCGGATATTTTCCCGACTGGCTATCACGCAACCGAACTGGCGCAGATGAAGCCGGGCGACTCGGTAGCCATTTACGGCGCCGGTCCGGTGGGCCTGATGGCGGCAATGTCGGCCTTCCTGAAGGGTGCGAGCCGCGTGTTCGTGGTCGACCCGAACAAGGACCGCCTGGCGCTGGCCGAGAAGATGGGCGCGATCGGCATCAATGACATCGAAGGCGATGGCGCCGCGCAGATCAAGGAACTGACGGACGGCCAGGGCGCCGACTGCGGTTGCGAATGCGTGGGCTACCAGTGCTGCGACAAGCACGGCAAGGAAGTGCCAAACCTGACCATGAACAATCTGGTTGAAGCGGTCAAGCCAACCGGCGGTATCGGTGTAGTCGGCGTGTTCCTGCCCGAAGATCCGGGTGCGAAGGACGAGCTGGCCAAGGAAGGCAAGCTGGCGTTCGACTATGGCAAATTGTGGTTCAAGGGCCAGCGCATCGGCAACGGCCAGGCCAACGTCAAGGCCTACAACCGCAGCCTCGCCAAGCTGATCCACGCCGGCCGCGCCAAGCCGTCGCAGATCATCTCGCACGAGCTGTCGCTGGACGAAGCGCCGCACGCGTACAAGAAGTTCGATGAGCGTGCTGATGGCTGGACCAAGGTGATTCTCAAGCCAGGTCAGTAAGTTGCAACGTGGACCGGGGCATCCCGGTTCACGTCATTGCTGAAAGGAGCAGGGCCATGACGACAACGTTCAAGGCCGGCGACAAGGTGGAATGGGAGTCATCCCAGGGCACGGTCACCGGCAAGATCAAAAAGAAATTGACGGCGCCAACCGACATCAAGAGTCACCATGTCGCGGCGTCCAAAGAGCATCCTGAATACCTGGTGGTCAGTGACAAGACTGGGGCCGAGGCGGCGCACAAGGCGTCGGCGCTGAAGAAAGCGTAACGCCTGCGCTGTGCCAAGGATCAGCGCTGCGCCGGTGCAGCCTGCTGTTTCGTCGCGGTCTGGATGAGGCAGCTGCGTGTGCACTGCTGATACGCCTTGTCACAGGCGCCAGCGCGGTCGAGCCGGCGATGCGTGTCGCCTGCAGCCTGCAGGGCGCGTGCACCCTGGCCCGGAACTGCACCTTCGGCCGTTCGCGCCAGCGGATTACGGGCAGCGGTCTCAGGCGGTGGCACGAAGCGTTCCTTGCCGCCCGAGCTCGCCTCGGCGCGGCATTCGCGCTGCGTCGATTCGCACATCGATGTACAAAAATTCGTTTCAGCAGCCAGCGCCGAGCCGGTTGTCAGCATGCCGAGGCACGTTATCAACGAGGCTGCCGGCATAGCAAGGCGAGTCAATGCAAATCGAAATGTCATGGCTTGAAGTCGAATGTGGAAAATTGCCAGTCTACGGCATCGACATCATTCAAAACTCACGCATTCTCATCCGCGTCGCCAATACTTTAAGATTCGGTTCATCTTGCGGCGCAAGCATGGCAAGGTAAGTCATTCCATCTACTGATTCCATACCATGCGCATTCTGCTCGTCGAAGACGACCTCTCCCTTGGCGACACCATCCAGGCCTGGTTACGTCTTGATGGCCACGCCGTCGACTGGGTCCAGCGCGGCGACTCGGCGCAGACGGCCCTGATGACCCATCGCTACGACTGCGTGCTGCTCGACCGCGGCTTGCCTGGCCTGTCCGGCGACGCGTTGCTCGGGCAGCTGCGCGCCGCCGGCAATGGCGTGGCCGTCATCCTGATTACGGCCTTCAATGCCCTGGCCGATCGCGTAGAGGGCCTGGACCTGGGCGCTGACGATTACCTGGTCAAGCCGTTCGAACTCGAGGAAATGTCGGCCCGCATCCGCGCGGCCGTGCGCCGTGGCGCGAACCAGGTGAGCAATGACCTCGTGCACGGCGAGATCGCCCTGAACCTGGATACCAAGGCGGCCAGCCTGCGCGGCGTGCCCGTCGCGCTGACGGCGCGCGAGTACAACGTGCTGTACGCGCTGCTGCTGCGCAAGAACAGCATCGTCACCCGGGCCCAGATCGAAGAGACGCTGTATGGCTGGGGCGACGAAGTCGAGAGCAATGCCATCGAAGTCTACGTGCACAACCTGCGCAAGAAGTTCGGCAGCGACAGCATCGTCACCGTGCGCGGGCTGGGCTACCGGATGAAGAACGATGGTGAATGATTCGCCGGTGCAGCCGTGGTCATTGCGTCGGCGCCTCTTGATCGCCATCGTGGCCGCCAGCACCGTGCTGTGGCTGGCCAGCCTGGGCATCGTCACCGTGATCGCCTGGCAGGAAACCAATGACGTGTTCGACGATGCGCTCGAAGAATCGGGCCACATGATCATGGCCGCCACCACCGACTGGAACGAGCGCGGCCTGTTGCTGCGGCCGGGGCTCGAGAGCCGGCCTGGCCGCAAGGTCGACATGCAGTACCAGATCGTGGCCCACGGGCGCGTCATCCAGCGCACCGGCGGCGCGCCCGCCCAGCCGTTCGTGACGGATTTCGATGAGCAGGACGGCTTTGCCGACGTGCGCAACAACGACCAGTCATGGCGCGTGTTTGTCGTGCGCGACGCCGCGCGCAGCGTCGAGGTCCAGGTCGGCCAGCAGCAGAGCAAGCGCTTCGATATCCTGGAAGAGCTGGCCGAATCGCTGTGGCTGCCCGTGCTGGGCTTCCTGCTGCTGCTGGCGCTCGTGTGCTGGGTACTGACCGGGCGCATTCTGAAACCGTTGCGCCGGACGGCAGCGACCATCGCGGCCAAGACGCCGCACGACCTGACGCAGGTGCCTACCGCCGGCCAGGCGCGCGAAGTGCTGCCGATCGTGCAGGCGCTCAACGGCGTGCTGGGCCGCCTGGAAGCGGCGCTGCAGGCCGAGCGTCGCTTCACCGCCGACGCCGCGCACGAGCTGCGCACGCCGCTGGCGGGCCTGCACATGCATGTGCAACTGCTGCAGCGCCAGCATCCCGAACTGGCCGCGCCGTTCCAGAAACTGCGCCACGATATCGCGCGCACGACCGGGCTGGTCGACAGCCTCTTGACGCTGGCACGCCTGGACCCGCTGGCGCGCGAGCAACTAGTGCGCCAGCCGGTGCCCTTGCCGGCGCTGCTTGAGCGCCTTGTGGGCGCGCATGCGCAGGAAGCAGCGGCGCGCGGCATCCGCATCGCTGTGCACTGCGAGCTCGACTACGTGGAGGCCGATCCGCAGATGCTCGACATCGTGCTGCGCAACCTGCTCGACAATGCGCTGCGCTATTGCCCGGATGGCAGCCGCATCGCCATCGATGCGCGCCGGCACGGCGGTTTCGACCGCATCGCCGTGCGCGACAATGGCCCGGGCGTGGATGCGGCCAGCCGCGCGCGCTTGAGCGAGCGCTTCTTTCGCGTGTTGGGTCAGGGCCAGCCGGGCAGCGGGCTCGGGCTGTCGATCGTCCGGCGCATCGCCGATCTGCATGGCATCGCGCTGACTTTCGGCGCTGGCCTAGACGGGCGCGGTCTTGGTGTCACGCTCGACTTCGACGCGTCCTTAAGATCGGTTTAATGTCCCGCCGGTGTAATGCGTTTGTGCCTGCCAACGCTGTGCAGGCAACGACCCACCAACTACCGAGGACTTGACCATGAAACGTATTTCGCACATCGCCTGCATCGCCCTGTTGATCACCGGTTCGGCCGCTGCTGTCGCCCAGACCGCGGCAACCCAGACGGCAACGCCGGCTGCAACCACCACCGCAGCGCCAACCACTGCCCCGGCCACCAAGGCCACGCCATCGGGCTACGCCGGTCCATCGGGCGCGCCGTTGATGACGGCCAAGGACTTGCTGGCCAATGGCAAGGATGACCAGTACGTGCGCCTCAAAGGCAAGCTTACCAGCCACAAGGGCGACGAGAACTACGAGTTCACCGACGCCAGCGGCAAGATCACCGTCGAGATCGACGCTGATCGGTTTCCTGCCGGCGTGACGGTCGATCACAACACGCTGGTGGAACTCACCGGCGAGTTCGACAAGGAAATGTTCGGCGACTCTACCGTGGACGTCGAGCAGATCAAGGTCGTCGCGCAGTAAGAATTGACGTGTTCGGGCGATAATGGTGGCTTCGCCGCCATGATTGTCCGATTCGCCCATGCATTACGATTACGCCGACCTGACGCACAACTTCGACTCCGGCGCCCTGAAGCGTGGTCACGATTACGCCGATGACGGCCATGTCCTGGTCGCGCAGTGGCAGGCCGACCGGCTGATTGGCGAAGTCGCCGGCAGCGGGGGGGCGATCTACCATCAGACCATCCGCGTATTCATGCGCCGCGAGCAGGTCAACTTCGACGGTCGCTGCACCTGTCCGGTGGGCTACAACTGCAAGCACGTGGTGGCGGTCCTGATCAAGGACATCGAGTGCCGCGAACGCGAAGCCCGGCAAGCGCCCGGCGCGGCCAACGCCGTCGCGCAGCACTGGCTCATGCAACTCTCGCAGCTGAGCCAGATCACGCAGCCGGCGCTGGCGGGCACGGGCGCCGTGACCATCCTGGCCTGGGTCCTGGTGCCGGATCTGCACGGCCACTCCCGGCTGCACCTGCGCAAGGGCCGCCAGGGCAAGCGCGGCGGCATCGGCGCCAGTTCCAGCGACGTCAACCATCACGGCCTGCTGCGCGATCCCCCAGCCTGGCTCGCAACTGGCGACGTCGAGCTGCTGCGCCAGTTTGCCGGCCTGGCGGCTGCGTCGGGTGGCCTGGGCGTCGCGCGGCCGCAAGGCGCGCTGGGCGCACGCCTGCTGGCCCAGCTGGTCGCGCAAGACCGGCTGCTGCGCGCCCACACGTCAGAGGATCTGGCGCGCGGCCGGGTCGCGCCGCTGCTGGCCGGCCCGAAGCGCGCGGCCGTGATCGACTGGCATCCGCTCGACGGCGATCCCGATGCGCTTCAGCTGAGCTGGCAATTTGCCGGCGGCGGCGCGCGCGAGCAGCAGATTCCCGACGAGGTACTGCCGACCGAACCGGCCTGTTACATCGATGGCGACCTGATCGGGGAGCTGACGCTGCCGGCGTTGCTGGCGCCCTTGCCGCTGGAGATGCTGCTTGGCGCGGTGGAGCAGGCACCGCTGCTGTGGCCGGAGCAGCGCGCCAGCGTGGCGACGCGCATGGCCGAGCTTGGCCTGGATGGGGTGTTCCCGTTGCCACAGGTGCTGGAAACCAATGAGCGCAGCGACGTGGCGCCCGTGCCCCTGCTGGTGCTCGACAGCATGCTGGCCAGGCAGCGCGGCGACTACCGCTGGTACGACCATGCCACCTTGATGTTCGACTACGACGGCTGGATCGCGGAGCCCGACGACGGGCCGGTGCTGCGCCGCGTCGAGAACACCAGGGTCCAGCTCATCGTACGCGATGCCGCGCTCGAGGCGGCGGCGCGCGCGCTGCTGCTTGGGCTCGGGTTTGCCGAACCGCCGCCCGACTCGCCACTGCTGGATCTGCCTGGCGCCTTGCAGCTTGCGGACGAGGCGGCCTGGGTCGGCTTCGTGCGCGACGCGCTGCCGCGCCTGGAGGCGGCCGGCTGGCAGGTCGAGATCGAAGGCGATTATCGCTATCACCTGGCCGAGGTCGACGACTGGTACGCCGAACTCGATGAAGAAGGCGAGGGCGGGCAGGCCTGGTTCGCGCTCGAGCTGGGCATCGTCGTGAACGGCCAGCGGCACGCGCTGCTGCCCTTGCTGCTCAAGATGATCCGCGCTGCGCCGCAGGAGTTCGACCCGGTGGTCCTGGCCACACGCGCCGACGAGGGCGACCTGGTGATCGAACTCGACGACGAAACACGTGTGGCCGTGACCTGGGGCCGCATCAAGCCGATCCTGGTCACGCTGGGCGAGCTGTATTTCAGCGAACGCATGGGCAGCCGGGTGCGCCTGCCGGTGATGGATGCGGCGCGCCTGGCCGAACTCGAACGCGCCGCGCACCTGCGCTGGATGGGCGGCGAGCGCCTGCGCGCACTGGGCCGAAAGCTCAACGATTTCGACGGCATCCGACCGGTCGCGCTGCCCGCCGGGCTGCAGGCCGACCTGCGGCCCTACCAGCGCAGCGGCCTGGACTGGCTGCAGTTCTTGCGCGAGTACGAATTTGGCGGCATCCTGGCCGACGACATGGGCCTGGGCAAGACGATCCAGGCACTGGCCCACATCCTGGTCGAGAAAGAAGCGGGGCGGCTCGACCGCCCGGCGCTGGTCGTGGCGCCCACGAGCCTGATGCCCAACTGGCAGGACGAGGCGGCCCGCTTCACGCCTGGCCTGCGCGTGCTGCTGTTGCACGGCAAGGAGCGCACGGCGCTGTTCGATGGCATCGCCGACGTCGACATCGTCCTGACCACCTACGCGCTGCTCGGACGCGACGAAGTGGCGCTGCGTGGTCATCGCTATCACCTGTTGATCCTCGATGAAGCGCAGTACATCAAGAACAGCCGCAGCAAGGCGGCGCAAACGGCGCGCCTGCTCGACGCGCGCCATCGCCTGTGCCTGACCGGCACGCCGGTGCAGAACCATCTGGGCGAACTGTGGTCGCAGTTCCATTTCCTGATGCCGGGCTTGCTGGGCGACGAGCGGGGCTTTAACACCGTGTTTCGCAAACCGATCGAGCAGGGCGCCGACATGGGCCGCAAGGACCTGCTGGTGCGGCGCCTGAAACCGTTCATGCTGCGCCGGACCAAGGACAAGGTGGCGACCGAATTGCCGCCCAAGACCGAGATCATCCTGCCGGTCGAGCTCGGTGGCGTGCAGCGCGACCTGTACGAAACGGTGCGCGTGGCGATGGACCGCAAGGTGCGCGACGAGATCGACCGCAAGGGCCTGGCGCGCAGCCATATCGTCATTCTCGAGGCGCTGCTCAAGCTGCGCCAGGTATGCTGCGATCCGCGCCTGCTCAAGACGGGCGCGGCGGGTGGCTCGGCCAAGCTCGAGGCGCTGATGGAATTGCTCGATACCCTGATCAGCGAAGGGCGCAAGGTGCTGGTGTTTTCGCAGTTCACGAGCATGCTGGCGCTGATTGCCGATGAACTCAACGCGCGCAGCATCGCCTATGTCGAACTCACCGGCAGCACGGTCGACCGCGCCGCGCCGGTCGCTGCGTTCCAGGCGGGGCAGGTGGGCGTGTTCCTGATCAGCCTGAAGGCCGGCGGCGTGGGCCTCAATCTCACGGCGGCCGACACGGTCATCCACTACGATCCCTGGTGGAATCCGGCCAGCGAAAACCAGGCCACTGACCGCGCCTGGCGCATTGGCCAGACGCAGCCGGTGTTCGTCTACAAGCTGATCGCGCGCGGCACGCTGGAAGAAAAAATCCAGGACATGCAGCGCCGCAAAGGCGATCTGGCCAATGCCCTGCTGGCGGGGGACACCGAACTGGCGCCCGCCATCGGGGCTGACGACCTGCGCGAGATCTTCTCACCGGTCGAGCACGCACGGCCATAACGCAACAGGCCCGCCAAAGTGGCGGGCCTGTCAGGATGGAACTACCTTGCGGTCTTCAGACCTCAGGCTTTTTCGAGATGCGAAGCGAGTTGGCCGCGCAGTTCGTGACCGCTCGAGTGCGTGTAATCCTTGTTGAGCTCATGCGTGATCAGCGCTTTGACCTGCGGATCGATTGCGGTGCGCAGCAGGCCCAGGAACTCGGGCGATGCGGACACGATCAGATGCTGGTACTGGCCCTTCTGGTGGCCTTGCAACAGGTACGCGGCGACATCCTTCGCAAACTTTTGCGCTTCGTGTTCGGCTGGCGTGACGGCCGGCTGGTAGTCGCTGCCCGGCGCGCCTGCTTGTGCCGCATGCTCGAAGCCGCCGCCCTGGCCGCCGCCGATATTGTGGCCGCTATTGCCGGCCGAGCGCGGGCTCAGGCGGTCGGTCACGATGTCGCTGACGCGCCCCTGCGCGGCGGGATTGACCATGTCTTCCACTTCTTGCAGCGACTTGGCAGATTTGGCATCGGCAAAAATACGTGCACGACCGGCATTGGCCGCGATAATCCAGGTTGTAGGCATAGAGTCCCCTGATTGAATGGTGGGTGGGCGCATCTGGCGCTGCGGAGCCTGGGCCCCGGCTGGCGCGATGCGCACGAAGGCCATCGCCGGCAATGGCGGACACGAACGATGCACAGCATCGGCCCGCGTTCCCTGCCTGGCGACAAGTGATGATTTAGTATAGCCCTGTCAAAAAATCCACGTCGCACCGCGTTTCTGCCGTGCGCGCCTGACGAGGTAGCGAGATACCAAATGGATCAATTTTCTGGTGGACGTGCAGTAGCGTACTGAACGGGAACGCTGCGGGGTGCAAGATGGACCCATCGACACTGCAAACACGGAAGGAACACTATCATGGGTAAATTTTTCATTGGCTGGCTCCTGGGCATCCCGGTCGTTGTACTGGTCATCCTGTACCTGATCTTCTAATCGACGATCGCGGTAGCAGCAATAAAAACGCCACCTTGCGAGGTGGCGTTTTTATTTGCACGCTTCACGGCGCTTGGCGCCGTGAAGCGTTTTATCCAACGATTACCAGCCGATATCCTTCAGCAGTGGCAGCGTCAGATCCTGCGGTGGCGACACCGACAGGGTCAGGTCCGAATTGATGCTTGGCTCCATCAGCAGGTTTGGCGATGCCGTCACGTCCCAGTGCGAGACCGACGAGCCCGGCGCCAGCGTGGCTGGGGTGTACAGCAGCGGACGACCGAGCGAATCGGCGCCGGCCTTGCGGGTCGGATCCGTGGCCAGCGACGCGAGCACGACGCCAGGCTGCGAACGCGTACCGTATGGCTTGGCAGCAGCGACTGCAGCTTTCAGTGCATCGCCAGCAGCTTGCGTGATACCGGCCGACGGGATGGTGACGGTTGGATCGGTGCCGCCCGGTGCGATGTCGCCGGCAACGTTGTTGGCCAGCAGAACGCCGACCGCACCAGCATTTTGCGCATTCTTCACCTTGACGGCAAAGCCGCACGAGCCGCGGCTGATGATCGGCACCTTGCCGCGGACTGCTGCGGCATTGGCGGCATTGAACGGGTCGCAGCCAGGACCGATTTCACCATCCTGTGGCGTGATCGTAGCCAGGGCACCGAGCGAGGCAACGGCAGGCAGGGTCGGACCGAAGGTCGACGCCGTATAGCTGATGGCTGGCAGCACGCCAGTTGGCGTCGCCGCTTTCAGGATCGGCTGTGAGCGCAGGATGCTGGCGCCGGCGACCGAGTTGGCGCCGGTCCAGGCCAGGCCCAGCGGGTTGATGGCCGAGACGCGGCGTTCGGCCGACGTCATGTTCAGCCAGTTCTTGCGAGCCGTGTTGTCATACATGAACTCTTCCCAGACGCTTGGCAGGCCGCCATTGGCGACATACGCCGAGCCATCCGCACTGATGCGGTAGCCAGTCGAGGTCTGCACGCTGACCACCGAGAAGCCCAGGCCGTGGCCCAGTTCGTGCAGCAGGGTTGCAGCGAAGTTCACGTTGCTGCCGGCATTGCCGTCCAGGCCCAGGTAGAAGCTGCTGCCTGCGAGGCAGTTAGGCTGGCCGAGGTTCACGTTGAACTGGGTCTTGATGTCGACGTTGCCGTAGCCCGTGCCGTCATCAGGGATGCCGGCGGTCAGGTTGACACCGGCCAGCTTGTTGGCCAGTGCTGCTGGATACCAGGTATTTGGCTTGCCACCTGGGAAGTTATTCCAGATGTTCCAGGCGCCAGCGCTGCCCAGCGTGGCCGAGGTGGCGGTGCAGGTCAGCGCTTCCCAGCCAGCCGACACGGTGATCGTTACATTGCTCTGGAGGTTGCGTTCCCAGATATCGGCAACGTGGCGGTACACGTTCATGCGTTGCTGGCCGAGCGTCGTGCCTGTATTACCGCCAACCGGCGCCACCGGGGTCGGATCGTTGAAGCCGAAGCCAGCTGGATCGCGGCTCTGGATGGTGATGGTTGCAGCTTGTGCAGCGATGCAGGTCAGGATGCTGGCGGTGGCCAGCACGGTGCGTGCAGCGGTAAGCGAGAAGGATGGGGTGCGCATGATTACTCCGTGACAGGCGTAATGGTGTGAACGTGGCCGGTCGAATCGGCATTCTGGGTGTCGCCGTGCGTGACGGTGATGCTGCCGTCGGCATTACGAACTGCTACCGACGTGGTCATGAATTCGTCGGTCAGGCGGGCGCCGCGCGCGCCACTGCTGTGGGATTTTTGCAGCGTTGCCTTCGGTGCGATGCGTGCGTTGGCCTTGACGGACTGCGCTTTCAGCGCGACTGCTTCGGCAGGGGTGGCGCCGCGCAGCTTGCCGGTTTCGGCGTCGCGCACGACGGTCAGCGACTCATTCGAGACAACAGCTTCCTGGGCAATGGCGGACTGGCCGGCGAAACCCATCAGGGCAAGGGCAATGCCGGCGGCGCGCAGTGCGCGCAGGCCGGTTTGTTGTTTCTGGAACATGACAATCTCCTGGAAAAACATATTCGATGCAAAATGTGCGAAGCGCAGCGCGCTTCGGCAGACAACATGGTGTGGAGCGCTCAGGCGCGTTTGCGGCGGCGTGCGGCAACCAGGCCCATGGCGCCGGCGGCCAGGATCAGGATGCTGGCCGGTTCCGGCACTTCGGCGGCGTCAGGTGCCGAGATCGACAGCGTATCGAGACCGACATAGTTCGACGTGGCTTGCGCACCGGTGTGCTGGAATGCGAAACGGGTCATGCCTGCTGCGGCAGCGATATTCGCGGTGTATTGCTTCCAGCCGCCGGTCGAGACGGTGAAGGCCGGCATCAGGCTGACCAGGACGCCATCGGCGCCGGTGTAGCCGAACGAGAAGCTGTCGCTGAAGCCGGCTTCGTCGACGGCATTCAGCCAGAACGAGACGGTTGCGCCCAGCGCGGTCGAGAATTCGGGGGTGTACAGCCAGTTGTTGATGATGCCATTTTCACCGGCAACGTTGTAATTCGACGCGGCGTAGCTGTTAGCGTCGCCGCTCTGCGACGTGAAGCCGGTGTTGCCTTGGAACCAGCCCGGCGTTGCGCCGCCAGGGGTACTGTTATTTTCCAGAATCCAGCCCTTGTTCTGGAGACTGTTTACATCATCAAAACCTTCTTCAATCACAACCCCGGCAAACGCCGAGGACATCATTCCGGAAACCAGCAATGCAACAAGTGCTTTCTTCATTCTGATGCGCTCCAAGTATGTTCGATGAACGGCGCTGCATTCGTGTCACAGCCCCTGTATCGGATGTCGTAACGATCATTCGACGACTATCGAGGCCAATGCATATTACGTGCCAGCAAAACAAGGCGTTGATTTCTATGAGGAATATTTTTCAAGATGAAAATTTCGTAATGAATTGTAAGATTTTCCGACAAATTTCATACGCTTGTCACATGAATAACGACACTTTATTTTTCATTTGATGAATACGCGCTATTTTGTTGCTATGGAGTAGGTTTGCTTGCTGTTTTTGCAGCGAAGATGTTTTTCAGTATCTTGACCGTCAAGACGTTGATTAGAGGACGATCTCACCCCGTTCGACACCGTTGCATGCCATAGCGACAAGATAATTTTTAGATAGCTATAATCAATCGGTCGGCGTCTTCGTCCCATTGAAAGAGCTTCATGCGCTTCAGATCCATTCAATTGTCCCTGCGGTTCATCGTTCCCCTTGCCCTCGTGCTGGCGCTATTCGGGTACTTTGCCATTCCGTGGATGGAAAATCTCACCCAGCGCTGGTTCGTGCGTGACCTGGACACGCGCTCGCGTCTGGTGTCGAGCACGCTGCAACAGCCTTTGCTGACCTATCTCGAAGATGGTTCCGGCGAACGCATCAACGACGCGTTCGAGCGCGCGATCCAGGATGAGCGCCTGTACGCGCTGGCCCTGTGCTCGACCGACGGCATGCTGCTGTACAAGACCTCGACCTATCCGGCCACGCTCGGTTGCCGCGAGGGGCAGGTCAGTAACGAAGAAGATGGCGCGACGTCCAATCCGGTCGTGCGCCTGGCAGAAGGACCGGTTCACGTTTCCACGCGCGAACTGCTGCAGGACGGCGTCTCTGCCGGCCGCCTGGTGCTGGTACAGGACATGAGCTTCATCGAGCGCCGCAGCGCCGACACCAAGAAATACATCCTCGGCCTGTTCGTACTGATGGCTGGCGCGATTTCCATGATCACCGTGATCATCGCCCACCTGAGCTGGCATGGCTGGGTGGCCGGCATGCGTGAAATGCTGCGCGGCGAGCTGTTGCCGCGCTCGCCACGTCCCGGTGCGACCGAGCCCGTGCCCGCCGAAGGCGACATGGCGCCGCTGGCCAGCGAGTTCCGCGCCATGCTCAACGATTACCAGCGCGAGCTGGCTGCCAGCCCGGTCGAGTCAACGACCTGGAGTCCCGAAACGCTCAAGCTGCTGCTGAACCAGGACCTGGCTGGCGACCAGATCCTCGTGGTATCGAACCGCGAGCCCTATATCCACGTGGCCACACCCAATGGTGTGAAAGTGCAGCGTCCGGCCAGCGGCCTGGTCACGGCGGTGGAAGCCGTGATGCGCGCCTGCTCCGGCACCTGGATCGCGCACGGCGCCGGTTCGGCCGACCGCGAGACGGTCGACGCCAACGACCACGTGCCGGTCCCGCCCGACAACCCGAGCTATACGCTGCGCCGCGTCTGGCTGTCGAAAGAAGAAGAGCAGGGCTATTACTATGGCTTTGCCAACGAAGGTCTGTGGCCGCTGTGCCATATCGCCCACGTGCGCCCCGTGTTCCGCTCGACCGACTGGGCCGAGTATGTGCGCGTGAATCAGCGCTTTGCCGACGCCGTGATCGCCGAAGCGCGCTCCGACAACCCGGTCGTGCTGGTGCAGGATTATCACTTCGCCCTGCTGCCGCGCATGGTGCGCGCGGTGCTGCCAAAGGCAACCATCATCACGTTCTGGCACATCCCATGGCCGAATCCGGAATCGTTCGGCATCTGCCCATGGCGCGAAGAAATCCTCGACGGCATGCTGGGCAGCACGATCCTGGGCTTCCACACGCCGTTCCACCGCAAGAATTTCCTCGACACGGTCGACCGCTACCTGGAAACCCGCATCGAAGACGAAGCCTCGACCGTCAGCTACGGCAACCAGCTCACGCAAGTAAAGCCGTATCCGATTTCCATTGCCTGGCCTGACGAAATTCCGGGCGAACCCGATATCGCTGCCTGCCGCGCCGAGATCCGCCAGGCGCTGTCGCTGCCGGCCGACCAGTTGCTGGGCATCGGCGTCGACCGCCTCGACTACACGAAGGGCATCGTCGAGCGCTTTGAAGCCGTCGAGCGCATGTTCGAGCTGTATCCGGAAATGATCGGCAAATTCACGTTCGTGCAGATCGCCGCGCCCACCCGCTCGTCGCTGGACGAATACCAGAACCTGGAAACGCGCGTGCGCGGCCTGGCCCAGCGGATCAATGACCGCTACGCCAGCGGCACCTACCTGCCGATCGTGCTGAAGACCGAGCACCACGAACAGCGCCAGTTGCGCACGTACTTCCGCGCGTCGGACGTTTGCAGCGTGACCAGTCTGCACGACGGCATGAACCTGGTAGCCAAGGAATTCATCGCTGCCCGCGACGATGAAGGCGGCGCGCTGATCCTGAGCCAGTTCACCGGCGCGGCGCGCGAGTTGCATGAAGCGCTGATCGTCAATCCGTACCACATCGAAGAAGGCGCCGAAGCGCTGTACCAGGCGCTGCGCATGCCGCGCGACGAGCAGCGCGAACGGATGCGCAGCATGCGCCGCCGCGTGCGCGACTTCAACGTGTACCGCTGGGCTGGTCGCATGCTGCAGGATGCAGCGCGTCTGCGCCAGCGCGAGCGCGTCAAGTCGCGCATCGTCTCGCTCAGCCAGGACCGCGTGCGCAGGGGGGAAGCATGACCGACACCACTGACAACCTGCAGGCCGCGCTCGATTTGCTGGCCGCGCCCGATTGCGCGCTGTTTCTCGATTTCGACGGCACGCTGGTGGATATCGCGCCGTTGCCGGACCAGGTGATCGTCACCGACATGCTGCGCAGCGCGCTGCCGCTGCTGCAGGCACGCCTGAACGGGCGGCTGGCCCTCGTGTCCGGCCGCCCCATCAACGAGCTCGACAAACTGCTGGCGCCGCTGACGTTCCCTGCGGCCGGCGTGCATGGAATGGAGCGGCGTGGCGCCGACGGCGTCGTGCGCCGCCTGACACCGCCCGACTTCGCCCTGGTGCGCCAGGCCGCGCAGGGGCTGGCGGCGCGCCATCCCGACCTGTGGGTCGAAGAAAAACATGGCGCGCTGGCGCTGCACTTCCGCCAGGCGCCCGAGTTGCAGGCGCTGTGCACCGACGCGATGCGCGTGGCGGTGGATGCCAGCCCGGGCCTCTTGCTCATGGAAGGCAAGATGATCGTCGAGGTCAAGTCGAACGCCGTCAGCAAGGGCACGGCGATCCGCGACTTCCTGGCCGACGCGCCGTTTGCCGGCTACCGGCCCCTGTTCATCGGCGACGACACGACCGACGAAGCAGGTTTTGCACAAGTACAAAGTATTGGCGGGATCGGCCTGAAGGTCGGCCCGGGCCCCACCGTGGCCCAGTGCCGCATCGCGTCGGCGGAACAATTGCGCATCGTACTGTCGCAAGCGGCCGCCGCGCCAACCATTGGAAAGGACATACCCCATGAATGATGATTCCCACGAGTCGACAATGAGTACAGCACTACCGAACCCCCTCGAAGCACGGGGCACCATCGACCCCACCGGTTCGCTCGATTGCGGCGTGATCGGCAATTGCGCCTTCAGCGCCCTGGTCGACCGCATGGGCCGGATGGTCTGGTGCTGCCTGCCGCGCTTTGACGGCGACCCGGTCTTCAATGCCTTGCTCGATCCGAGCGAGAAGGGCAGCCTGTGGAGCGTCGAGCTGGAAGACTTCGCCCGCAGCGAGCAGGTGTATGAACCGAACACGGCCGTGCTGCGTACGCGCCTGTTCGACAGCGGCGGCAACGGCATCGAGATCACCGACTTCGCGCCGCGCTTCCTGAGCCGCGACCGCATGTTCCGCCCTCTGATGCTGGTACGCCGCGTGCGTCCGCTGGGTAGCGGCGTGCGCGTGCGCGTGATCATGCGGCCGCGCTTCGAGTACGGCGCCAAAGCGCCCGAGATCACGCAGGGCAGCCACCACATCCGCTACGTCGGCCCCGACCAGACGCTGCGCCTGAACACGGACGCGTCGCTCAATTACATCATGTCCGAGTCGTTCTTCCTGCTCGACCGGCCGCTGAACTTCATGCTCGGACCGGACGAAACGCTGGCCGACGGCATCAAGGACACCGCGCACCGCTTCGAGCTCGAGACGATTTCGTACTGGCGCACCTGGTCGCGCCGCCTGGCGCTGCCGCTCGAGTGGCAGGATGTCGTCATCCGCGCCGCGATCACGCTGAAGCTCTCGCTGTACGAAGACACCGGCGCGATCATCGCCGCGATGACGACCAGCATCCCGGAAGCCCCGGGAAGCGAGCGCAACTGGGATTACCGCTACTGCTGGCTGCGCGACGCGTTCTTCGTGATCCGGGCGCTGAACAGCCTGTCGGAAGTCGGCACGATGGAAGACTATCTGCGCTGGCTGAGCAATGTCGTGGCGCGCGCCAAGGGCGGGCATATCCAGCCGCTGTACGGCATCGGGCTGGAAGAAGAGCTGCCCGAATCGATCATCGAGCACTTGCCCGGCTACCGCAACAACGGACCGGTGCGCGTGGGCAACCAGGCGCAGGAGCACTTCCAGCACGACGTGTACGGCAATATCGTGCTCGGCGCGGCGCAGTCCTTCTTCGATCACCGCCTGTTCCGCCGTGCGGGACATGCCGAGTTCGTGCAACTCGAAGCGGTGGGTGAACAGGCGTTCCGCCTGTACGACGAGCCGGACGCCGGCATGTGGGAGCTGCGCACGCGCGCCCGCGTACATACCTCGTCGGTGCTGATGAACTGGGCAGCGTGCGACCGCCTGGCCAAGATCGCCGAAGAACTGGACTTGCCCGAGCGCGCCACGTTCTGGGGCGAGCGCGCGGAAATCATCCGCAACCGCCTGTTGACCGAAGCGTGGAGCGAAGAGCGCCAGGCGTTTGCCGAAAGCCTGGGCGGGCGCGACCTCGACGCCAGCGTGCTCCTGATGGCCGAGATCAACTTCATCGATCCGATGGATCCGCGCTTCGTCGCCACCGTCGATGCGCTGGAAAAATCACTGTGCGACGGCCCGTACATGCGCCGTTATGAAGCGCCGGACGACTTTGGCAAGCCCGAAACAGCCTTCAATATCTGCACGTTCTGGCGCATCGATGCGCTGGCGCGGATCGGCCGCGAGGACGAGGCGCGCGCTGTGTTCGAGGCGATGCTGGCGGCGCGCAATCATCTGGGCCTGCTGTCGGAAGACACGCATCCGGACACCGGCGAAATGTGGGGCAATTTCCCGCAGACGTATTCGATGGTTGGCCTGATCAATTGCGCGATGCGCCTGTCCAAGCCGTGGAACAGCGTCGTCTAACTGCATAGGCGTCATGGCCGGGTCATAATCGGCCTTCACACTTCGTCGCATCACCTTGCGATGGAGTGTGCATGAAGCAGAAATCTTCGCCTGACCGGATGGCAGCGTTGGCGCACGCCGGAAAGCGCCCCTCGTGAAAGAGGGCGAACTCCAGCGCAGCATGGCCGGCAAGACCATCGTCCTGCTCAGCGTCCCGGCTGGCGCCGGTCACACGCGGATTGCCGAGGCCATCCGCGCCTGCGCCGCAGCCGACCACCCCGACGCCACCGTCATCCACCTGGATGCGATGGCGTTTGCCACGCCGCTGCTGCGCAAGGTTTACACGGATTTCTATCTGCGCCTGATCACCCGCGCGCCGGGCTTGTGGCGCTACATCTACCGCTGGACCGATGCGGCCCGCCCGGATGGCGTGGTCAGCCGGCTGCGGCGCCGCATCGAACGGCGTGCGTGCCGCTCACTGATCGATGAAATCGCGGTGCTGCAACCCGACGCGATCATCTGCACCCATTTCCAGCCGGCCGAAGTACTGTCGCAGCAGATCGCCGCCGGAAAACTCACATGCCCGCTCTGGGTACAAGTCACCGACTTCGACCTGCACCGCATGTGGCTGCAGCCGCACGTCACCGGCTATTTTGCCGCCAACGACGAGGTGGCGTTTCGCATGCACGAGCAGGGCGTTGCCGCGCATGCCATCTACGTCGCCGGCATTCCCACGATGCCGGCGTTTTCAACCACCCACGACCGGGCCGACTGCGCCAGAGCACTCGGCTTGAATCCGGCGCTGCCGACCTTCCTGCTGATGGGCGGGGGCGCCGGTCTGGGCGGCTTGCACCGCGTGGCGCAGCAGTTGCTGGCGATTCCGGGCAATTTTCAATTGATCGCGCTGGCCGGCAAGAACGCCGCCGAACTGGCCGCGCTGGAGCGGCTGGCCGTGCGCTTTCCGGGCCGGCTGGCGCCGCAGGGCTACACGGACCGCGTCGAGCGCCTGATGGCGTGCGCCGACCTGGTGATCACCAAGCCGGGCGGCGCGACCACGGCCGAATGCCTGGCGATGGGCGTGCCGATGATCGTCAATGCACCGATCCCTGGCCAGGAAGAACACAACGCCAATTATCTGCTCGAGCATGGCGCCGCGCTCAAGGCGGTCGACCTGGCCACGCTCGACTACCGCATCCGCTACCTGATGGCGCATCCGGAAAAGCTGGCCCGGATGGCAGCCTGTGCACGCGCCCTTGGCCGCCCGCAGGCTGCGCGCCACGTTGTCGAGACTGTCCTGGTGCAAGCCGCCCGCCAACGGGATGCCGCCCATGTTTGAATTGGCCGATGGCGCCAGGCTCGTGGCGACCGTGTGCGCCGTGCTGGCGCTGGCGTATCTGTTCGCGCGCGTGGAAGTGGAAATTGAAGGCGAGGCCGGCTGGGCGGCGAATCTGCCGACCTGGCGCATCGAGGAGCATCTGCTGCTCGACATCTTCTGGGGCGGCCGCGCACTGACCGGCTACCACCTGTGGATGTTCTCGTTCATCGGGCTGGTGTTTCACTTCCCCCTGTTCTTCATGGGCCAGTGGTCATGGCAGCTCGAGGCGACGATCATGGCGTCGATCATGCTGTTCTGGATCGTCGAGGATTACCTGTGGTTCGTCATCAATCCGGCCTTCGGCTGGCGCCGCTTCAAGCAGGTACATGTCGCGTGGCACAAGCGCTGGGTGCTGGGCGCACCGGTCGATTACTGGCTGTTCGGCGCCGCCAGCGCGGTGCTATTCTGGTACGGCGCCTGAACCAGGTCCAATGCATGGCGCACGCGATCGCATAATTCGCCCGACGTGCGCGAAATCACCTCCGGGGGAATCGCGAACTTGTTGGTCAGGCGATCGTAGTCCTCGAACCCGTACGACACCATGAACGGGTGCATGCCGGTATGGGCCGCCGCCGTGAAATCCTTGTGCTCGTCGCCGCAGATATAGCCGCGCGCCGGATTGACGCCGAAGCGCTCGCGCACGGCGCGAAACGACGCCGTCTTCTTGTCCTTGAGTGGAATATGCTCCAGAAAATCCAATGCGCCGATATCGATATCGTGGCGCAGGAACAGCTGGCGCAGCGTTTCCAGGGGCTCGATCGTGATGTTGCGCGTGACGATGCCCACCGTGATGCCGGGCGCGGCGATCAGCTCGCGGATCAGGTCGGGGATGCCGTCATACAGCCGGGCTTCTTGCCGGTAGATGTCGGTCAGCGTGTCGACCAGTTTGGCGCGGCTGTTCTTGCGCAGGTTTTTCTTGATAATCGACGGGAATTGTTTCAGGCCGCCTACGTACTTGAGCAGGTGGTGCCGTTTCTGGAATGCCGTTTCGGCGCCGAGCACGCAGCCGTGCTGGTTGAAGGCCATGGCGATCGCGGAAAATGCATCGATGGTGGTGCCATCCGCGTCAAGAATGAGAAGCCGTTTATCGCTGTTGTACATGTGTAGCGCTCCCGATGCCGTTGACCGGACCGGCCTGTCAACCCTGCCGGTGCCCACTGTGCACCATCATCGGATGCTGGCATGACAGGGGTATGACAACGCACGTGCTGACGTGCTCACGTGGCTGCGAGGTAACGGTCCAGCTCTGCATGGTCCAGCAGGCTGTCGCCCAGACGTGTCGTGGCGATCAGGCCGCGTGCCTGGGCCAGGTCGTACCGCAAACAGGCGCGCAGCGTGTCGAATGCGCGGTCGTTGAAATCGGGCCGTGCTTCGTCGATGGCAATGTCGGTGCTGCTGAAGACGACGGGAACGGGTGGCGTGTCGACCGATTTCTCGAACACGGCGTCGACGAAACGGCGGCGCGCATCGGCATCGTCAAGCCGGCTGACGCAGATGACGGACAGATCGGATGGCAGATAGCGTTCCAGCAGCGTGCGCAGCGGGGTGTAGTAAAAGCTGTTGGAGAGGATGGAAAAAAATGGAAACTGTTTGCGCGACAGGTAGAACGCGAGTTCGTACTCGATGCGCTGCAAGAAGGTATGCGTACGAAGATGTTCCAGTTCGCGCCGCGCATAGCTTTCCACGATCAAATGCGAGCGTCTCGGAAAATAGGCTTGGCAGATACGGATCACGGTGTCCGCAAACGTGCTGGCTTCACGGGGCGCGCGGCCTGTCCCGTTGTGTTCGGATTGATATGACGAAAAATAGTCCCGTGCCTGGTCCCCGCCCAGGGCGTCGAGCTTGAACATCTTGTAGAAGCTCCACATCCGCTCAAACCCGTTGCGCAGGCACAGGACCAGCCGCGTATCGTGCTGCGGCAGGCGCTGCACGGTGGCCGGATCGAAGGCGTAACCGGCGCTGGCGTCGAGCAGTGGCAGACTGGCCTTGCGCGAGCGCGCCGCGTGCGGCTCGTCGTTCGCATACAGATACGGTTCTTTTTCGCCGGGCACGCGGTCTTCGGCCAGGCCGTTGAGGACCATCCATTCCGACAGCGCCGTGGTGCCGCATTTTGCGACGCCGACAATGAATACATGCTTGATCGTCATCGTTCATCTCCCGGAAAACGGTTACGTCACCAGACGATAGTCTCACACACGCACTGCTGGGCGGCGCGTGGCGAACACCGACTCGGTACACTGGCATCCTCCCGACCTTATCGAGGCAAGCATGCGTTCCATGGATTTCAGTTCGTGGCAAGGTGCGATGACGACCATCATCGGACTTGCCGTCATCACGTTGCTGGGTGTGGGCATTCGCCTCATCATCATGCAGACGATCCAGCAGCGGCGCGAGCGCATGAACCGCCAGATCAACGAGCGGCTCAAGACGCTGATCGCGGCCTACCGCACGCTGGGCGGCTCGTTCACCGGCCAGCTGACGGTCGACCCGACCCATTTGCGCGACCTGCATGAGCGCGCCCGGGCCGGGGAGGGTGCACCGGCAACGGCCGAGGAAACCTTCAGCTCCGAACGGTCACGCCGCATGCGCGACGCGGTCGAGGCGGCACTGGCGGACATCCTGCTGCTGGGGACCGAAGAGCATTGCCGGCTGGCGGGGCAGGCCGCGGCCGACATGGCAGCCGGCCGGCCGATCCACACGGCGGATCTGGTGATCAGCCTGCGCGGCTTCATCCGGAGCGCGCTGGACCTGGGGCCGATGCCGGCCGATGTGCTGATTCCGCTGCAAGGACCCACGCGCACGCAGGGCGGCGCGGCGCGTGGCAAGGGCGAGGGGGGTGGTAACCGGGGCGGTGGCAATGGCGGCGGCAATGCCGATGGCGGCGGCGGCGGTGGTGGCATGGCCATGGGCCTGGGACCCGGCCTGGGCCGCAGGGATGCCGATCAGGCCGGCTGATGCGCCGCTGACCCGGCAAGCGCTGCGGCCGCCTTGGCGGCATACATCGCCTTGTCGGCATGCGCGATGAGTTCTTCACGATTGCCACCGTGCTCGGGATAATGCGCGACACCGACGCTGACGGAAATCTGCAGCCGGTGCCCGTCGCCCAGATCGACCGGCGCTGCCAGCGCCAGGTGGATCTTGTCCAGGACCAGCCCTGCATCGGCCGCCAGCACGATGTCTTCCAGCAAGACAACGAATTCATCGCCGCCCAGGCGCGCCAGCGTATCGCTGTTGCGCAGGCAGCCAGAGACACGGCGCGCGACCTCCTGTAGCAAGCGGTCGCCACAGGCGTGACCAAAGCTGTCGTTGACCTGCTTGAACCGGTTCAGATCGATGAACAGCAGCGACAGGCGCTCCTGCTGGCGGCGGGCATGCGCGAGCGCGGTGTCGAGGCGGTCGTGGAACAGGCGCCGGTTGGGCAGGCGGGTCAGCTCGTCATGCAGGGCCATGAAACGCAGTTGCGCGTGCAGTTGCTTGCGGCCGATGGCGGCGGCGAGCTGATCGGCGACGAACATCAGCAAATCGCGGTCCTGCGTCCGGTACGGCGCGTCATCCGGGCCATTGCGCAGCGCGATGACACCGACGACGCCGTCGGTCGTGGTCATCGGCACGGCCAGTGCGCCGCCTGCAAGAGTCGCCGCCGCCGCCCGCAGTGGGGCCGGCAGACCATCCTGGGCATCGGGCGCAAGCAGCAGTGGCGCAGCACACTGGGCCACTGTCTCGCACAGCAGCGGCATCAGCGCTGCGTCGCACGGGGCGCCGTCGTCCACGAGGTAGGCGAACTCGATGTCCTGGCCGGCCGTGTCGCACAGGGCGACCGCAAAGCAGCAGGCCGGCAGGAACTCGTGGACGATGGCGTGGCTGCGCTCGAACAGGTCTGCCAGGTCATCGCTTGCGTGGGCCGCTTCTGAAATCGCGTACAGCACCGACTGCATTGCCTGCGCCTGCTTCAGCGCGGTTACATCGCGCGCAACGGCCACGCGCAGCTGGTCGGCCTCGGACCAGCGCGCCGACCACATGATATGGACGATGCTGCCGTCCTTGCGCACATAACGGTTTTCAAAGTCGGTGTGGACATGGCCATTCATGATGTCCTGCGCCGCAGCGAGCGTGCGCTCGCGGTCGGCGGGGGCGACCAGATCGACCACGCGCATGCCGATCATCTCCTGCGGTGTATAGCCGAAGATGTTGACACCGGCCGCACTGACGTACACGAAGCGCCCGCCGGCGTCGACCATGCAGACGGCGTCGAGCAGCAGGTCCGTGAAGTTGGCAATCGGGGCGCGGACAGTGTATTCCATGAACATATTCTAAATGACATTTGATCTGGAAATTTGGCGTGTCAATACGGGTGCGGCGTCATGTGTATGGGATGCCCGTTCAGGCAATCACGAAAGACATCGGTAGGAGTATTCCGGTTTCGAAGAAGCTTGCTGATCTGATAGCAATTCAGGCAGCTGACTAGCGCAAAATAAAGTTCGCTCAGGATGTTTATCCACTTCAAAACTACACCATCGACAGGGTCGTCAGGCGCAGCCAGCCTGCGCATCATCGGGGCAGCGCCGTTCTGCTGCGCAGGTCAAGAAGGAGTCAGGCATGTCCAAAACAAGCAAGGCCACGAACAATCTGCATCACGTGCAGAACCAGTGGGGCGGGACGTCGACGCAGTGGCATGAAGGCGGCATGTGGATCATCGGCGCACGGCCCGGTCAGCACGTCGTGGCGCTCGACCTCACGTCGAGCGACAACGGCAAGACGCTCACCGGACAAATGAAATATGCAGGCGAAGGCGCCATCGGCTTTCGCGCCACTCTGACCCAGAGCAACACGTACATCGTCGAAAACCAGTGGGGCGGTTCTTCGGCGCCGTGGCATCCGGGCGGGACGTGGGTGATCGGCTGCCGCCCTGGCCAGAGCGTGGTTGCTATCCATGTCGAGTCGGGCGACAACGGCGCCACGCTGAAGGGGACGATGACCTACAGCGGCGAAGGACCGATCGGCTTCCAGAGCCAGGCGAGCGATGGCGCCGTGTATGCTGTCGAAAACCAGTGGGGCGGCGGGTTCGCGCCCTGGCACCAGGGCGGCATCTCCGTGCTGGGTTGCCGCGACCAGGCCGTGCTCGCGGTCGACCTGGCGTCGATCGATGGCGGCAAGACCCTGACCGGCACCATGACGTATGCGGGCGAAGGCCCCATCCGCGTGCGCGCCACAGCGGTCGCCGGCAACAACTACCAGGTCGAAAACCAGTGGGGCGACACGTCGTCGGCATGGCATCCGGGCGGCGTCTGGCTGATCGGCTGCCGCGCCGGCCAGCACAGCGTGGCGCTCAATGTCACGTCCGGCAACCAGGGTAACAACCTGCATGGCGGCATGACCTACAGCGGCGAAGGCGCGATCGGGTACCGCGGTACGGAATTGCCAATGTAACCGGCAAGGCACCGGCCACGCTCCCGCAGGTGGCATGGCCGGTGCGTTGTTCGCGTCACACCGCGCCGGGCAGTCATTACAAGCGCGGTTATACAAGCGGGGTCAGGTCTGACATTCGGACACGAGCTCGACAAAAATCTATCTATAAAATCCCAGGCGAAAAGATCAAGGACGAGTCCGTGTCCAAATGTCAGACCTGACCCCGGCTGCTGAAAGAGATCAAGGAAGAGTTCGTGTCCAAATGTCAGACCTGACCCCGGCCGTGATCCTGGCTACCTGTGGATCATCAACTTACCAGCGGTAGCGGCGTCACCGTCACCTGCACGTCCAGCTCCTGCTTGCCCCCGCCCAGCACGATCCCGCGCATCGGCGTTACGTCGCTGAAGTCGCGGCCCCAGCCCAGCGTGATGTGCTCATGCTGCACGAGACACCGGTTGGTCGGATCGAAATCGACCCACCCCAGCGCCGGACAAAACACCGACACCCATGCATGCGACGCATCGGCCCCGATCAGGCGCGGCTTGCCTTCCGGCGGGTGCGTCAGGATGTAGCCGCTGACATAGCGCGCCGGCAGGCCGATGCTGCGCAGGCAGCCGATCATCAGCTGCGCGAAATCCTGGCACACGCCGCGCCGGCCGCGCAGCACCTGGTCGAGCGGCGTCGAGATGTCGGTGGCCTTGCTGTCGAATTCGAAGTCGTCGAAGATCCGGTGCGTCAGGTCGAGCGCCGCGTCGAGCTGCGGGCGGCCCGGGACGTAGCTCTCGCGCGCATAGGCTTCCAGTTCCGGGAACAGGGCGACATGGGGCGACGCGTACAGGTAGCGGCAGGCTTCCAGTGTGGCCGTGCTTTTTTCCTTGCCCATCATGTCGCGCACGCTTTCCCACGACAGCGTGCCGGCGATCTGCGCCAGCGTGTAGCGCGCGCGCAGCGAGACCGTCGATTCAGCGTGCACCAGCAGGCTGTCATGCGGCACGGTCAGCGCCACGTGGCGCGTGATGTTGCCGAAGTAATCGATGCCCTCATTGCTGTCGTTGATCACCGGGTCGAGCCAGATCAGGTGCGACTCGGTCTGCTGGCACGCGAACGAGCGCGGCGTCAGGTGCAGGTATTGCTGCGACAGCGTGACCATGCTGTTGTACTTGTAGCGCGTCTCGTGTACCACGCGATAGCGCGCAATCACATCGGCGCCCACGGCGCCTGGCAGCAAATCGGTCATGAGGTACGGTTCCTTTGCCGGCCGTTGGCGGTATAGCTGAAAAACTGAACGCCGATCTGTTCGGACAAGGCCGCGCTGGCTTGCCCGATGCGGCTGAGCAGGTCGCTCAGTAGCGCGTTGCCGTGGTTCAGATCGACGCCCGGATCGAGCGCGGTCAGTTCGGCCTTCAGTGGCGTCAGCAGGTCCAGGCCCCCGGCGCCCTGCGCCTGCGTGATCTTGCCCAGCGTGCCGATGATGCCGTTCAACTGGAACACGATCGAGCGCGGATTGGTTTCGTCCAGCAGCAGCAGGTCGAGCACCGGCAGCCACTCGGGCTGGGCGCGGTAGCGGGCGCGGTAGGTGATGATGCTGTCGGACAGTTCGAGCACCCAGTCGAGATTGCCGTTTTCGTCCATCGCCAGTGCGCGCTGCAGCACGAGCGCCTGGAACTGCAGGCGCTCGAGGCGCCGGCCGATCGACATGAAGCGCCAGCCGAGGTCGCGCACCATGCCGTCGAGGGCAAAGCCGGCCAGCGTCATCAGCGCCGCGGCGGCATCGTCGAGAATCGTCATGACGCCCGACTGCGACGGCCGCTCGCCTGGCGAAGCGACCGGCTGCACCATGCGGTTCAGGGCGCGCCAGTTGTCGACGGAGAAGCGCTCATGCAGCTGGCCGGCGATCCGGTGCAATTGCTGCTGCTGGCGCGCCAGGCCCGGAACAGCGGGCGAGACGACCGCCAGCAGTAGCGCCGATTCGATCTCGGCATCGGTGAAGATCGGGGCCGGCAGGGCGCTGGCCGTGCCCGGCAACTTGGCCGAGCCCACCACGGCCGGCGTGCCCGGCGCGGCCGGCTTGCGCTGCGCATCGAGCAAACCGAACCAGATGCACAGCGCCTCGACGGTGGGCCACTCGGCGCCGCGCTGGTCGAAGCGCACATTGAACAAAATATTCAGTGCCACCCGCAGCAGGCGGCAGATATTGTCGCTGCGCTCGGCATGGCGCCCGAACCACAGCAGGTTTTCGGCCACGCGGCTCGACAGGTTGCTGTCTTCGCGCACCAGGTCTTCGCCCGTGATGCTGCTCTTTTGCAGGCGGTGCGTTTCAACGCGGGCGCGCGCCTGGACCCAGGTGTCCTTGCTGGCGCCACCCATCTGCATCGTCAGCACGCGCGCGTCGGGCCCGGTGGCCACGCGGGTCAGGCCGCCCGGCATCACGACATAGCCATTCGGCGTGGCGCAGGCAAACACGCGCAAGCCCACCGCGCGCGCCTGCAGGCCCGGCGCGCGGCCATCCTTCCACACCGGCGCCTGCGACAGGCGCACCAGTTCCTGCGCGATGTAATGGTTGGGATTGGCGCGCAGATTGGCAATGAACGCCGCGCGCGCTTCGCCGTCGAGATCCTGGCCGAACACGGCCGGCTGGCCCGGCATCGCGCCACTTGGCTTGATCACCAGGCGATCGAGCCTGGCGACTACTGTTTCGAGCGCGGCCGGTTCGCCGCACCACCAGGTGGCCACCGAGGGCATCTTGAGCGGCTCGCCCAGCAGGCGCTTGGACAGCGCCGGCAGGAAGCCGAGCAGGGCGCCCGACTCGAGCAGGCTCGAACCGAGGCTGTTGGCCACCACCACATTGCCACGCATGGCGGCCTGGGTCAGGCCGGCCACGCCGAGCAGCGAGTTTTGCAGCTCGAGCGGATCGCACGATTCGTCGTCGACCCGGCGCATGATCACATGCACCCGGTGCAGCCCGGCCAGCGTCTTGATGAAGACGACACCGTCGCGCACCGTCAGGTCGCCCCCTTCGACCAGCGTCAGGCCCAGGTAGCGCGCCAGATAGGCTTGCTCGTAATAGCTTTCGCTGCGCGGGCCCGGCGTGAGCAGCACGATCAGCGGCATTTCGCCCTCGCGCAGCGGCGCCGGCTTGTCGCCATGGGCCGCGCACAGCCGGCCCCAGTGCACCAGGCTGTCGTGCATCGTGCGGAAGAACGGCGACACCGGCTGCACCTTCAGTTCGCGCAGCAGGTCAGGGAAGGTGGGGGCGATGATGGACCGGTTTTCGAGGGCGTAGCCAGCGCCCGACGGCGCCTGCGTGCGGTCGGCCATCACCCACCAGCGGCCATCGGGCGCGCGCGCCAGGTCGACCGCATAGAAATGCAGCGCCACGTCGTCGTGGTGGCGCATGCCGTGGCACGGGCGCAGAAAGCCCGCGTGGCCATGGATCAGCGCCGACGGCAGCAAGCCTTCGCGTAGCATCGCCTGCTCGCCATACACGTCGCCCAGGATCTTGTTGAGCAGGGTGGCGCGCTGGATCACGGCCGCTTCAATGCCGCTCCATTCCTCGTGCGGCAGGATCAGGGGCAGCACGTTCAGGTCCCACTGGCGCGGCCGGGTGCCGGCGTCGGCCAGCACGTTGTAGCTGACGCCGTTTTCGCGCACCTGGCGCTGCACCATCTCCAGACGCTGGCGCATCATGTCCGGTGCTTCGTGCTCCAGGTTGGCAAGCATCGCACGCCAGTGCGCGCGTGGCGCCTTGTCGGCGCCCAGCATTTCATCGAAACCATCCGGCGCGGCCAGATAGTGGGCAAGCAGTTGATTGGGCATTGGCGTGCAGCTTTACGGTTGAAACGAATGCCAGCGTTACATCGGCTGCCAGCGCAAATCGAGGGTCATCGGGAAGCTCGGATTGAGGTCTTCCTTGTACACCGTGAACGGGCCCGGCGTGTGACCGTGTGGCCAGAAACGGGCAAAGCGGCGTGCCTCGGCAGCGTTGGCATTGACCGGCGAGCCGGTTTCGCTGCGCCCGCCCGGGTGCACGACGTGGTAGGTGCAGCCGCCGATCGAGCGCCCGCTCCAGGTGTCGACCAGGTCGAACACGAGCGGCGCCTGCACCCGGATGCTCGGATGCAGTGCCGACCACGGGCTCCAGGCGCGGAAGCGCACACCAGCCACGTATTCGCCCGGCACGCCGGTCGGATGCAGCGGCAGCATGCGGCCATTGCAGGCCACCACGTGGCGCCCGTCGGTCAGGCCGCGCACCAGCAGCTGCATGCGCTCGACCGACGAATCGACATAGCGCGCAGTGCCGCCGGCGGACACTTCTTCGCCCAGCACGTTCCACGGCTCGATCGCCTGGCGCAGTTCCATCTCGACGCCCTCGTAGACGACGGTGCCAAAGCGCGGGAAGCGGAACTCGATGAACGGCTCGAACCAGTGGTCCTCGAACGCATAGCCGGCCGCGCGCAGGTCTTTCGCCACGTCGCGGATATCCTGCGCGACGAAGTGCGGCAGCATCCAGCGGTCGTGCAGCGCCGTGCCCCAGTGTACGAGCTTGGCCTGCAGCGGCTGGCGCCAGAAGCGTGCGACCAGGGCGCGCAGCAGCAGCATTTGCAAGAGGCTCATGCGCTCGTGCGGCGGCATTTCAAACGCGCGGAACTCCACCAGTCCCAGGCGGCCGGTCGGGCCGTCCGGCGAGTACAGCTTGTCGATCGAGAACTCCGAACGGTGCGTGTTACCGGTCAGGTCGACCAGCATATTGCGCAGCAGGCGGTCGACCATCCACGGCTTGTCGCCGGGGTGCATGGTCGGCAGCACCTTGTCCATTTGCTGGAACGCGATCGCCAGTTCGTACAGGTTGTCGTCGCGCGCTTCATCCACGCGTGGCGCCTGGCTGGTCGGGCCGATGAAGGTGCCCGAGAACAGATACGACAGCGCTGGGTGAATCTGCCAGTACGTGATCAGGCTTTTCAACAGGTCCGGCCGGCGCAGCATCGGGCTGTCTTCGACCGTGGCGCCGCCCAGCGTCGCGTGGTTGCCACCGCCCGTGCCGGTGTGGCGGCCGTCGAGCATGAATTTTTCGGTGCCCAGGCGGGTCAGGCGCGCTTCCTGGTACAGCGTCGTCATATTGTGGACCAGCTCATGCCAGCTTGCCGCCGGATGGATGTTGACCTCGATGACGCCCGGGTCGGGCGTGACGCTGAGCAGCTTGATGCGCGGGTCGCGCGGCGGTGCGTAACCCTCGATGCGCAGCTTCATCTTGAGCTTGGCGGCCGTGTTCTCGACCGCCGTGACGAGCGCCAGATAATCCTCGATGCGCTTTTGCGGCGGCATGAAGATGTACAGGCGGCCCGCACGCACTTCGAGGCACAGCGCGGTGTGGATGACTTCGCGCGCCTCGGGGTCAGCCGGTGCAGCCGACGTCTTGTGCGTCGATTTGCCGGGCGCCACGCTCAGGACCGGGCGCCGGTCCTTCTTGCCGACCGGGAGCGGGCCGCGCGGCGCGAACGGGTCGACGTCGAAATCGGGATCGCGTTCTTCGGGCAGCACCCACGGCAGCGTGGCCAGCGGCAGGCGCAGGCCGATCGGCGAATCGCCCTCGATCAGGTACAGGTTTTCGCGCTTGAGCGGCCACGGCGACGTGCGCCAGCTGGTGCCCAGCATGACCGACGGGTCGTGTTCGCGCGCTTTCAGCGGCAGCACGTAGCCGGCCACCTGGCCCAGGCCCCGTTCGAGCAGGCGCGCCAGGCGGCGGCGCTCTTCCGGGGCTTTCAGGTCGGCGTCCAGCGGATCGAGATTGCGCGGCAGCGCCTGCTCGCGCTGGGCTTGCAGCAGCACGTCTTCGTAGGCCGGGATGGCGCTGCCGGCCGGCAGGCCGAGCGATTTGACCAGCTCCGCGGCAAAGCGGCCGGCATCTTCGCTGCCGTAGCCATCGTCGATGTGCTCGTCCGAGAACAGCGACGGATCGAACCACATCGGCTGGCCGTCGACGCGCCAGAAGATGTTCAGCGCCCAGCGTGGCAGCGGCTCGCCCGGATACCACTTGCCCTGGCCGTAATGGATCATGCCGCCCGGTGCAAAATGGTTCTTCAGGCGGTGCATCAGGTTGCCCGCCAGCTCGCGCTTCTTGTCGCCATGCGCCAGCGTGTTCCATTCGGCCCCGTCCATGTCGTCGATCGAGACAAAGGTGGGCTCGCCGCCCTGCGTCAGGCGCACGTCCTGGTTCACCAGATCAGAGTCGACCTGCTGGCCCAGGCGGTTGATCTTGTCCCAGTCGTGTTCCGTGTACGGCTTGGTCACGCGCGGATCTTCGTGGATGCGCGTGATCGTCATTTCGTGGACGAACGTGACCTCGGCCTTGTCGGTAAAGCCCGTGACCGGCGCGGCCGACGACGGCATCGCCGTGCAGGCCAGCGGAATATGGCCTTCGCTGGCCAGCATGCCCGAGGTCGGGTCCAGACCAATCCAGCCGGCGCCCGGCACATACACCTCGGTCCAGGCGTGCAGGTCGGTGAAGTCGACGGTGGTGCCGCTTGGGCCATCGAGCGCTTCCTGGTCGGCGGTGAGCTGGATCAGGTAACCGGACACGAAACGCGCCGCCAGGCCCATCTCGCGCAGGATCTGCACCAGCAGCCAGCCGGTATCGCGGCACGAACCGGAGCGCTTCTGCAACGTGTCTTCCGGCTCCTGCACGCCCGGTTCCATCCGCAGCAGGTACGCGATGTCGCGCTGCAGGCGCTGGTTGATCGCCACCAGGAAGTCGTTCGTGCCCATCGGCTGGGCCAGCAGGTCGCGCCGCGCGCTGGCAACCCACTCGGTCAGCAGCGGGCCAGGCTCTTGCGATCTGGTGTACGGGCTCAGTTCGGACTGCAGCAGGTCCGGGTAGGCGAACGGGAAGGTCTCGGCGTACTTTTCGACGAAGAAGTCGAACGGGTTAATCACCGTCATGTCCGCAACGAGGTCGACCGTGAACTCGAGCACGTCGGTTTGTTCGGGGAACACAAAACGACCGATGTAATTGCCGTACGGGTCTTGCTGCCAATTGATGAAATGCTCTGTCGGCAGGACGGTCAGTGAGTACGACAGGATCGGTGTACGCGCATGTGGCGCCGGACGCAGGCGCACTTCATGCGGTGACAGATTGACCAGACGGTCGTAACGGTAGCTGGTCTTGTGATGAAGCGCAACGCGGATAGCCATGCGGTGGTGCCTTTCGATTGGGGCGCGATCGATGCCGGCGCTCTGAATTTGGTCGTATTAGTTTGCGCGTAACTGAGTAGGGGACTGAGTAAGCGCAAGATAGGAGCATTTAAGCATGATTCATACCTGCGTTCGTTTGACTTGTGAGTCGTACGGGGTGGCTGGCACGTTTCTTGTTAGTATTCTGGCACAGGAGGCAATGATGTCGAACTTTTACGATGAAATGTATTCCACTGCAGCAACCGTACGACCTCATTACCAGGCGTTCGCGGATTGGCTCGCCCAGCAACCCCCACATCTGATCGATCAGAAGCGGGCGGAAGCCGAGCTGAACTTCCAACGCGTGGGGATCACGTTCGCTGTGTATGGCGACAACGCCGGCAAGGAACGGTTGATCCCATTCGACATCATTCCGCGCGTGATCAACGCCGCCGAGTGGGCCAAGTTGCAGGCCGGCCTGGTGCAGCGCGTGACCGCACTGAACCGCTTCCTGCACGACGTGTACCACGACCAGAATATCCTGAAGGCGGGCGTCATTCCTGCCGAACAGATCCTGAATAACGCGCAGTACCGACCGGCCATGCAAGGCGTCAAGGTGCCGCTGGATATCTACGCCCACATTGCCGGCGTCGACATCGTGCGCGCCGGCGAGGGCGAGTTCTACGTCCTGGAAGACAATCTGCGCGTGCCATCGGGCGTGTCGTACATGCTGGAAAACCGCAAGATGATGATGCGGCTGTTCCCAGCACTGTTCGCCCGCAACCGCGTGGCGCCGGTTGACCATTATCCCGACCTGTTGCTGGACAATCTGCGCACCGTGGCGCCGCATGGCGGCGACGATCCGACCGTGGTCGTGCTCACGCCGGGCATGCACAACTCGGCCTACTTCGAGCACGCGTTCCTGGCCCAGCAAATGGGCGTGGCGCTGGTGCAGGGGCAAGACCTGTATGTCAGCAACGACACCGTCTACATGCGCACGACGCGCGGCCCGAAGCAGGTCGATGTCATCTATCGCCGCATCGACGACGACTACCTCGATCCGCGCGCGTTCCGCCCCGAATCGACGCTGGGCGTGCCGGGCCTGCTCGACGCGGTGCGCGCCGGCCGTGTCGGCCTGGCCAATGCCATCGGCACCGGCGTGGCCGACGACAAGTCGATCTACCCGTTCGTGCCGGACATGATCGAGTTCTATCTCGGCGAAAAGCCGATCCTGAACAACGTGCCGACCTATCAATGTCGCAAAAAAGAGCATCTGGACTACACGCTGGCGAACTTGCCGCAACTGGTGGTCAAGGAAGTGCACGGCGCCGGCGGTTACGGGATGCTCGTCGGGCCAGCGTCGACGACGGCCGAAATTGAAGACTTCCGCCGCCGCCTGCTGGCCAATCCGGACGGTTACATCGCCCAGCCGACGCTGGCGCTGTCGGCGTGCCCGACCTATGTCGAATCGGGCATCGCGCCGCGTCACATCGATCTGCGCCCGTTCGTGTTGTCGGGCAAGACCGTGTCGATGGTGCCGGGCGGGCTGACCCGCGTGGCGTTGCAAGAAGGCTCCCTGGTGGTCAATTCGTCGCAGGGCGGCGGCACCAAGGACACCTGGATACTGGAGAACTAGCATGTTGAGCCGCACCGCAGATCATTTGTTCTGGATGGCCCGCTACACCGAGCGGGCCGAAAACACGGCGCGCATGCTCGACGTGCGCGTCCAGTATTCGCTGATGCCGCAATCGGTCCAGGCCGAGCAGCAGGGCTGGCGCACGATGCTGAGCGTGTCCGAACTCGAAGCCCAGTTCGACGCCAAGTACGATGCGCTGACGCAGAAGAACGTCATCGACTTCATGGTGCGCGACCCGGACAACCCGTCGTCGATCGCCAGCTGCCTGCGCGCCGCGCGCGAGAATGCCCGCGCCGTGCGCGGCACCTTGACCACCGAAGTCTGGGAAACCGAGAACACCACCTGGCTCGTGCTGCAAAAGCATCTGAGCGAGCGCATGTTCGAACGCGATCCCGGCCAGTTCCTCGAATGGGTCAAGTACCGCTCGCACCTGTCGCGCGGCGTCACGCTGGGCACGATGTTCCAGGATGAAGCGTTCAACTTCATCCGCCTGGGCACCTTTCTGGAACGGGCCGACAACACGGCGCGGATCCTCGACGTGAAGTTCCGGTTCCTGGCGTCCGACACGATCCAGGAAGGCGCGCAGGGCGAATACTATTACCTGGCCGCGCTGCTGCGCTCGGTATCCGCGTTCGAGACGTATCGCAAGGTGTACCGCCACGCGATCACGCCGACCCGCGTGGCCGAGCTGTTGATCTTGCAAGGCAAGATGCCGCGCTCGCTGGTGGCCTGCATGGCCGCCGTTGTCGCCGTGCTGCAGGACGTGCGCAACGAGCTGTCGCATGATACCGAGCGGCTGGCGGAAAAACTGCACGCGTCGCTCAAGTCGGCCGAGATCAACGAGATCCTCGACGAAGGGCTGCATGAGTTCCTGACCAAGTTCCTGGCCTGTATTGGCGAGTTGGGCAACGGTATCGGGCGTGACTTCCTGTTGCCGGTGGCGCCGGAGTTGCCGGAGGTGGTGCCAGTGCCAGTGCCTGTGCCGGCGCCGACCCAGTCGCAGACGCAGTCGCAAACGTCATCGCAGACCTCATCGCAGACGCAGACCCAGTCGCAAACCCAGTCGCAGACGCGTTGACCAACTCGCGCACCAAACAATGGCGCGGCGCACTGTCATGGCCAGCCTGCGCCATGGCGGTGCGCCCACTTTAACGAAGGAAGGCGGGCCTGCGATGTGGCTGCGAACCGGTTGCAAGCTCAGTTTCAGCGTCGACTACCCCACGCCATTCATCCTGATGCTGCGTCCCCGCAGCGGTGCGCAGCAATGGGTGGCGCGCGAATCCTATACGCTTACCCCGAGCGTGCAGGTGCTTGAATACACGGATGCCTACGGTAACCTGTGCCAGCGGCTGACGGCGCCGCCCGGTGAATTTTCGATCCAGACGTCGGCCGACGTGCTGACCGATCAGGTTATCAACGTCGCGCCTGGTGCGCCGTTCGACGAAGTGCAGACCTTGCCGGTCGATGTGCTTCTCTATCTGTTACCGAGCCGCTATTGCGAGTCCGACCGCTTTGCCGAAATGGCCAGCGCGATCGTGGCCGGCGTTGCGCCAGGCTACGATCAGGTCGCCTGCATCAGCGACTGGATCCGGCGCGAGGTGCGCTTCAATCCCGCAGCGAATCACACCCAGATGGCGGCAACCGAGGTCAATGAATATCGCGAAGGCGTATGCCGCGATCTGGCGCACCTGGGCATTGCGCTGTGCCGCGCCCTGAGCATTCCGGCGCGGATCGTCGCCGGTTATCTGCACGGGCTGGTGCCGATGGACTTGCATGCGTGGTTCGAGGCGTATGTGGGCGGGCGCTGGTATACGTTCGATGCGAGCCAGGATGGACCGCGCGGCGGTCGCGTGACGATAGGGTATGGGCGCGATGCGGCCGATGTGGCAATCTTTACCCAGTTCGGGCCGGCGCTGGCGCTGCATGAGATGCAGGTGACAGTGGCGTTGCTGGAGGGGGCGCCGGGTTGACGCTTCGTTGTTGCCTATGCCGACCGTAGGGTGGACGGCTATGCCGTCCACGCGTTCAAAGTACCGTGATTTTGTGGCGCGCCAAGGATTGTTGAACGCGTGGACGGGAAACCCGTCCACGCTACTCAAGCTCAGACGGCAGCTGGTGCCGGTGCTGCAGGTGCTGCCGGTGCTGGCGCAGCCGCCGGTGCTGGCGCAGCCGCTTGTGCCTGCGCCGCCTGCGCAGCCAGTGACGGCTTGCCCATCTGATCACGCACGACCTTGTGCACAAATTCCAGCTTTTCCAGCACAGGCGTGCTGAGCTTGAACGGGTACGAATCCGGCATGCCGATGCTGCGGTTCAGGCTATTGAGCACGTAGGTCAGCGCGAACCAGTCGCTCAGCGTTTCTTCGAACGCGCCGGATTTCGTTGGCAGCGTGATCTTGTCCAGTTCCGGCTCGTCGGCCTTGGCCGGCTTGAGCGACAGCCCGCACGAGTGGGCCGTTTCCAGCGTATCGATCATGTGCAGGTAGTGGGCCCAGGTTTCAGCCCAGTCTTCCCATGGGTGCGATGCAGCGTAGCTGCTGACGAAGCGCTCTTCCCAGTCGGCGACCGGACCGTTCTCGTAGTGCCGCTTGAGTGCGTCGCCATAATCCTGGCGCTCGTCGCCGAACAGCACGCGGTAGCTGTCGATCCATGGTGTATCGGCAACCAGGCGGTCGAAATAATAGTGGCCGCTCTCGTGACGGAAGTGACCCAGCAGCGTGCGATAACGTTCGTGCATCTGTTCACGCGTGCGCTCCCGCTCGGCCGGATCGGCTTCGGCGATGTTCAGCGTGATCAGGCCATTGTCGTGGCCGGTCATCACGCACTGGTCGGTCACGCCATCTTCGAGGAACTGGAATGCCAGGCCGGTGTCGGGCTGGGTTTCTTTCGAGGCCGGGGTCAGGTTCAGCTGTGCCAGCGAGAACAGCAGGCGGCGCTTGGCGGTTTCGAGGCGCGACCACAGGACGCGGTTCTTTTCCGACGTCAGCGCCGGGATCACGACCGTGAGCTGGCACGCTTCGCACAACTCATGCGGATCGTCGGCCGGCAGCATCCAATTGCACACATTGTGCTGCACATAATTGCTGCACTGCTTGTAGAGCTTGCCTTCATCCTTGCGGTTCAGGCTACGCCACAGGCCGTCTTCAGCCTGTTCGAAGCTGTTGATGGAACGCTGGGACGGCTGGTAGCCCAGGGTACTTTCGCAATTGAAGCAGAGGGTGTTCTCGAAGAAGATCTGATGCGAACATTTGTCGCAGTGAAAGGTTTTCATAGCAGCACTGATAGAAGGGTTGGGGGTGAAGGTGTATTAACAATCTAACAGTAAATGCGATGCGGGTTTAATCATGTAAGACAATGCCTCATATCGTGTGCGCCCCCTGCGACGCGCGCCTGCTAAGCCCCTGGCGCGGGCACCAGGGGCTTCAATAAATGTGCAGAAAAAACAACAAACCGTGCTGCAGAAAGACGGCGTGATTCGGCGGCCCGGCGTTCCGCGCTCTGGTCGGTCAGGTGCCGGGACGTCAATGCTGGGCTTGCTCTCGACCGACGCCGCTGCCCCGTACCTGCCGCTGGCGCCGCTCCACATGGCCGTAGGCGGGCGCGTCGACCGGTTCCGACACGAGCGCCTGCGCGCCAATGACGCGGTAGAGCGCGGCGCCAAGTAATGCGCCGGCGATCGGCGCGATCCAGAACAGCCATAGCTGCCCCACGGCCCAGTCGCCTGCAAACACGGCAACGGCCGTGCTGCGCGCAGGATTGACGGACGTGTTGGTCACGGGGATGCTGATCAGGTGAATCAGCGTCAGCGCGAAACCGATTGCCACTGGCGCAAACCCCTTGGGAGCACGCTGGTCGGTCACTCCCAGGATAATCAGCAGGAAAAACGTGGTCATGACCACTTCGCTCAGCAGTCCTGCCAACAGCGAATAACCGCCTGGCGAATGATCGCCGTAGCCATTGGCAGCAAAGCCATTGGCGCTGTCAAAGCCAGGGGCGCCGCTGGCAATCACATACAGCACGCCGCCGGCAAGGATGCCGCCGGCGACCTGCGCCACGATATAGGGAAACAGCTCTCGCGCGGGAAAGCGGCCCCCGGCCCACAGGCCGATCGAGACCGCCGGATTCAGGTGGCAACCCGAGATATGGCCGATCGCGTACGCCATTGTGAGCACGGACAAGCCAAAGGCGAGGGCGACACCGTGCAGGCCGATGCCCAGTTCGGGAAATGCGGCAGCCAGCACCGCGCTGCCGCACCCGCCCATCACCAGCCAGAATGTGCCGAGAAACTCGGCGCCGTAGGTTTTCATCGTGTTCTCCAGAGGATTGGTCATTGCCAGTCAGGAACCACACGCAGCATCAGGCGCGGCTGCCCGCGCGCCGATCCGCCATGGCGGTGCGGCGCTCGGCGCCGGGAGCACGGCCCAGCATGTTGACCTGATTGGCGGCGACATCGCCTGTACTGCGGATCTGCGGCGCATTCGCCTGGCCACGGTCATACCACCGGCGCACGATCATGGCGGCCGTGTCGCGGCCGCCCAGTCCGAACGACAGGCCGAGTGCCAGCGCGATCGCGCCGGAGGTCGTCATCACGAGAATATTGATGAGCGACGTCGCGATGCCGAGCTGGTTGATCGCCACCATGGCTGCGAATGCCCAGACGGCGTACCGCGCGATCTTGGCCAGCATGGCGGGACTGCCCAGGCCGCCCTTGGCTGCCGCGCCCTGGACCAGATTGCCCAGGGTATTGGCGGCCAGCCCACCGATGCCCAGCACCACCAGCGCCACGACGAGGTTGGGCAGCCACATGAGGAGCTGATGCAGGATGTTCGAGATGGCCGCCAGGCCGAGCGCGTCGAACGCCACGACCAGCGCGATCAGCCGCACGAACCAGCGGGCAATGGCGCCAATCGCGCCGGCGGCGTCGCCTTTCATATTGCTTTTTTGGATGAAGCTGGCCACACCGGCGCGCTCTGCCATGACATTGAAGCGCGCAGCGCGCAGCACCGTCACCACGCCTTTCTCGATGAGCGAGGCGATGAGCCAGCCCGCGACCAGGATGACGGCAAAGCCGAATAGCCGCGGCACGGCCGCAAAGAACATGGACGCTGCCGCGGTGAGCGATCCCAGCATGGCTTCGCTCCAGTTCGTGATGTGCTGCATAGTGCCCTCCCGCTAGCGCGATATGAGGAATCAATGAACACCAGTAAACAACGTGGTGGCGTGTGGAAGACCGCAAGTGATGGTGGGACACCTGGATTGGTGCGAGGTTCCGTCAGTCGACATCCGATCGCGACGGATTGGCGCAATGTGGCGGCAAACGATATTGTCGTCGTAGTGGGAATCAATTGGCCTTCATACAGCCCATTGGCCCAGCACAAACGGCGACGTCATTTCCTGTCGCGCGCTGGCGTGCGCGCCCTGCACCGGGCATGATCGGGTCCGGTTCCTGGCAGGCCGTCGAGCGGCCAGGCGTTCATTGCTGACCGGAGAAGCCGTGCGAATTTCAATGATCTTGTTGTCGATTGCCGGCGCTGCCGCCCTGCGGGCCTGGCCGGGCCTGCTGGTGCTGCTGTCGGTGCTGGGGACCGTCGTTGCGGCGCCAGCCCAGGCGCGATCCGGTGCTGCTGATGCCGGCCGCACGCAGGCCGCTTACCGCGTGATCAATCTGGGCCCGGGGGCAATCGCGGCCTATCCGCACATCAATGCTGCCGGGCAGGTCGCGTTTTCGCTCACCAACGACAACCGCACATCTGGGTTCTTTTACGATGGCAATGTCGTGCGGCAGCTCGGTTCGCCGGGCGGCCATACTGTGTACGTGAATGGCCTGAATGACGCAGGGCAGATCGCCGGCACGGCGGTCAAAGAAGAAGGCATCGAGAGCGCGTTCTTCTGGAGCGCAGGCAGCAGCATGGTCGATATCCGCGCCGAGCCCGGTCGTGGCCGTTCATACGGCTGGGCCATTAACCACCATGGCGTCGTGACCGGCGCGTTCGGCGCTGCCGGGCATCCTTTCCGCTGGAGCATGGCGGGCGGCCTCGAAGACCTGGGCGTCACGCCCGCCATCCCGGCGCCTGCGGCCGGGCGGGTACTCAACGACGCCGGCCTGATCGCCGGCGTGACCACGATCGACGACGAACTCACGCGGGTGTTTGTCTGGACGCGCTCGGGCGGCGTGGTCGATATCGATACGCTCGGCAGCATCGAATCGTCGCCGGTAGCGGTCGGCGCAGGCGGCGAAGTGGCGGGCAACCGGCTCGCGTTGCAAGACGACGCCGGTGATCACCCGTTCCTGTGGACCCGCTCTACCGGCATGGTCGATCTGGGCACTGGTCCCGGCACGTCGGCATGGGTGAATGCGATGACGCCCGGCCTGCAGATCGCGGGCGCAATCGGTTATGCGGACGGTCGCCAGCGCGCAATGTCATGGACGCGCCAGGGCGGCATGCGCGAGCTGGGCACACTGGGCGGCCGGACTTCGGTAGCACAGGATGTCAATGCGAAGGGGCAGATCGTTGGCTTTGCCGAGGATGGGGCCGGCGCCATGCGCGCGTTTGTCTGGCGCGCCGACAATGGCATGCGCGACCTGAACCAGTCCCTGCGCCATGCGCCGCCAGGCCTGGTGCTGGAGCACGCGCTGGCGATCAACGACAGTGGCGCGATCGTGGCCACCTCGAATGCCGGGCTGGTGCTGCTGCGGCCTGATCGTGGATGCAGGTGCGGGCATACGCTCGGCCCGCTGGAGGCGCCGCGCAGCGTCGCAGTTGGGGCGACGCTGCAGGCGTCGGTGGCATGGGTCGATGGCGACCGGGTCGGCACGCGCAGCGTCGAATGGTCGTGGGGTGACGGCAGCGGCGGCTCAGCACGCGTGCTGACCAAGGCAGATGGCGCAGGCCAGGCAACGGCCTGGCATGGCTTCTCGGCGCCGGGCCGCTACCAGGTGACGGCCACCGTGGTCGGCCGCGATGGCCGCCGCACGGTGGTCGGGCGCGAGGTGGCCGTCATGCCGGCGCGCGCTGAGCTCGCGCACTGATTCGCGCAGCGCGACCGGCGCTCAATCCTGATCCTGACCATCGCGCCGGGTTGCCGACGTTGTCGTGCGCCGACAGCGTTCCGAGCAGTACTTGACCTGGTCCCAGTCGCGCGCCCACTTCTTGCGCCACGCGAACGCAAGCCCGCAATGGGCGCAGATTTTAGACGGCAGCTCGGATTTTTTCCGCATTTTCATGCGAAGATTGTACGCACGCAGGCGAGGACTTGCCAGGCGTGTGCAGGCGTGCGGCGTCGGCCGACGCATGTCGTTGATCTGGCGATAGAACTAACACCTGTCGAACCAATCCAAGATGTTTGGCCCCTGTTCCGACTGGCGTGTCACATCAGGTGCCTTGTGACAGCGCCGACCCGGTGCAATGCTGCAGGAGAGAACATGAACTCCGATAACCCTGATGGCTTGATCACGGACGAGTTTGAAAAGGCCTGTGCACTCGAGCCGATTCACCTGTTGGGCACCGTGCAGTCGTACGGATTCCTGATGGTGCTGGCTGTGGACAGTGGCCGCATCATTCAGGTATCGGAAGGGGTCGTGCGCCATGTGCCGCAACTGCACGATGCCGGCGCGCTGATCGGTCAGCCGGTTGCCGACTGGGTCTTGTTTCCGGATCCGCAGGGCATGCCCGATTTCGACACACTGCCTGAAACCGGGCCGCTGGTGCTGCCCTGGCGCCTGCGGCTCGAACACGATGTCCCCTGCGCGCCGCAGACGGCAGTGCCTGCGGCATCTTTGTGGGAATGCCTTGGCCACCGCAGGGGGCGACTGGCCATCCTCGAGTGGTTGCCTGTCCAACCGGCCACCGACAGCGCCTCGACCGAAAGCCGGATGTTTGCCGACTTCGCCGGGGTGATTGCACGGCTGCGTCGTGCCGACAGGCTTGGCACGTTCTTCGGGGAATGCGCCGCACTGGTCCAGTCGTTCACCGCGTTCGATCGCGTCGTGGTGTACCGGTTCCTTCCGGATGGTTGCGGCGAAGTAGTGGCCGAATGTACCTCGCCCGGTGGCCAGCCGAAGTACCTTGGACTGCGTTTCCCCGCCAGCGATATCCCGCTGCAGGCGCGCCAGCTGTATCTGTCGAACAAGCTGCGGGTGGTGGCAGACGTTCATGCATCGATGGACCGGCTGGTGCCGCCCGTCCTGCCCGATGGCGCAATGCTCGACCAGAGTCACTGCATGCTGCGCGGACCGTCCGAGGCGCATCTGGCCTACCTGCACAATATGGCGGTGCAGGCCACCCTGACAGTGTCGATCGTTTGCGATGGCACATTATGGGGACTGATCGCGTGCCACCACGACACGCCCAAGACCCCGCCCCACCAAGTCAGGGAAGGCATGCGCCAGGTGTGCACCTTGCTGGGCGACATCACCAACATGCGCATCGAGGCCCTGTCAAACATGGAGACCATGATGCGGCGCCTCTCCCTGGACCGCCTGATCAACGAATTTCACCAGGCTGCGATCCAGCGCGGCGACCTGCCGGCAGTGCTCGATGCCTGGGCGCCCAAGATTCTTCAAGCCTTCGGGGCGAGCAGCCTGGGCGTGCGGATCGGCGCACTGTCCTACTCGAGCGGCAGCGCACGGCAGCACGGACCTGCGCAGGGCATACTCGACGAGATCGAGGGCAAGCTCGACAAAGGCACGATCCGCCGGCGCGTTCTGATGGAGACCGATTTGCTCGTGTCGCCGGAACGCGCGCTTGCCTCGCTGCCCGACACTGCCGGGCTGCTGCTGGTTCAGCGATCCAAGCCCGATCTGACATTCGCCTGCCTGGGCCGCCCCGAACACCGGCACGAAGTACGCTGGGGCGGCAAGCCCGAGAAAGGCGATGCAATGGTTTCTCCCGATGGCATGGTGCACCTGCAGCCACGGCGCTCCTTCGCATTGTGGCGCGAGATGGTACGGGGTCATGCCGAGCCCTGGACCCAGGTCGAGGTCGATGCGCTGCAGGATTTCCTGCGCGTTCTGAACGAAGTCCACAAGGCGCACGTCAACCGCACACTGCAGGAAAAGCTGCACTGGCGCGCCCACCACGATCATCTGACCGGTCTGTATAACCGGCACGCGATCGAGGAGGCGATCACGCAGCGCCTCGAGGAGGGGGACTACGACTGCGCCATGATGCTGCTCGACCTGGACCATTTCAAGAACATCAACGACACCTATGGCCATGCGACAGGCGATCTGGTACTGCAGCAACTCGGCTTGCGGCTGAAAACAGTCACCCGCGAATTCGACTTGCTGGCGCGGCTGGGCGGGGACGAGTTCCTGTTGCTGCTACAGATTCCTTCCCCCAGCGCCACGTCCAGCATGATTTTTTCGGAGCAGCTGCACCAGGCCGTCACACGTCCCTTCGAAGTCGGCGAGCATCGTTTGCGCCTCAGCATCTCCGTCGGTATCGCTATTCCGCCTGTTCACGGCACGACCATCAGCGAGTTGCTGCGCCATGCCGACCTGGCCTTGTACCAAGCCAAATCCCTGGGCCGTTCACGCAGTGCCGTGTTCGAGATGTCGATGGCGTCGGACCACCTGGATTCGTTCCTGCTCGAGCGCGACCTCCACGATGCCGTGGAGTACAACCAGCTCGCACTGGTCTATCAACCGAAGGTCGACCTGTCCAGCCATAAAGTGGTGGGCCTGGAAGCACTCGTGCGCTGGAACCATCCGACACGCGGCCAGAGTGGTCCGACGACATTTATCCCCATCGCCGAACGCAGCAACCAGATCATCGGCATTGATCGCTGGGTCATGCGCACCGTCATTGCCGAGCAGGCGCAATGGCAAAATGCAGGCCGGTTGCTGCTGCCGATCGCGATCAATCTCTCGATCGCGGATATCCTGTCACCCGACTTGAAGGACTACGTGCTGCAATTGCTCGACGAATATCACGTGGCGCCCGACGCGCTGGAAATCGAGCTGACGGAATCGAGCATCATGCGCGAACTCGAGCTGACCCAGACCGTATTGAAGGGCATGAACGACAATGGCATCGTGACCTCGCTGGACGACTTCGGTACCGGCTTTTCGTCACTCAGTTATTTGCGTCAGTTGCCGTTGCAGTGCCTGAAAATCGACAAGTCGTTCACGCAAAATCTTTTGCAGGATCCGAACGCCGAGAAGGTGACCGAGGCCATCATCGCCATGGGCCTTGCCTTGAAAATGACGCTGGTAGCCGAAGGCATCGAGACGCAGAGCCAGATGAATTGGATGCTCAACCATGGTTGCCACATCGGCCAGGGCTATTTCTTCAGCCCGCCCGTGCCGATGCAGGAGGTACACCATGTCATCGATCGGGTCGAGCTGCAGTTAAGCGCCTGAGCGAGGCGCATCGGCTGGCCTCGCACCAGTCCTTCAGCCTTTCTTCTGCGCCGCGATCCAGCGATCGGTCGCCGCTTCCAGCACGTCGAGCGGCACCGCGCCGTGCGACAGCACTTCGTTATGGAAAGCGCGCAGGTCGAAGTCCTTGCCCAGCGTCTTTTCAGCGCGTGCGCGCAGTTCGCGCAGCTTGAGTTCACCGATCTTGTAGCTCAGCGCCTGGCCGGGCACCGCGATATAGCGCTCGACTTCCTGCACGGCCGTCACTTCGTTCTGCGGCACGTTGTCCATGAAGTAGGCGATGGCCTGTTCGCGCGTCCAGCCTTTCTCGTGGATGCCGGTGTCGACCACCAGGCGCACGCCGCGCCAGATCTCGGCCGTCAGACGCCCGATCCACTGCCACGGGTCGTCGTACATGCCGATTTCCTGGCCCAGCATTTCGCTGTACAGGCCCCAGCCTTCCGAAAATGCGGTGCTGCCGCCAAAGCGGCGGAAGGCCGGCAGGCCGGTCGTTTCCTGTGCCAGGCTGCGCTCGAAGTGGTGACCTGGAATCGCCTCGTGCAGGAAGAACGCATTGGTGGTGAAGCGCGTGCGCGTTTCGGGCTTGTAGGCGTTGTAATAGAAGATACCGGGCCGCTTGCCGTCGACCGAGCCGCGCTGGTACGACGCAGGCGCCGCGCTCACCTCGCGGAACGCTTCGACCGGGCGGATTTCAAACGGCGCCTTCGGCACGTTCGCAAACAGCTGGCCCACCTTGGCCTCGACCTGCGGCCGCACGCCTTCATAGGCCGCCTGGATTTCTTCGCGCGAGGTGAAGCGCAGCTCGGGCGCATTGTTCAGGTGATCGAAAAACTGCCTGAGCGTGCCCTTGAAGCCCACACGCACCTTGGCTTCTTCGAACTGGGCGCGGATGCGCGCTACTTCGGACAGGCCAATATCGTGAATCTGCGCCGGCGTCAGGTCGGTCGTGGTCGACTGGCGCGCGCGGAAGGCATACCACTCCTTGCCACCGGGCAGGGCGCCGATGCCGGCCGTCGTGCGGCCGGCTGGCAGGTAGGTGTCGCGCATGAATGCGAGCAGCTTGCGGTTGGCGGGCGCGAGCTGTTCGCGCACCAGCTTGCCGTAGGCGTCGGTCAGGCGCGCCTTGTCGGCTGCGCTGAACGAGGCCGGGAACTTCTTCACCGGGCCCATATAGGTGCTGGTCGCCAGGTCGTCACTGCCGACGCTCTCGAGCTGCGGCAAGACGCGGCTGATCAAGGCCTTCGGCATCACGATGCCCTGTTTGATACCGAGGCGCATGTCGGCAATCACGTTGTCGACCGCAGGCGCATAGCCGGCAGCGCGCGCCAGCCAGTTGTCGTAATCCTGGACGGTCTGGAACGGCTGCGTCGAGGCGCCGGAACCCAGTTGGGCCATCATCAGGTGCAGGCCCGAGAACTGGTCCACCGGCACCAGGTCGGACGGAAAGCGCAGACCATCGAGGACTTGCTGCAGGCGGTAGCGCAGCAAGTCATAGCTGATGCGGTCTTCGGCTGGCAGCGGCGCCGGATCGAACTTGGCGCTGGCGGCGAGATATTTTTCCGACAGCGCGCGGCTTTGCTTGCGCTCCTCGGCCGACGAAACGGGGCCGAAGCGGTCGTTGTAGCGCGCGTCGCCATTGAAGGTCGCGGCGATCGGATTTTCGCGCAGGTAGTCTTCCCAGTAGGCGGCGTACAACTGGTTCATTTTTTCCGGTGTGGCCGGCGTCTTGACCTGGGCAATGGCGGGGAGGGCGGCGCACAGCAGGGTGCACAGGAGCAGGGGAAGCGAGCGGGTCATGGGGTCTCGTGGTGGTCGGGGCGATGCAAGAATAGCATGGGGATGCCAGGGAATGACCGCGCAGCAGCACGGGTCAGCCCGCATATTGACCCGTCGTTATCGTGGCACGACAGTGATGGCACGACCTGCCTTCGGTACACTCGATGCACGTACAACGGCGGAGCACGACATCATGATGAACAGTTTGCCGGATCAATTTCATGCGCTGGTTATCGGCGCCTCGGGGACGATCGGCGCGGCCTTTGTCGACCTGCTGGAACAGTCGCCGCGCTGCGCCTCGGTACGGGGATTGCACCGTCAGTCGGTGCCCGCGATCGACTTTGCGGACGAGGCCAGTGTCGCCGCAGCGGCGCAGGCGCTCGCCAGCGGGCCGCGCTACCACCTGATCGTGAATGCAACCGGCGTGCTGCACGACGGCGCAACGATGCCCGAGAAGCGCCTGGCCGATCTGAACTATCCGCAGATGCAGGCAACCTTCATGGCGAACACCTTCGGCCCCGCGCTGGTCATGCGCCATTTCATGCCGCTGCTGGCAGGCGAGCGCGCCATCATGGCCATGTTGTCGGCCAAGGTGGGCAGCATCGGCGACAACCGCCTGGGTGGCTGGTACAGCTACCGCGCTTCGAAGGCGGCCCTGAACATGCTGATAAAAACCGCGGCGATCGAAGTGGCGCGCACGCAGAAGAACAGTGTGCTGGTCGCCCTGCATCCGGGGACCGTGAATTCACGGCTGTCGAAACCGTTTCGTGGTGAGATTATCGGGCGACCGGCTCAGGCTGCTGCCGCCGACATGCTGCAGGTACTCGATGCGCTGACGCCGGCCGACAGCGGTTCGTTCAGGTCGTACAACGGCGCTGAATTGCCCTGGTAGGGCCGGTCAGCCCGTCAGCTGTGCCACCGGCACTGTCGTCTCGATGCGCAAGGTGCCATCGGGACTGCGGGTGGCGATGACGATGTCGCCCTGTTCGACGTACTTGCCGACCAGTGCGCGAATGTTCACGTCATGGGTCACCAGCACCAGGTTGCCGGGATCTTTGTACTGCGCCAGATAGGCGCGTAGCTGCGCCAGCTTGCGCTCGCGCGCTGCGTCCTCATCCTGGAACATCGAGTCGACCATCTCGCTGGGTTCGACCCGGCCGAACGCAAGCCGGGCGGTGTCGACGCAGCGGCACCAGCGGCTCGACAGCACCGGGCCGACTGGCACCCCGTGCTTGCGAAAAGCTGCGCCGATTTTGGTGGCATCCCTGCGACCCGCCTGCGACAGGTTGCGCTGGGTGCTGCATGCGCCGAGCTTGAAGCCGGGCGGATCACCGATGCCCGGCACCGTCGCGGCATGGCGCATCAGGATGACGTAGCCACCGCGCTGGAGCAGGGGCCATGGTGATGGGGCGGCCCCGGCAACGGGCGCTGCGCATGCCGCCAGTGCGGCGAGAAAGTGGCGTCGGTCCATGGGGGCTCTCGGTGGCGGGGCCGTTTGAATGATCAGATGGTACGCATCACGCTGTTAAAAATCATTTTCCTGGCGCATCCAGGAAGAAGATGGCGTAGACCTTGGCGCCGGATTTCTCGGTCGGCTTGTCGATCTGGATCTGCGCGCAATCCTGCGCCACCAGGCTGCGCCAGTTGACGACGCCTGCATTGACAAACACCGAATTGACCTTGCACGCCAGGCTCATGTCGAGCGCCAGACGGGCATTGCGCTGCTCTGTTTTTGCGTAGTTGACGCCGCGGATCTCGATACCGAATGCGCTCATCCACGGCTCCCACAAGCCCAGTTCCACACCCTGCGTCATGCGGCCCAACATGGTCTCCAGCGACAAGCCCTTCTTGACGACGGCGCGCAGCAATGACAGTGACGGTGCTTCGCGAATGTCGGTGCTGTGCTTGCCTGCACCGCTATCGCCGATGGCCTTGAGCTCCTTCGAAAAGGCGGCGTCGCGCTCGGTGTAGTCGCGCATGCGCTGGTAGAACTCGACGTCGAGGAAGGGATTTTCAGTCCGGCCGGCGGGCGTCTCGGCTGGCTGGCGGGCGGAAGGCTGTTTTTTATTGGTCATGGCATTGGCTTCGGAGTTTAAGGGCGCAGCATACCACTGAGCGCCATACGGCTTGCATGCAAGAGCGATGCGGTTGCACCTTCTGCACGCGTCGCCGTCCATTGCCGGCGGCGCTCAGCCCTTACTCTTTGCGTTCCTTGAATTCACCCTCGATCACCATATCGTCGCTGCGTTCAGGCGCGCGTCGGCCAGGCATGAACTTGAAGAACGACGAGGATACCCGATCGAACAGGGTCTTGCGCAACCACGGGAAGGCAACAAGAAAGGTCGTCACAAACCCGGCGAACAGGGCTGGCAGGTACTCGCCTTGCCACACGAAGTGCAGCAGGCAGAGTGCGACCAGGGTCACCATGAGCGGGCGACGGACAGGCTTGGGCAGCAGGCCGACGAGGCGCAGCTTGCCCTGGCTAACCGAGGGAAACCTGGCAAACAGAATACCAAGCAGCAAGCCGGCCACGAACCGGCCCGTGCCGAGATACTCGGCCACGACCCCGATCACGAGGTAGCCGGTATAGGTGATCGTGCCAGCCAACACTGCCAGCAGCGCCACCACCAGGGCAAGCACCAGTTTTGGCTTGCCGATTGCCAGTTTGACGAGAAAGCCGAGGATTTGAATACTCCTGCAAATAAATAAGGAAAGATTGTCGCAAATTCTAACAGCCCGCTGATGAGGTCATCCTTAAGCCGCGCGCGCCAGCGGCTAGGTTTACCCGCCAGCGATCGCGCGCAGGGAAATCCCCGTGATGTAGGCGCCATAGGTGCCCAGTGCATAGCCCAGCACGGCGAGCAACACGCCGACCGGCGCGAGCGCCGGGTGGAAGGCGCTGGCAACCACAGGCGCCGATGCTGCCGCGCCGATATTGGCTTGCGAGCCGACCGCCATCATGAAGAGCGGTGCACGGATCAGTTTAGCCATCAGGATCATCAGGCCGCCGTGGAACGCGATCCAGATAAAGCCCAGCAGGAACAGCCAGGGGCGATCGATCAGGGCACTCAGGTCCATCTGCATGCCGATCGTGGCGACCAGAATGTACAGCATCACCGAGCCGATGCGCGAAGCACCGGCGCCTTCGAATGTACGGGCCTTGGTAAAGCTGAGCAGCAAGCCAATGGTCGTGGCGATCACGACGATCCAGAAGAAGCCCGACGTCAGGCTGTAGTCCTGCAGGCGCCACTCGGCCGGCAGCGACGTGATCCAGCCGACCAGCAGCTCCGACAGGAAATGGGACAGGCCTGTTGCGCCCAGGCCAATGGCAAGGATCACCATGATGTCGGCCGTGGTCGGGATGCGGGCGTGCTGCGCCTGGTACTGCTCGATGCTGTCACGCAAGCGGTTCAGCGCCGTGAGATCCGCGCCTGTCCAGCGATCGAATACCTGGGCCCGGCTGGCAAGGAACAGCAACACGGCCGTCCACAAATTACCGACCAGCACATCGACCGCGACGAATTGGCCGAACATCGTGGCATCGACGTCAAAGACCTCGCGCATGGCAGCCTGGTTGGCACCGCCGCCAATCCAGGAGCCGGCCACCGTGGTCATGCCGCGCCAGGTGTCGCCGGCCACCGTCTCGGGATGGATCACGCGCATGGCCTCGAACGACACGAGTGCACCGAGCATGACGCCAACGGTACCGGTCAGGAACATGATGATCGCCTTGGGGCCGAGCCGCACGATCGCCTTGAAGTCGATGGCCACGCACAGCAGCACGAGAGAACTGGGCAGCAGATAGTCGCGCGCCATCGGGTAGAGGCGTGAGGCCGCGCCGTCGATGATGCCAAGCGTGTTCAGCAGTGAAGGCAGCAGGTAGCACAGCAGCAGGGCGGGTACATAGCTGTAGAACTTTTTCCAGAAACCATCCGGACGCGCTGCGGTCCACAGGACGGTACCGAGTATGGCGGCAAGCATGCCGAAGACGACGGCATCGTTGGTAATCATGGCAGCAGAAACAGGCGGCATGCGCGCTCCAGGTTATTCGTATCAGGGACCGATGACGAGCATGCATCGTGCATCGTATTGGTCGAAGATCAACGAGTATCGCCGGGCGCAAGGGTGTCGTCAACGTCATGGACGCTGGCAGCCGGCAGCGTCAGTATAGGCACGCCGCTTAGTCTGTATTGCTTGATTGGTCTGCGCCCGGTCCTGGACTAGCCGCTGCAGCGCTGCCATGGCTGGACGTGCACCTATCTAGGAATCAACACTTTTCCGATGACATGAATGACGCCGTTGCTGGCGCGGACGTCCGTTGCCAGGATGGTGGCCGGCACCGCCGTGGTGTCGGTGATCGTCAGATTGCGGTTGATCGTGATGGTCTGGGCCGCGACCGTCGACCCGTCAAGGGCTGTCGTCGCCAGCGTGGCCACCGGCGTGCCAAACGGTATGGCAGTAGACAGGACCTGTGCCGGCAACACGTGATACGTCAGGACCGACGTGAGCTGTGACCTTGTCAGGCCCGTGGGTGCCGAGGCGAATGCGGCATTGTTGGGTGCGAAGACCGTAAAGGGGCCGCTTGCACTGAGCGCAGGTGCCAGGCCGGTTGCCACGACTGCGCCGACGAGCGAACTGAAAGAGGCCGGATTGGTCTGGGCCATCTGCACGACATTGAGCACGCCGGGTGGTATCAGGACCTTGTCGATCCCGTGGATGATGCCGTTGTCGGCGTACACATTGGCCGTCGTCACGCTGGCCCTGGCCAGGACGGCGTCGGTGAATGCCACGCCGGATGACGTGTTCAGTGCGAGCCGGGTAGCTGCGCCGTCGACGACATAGGCTGTCGCCAGGGTTGCGCCGGCAGTGCTTAGCGCCGCCGAGGACCTGGCCCCGGGGAGCACATGGTAGCGAAGTATCTTGCCCAGGTCGGCCGCTGGAAGTGCCGCCACCATGGCGCCGGCGTTGGCAAAGCCGAGCTGTGTCGCCAGTGCGCCGAAGGCTGCGTCGGTGGGGGCCAGAACCGTCAGGTGGGCATTCGCGGCGGTCAATGTACTGGCAATGCCTGCCTTGTCGACTGCTGCCAGTAATGCTGTGAAACCATTTTTTTGAGCGACCTCAGCGACGTTGCCAAGATCGTCGTCACTGCTTCCACAGGACGACAGAAGAACCGCCAGACTCAACGCACCCAGCCACTTCAAGACAGATCTCATGGTTGCACCTCCGGAATGAACGTCCTTTTTGGACTGAGGTTCATCTGTTGGAGTTCCGCTTCAGCATGCAACCGATGGTCGGGATCAAGCGGATACGGTGTAACTTGACGTCGCTACATCAGCTTTTCCATGGAGTTACCGGCCCGAGGATATTGCATCCTCGTCTGGCAACTCCATGCCCGTGGGGTACCGGGATTACGTCGATTCCTGGCGCGATGGCAGCTTCCAGTCCGGGCGGATGAAGTGGCAGGTGTAGCCGTTCGGAATGCGTTCCAGATAATCCTGGTGTTCCGGTTCGGCTTCCCAGAAAGGCCCTGCTGCAGCGATCTCGGTAACGGCTTTGCCGGGCCAGAGGCCGGATGCGTCGACGTCGGCAATGGTCTGTTCGGCCATCTGCTTTTGTGCATCGTCGAGATAATAGATGGCGGAGCGATAGCTCATGCCCCGGTCATTGCCCTGGCGGTTCGGGGTAGTCGGATCGTGGATCTGAAAGAAAAATTCGAGAATCCGGCGATAGCTGATCTGGCTTGGATCGAACACCAGTTCGAGCGCTTCCGCGTGCGTGCCATGGTTGCGGTAGGTCGCGTTGGGTACGTCGCCGCCGGTGTAGCCGACGCGCGTGGACAGCACGCCAGGCATGCGGCGCAGCAGATCTTCCATGCCCCAGAAGCAACCTCCGGCCAGGATCGCGGTTTCAGTTTGTTGTGTCATTGATGTCCTTTGCTTGGATGAGTCATGAGTCGATAACGTCTATCTTCCCACGTTGATGCATTCGCCGTCGCACCTGCCCTGTTTTTGGCAAATGGCAGCGTTGCAGACCACCGGCACTGCTGCATTCAACGGAGCCCAGCAACGGCGCGGACGACGCTGATTGACACATCGACGTGTCGGGCCGTGAACATCAGCGGGCGGGCAGTTGCAGACTCATGGATTGTTCAAGATGGGGCCCATGGCCCGCATAAGCAAGTCCAGCAGCAGTGGCGTGCGTGCCGGCCAGTGCGCTCAGGATCAGCTGCGCGGCTTCCGCTGGCGCATCCCAATGCGGGAAATGGCCACAGCGTTCGAACCAGTGCAACTGAGCATCCGGAAACAAGGCCAGTGCCCGCTTCGCCTGCCATGGGAAACAAACCCGGTCACGTCGTCCCCAACCAATGTCAGCTGCGCGGCTTCCGCTGGCGCATCCCAATGCGGGAAATGGCCACAGCGTTCGAACCAGTGCAACTGAGCATCCGGAAACAAGGCCAGTGCCCGCTTCGCCTGCCATGGGAAACAAACCCGGTCACGTCGTCCCCAACCAATGACGAGCGGCTGCGTGATGCTGTTGCGGGGCGCGCCTTGCTGCTCCTCGCCATACGCGAGCTGGGCCAGCATTTCGTCAAACACCGGTGAGGCTACATAGCTGCACAATTCATCGGTCACGATGTCCGGCGCCAGCTCCGTTGGCCGGGAAGAAAATTGCGCCAGCAACAGCGCGCGGCCAATCGGGTTGGCGCAGACCGCCGGCAACACGGGGCGCAGCAGCCGCAGCAGCCGGATCGACAAGTAAATCGAGCTGAAGAATGCATGACGCTCCCACCCCTGCCAGAACCCGCCCGGATTGAGCGCCACCACGCCGCCAACGACGCCACCGCGGCGCGCCAATTCCAGCACCAGTCGCGCGCCCATCGAGCTGCCGACTGCATCGATGCCGGTCAAGCCCTGGGCGTGGAGGAAGGCCGCCGTTTCATCCGCCAGCGTGCGGATCGAGGTTTCGCCATTGAGTTTCGGTGTCTGGCCAAAGCCGGGCAGGTCCACCGCGATGACTTCGCGCCGGCTTGCGAGATCGGCCAGGATGGGATTCCAGCTCTGCCAATGGCCACCGAGGCCATGAATCAGAAGCAATGGTTTGCCGTTGCCGCAGCGAATGTGATGCATGATCGATCTCCCATCGCACGGGTGTGCGTAGGCTGCAAGCGTACCGCAGCGTGCATAACGACTGCGTCCGTTAGGATGATCGCCAGCCAGTAACGGTGAACGCAGGCAGGTAGCCGTCAATACGCTTGAGGCGTTATCATTACGTCCATGATGCCAGTCATGCAAGATGCGTGACCAGCAACAGCATCCGCCCCGACGAGGATGGATCGACGACTGAACACCGGAGCAATGCATGAAAGTGAAGGCTATTTTGCCCGGGGCAATCGCAGCCGCCGCGCTTGTGGCGCTGACCCTGCCCGCGCGGGCCGATACCGGCATCGACTATGCTGAGGCGCTGCGCCGGGTGCAAACCAGTGCGGGTGCGGTGAACGGCGCCCGGCTTGATTTCCAGGCCAGGCAATTGCAGGCCGAGGCGCTGCGCCGCATCGATGGCCCGGATGTACGCCTGTCCGGCTTTGCCGGGCGGGTATCGACCACCCTCAGCGTCGACACCGGCGCCATTACTCAGCTGGCCAACCCGTTGCTCGACTCGTTGCCGCCGCTGCCGGCCCTGAACCTGCCGGAGATCCCGCCGGCCATCAATGTCGACCGCGTGTTCAACGTGCATTCGCTCGGCCTGAACACGGTCTGGCCGCTCTACACGGGCGGGCGCCTCGATGCGGTCAAGCAGATCGCCGCCGGCCGCGCGGACGAAGCCCATGCGAGCGTGCAGGCGGCCGTGGACGATGCCTCGATCCAGCTGGCGCAGCGCTATTTCACAGTGCAACTTGCTGCCAAGGCCAGCCAGTTGCGCAGCTCGGCGGCAGAGCTTGCCAAAGAACACCAGCGCATGGCGCGCAAGATGGAGCGTAGAGGGCTGATCGCAAAGGTCGAGCGCCTGAAAGCCGATGTCGCCGTCGACAATGCGGTCAGGGAAGCGGCAAAGGCGGGCAGCGACCTCGAGATCGCGCAGCTCGCGCTGCGCCGCCTGCTTGACGCCCACGGCGCCGTCACGCCGACCACGCCGCTGTTCGTGCATGCGGAGTCGCCCGGCTCGCTGGCCTCATTCATCGATGCGGCCATGGCGTCGAACGCGGCCTGGAAACAGATTGCAGGCAAGCGAAAACAGGCAGACGGGGCCCTGCAACTGCAGGGTCGGGAATTCAGCCCCACCGTCATCGGGATCGCCAACTATAACCTCAACCGTGGCAGCTCCAGCCGCGCCAACTGGCTGGTCGGGGTGTCGGTCAGCGTCCCGCTGGTCGAGCGCATCGACCGCGCAAAAATGACCGCCGCCGCCCGGCTCGAGCAGCAGCGCGTCGAGGTGGCGGCAGAGCAGGCCGGGCGCGATATCCCGACCCTGGCCGAAAGCCAGTGGCGCACCATGGAGGATGCCCGCCAGCGCTACCTGGCGATGGGGTCCGCAATCGAACTGGCGGCCGAGACGCAGCGCCTGGCGCAGGTAGGGTTCCAGAACGGGCAGGCCACGTCGACCGATGTCGCCGATGCGTCGCTCAACTAAACCAAAACGTCCCTCGAGCGCGCCCAGGCTGGCTACGACTACGTCATGGCGCTGGCCAGGTTGCTGGGCACCAGCGGCGAGCCTGAGCGCCTCGGCGCGCTGTCCCGGACCGCCACGCACATCGTCGACCTCACGAAAGAATAAGCATCATGGCAAAACCTTCCACCAAAGGCCTGCTTGCCGGCGGCACCGGCATCGTCATTCTCGCCCTGCTCGGCTGGGGCCTGTATCTGGCCTTCCAGCCGGTCCGCGATCCGCTCCAGGGCCAGATCGAGGCGCAGGAAATCAATGTGGCGTCGAAGGTGCCGGGACGGGTTGGCCAGGTGCATGTGCAACTGGGCCAGCGTGTCGCCCGCGGCGATCTGCTGTTCGAGCTCGACAGCCCCGAAGTGCGGGCCAAGGTGGCGCAGGCCGAAGCCGCGCGCGATGCGGCGCGCGCGACCAGCCAGAAGGTGCAGGCCGGTGCGCGGCCGGAAGAAATCGTCGCCGCGCGCGCCAACTGGGAGCGCGCCGAGGCGGGCGCCAGGCTCGCCAGGATCACGTTCGAGCGCATCGGGGCGATGTATGCCGAAGGCGTCGTCGCGCGCCAGAAACGCGATGAGGCCGAAGCCCAGGCGCGCTCGGCGAGCGAGCTGGCCACCGCCGCCCGCGCCCAATACGCGCTGGCGCGCCAGGGCGCCCGTGCCGAAGACCGCCAGGCCGCCGAGGCGCAGGCGCGGCAAGTGGCCGGCGTCGCCGACGAAGCAGGCGCTGCGCTCGACGAGACGCGCATCACGGCGCCCGCCGCGGGCGAGGTCACCAAGCTCGCGATCCAGGCCGGTGAGCTGGCGCCGCAGGGCTTCCCTGTCATTACCCTGGTCGACCTGGCCGATGTCTGGGCCGTGGTGGCCGTGCGCGAAGATGCATTCAAGGCGTATGCGCAGGGTTCGGTGCACCAGGCCACGATCCCCGCACTCAACACACGGGGCCAGTTCAAGGCCACCACCGTGTCCGCCTTGCCGGCCTTCGCTACCTGGCGCGCGGCGCGCCCGGGCGGCACCGATCTGCGCACCTTCGAGGTCAGGCTGCGCCCGACTGCCCCGGTGCCCGGACTGCGCCCGGGAATGACGGTCGTATTCGATCACTGAGCGCAGCCGATGACCCGATCCGGCAACGCCATCGCATCGTCCTTGCGGCGCGAATGGGCACGCCTGCGCGCCGATCCGTGGGATATCGCTATGCTGGGTGCGATTCCGCTCGCGCTCTACCTGCTGACATGGTGGATTTTCTCGGCCGGCGTGGCGCGGGACCTGCCGCTGGTGGTGCATGACCGCGACCATACCGTCGTCTCGCGCAACCTGATCCGCATGCTCGACGCCTCGCCCGGACTGAACGTGGTGCTCGTCGCCGACAACGAGGCCGAGGCAATGCGCCTGATCCGCGCGCGCGAGGCATTCGGCCTGGTGTCGATTCCTGCAGATCTGCAAGAGTCGGTGCTTGCGGGCCGCGGTGCCAAGGTCCAGTGGGCCTATAACGCCCAGTTTTCGGCGCATTCGGGCAGCATGACGCGTGACGTGCGCGCCGTGGTGGCCACCCTGTCGGCGGGCATCGAACTGCAAGCGCGCGCGCGCGCCGCGGCGCTGGCCCCGGCCAGGCCGGCGTGCAGATCGAGCCGGTGCAAACCCGTATCAGCACGCTGTTCAATGAAAACGGGAGCTACATCCCGTCGCTTGCGCTGCCGGTGGCCTTTACGCTATTGCATATGTTCGTGACGCTGGCGGCGGTGACGGCAATTGGCCGCGAATTTCGCGCCGCCACCGTGCCCGACTGGCTGGCCGCCGCCCACGGCAAGCCTGCTGTGGCCCTGCTAGGGAAATTGCTCATCCCTTGCGCATGCTTCGCCGTGCATGCGCTGTTGCTGTTCGTCCTGTTCGGCGTCGTGCTGCGCTGGCCGGTGCAGGGGAGCGCCACGGCCATGCTGGCGGGCACCGCCCTGTTCATCACGGCCTGCCTCGCGCTTGGCGCGGCGATCGCCGTCTTCACCTCATCGCTGCGCGCGGCGCTGTCGGCCAGCGCCTTCATCACGGCGCCCGCGTTCGCGTTCGCCGGCCAGGGCTTCCCGCTGCTGTCGATGCCGCTGAGCGCGCGCATCTGGGCCGAATCCCTGCCGCTGACACACTATCTGCACATGCTGAACAACACCTGGACCGGGGGCGCGCCGCTGCGCTACAACCTGGCGCACCTGGCGATCCTGCTGGCCTTTACCCTTGGCCTGGGCATGGCTGCCTGGCTGCGCCTGGCGCGCCGCATGCACCAGCCAGCCACCTGGGGCAAGCAATGAGCGCCCCGCGCCGCGCCTGGGGCGCGTTCGTGCTGACCTGGCAAGCCATCCTGCGGGACAAGGCGGCGCTGCTGCTGTTTTTCATTTCCGGCATCATCTATTCGTTTTTCTATCCGCTGCCCTATAGTACCGAGACGGTGCGCCGGGTGCCGGTCGCGGTGGTCGACCAGGACCAGTCGGCCCTGTCGCGCCAGCTGATCCGCTATGCCGGGGCGCACCCCGGCCTGGTCGTGGCCGGTGTCAGCACACGGCCCGAAGATGCGCAGGCGCTGATCTGGCAGGGCAAGGCTGCCGGCGCACTGTTCATTCCCACCGACTTCAGCCGCAAGGTGCTGGCCGGCATGCAGCCCGAAGTGGAGGTCAGCGGCCACGGTTCCTATCCTTTGCTGAACAAGGTGGTCCTGAACGGCCTGGCCGAGGTCGCCGGCACGGTGTCCGCCGGTATCGAACTCAAGCGTCTTGGCGCGGCGACCCCATCGGGCATGCAGGCCGAGTCGGCGCGCCAGCCGCTGGCCGTCGAGGCGCTGCCCCTGTTCAATGTGCGCGAAGGTTATGCCTCGTATGTCGTGCCTGGCGTCATGGTGCTGGTCATGCAGCAAACCTTTTTGCTCGGGATCGGGCTGTTGTTCGGTAGCTGGGCGAGCGACAAATCCTTCCCTTACGGCCAAGATGCGGCCTCGTATTGCGGCGCCCTGACTGCGTTCGCGCTGGTCGTGGTGCTCAATGCGCTGTACTTTTTCGGCTTCGTCTTCTGGTGGCAGGATTATCCGCGCGGCGGCAACCTGGTGGGCACGGCCATGCTGACCCTGCTGTTCGCCTATAGCGTGGCGGCATTGGGCATGTTGATCGGCATGTTCTTCCGCACCCGAGAGCGCAGCATGCAGCTGCTCGTTGCCACCTCATTGCCCATCATGTTCATGTCGGGCCTGACCTGGCCGGCAAGCGCCATCCCGCTGCCATTGCGCGCACTCGGCGCGCTGTTGCCGTCGACTGCGGCGATTCAGGGCTTCGTCGCTACCAACCAGATGGGTGCCTCGCTGCACGAGGTGCGCATGGAGCTCGCCATGCTGCTCGGCTTGGCGCTGGTGTTCGCGCTTGTCGGCCTGGTCAAATGGCGGCGCATGCCCGCGCGTCGCTAACAGGCGCCAGCGCGGGGCCGTTCAGTCGAGCTTCAGCCAGATTTCGTTGCGCCGCATGAACCATGGCGTCATCGGGCTGTTGTAGCGCGACAGTACCGGTTCGCCGGTCCAGCGGATATTGGCCGCACGCAGCGCCGCCTGGAGTTCCGCCAGGTGCTTGTCATAATTGGCTTGCGACCAGAAGCCCGAATACCGGATCACCGCCACCTGTGTGGGTGGCACTTCGCGCAGCCTGATGGTTGGATCGAGCGGCAGCGGCGCATTGTCCATATTGATCTCCTTGGGCAGGACGAACTGCACCAGGATGCCATCGGGACCCATGCTCTGGGTCACGGGCGCCGTCATGTCCAGCTTGGCCGGGACCGGCGCCTGGGTCACCGGGGCGGTCATGGCAAGCTTGCGTTCGCCCTTGTTCTTGCCAAAGATGTAGCCGGCCAAAATGGGAAAGGCGCGGTTCCCCGCATCATCGGCGGGCGGCGGCATCACCACCTCGGCAACGGTGTAGGCCGCGTATTGGCGAATCTCGAATGCGGGGTAGGACCGCACAATGGTGTAGGCGGGTTCTTCGACCGCGTGGCTGGCTGCGGGCAGCAACGCCAGCGACAGCCCCAGGACGCAGGCAAGGCCAATCAACTGGCGTGTGCGCCTTGGCCGGGCTGCGCGGCGGGATGGTCGGGTGGGGGCAGTCATGGTGCACCTTCCTGGGACCGTGGACATGGCAAGAGCATACACTTTTACCCACGCGGCGCCGGGCCTGCAGGACGCCAGGAGGCGTGGCGTTTCAGTCGCGCATAGCCGATGACCTGAATAACGCGGATCGCAAGCAGGCTTGCGAGTCGACTGCCCAAGCCGCCGGTCGCGCGTATCGCCAGATGGCTTTGCTGGTGAGCGCGACCAGGCGAGTTATGGCGCGGCCGAGAAGGAAGCGTGGGATGGAAACTTTCTGTGCATCCACTCGCGGTTCAGCTGCAAAGCGGTGACGACGTCTTGCGGCAAGTTCTCGAGAATGGCCGGATCGTCGCTCGGTGTGTCAGCTAGCAGGCTGGCCAGGTGGATGATGGCACCGAGTTTGCTGAACGGGTGGGCGGCCGTTGGATCGGATGCACTTTCTAATGCGGTCACGATGACGACCGGGAAATTCCAGCGACGACAAAGTTCGGCGGTAATGTGCCCCTCCGAAAAGCCCAGCAGTCGCGTTTCGCGTTCCCACCGGCCGCCCGGCAGGTGGGGTTGCGCCTCGATCTCGGCAAACGTTGTCGGCGCCGCCTGGTAGATCAGCAGTTCGCCAAGCCGCATCATCATGCCTGCGAGCCAGGCATCCTGGCCATCGTCGCCCAGGCAGACGGCCAGCCACTTGGCGTAGCCGGCGCAGGCCATGCTGCTTTTCCAGAACTCGTCGCTATCGAGGCCTGGCAGGTCGGGGAAGGTTTCGGCGAAGCAGGCAGCCAGGGCCAGGGTGCGTACGTGCCCAAGGCCCGCCATCGCGATGGCATCGTCGAGTGACGTGACACCACGCGCAGCGCCGAAGCGGGCGCTATTGGCTAAGCGCATCAGTTTGGCGGTGAGGGCGGGGTCGCGCGCAATGATCGCGCTGATTTGGGTGGCCGACGCATCCTCATCATCGAGGGTTTTGATCAATGCGTGGGCGACTTCTGAAATGACGGGCAATTTTACGGCATGAAAAAAAGACGATAACTCGCTCATGGCAATTCTCCAACAGAACATCGCCGCTGCGACAGGTTGACGGTCGCGCGATGGAATGACATTGAAATTTCACGATAGCATAGTTGTTTCTCTTGGGAACTAGATCGGGAAATTATTTCCTGGGCCTGATACAAGGATAGCGGATGCCAGAAAGCCCGCTTGATCTAGTCTATGCAGTAAGGACCTTTGCGGCCAGCGTCGCCTCGATAACGCGGACGATTCCTGGGTTTTTGGAGATCCAGTGGATCGGGATGCGGCGAGGAAAAATGCCCCATGTCGTTATGGAAATATGGGCTGAAAGCCGCTGCGAATTCTTCTGAACACGTCGTCCGAACGTGGTTTGCCGCGCCAGTGTCGATATCGCAACCCGCCACACCAACGCCTTCTCTGACCGGAATGGACCGAGTCCTGAACGTCAAGTCGCTCCCAACAAAAGGCAGTCAACCGTAAATGGACCGGACACGAAGACTCTGAAAGCAAGAAACAAAAACGCCCACTTGCATGAGTGGGCGTTGCGCGAACGATATTCTTGGTGGCCCGGGGCGGAATCGAACCACCGACACAAGGATTTTCAATCCTCTTCTTTAGCAGGCTCGCTACTTAGCTAGCGGCACGGGTTTCTAATAAATGACTACGGATGTCGTGATATTGTCCAGAGGAGCCGACGTTGGACGTGATGGTGCATTCGCCGCTGCACCGGGCTGGTTCTCTTGTTTAGGGGGCTTAGATAGAGCCGGCGGTTCTTCGTCCAGTGCAATCGTGCAATTCGTCGTATGACCACCTAGCACCTGGAGATTCATCTCACCAAAACGCTTACCAAGCCTAGCGACGATCTTGGCGGGACCAACTGGCACGGCGTTAAAGTGAAAGCGCCCGTTCAGATCGGTAGTGGTGCGCTGATTGTTGCCAGCAACTGCGATTTCGATCTCGGCTTCAGGCACAATCTGCAAGCCGTCCGTCACTGTGCCATGGACGGTACCGCTACTTGTCTGCAGCGTACCTCTCTGCGGTGCAAGACCAGTGGCAACGCCGCGGATCATCAGGAGGATTGTTTCCGAGCCGAAACCGGCCATGAAGGCCAAGGCAATCGCAGTGCTATAGTTTTTAGGGTCCAATATGTGATGGGCCACAATAGCAATCAACGGGGCTGCCATGAACTGAAGAATCTGGAATGCCAACTGTTCACGCGCTTCTTCCGGCTTGAGTGGTAGCTGATCGGGCGTCGATACGTATGAGGCTTCGACCCGTTTCTGAATTTCGGGAACCCGGCGTGACAGGCTGATTGCCCCGCCAAACAGTGCGACAATCAGCACTGGCAGCGGCACTACCAGTCCACCGGTGATCCATGCGCGATTACTTTGTGATCCGGGCTTGCACTTCCCTTCGGCGGGTTTTCCCTTACATTCCGGGTTTTGCCCAGTCAGCACCCCACCGATGTTGACTAGCCACTGGTTTTGATATTTTGGGAAATTTTCTGGTTCGGAACCCGTCAATTTTGTGGGTACCGTCCCGCCGGCAGTGTTCGTGTTCTGGATAGGAGCCGTCGTTCTGGCCGGGTCGCTTGAGCTAGTGTTCGTGGATAGCAGGGGCACGGCATTGCCCAGGACGTTCGGCGTGCCTCGCCCGGCAGTAGGGACTTCCCCCGTCGTATTGCCGGAAGGACCCGGCTGGGCGCCGGCTAGTCCGGGGGATGTGTTTGCATTCGCTGGCTGGTTTATCGCGGTATTGGAGATGGCGGGGCGATCGATTTCGCACCGTATATTGGCATCTTCTGAATAGGGTACACAACCCGATATGATTCCAATTGGTTCGCTGCCAATCGCCTGGGTTTTGACGAACGGTGGAATGACGAGAACAGCAAAAGAAGACAGCACGAAGAAATAAGCGAACCGTACTTGATTTTCCTGATGATCTGCTTTATTGCCAAGGAAAGCGTAGCAGAACCAAGCTACCCCAAAGGCTGCAGCCAGCATCCCAGTAAAACTCGAAAGAATTCGTAACGACGCAGTCAGGACTGTGCAGGCAGTCACACCTACTATCACGCTGCACTTCTGCGCCACCCCGGACGAATCCATGTCCATCTGCCCAAGTGTATAAGCGAATACACAGACGAAGCAAAGAATACCGACAATCCATGGGTACCACTTTTGTAGCCGTTCCGTCAACGCTTGCATGAGTACCTCTAATGCTCAAGTGAATTGACTTATCGAAGACGTGAATTGTCGGCGGCCGTGTCCAGTTATATCGCCACCATGGATGCCTTGCTTGACGCTTCCTGCCTGTCTGAACGATCCCGCACTGCAGCAAGATCGGTTGCTGCTGCTGGCGGTGACCCGGCCCATACAATCTGCGCTGCTTGCATACGGTTATGTACGCCCAGGTTGCGGAACGCCGCCGACAAATGGGCTTTAACTGTGCCCTCGGACACGCCAAGTTCGCGCGCAATTTGCTTGTTGGGTTTGCCGCAAAGTGCTTCTTCCAGCACTTCTTGTTGCCGAGGAGACAATCCTCCTCTCGGCAAGCCCGCCTCTAACGCAGCCACAGAGCGTCCAGAACCCCACCCGGCTATATTGCGGGTAATGCTTATCGGTAAGTAGCAATGACCTTGCGATAGCAGGAACAGCGCCATGCGTATGACTTCAATAGTACTGCTGCGCGGTATCAATGCAGTTGCACCAGCCCGGACCAGTGCAGTTAAGGTGTTGTCGGAATTGTCGAAAGTAATCGCAGCCAAGGCTGTACATGGTGCAGCGGCTACGATTGCGCCAATACACGCCTGATGATCTGTGAATTGGTTCGCGCCATCGACCAGCACCACATCAACCGCCCGCAGGTTGAGTTGGCAGATTGCCTTGGTCGCGTTGTCTGCGTTCGAAATATGATCGGACAAACTCAGAGCAGGGCGCACCCAACAACTCAGCAAAGCCCTCTGGCTCACAAGGAGGATGTGCATGGTCATATCCTAAATATTACTGTATTTACAATCAAAATAACTTATTCGGGTTTGCTCGTCTATTAGCCGTTAGTCTAATAGACAGTGTGTAACTTTTTTTACACACTTGGTTTCAAAGAAAGCGGTTATCAATTGGTCGTGAGCCAATGATAAGTGCTGCAAAGAATCACGTAACCAAGGGGACTATCATGGCTTTTTCATTTGAAAAAATGGAGGCAGTACGAAATGCTGTCATTGCTCAGCTTCGACACGACTGGCGCCCAGTTAATGATTTGCACGCAGTCATGCAGGACGACCTCAAGTACGACAAAAAACCGCTCTCGATTTTCTTGAACACCATCGAAGAGATGCTATTTCACCACGTGCCGAGCTACGATTTCGAATTCGATCCGGAATTTGTGCTGAATGCGCTACCGCTGACCGTGGAGGAATTGATGCAGGAAATCAACCAGAGCACAGCATGAACGCTATTCGCACACTCTTACCCGTACTGATGATGACGGCGGTGCTGTCAACGCAGCGTGTGCAGGCTCAGACCGGCGCATTCGACTTGATCTGTCACGATGGCAGAGTGGCCGATAAGGAGCAACTGTCAGATTGGCTTTTGGGAAAACACAAGTTGAGCGGACGTGGCTGGCGGTCGTTACAGACTGACACCAAATCATCCCGACAAGTGTTGGACAGGGTGGTTTCTACTGATAAAAGCTGCGTTAATTGCACAAAGGAAGATCAGGAAGAGATTAATGCCCTGAGCGTATCGTTCGGTCTTGCCGCTAGCGCCGGCGGGGTGCCCGGGGTCGACCAACAATCCTATTTCGCCAGCGATTCGACTGCTGAGATAGCATGCTCTGCTGAATTTAAGGCCTACGTCAATGGTGCCCTGAAACCCAATCGACCCAACCCCATCTCATCTGCTTGGCGCGTAAGGGGTAACGTATCTGATCTCTACATTGATCAGGCCACGGATAAAAACGCTTTCAAGGCCAGCAAGGCCGCCTCGCTATCAATCCACAAGGACAAGGTGACGAATACCGATGCGCACTCGGCACTCGTGTTCATTGGGCATAATTTCGACATTACGCCCGGAAGTGACAGGCCATCGGATACATCGGTCAACTCGCTGTCGTTGATTCCGTTTGTCGGCGTCGACAAACATAAGGTGGAGCTGGATGGTGCATTCGCAGCAGAGGATTCCTTAGACAAGCGCCTGGCCGGCTTGACCGCGCAGCTATTTCGCAGCGACCAGCCTAACTGGGGTTACTCAATCAACCTGATCGCCACCCATAGCCGCGACAACATCGACAATACGCGCCTCAATCAGTTGACGGCTGAGTTCGAACCCATCGTGAACGGACGCTTGAACGATGCATTCACACGAGATAGCTGGTGGGTTTACCCCCGTCTGCTCTTCCTGGTGGACGCGGCGAATTTTTCCAGACGATCCGATCGCCCGGATATCGCGGCCGTTCAGCAGAATGCCAGGCGTGCAGGCGTCGATCTGGGGGTAGTGATCTATGCGCCCGGAGATAGACTGAGCTATGGCTACAGTTATCGAAAGCTGAACGATTGGAAAGGGGATGGCGATGTCAGCCTGTTCGACCAATATCTGCAATTCATACCAGACCAGTGCAACTACACCGCGCTGACGTTGAGGTATTTACGTGGATATAAGGAAATTGGGCGTGATCCAGTCAAGAAAATGGCACTGGAACTGCAATTCCGTTACTGAACATCGCCATCGAATGGTCTTAAGCCACACCGTAGCGCAATGAAGCATTCTTCAGTATTGTCGATTTTTACCATCCAGGGAGAGCGCAATGAGTATCGACCACGTACAGATTGAAAAATCTTTAAGTCAACGCCTGAAGAGCCGTCTAAGTAAGGAAGAGATCAATCATCTCGCCAGTAAAATCGCTGAATTGTCGAGTAACGGCATAGAGATCGACGAGGTGTTTCCCTATGGGATTCCGCCACAACGTGAGCGTCTCGCCATCCGAGGTACCTTGACGGCAGCGCAGCTCGGAAAATTGGGCGACCTGATACCCAAGCTCGGTGACCTGAAGGATTACCGCATTTTCCCGCGCGGCATTGTAGCGCCAGAAAAGTATCGCGTGCACCTAAATCTCAACCGTTGAATTGCTGCACTCTTCCGTTCATGGACGCCGCCAATCTGTCTGTTTTTCATATGCATCCACTGCAACGCTGCAATTTGCGCTGCCTCCATTGCTACTCAAGTAGTGGGCCAGACGGAAGAGAACAGCTGTCAGGCCAGCTTGCACTAAAAGCGATTTCGTCCGCCTCCAGCTGGGGATATAGTGAGCTCGCCATGGCAGGAGGCGAGCCGTTGCTGTATGCGGATTTGCCGATGCTTCTCGCTCATGCGGCCAATGTGGGTATGGGCAGTTCGGTAGTGACCAATGGTCTTTTGCTACGTAGTAAAGCCGATATCGACAAGCTACGCCACGCGCATACCGTCACAGTCAGCATCGACGGGCTGGCGATGCACCACGATAAAATGCGAGGTCGCCGCGGCGCCCATGACGGTGCTGCCAACGCAGTACGGCGGCTGGCGGAGGCAGGTGCGCACGCATGGGTGGCCTGTGGCGTTAGCACTCACAACGTAAATGATATCGAGGAAATCGTTGACAATGCCAAGTGCTGGGGAGCGCAAGGAATTACCTTTCACCTGGTCGAACCAACCGGTCGGGCTTGCGCTTTGCCGTTAGGAGATTTCCTGTCATCGGATGACCGATCGTTGTTATATGTGACAGTCGCATTGCTGGCTGCTGCACATCGAGACTCGATCGATATCCGTATTGACCTTCTGCATCGCGAGACAGTATTGCAGCAGCCCGCCTTGCTCTACGCGAAGTCAGAGCCGGCTGATCGAGCTTGCCCAGCACAGACAGTGCGGGTACTTGTGATGTATCCCGACGGGACACTGGTCCCGGTATGTCACGGAATCCACCGTCGATTTGCGCTCGGCTTGTACAACGGGGATCCCGGATGGCTATGGGATCATTTTTTTGAACGTATTTATCCGACTCTGTGCACACTCGGTCGGGTTGCCCTTGGTCGACTGAGTGCGGATGAAACATTAACGTTGATTAACCCCGGTGATTGGCTGGCCGAGTTGTCTCATCCAAAATTCCCAAGCGTAATCGGCATTTCTGAGTGCTCTTATTAGAGATCTCACCAGAACAGATTTATGCTTTTGCACATACGGAAAACAGCAGGAAGAGGAAAGCCGGGTAGTTTGGGATGGAAACAGTTCTGGAAACGGACCGGATACGAGAACTAAGAATCCCCGAAACGACAACGCCCACTTCGATAGTGGGCGTTGTGCTAATCATATTCATGGTGGCCCGGGGCGGAATCGAACCACCGACACAAGGATTTTCAATCCTCTGCTCTACCAACTGAGCTACCAGGCCAAGAGCGCGCAATTATAGCAGCGTTTTTGGCAAGCAGACAATCCTTCCGCGCCGATCCTCAACCCTTGCTGCTGATCCGCTGCGCATGATCCCGCTCGAGCGCCAGGCGCAGGTCGCGTCGGCCTTTGGCTTCCTCGAAGCGGCGCACTTCATCCGGCGTCGCTGGCACCAGCGGCGGAATCGAGGCCGGCTTCTTGTCGTCGCCCACCGCCACCATCGTGAAGAAACAGCTGTTCACGTGCCGCACGGCCTTGCTGCGGATGTCCTCGGCAATCACCTTGATGCCGATTTCCATCGAGCTGCGGCCAGTAAAGTTCACGGCGGCCAGGAAGGTCACCAGTTCACCAACGTGGATTGGCTGGCGGAAGGTCACCTGGTCGACGCTCATCGTCACCACGTAGCGCCCGGCATAGCGGCTGGCGCAGGCATAGGCTGCCTGGTCGAGCAGTTTCAGGATGGTGCCGCCGTGCACGTTGCCGGAGAAATTGGCCGTGTCGGGCGTCATCAGCACTGTCATGCTGAGCTGGTGGGAAGGCAGGTTCATGGTTGCAATCAATACAAGTGGCTGGGCGAGTGCTGATGTTGCCTTAGAAACTGCCGCGCGGCAAGGTCAGCCGTGGCCGTCGGCGATCTGCTGACCCAGCAAAAAACAGTCCGACAAACGCGCCAACCGAAATACCCATAAAATCGTGGCATCACCATGCAAACCCGCTAGGCTCGGCAAATGAACAGCGAACTCCCATACCAAGGTGGATCGGTGCAGTGGCACCTTGGTCCCGTCATCGATGCATTGCGCACCTCGCGCGAGTCGACCCACAATATCCGGCACCAGGGGCGCGTGCGCGAGCTCCCGTCGCGCGATGTGCTGCGCCAGATCGTCGATGGCCTGTCGGCCGCGCTGTTTCCCACGCATTACGGGCGCCCCGACCTGAATGACGAGAGCATCGACTACTACGTTGCCGATACGCTCAACGTCGCACTCGATCGCCTGGTCGAGCAGGTACGGCGCGCGCTGCGGTTTTCGCCGGCGGCGCCGTCCGAACTGACCGGTGCGGACGCCCAGCGTGAAGACCTCGTGCTGGCCGAGCGCGCCCGCGCGATCACGCGCGAGTTCGCGGCCAGGCTGCCTGACTTGCGCGCATTGCTGGTGTCGGACGTGCAGGCCGCGCTCGCGGGCGACCCGGCCGCCACGTCGGTGGCCGAGATCATGCTGTGCTATCCCGGCACCATCGCCATCCTGTACCACCGCATCGCGCATTGCCTGACGCGCCTGGGCGTGCCGTTCCTGGCGCGTGTGGTGGCCGACATCGGCCACTCGCTCACCGGCATCGACATCCACCCGGGCGCGCAGATCGGCGGCAGTTTCTTCATCGACCACGGCACCGGCGTCGTGATCGGCGAAACCGCGATCCTCGGCGAGCGCGTGCGGCTGTACCAGGCGGTTACGCTGGGCGCCAAGCGCTTCCCGGTCGACGACAGCGGCGCGCTTGTCAAAGGCATCCCACGGCATCCGATCGTTGAAGACGACGTCGTCATCTATGCCGGCGCCACCATCCTGGGCCGGATCACCATCGGCGCCGGGTCGACCATCGGCGGTAATGTCTGGCTCACGCAGAGCGTCCCGCCGGGCAGCAATGTGTCGCAGGCGCAGATGCGCAATACCTGATCGTCAAGCGATGACGATTCTGCTGGTACCCGGCTACATGGCCGATGACACGCTGTGGGACGATCTGCGCGCGCCGCTCGCGCCATTCGGCCCGCTCAAGCATGCCGACCTGCGCCACGACACATCGCTCGAAGCGATGGCCGCGCGCGTGCTGCGCGACGCGCCGCCGTCGTTCATCCTTGTCGGTTTTTCGATGGGCGGCTACGTCGCGCGCGAGATCGTGCGCCAGGCGCCCGAACGGGTGGAAGCGCTGGCCCTGATCGCCAGCTCGACCCGGCCCGATACCGATGCGGTCAAGCAGGGCAAGCGCGCGGTGGCGCGCTCGGCGCCGTCGGTGTCATTCGCGGGCCTGAGCCGCACGGCGATCGCCACGTCGCTGCATCCTGCGCATGCGGGCGACGAGGTGCTGATCGAGCGCGTGCGCCAGATGGGTGTGCGGCTGGGGGCAGAGGCGTTTCGCCACCAGTCGATGGTCGAGCGGCCCGGCGACCTGCATCTGCTGGACCAGATCCGCTGCCCGACGCTGATCGTCGCGGCCGAGCACGATCGTTTGCGTAGCCTGGAAGAATCGCAGGAGCTGCATGCGGGTATTGCGGGATCCACGTTGGCCGTCATCGAAAACAGCGGTCACATGATCCCGATCGAAGCGCCGCAGGCGCTGGCGGATGTGCTGACGCCGTGGCTGGGAAGCGTGTCAGCCTTGCGCGCCGGCTGAACGGCTACGCCGCCGCGGGCGTGACTTTCTCGCACCAGCCGTGCAGGCCGCGGATCGCGTCTTCCTTGTGCTTGGCCTCGATCTCGATCCAGGGCGCCTGCAGGTAGGAAGACGGCATCACCGAAATCAGATCCGAGTGCTGGCGGTCGTTGAAACCTTCGCGCCCGTTCGAGATGTGCACCAGCTGGTGCGCGGGATCGGGCCAGGTCGCGCGGGCCTTGGCCAGCGTCTCGGCCACGCTTGGGTGGTCGTAGCTGTCGAGCTTTTCATGGACGATATGGTGGTGGGCATCGAACACCATCGGCACGCCGGCACGCACGCAGACGGCGTGGATTTCGTCGGCGCTGTAGGCGTATTCGTCATTCTCCAGACACAGGCGGCTGCGGATAGCCTCGGGCAGTTCGGCGATGCGGGCCACCAGCTGGTCTTCGCGGTCGGATTTGCCGCCGTGGATTTCCAGCAGCGCCCAGGGCGAGCGCGGTTGCTCCAGCAAATCCATGATGTCGGCGTGCATCTGCAGGATCTTGACGCTGTTGGCGACAACGTTCTCCGAATCCGAGCTCAATACCACGAACTGGTCGGGATGCATCACGAGCCGGATGCCGCGTTCGGTCGCGCGCCGGCCCGAGCGGCCCAGGGTTTCCCTGAACTTTTGCAGGATCGCCAGGCCGAACGGCTCGTCGGCAAACGGGAAGATCGACGACGGCATCCGGTACAGCTTGATGCCTTCGCGCTCGCAGTAGCGCAGCGCGTTGTCGAGCGTCTGGATATTGTCGCGGTAGATGTCTTCCAGCGCGCGCTGCTGGCCTTCTTCAGACAGGTCGAGCAGGCGCTTGCGCGTGATCGTGCGATACCGCACCTCTTTCGAGACGGTGATGCAGACAAGGCCGAGCTGTGGTTGCGTGGCGATCAGGGTCATGGTGCAGGCTAGTCTAGCCGAAGCGGCGTTGACGAAGAGCACGTCCGGGTTCGGAACCAGGGTCGAAAGCGGGGCACTTTACCGCCGCGTGCCGAACACCTGGGTCCAGTAGATGATGCCCGCTTGCCGGTCGGCCGTGACGCCATAGGCCGCGCCCATCTCGGTGAAGTCCGCTTGCATGATGTTGGCGCAGTGGCCCGGACTGTCGATCCAGCCGTCGACCGCTTCCTGTGGCGAGTGCTGGCCGAAGGCGATGTTTTCGCCCAAGCGGTGCCAGCGGTAACCGGCGCGCGTGGCGCGATCGGCCGGGTCGCTGCCGTCCTGTGCGTAGTGGTTGAAGTAGCGGCGGGTGGCCATGTCGAGGCTGTGGGCCAGCGCGGCCTCGCCCAGCACGGCGTTCCACTGCAAGGGCGGCGCCGCTGCAAATGCGCGGTCGCCGCACATGCGTGCGCGGGCGCGTGCAACATTGACCGCCTCGAGGATCGCGCGGCCGGCGTCGCGCCAGTCCGGGTAGGTGGTCGATGGCAAGGGCGGCGCCGGTCGGGCCAGCACGACGGTCCAGGTTGCGCCTTCGCGGTAGCTGCCCACGGCCGAAAATTGTTCGCTGCGCAGCACCTTGCAATACCTCTGCTGCAGCACCTTCATGGCGGCCACGGCATCTTCCGGACCGGTGACGTCGACGGAATCCGCATTATCGGCGGCGTAGCCGGCCTGCGCCAGGGCTGATTCGATGAAGGTCCCGAAGCCGATCCGGATCTGCGCCAAAGCCGGCTCGGCGACCAGCGGCGTCACCGGCGCGACGGGTGCGCCGTCGCAGTCGGCCGGGTTGGCGCGGTAAGCATTGATCAGTGCTGCCAGTGGATCGGCAGCAAGGGGCTGGGCCCAGGCTGGCGCGATCGATGTCAGCAGGCCGAGCCCGAGGAGGGCAGCGCGCATGACGGATCGCTTCACCGGCCGGTCACTGCCCGGCTTGCGACGCCAGCGTGTGCGGCGTGAGCACGAGTTTCGAGGTGTCGAGGCCCTGGGCCTTCAGGCGTGCCAGCAAGGCGTTGTATTCGGCCGGGGCGACCTGGGGCGTGCGCGACAGGATCCACAGGTATTCGCGCTTGGGTTCGCTCACGGCGGAGAGCTGGTACTTGTTGTCCAGATCGATCACCCAGTAATCGCCCCACACCATCGGGATGAAGGACAGGATGGCCGGTGCGAAGCGCACCTCGAGCTTGGGCGACGTGGCCGCGCCCGGCTGGCGCGCGACGCCTTCGGCGGTATCGACCTTGCCATCGGCCGTGCGGCAGCGGTTGATCACCTTGACCCGGCCGTCCTTGTCGAGGTTATAGGTCGCGCTGGTGTCGCCCACGCATTTCTTCTGGAACTCGTTCGGGAACTTGGCGATTTCGTACCAGACGCCCATATAGCGGGGCACCGCGAGCGATTCGATCGGCTGCAATGGCTTGGCGGCGTCAGCAGCCAATGCCGACCCGGCGCAGAGGCCAGACAGGGCGAGCGTGGCGCACGCGGCAAGGAACGATGGCTTGGCAAACATGGGAACCTCTTGTGATCTTCAAGGTTCACAGAATAATGACAAAACCGCCATGATGTCGCATGGTTTACAGCGCCATGCCATCACACCTTGCGCACGAACTCCGTCTTCAGGCTCATGGCGCCGAAGCCATCGATCTTGCAATCGATATCGTGGTCAGCGTCGACGAGGCGGATGTTCTTGACCTTGGTGCCCTGCTTGATCACGCCGCCCGAGCCCTTTGGCTTGAGGTCCTTGATCACGGTGACGGTGTCGCCGTCCTGGAGGATGTTGCCCGACGCATCCTTGTAGACGCGCGCAGTCTCGGCGGTAGCAGCACCCGCGATCGGCCACTCGTGCGCGCATTCCGGGCAGACGTACTGGCCGGCGCCGTCGTCATAGGTGTAGGCCGATTGGCAGAGGGGGCAGGGCGGAAGGGTATGCATGAGTGGCCTTGGAATGCAAAAACGCCACTCGGTGGTGGCGTTTTTTGCGTGTTGCTGAATTCTTGGTGGCCCGGGGCGGAATCGAACCACCGACACAAGGATTTTCAATCCTCTGCTCTACCAACTGAGCTACCAGGCCAAGAGAGGCACGATTATAGCCAGCGTTTTTCAGTTGCGCAAGTCCTCTTGCGCGCGTGGGAGCGCAAACGTGGCCTGTGCGTCGTTGCTGGCTGTCTTCGCCTGTCCCGCTCACCTGCGCGGGTGCGAGCCCGCCGCCCGGCCCCCGCCACCGGCATATCGCTATAATGCCTTCATGACCACGCCCACGACCTCTACCATCCGGACCGACGTCTGCATCGTCGGCAATGGCGCCATCGCCAAGACGGCAGCCCTCGGCTTCGCCCAGGCCGGCCACAGCGTGACGCTGCTGGCGCCGCCGGCCCGGCAAGCGCCCGCTGCAGCGACTACGCCGGCGGTCGAGCGACCGTGGGACGTGCGCGTGTATGCGCTCAACCATACGGCGCATGACCTGCTGGACTCACTGAAGGTATGGGATGCCCTTGACATGGCGCGCATCGCGCCGGTCGATGCGATGGACGTGCACGGCGACGGCGCCGATGGCGGCAACCTGGGCTTCGATGCCTTCGGCGCCCGGGTCGGCACGCTCGCATGGATCGTCGAAGACCAGAACCTGAACGGCGCGCTCGATGCCGCGCTCCGGTTTGCGCACAATGTGCAGCGCGTGGATGGGCGCGCCTGCGAATTGACGTGCAGCGACAGCGGCGCGGCAGTGCGCCTCGAAGATGGCCGCCGTGTCGAGTGCGCGCTGCTGGTCGGCGCGGACGGGCGCGAATCGTGGGTGCGCGGGCAGTGCGATATCGGCGTCGACTACCGCATGTATCACCAGAGCGCCATCGTCACCAACTTCGCCTGCGACAAGCCGCACCATGGCGTCGCGCACCAGTGGTTCACCGGCTCGGACGGGATCATCGCGCTGCTGCCGCTGCCGGGCAACCGCGTCTCGCTCGTGTGGTCGGCGCCGGAAACGCTGGCCGCCACGTTGATGGAAGAGTCACTGGGCGAACTGGCGATCCGGCTTGGCGCGTACGCCGACGACATCCTGGGTACGCTGCGTCCGTTGCAGCCGGACGCCGTGGCTGCCTTGCCGCTGGCGCTGGTCAAGCCGCATGCGATGGTGGCGCCGCACGTGGCGCTGGTGGGCGACGCGGCGCATGCCGTGCATCCGCTGGCCGGCCATGGCATGAATCTGGGATTTGGCGACATCGTCGATTTGCTGGCCATCGTGCGTGACCGCGAAGAGCGGCGCGCCATCGGCGACGAGCGGGTGCTGGCGCGCTATGCCCGCAAGCGCAAGGAAGAGGTGCTGCTGATGCAACTGGCCACCGACGGACTCGAACGCCTGTTCGGCGCGAACCTGGAACCGCTGCGCGTGGTCCGGAATATCGGTCTGAACCTGCTTAATAACATGCCGGCACTGAAGCGGCGCCTGATGGCCCATGCCATGGGCAAGTCATCAATCTAAGGAATTACAAGCATGCTTAAAATGAAGATCGCCGTCCTGCTGGCGACTGGCCTTCTCGCATCGTGCGTCGATGCGCAGACCAACGTCGAATCGACCATCAAGAAGGCGCTCGAGCCACGCCTGAGCGGCGCGAAGATCGAGTCGGTCAAGGAAACGCCGTATTCGGGCCTGTACGAAGTGCGGGTCGCAGGCGACATCCTGTACACCGACAAGAAGGGCGAGTACCTCGTCATCGGCCAGGTCTACGACGTGAAAAGCTCGCGCAACCTGACGCGCGAACGCATCGATGAAGTCAACAAGATCAAGTTCTCCGACCTGCCGCTCGAGATGGCGCTCAAGCAGGTCAAGGGCAACGGCAAGCGTGTGATCGCGGTGTTCGAGGATCCGAACTGCGGCTACTGCAAGCGCCTGCGCCAGACCACGCTCAAGGACATCGACAACGTCACGATCTACACCTTCATGTACAACATCCTGTCCGAGGATTCGTCGGTAAAGTCGAAGAACATCTGGTGCGCATCGGATCGCAACAAGGCCTGGGACGACTGGATGATCGCCGGCAAGGTGCCGCCAACCACGCCGGCTGCGTGCGAATCGCCGAACGAGAAGGTTCTCGCGCTGGGCCAGAAGCTGCGCATCACGGGCACGCCGGCGATCTTCTTCGCCGACGGCTCGCGCATCCCGGGCGCGATCGACCTCAAGGCGCTTGAAGGCAAGTTCGATTCGCTCGAAGGCAAGGCCGGGAAGTAACCGGCGTGCCGCAGCGAGACAGCAGTACGCTTACTGGCATCCTGCTGGCTGCAGGGCGCGGCCGGCGTTTCGATCCGGCCGGTGTGCAGAACAAGCTGCTCCAGCGTTTGCCGGGCGGCGACTTCGTCGTCGTGGCCAGCGCGCGCACATTGCTCACGGTGCTGCCGCGCGTGGTGGCAGTGGTGCCACCACGCGATGGCGGCGTGGCCGATGCGCTGCGCGCGCTTGGTTGCACTGTCACCGTGTGCCCGGATGCCGACAGTGGCATGGGGCTGTCGCTGGCGCATGCGATCCGTCATGCGCCGCTCCATACGCATGGCGCCAGTGGCTGGCTGGTGGCGCTGGGCGACATGCCGTTCGTGGCCGAAGCCACGCTGCAGGCGCTGGTGCGCGCGATTGTCGACGGCGCCGGGATTGCGGCGCCGCTGTTCGATGGCCGCCGTGGCAATCCGGTCGCGTTTGGCGCGATCCACCATGCCGCCTTGCTGGCGCTGGACGGCGACCAGGGCGCGCGGCGCCTGCTCGCGAGCAGCCCGGTGGCCGGGATCGCCGTGCCCGACCCCGGCATCCTGCGCGACATCGATACCCAGGGCGATCTGCCAGCCTGAATCCGCTTACACTACTGTCCATACGGCGCGACCCGAGACCAACCCGAGATCATGAAAAAGCCATCGCAAAAAAAACAGAGCGCAATTTTCTACACCATCGTCCCGCGGGACCTGGCCGGTCACCTGTTCAACGTCACGCTGACGGTAGCCAATCCCGATCCTGACGGGCAGACCTTCGCGCTGCCGGCCTGGATCCCGGGCAGCTACATGATCCGCGAGTTCGCGCGCAATATCGTGCGTATCCGCGCCGAGCGGGCCGGGGCCGCGGTGGCGCTGACAAAACTCGACAAGCACACGTGGCGCGCAGCACCTGGCCTGGGCGCGCTGACGCTGCACTACGAGGTATATGCGTGGGATTTGTCGGTGCGCGCGGCGCACCTGGACCAGACCCACGGCTTCTTCAACGGCACCAGCGTGTTTCTGCGCGTGGTGGGGCAGGAAGCGACGGCGCACCAGGTCGACATCCAGCGGCCGGGCGATGCGGCCGCACGCACCTGGCGCGTGGCGACCTCGATGAAAGAAGCGGGCGCCAAGCGCTACGGTTTCGGCACCTACGGCGCGGCCAACTACGATGAGCTGATCGACCACCCGGTCGAGATGGGCGACTTCGAACTGGCGACGTTTGAGGCGCACGGCATCCCGCACGACATCGTCATCACGGGCCGCGTGCCCAACCTGGACATGGCGCGCCTGCAGGCCGACCTGAAAGCCATCTGCGAAACCCAGATCGCGTTCTTCGAACCGCTGACCAAACGCGCGCCACTCGAGCGCTACGTGTTCATGACGATGGCCGTGGGCGACGGTTACGGCGGCCTCGAACACCGCGCCTCGACCGCGCTGATCTGCGCGCGCGCCGACCTGCCCACCACCGCGAACCAGAAATCCGGCGAGCCGGGCGAGGGCTATCTGCAGTTTTTGGGCCTGTGCAGCCACGAGTACTTCCATACCTGGAACGTCAAGCGCATCAAGCCGGCCGTGTTCGCGCCGTACGACCTGCAGGTCGAGAACTACACGCCGCTCCTGTGGCTGTTCGAGGGCTTCACCAGCTACTACGACGACCTGATGCTGGTACGCGCCGGGATCATCGGCGAAACGACGTATTTCAAGCTGCAAGCCAAGTCCATGTGCGGCGTGTTGCGCGGCAGCGGGCGCCTGAAGCAGAGCGTGGCCGAGTCGAGCTTCGACGCCTGGAGCAAGTACTACCGCCAGGATGAGAACTCGCCCAATGCGATCATCAGCTACTACACCAAGGGTTCGCTGATCGCGCTGGCATTCGACCTGACGATCCGCGCCAAGACGGGCGGGGCGAAGTCGCTCGACGACGTGATGCTGGCGCTGTGGGACCGTTACGGGCGCGACTTTTATCCGAGCGTCGGGCGCGGCGTGACCGAGCACGAAGTCGAAGCGCTGTTCGATGAAGTCAGCGGCCTGAAACTGAGGAACCTGTTCGAGCGCTATGTGCGCGGCGTCGAAGATCTGCCGCTGGCCAAGCTGTACGCGCCGTTCGGCGTCAAGCTGGTCGACGAGCGCAAGACCGGCAAGGCCTCGCTTGACGCCGGCATCGGGCGCGATCCGCTGGGCGCCAAGCTCACGCAAGTGCACGAAGGCGGCGCCGCGCACCTGGCCGGCCTGTCGGCGCTCGACGTGGTCATTGCGATCGACGGGTTGCGCGTGAACGGCAATCCATCGAATGTCGATGCGCTGCTGGCACGCTACCGCGTCGGCGACCGGGTGCCCGTGCACGCGTTCCGGCGCGATGAACTGATGGCATTCGACGTCACGCTGCAGGGCGACCGGGTGCCGGTCATCACGCTGTCGCAGGCAGCGGCAGGGCGCAAGCCGGCAGCGCTCAAGCGACCGAGCGCCGTCTAGCCCGTCTAGCCATACCGGGCGGCGGGCACGACCCGCCGCCCGTACCATATCGCATTGCAGCATGCTATCGTTGTGGCCTGTTCAACACGACCGCAAGAGCCCATGCCGATCCTGACCCGCATCGCCGCCGCAGCCTGTGCGCCGCTCCTGGCACTGTCCGCAACCTCCGCCCTGGCCCAACCGGCCGCCCCGCTCAAGAACGATGTCGTCACGCGCGTGGACGCCATGTATCCGTGGCTCGACACGATTTACAAGGATCTGCACGCGCATCCTGAGATCGCGTTCCAGGAAGTGCGCACCGCCGGCAAGCTGGCCGCCGAGATGCGCAAACTCGGCTTCACCGTCACCGAGAAGGTCGGCAAGACCGGCATCGTCGCGGTGCTCAAGAACGGCGCCGGCCCCACCGTCCTGGTGCGCACCGACATGGATGGCCTGCCGATGGAAGAGAAAACCGGCTTGCCGTACGCCAGCCGCGCCCGCGCCACCAGCGAAGGCCGCGACAGCTTCGTGACCCACAGCTGCGGCCACGACATCCACATGACCAGCTGGCTCGCCACCGCGCGCACGCTGGTCGAACTGAAAGGGCAGTGGAAGGGCACGCTCGTGTTCATCGGCCAGCCGGCCGAAGAAATCGTCTCCGGCGCCAAGGCCATGCTGGACGACGGCCTGTTCAAGCGCTTCCCGAAACCCGACTACGCGTTTGCGCTGCATTCGTGGCCGCTGGCGCATGGCACGATCGGCTACAACGACGGCCCGGTATCGTCCAACTCTGACTCGCTCGAGATCACCTTCAAGGGCCGTGGCGGCCATGGTTCGGCGCCCGACAAGACCGTCGATCCGATCGCCATTGCGGCGCGCTTTGTCGTCGATGTCCAGACGGTCGTCAGCCGCGAGAAGGACCCGAAGGAATTCGGCGTCGTCACGATCGGTTCGATCCAGGGCGGCACGGTGGGCAACATCATCCCCGACAGCGTCCAGGTGCGCGGCACCATCCGTTCGTACAGCCCGCAGGTACGGGCCAAGCTGCTCGAGGGCGTGCGCCGCGTGGCGGAAGGATCGGCCGCGATGGCCGGCGCACCGAAGCCCGAGATGCTGATCGGCGGCGGTGGCCAGGCGATCGTCAACAGCACGGAGCTGGTCAACAAGACCGAGGTGGTGTTCAAGGAAGCGTTCGGCGCCGACAAGGCCCATCGCATGCCGGCCATGACGGCCAGCGAAGACTTCTCGCTGTACGCCAACGAAGGCGTGCCGTCGATGTTCTTCTTTACCGGCGTGTATGACCCGAAGGATGTCGCCGCAGCTGAACAGGCCGGCGGAAAACCGATCGCGTTCAACCACTCGCCGTTCTACGCGCCGGTGCCGGAGCCGTCGATCAAGACGAGCGCCCAGGCGATGACGCTGGCGGTGCTGAACGTGCTGGGTAAATAAGAACAACCACGCGGCCCTTCACGGGCCGCGCTGCTGTTACGGCGAGGCTTTGATGCAATCGGCGCAGCGGCCGTACAGCGTCAGTTCATGGCGCTCGACGCTGAAGCCTTTCGGGGCCATGTGGTCGATGTCGCCCGGGCAGGCGTGCACGTCGAACACGCGCTGGCAGTTGGTGCACTGGAAGTGGTGGTGATGGTGCTCGGCCACGCTGGTCGATTCGTACCGGGCGCCGTCGCCCGGCAGCGTGACGACCTTCAGCGCGCCGTCATCTACCAGCGACTTGAGGTTGCGGTAGATCGTCGCCATGCCGATCTGGCTGACGGCCTGACTGGCTTCGGCCAGGATCTCTTGTGGCGACAGTGGGCGGCGTGCATGCTCGATCGCGTGCAGGATGGCTGATTTTTGGCGTGTATTGCGTTGCATAGCCGAAGAATACCTGAAAGCGCGACCCTTCGACCAGAAGGGGGTTGAATCCTTATTGATAATGGCCTATCATCTCGACGTTAATGATAATGGCTTATCACTAGACGCGTCCGCGCCCGGTGACCTGCCGCCTGCCGTTCATCTCATCATCAAGGATTTCACCATGTCGCATTTCACCTGCAAGCGCACGCCACTGACCGTGGCGCTGATGCTGGCCTTCGGCGCGCCGCTGGCCGTCCATGCCCAGACGACGACGGGCCGCATGGCGGCCGATCCGGACAGCGTACCGACCGTGGTGGTGTCGGCCAGCGCGCTGGGCGTGGTGCACGACGACATGATCACGCCAGTGACGTCGCTCGGCGGCGCCGAACTGGTGCGCGCGCGCGAATCGACGCTGGGCGAAACGCTGGCCCACCAGCCAGGCATCACGTCGAGCCACTTCGGCGCCGGCGCCAGCCGTCCGGTGATCCGCGGCATGGATGGCCCGCGCGTGAAAATCCTGTCGGATGGCGCCGAGATCCAGGATGCCTCGACCATCAGCCCCGATCACGCTGTCGCCTTCGAACCTGTGCTGGCCGAGCGCATCGAAGTGCTGCGCGGCCCGTCGGCGCTGGCCTACGGTGGTGGCGCAGTGGGCGGCGTCGTCAACATCATCGACCGCAAGATCCCGACAGCGATGCCGGAAAACGGCCTGGAAGGCAGCGCCGAAATCCGCGCCAATTCGGCGGCGCGCGAAAAGACCGGCGCGTTTGAATTCACCACGGCCGCCGGCAGCAACGTCGCGCTGCACCTGGAAGGCGTCAAGCGCGATGCGGGCGACTACCGCGTCGGCAAGGACTGGGTCGATGGCCGCCGCGTGTTGGGCAGCTACAAGGAAGGCGAGACCGGCACCGTCGGCCTGTCGTGGATCGGCAAGAACGGCTATCTCGGCGCGGCCTTCACGAAAGAGCGCACCGAATACGGCATCCCGGGCCACAACCACGAATTCGAAGGCTGCCATCCGCATGGCGCCCAGCTGCACTGCGGCGGTCATGAAGAAGAAGAGGGTCACGACCACGAGGAAGAAGGTCATGGTGACGAACACGACCATGAACACGAGCACAGTGACGTGCCGGTCGTGAAACTCGACAGCGAGCGCTGGGACGTGCGCGGCGAGTACCGCAATCCGGTGGCCGGCATCGAGCGCGTGCGCATGCGCGCCTCGTTCACCGAGTACGTTCACGATGAGCTGGAAGAGAACGTGGTCTCGACCTCGTTCCGCAACAAGGGCATCGATGCCCGCCTCGAGGCGGTGCACGCGCCGATTGCCGGTGTGCGCGGCGTGTTCGGCCTGCAGACCACGCGCCGCGATTTCTCGGCGTTGGGCGAAGAAGCCTATGTGCCGCCGACCCTCACCAAGAAGCATGCGGCATTCCTGACCGAGGAATACAAGCTGCAGGACTGGCGCTTCGAGGCTGGCCTGCGCCATGAGTGGCAGGACATCGAGGTCGATGCACCTGGCCTGCTTGACACCGATGCGCGCGGCACGTCGGCATCGGTCGGCGCGGTGTGGAAGCTCACACCGGGCTATTCGCTGGGCACGTCGCTCTCGCGCAGCCATCGCTTGCCGACGGCCGAAGAACTGTATGCGGACGGCGCCCACCTGGCCACGTCCACCTACGAGATCGGCAACCAGGACCTGGACAAGGAGACCTCGAACAACGTCGATCTCACGCTGCGCAAGTTTGACGGCGACACGACGTTCTCGGTGAGCGCGTTCCGCAACAAGGTCGACAGCTACATCTATGCGCGCACGCTGGACAGCCAGGACGGCTTCCAGCTGGTGCAGTACACGCAGCGTGACGCGCTGTTTACCGGCGTGGAAGGCGAAATCCGCCAGAAGCTGTCGTCCAACCTGAGCGCGACTGTGTTCGGTGATTACGTGCGCGCCCGCTTCGACGGTGGTGACGGCAGCCGCAACCTGCCGCGTATCCCGGCCAGTCGCATCGGCGTGAAGTTCGATGGCGACTGGAACGGCTGGCACGGCATGGTTGAGCTGTACCGCGTCGGCAAGCAGGACAAGCTGGCCGAGTACGAGACGGAAACGGGCGGCTACAACATGCTCAATGTCGGCACCCATTACTCGACCCGCATCGGCGGCGTGCCGACGCAGTTCTATGCGCGCCTGAACAACCTGACCGACGAGCTGGCGTTCAGCCACACGTCGTTCATCAAGAATGCGGCGCCGCTGACCGGCCGCAATATCACGGCAGGGATTCGCGTGATGTTCTGAGGCTGATTGCGGGGCCCGCAGCGGCGCACGGCAGATTTTGCCGTGCGCCGTTTGTCGTTCGGGCTCTGGTATCGCACGCACGATTCGTCATGCGCGTTGAATCACTAACGATAATGGGTTATCATTAGATTCTAATGATGATTGGAACAGGGCTATGAATCACCCAGGCAAGAACGCTCTGACCAAAACTGCACTGATCAAATTCGGCGATATCGCCGGCATGACGGCATCCGTCCTGTGCCTGCTGCATTGCCTGGCGATGCCGCTCGTGATCCTGGCGTTTCCGATGCTGGGGCTCGCACACGCGCACGACACGTTCCATGACACGCTGATCGCAGCGATCACGCTGCCGGTGCTGCTGGCGCTGGTGCCCGGCTATCTGCGGCACCGCGACAAGACGACGCTGCTGATCGGCTGCGCGGGCTTGGCGCTGTTTCTGGCGGCCGTGTTCATTGTCAGCCCGCTGCTGGGCGAGCATGCCGAAGCTGCTGTCGCTGTCCTCAGTGGTTTCATGCTGCTGTACGCGCACCTGCGCAACCGCCGGTTCTGCAAGCGTTGCACGACGCGTACGCAGCATGATGGCGGCCACGCAGCGCCCGCGTCGTGCAATGTGCGCTGAGCGCTTATCGTTTAGTTGAACGCGTGGACGGGGGACCCGCCCACCCTACGCGAACAGCTCGTAGGGTGGGCGGCTGTGCCGCCCACGCGTTTAATTTAGCCTGATTCGTGGCGCACCAAGTTTCGTTGAACCCGTCCACCGTACAATTTTTTACGCGAACAGGCGCGCCAGTTCCTGACCCGGATTTTCGGCGCGCATGAATGCTTCGCCAACGAGGAAGGCGTGCACGTTGGCGTCGCGCATGCGCTGCACATCCTGCGGACCGAGGATGCCCGATTCGGTAATGACCAAGCGGTCTGCAGGAATCCCCTTCAGCAGGCCGAGCGTGGTGTCGAGCGTGACATCGAACGTGCGCAGGTTGCGGTTGTTGATGCCCACCAGCGGCGTACGCAGTTGCAGGGCTGCGTCGAGTTCTGCGCCGTCATGTACTTCGACCAGCACGTCCATCCCCAGCTCCAGCGCGCACGCTTCCAGTTCGGCCATCAGGCCGTGGTCCAGCGCTGCCACGATCAGCAGGATCGCATCGGCGCCCATCGCGCGCGCTTCATAGACCTGGTACAGGTCGATCATGAAATCCTTGCGCAGGATCGGCAGATCGCAGGCGGCGCGCGCCTGGCGCAGATAGTCGGCGCACCCTTGAAAGAAGTTCATGTCGGTCAGCACCGACAGGCATGCGGCGCCATGTTCGGCGTAGCTCTGCGCAATGGCGGCTGGCTGGAAGTCGGCGCGCAGCACACCTTTTGATGGCGAGGCTTTCTTGACTTCGGCGATCACGCCGGCCTGACCCGCGGCGATTTTCGCGCGCAAGGCTTGCTCGAAGCCGCGCAGGCTGCGGCGCGCGTCGCCATCGCTTTCCACTTCGTGGCGCAGGCTGTACAAATCGCGGTGCTTGCGCGCGGCGGCCACTTCGTCGGCCTTCACGGCCAGGATCTTGTCGAGGATGTCGGACATGCTGGTGCTTTCGGTATCAGTTGGCCGCGCCGAGCTGGCGCGTGACCTGGACGAACTGTTCGAGCTTGGCGACCGCCGCGCCCGAGGCGATGGCGGCGCGCGCCTGCTCCAGGCCTGCGCCGATCGAGTCGGCCACGCCGGCGGCGTACAGCGCGGTGCCGGCATTGAGCGCGACGATGTCGTGCGCCGGACCAGGCTCGCCGCGCAGCGCTTCGAGCACGCGCGCCTTGGATTCTTCGGCGTTGGCCACCTTCAGGTTGCGGCTCGAGACCATTTGCAGGCCGAAGTCTTCGGGGTGGATTTCGTATTCGCGGATCTCGCCGTTGACCAGCTCACCGACGATGGTGCCGGCGCCGAGCGAGACTTCGTCCATATTGTCGCGGCCCCAGACCACGACCGCATGCTGGGCGCCGAGGCGCTGCAGCACGCGCACCTGGATGCCGACCAGGTCGGGGTGGAACACGCCCATCAGGATGTTCGGCGCGCCGGCCGGATTGGTCAGCGGGCCCAGGATATTGAAGATGCTGCGCACGCCCAGCTCGCGCCGCACTGGCGCCACGTGCTTCATCGCGGCGTGGTGGTTCGGTGCGAACATGAAGCCAATGCCGGTCTGCGCGATCGATTGCGCGATCTGCTCGGGCGTCAGGTCGATGTGGGCGCCGAACGCTTCGATCAGGTCGGCGCTGCCGGACGACGACGAGACGCTGCGCCCGCCATGTTTGGCCACGCGCGCGCCGGCAGCGGCGGCAACGAACATTGCTGCGCTCGAGATATTGAAGGTGTTGGCACCGTCGCCGCCGGTGCCGACGATGTCGAGCAGGCCCGTGGTGTCGGCCATCGGCACCTTGGTCGAAAACTCGCGCATCACTTGCGCGGCGGCGGTGATTTCGCCGATGGTTTCTTTTTTCACGCGCAGGCCGACGGTCAGCGCCGCGACCATGGTCGGCGACACGTCGCCCGACATGATCTGGCGGAACAGCGACAGCATTTCGTCGTGGAAGATTTCGCGGTGTTCGATACAGCGCAGCAGCGCTTCTTGTGGGGTGATCGCCATGATGGGGTCCAGTATGGTGTCAGTATTCGCTCGTACGTCGTTCCCGCGCAGGCGGGAACCCAAGTTTGTTGCGTGTCCGGGGTGCTGATGACGGACAGGCTGCGGTGCTGACTTGGATTCCCGCCCTCGCGGGAATGACGTGCATCAGCGCGTCAGGAAGTTCTTCAGCAGCGCATGGCCGTGCTCGGACAGGATCGACTCGGGGTGGAACTGCACGCCCTCGATGTCGAACGTCTTGTGGCGCACGCCCATGATCTCGCCGTCGTCGGTCCATGCCGTCACTTCGAGGCAGGCCGGCAGCGACGCGCGCTCGATCGCCAGCGAGTGGTAGCGGATCACGGTGTAGGGGCTGGGCAGGTCCTGGAACACGCCTTCACCGATGTGCGCGATAGTCGACGTTTTGCCGTGCATGACCTGCTTGGCGCGAATGACCTTGCCGCCGAACGCTTCGCCAATGGCCTGGTGGCCGAGGCACACGCCCAGGATCGGCAGCTTGCCGCCGAATTCGCGCAGCACGTCGAGCGAGATGCCGGCATCCTTCGGTGCCTTCGGGCCCGGCGAGATGCAGATGCGGTCGGGCTTCATGGCCGCGATCTCTTCGAGCGTGATCTCATCGTTGCGCACGGTGCGCACGTCTTCACCCAGCTCGCCGAAGTACTGCACGATGTTGTAGGTGAACGAGTCGTAGTTGTCGATCATGAGCAGCATGTCAGAACTCTCCATCCAGGCCATCTTGCACTTGCTCGGCCGCGCGCAGCACGGCGCGCGCCTTGTGTTCGGTCTCTTGCCATTCCATCTCGGGGATCGAATCGGCGACGATGCCGGCGGCGGCCTGCACGTACAGGTTGCCGTCCTTGATCACGCCGGTGCGGATCGCGATCGCCACGTCCATCTCGCCGCCGAAGCTCAGGTAGCCGCAGGCGCCGCCGTAGATGCCGCGCTTCACGGGCTCCAGCTCATCGATTACTTCCATCGCCCGCACCTTCGGCGCACCGGTCAGGGTGCCGGCCGGGAAGGTCGCGCGCAGCACGTCGAGGTTCGACATGCCGTCTTTCAGCGTGCCCTCGACGTTCGAGACGATGTGCTGCACGTGCGAGTATTTTTCGATGACCATGCGGTCGGTGACCTTGACGCTGCCGGTGTCGGCGATGCGGCCGATGTCGTTGCGCGCCAGGTCGATCAGCATCACGTGTTCGGCCACTTCCTTCGGATCGGCCAGCAGTTCAGCGGCCAGGGCGGCGTCGCGCTCCGGCGTCGCACCGCGCCCGCGCGTGCCGGCGATCGGGCGCAGCGTGACCTTGCGGCCGCCTTCAGGCAGCGTCTCGTTGCGCACCAAAATCTCGGGTGACGAGCCGACGATCTGCATGTCGCCGAAGTTGTAGTAGTACATGTACGGCGACGGATTCAGCGAACGCAGGGAGCGATACAGCGACAGCGGCGAATCGACGTACGGCTTGCGGATGCGCTGGCCGATCTGCACCTGCATCAGGTCACCGGCCATCACGTATTCGTGGGCTTTGGCGACGGCCTTCAGATAATCTTCTTTGCTGAAGTCGCGCACCGATTCGGTCCGCACCGAGGCCGACGTGACCGGCGCGTCGACGCTCCGGCGCAGCATCATGCGCAGGTCTTTCAGGCGCTGGCGCCCGCGCGAATACGCTTCGGGCTGGCCCGGGTCGGCGTACACGATCAGGTACAGCTTGCCCGACAGGTTGTCGATCACCGCCAGTTCTTCGGTCACCATCAGCTGGATGTCGGGCAGGCCCAGTTCATCGCGCGGGGTGCTGGCGGCCAGCTTGTGCTCGATGTGGCGCACCGTGTCGTAGCCGAAGTAGCCGGCCAGGCCACCGCAAAAGCGCGGCAGGCCAGGGCGCAGCGCCACCTTGAAGCGGGCCTGGAATTGCTCGATGAAGTCGAGCGGATTGCCTTCGTGCGATTCGATGACTTCGCCGTTTTTCACGATCTCGGTCAGGTTGCCGGTCGTGCGCAGCAGCGTGTGGGCTGGCAGGCCGATGAACGAGTAGCGGCCAAAGCGTTCGCCGCCGACCACCGATTCGAGCAGGAAGGTGTTCTTGCCGGTGTTCTGCGATTGCGCCAGCTTGAGGTACAGCGTCAGCGGGGTTTCGAGGTCGGCGAAGGCTTCCGCGATCAGGGGGATGCGGTTGTAGCCCTGGTTTGCCAGGGACTTGAATTCGAGTTCGGTCATGTTTTCTCCAGACCGCCACAGGGGAAGAGGGCGGTGGTGTGCTTCAAAAAACCCGCCGGCGACGTGCAGTCGCACGCACACCCGGCAGCAATCGGTACGGCTTAGTCAGCCCAGGATTGCCAGCGTCGCCAGACCCAGGCCTCAGGGGCGCCGGTTTGGTTGACAGTGAGTTTTTTGGTGAAAAACATGGTGAGAGAAGTTAGTTGGTTAAGCTGGCCGTTGCATTGTGCGCGCCGATGCGGCGTGCTGCATCCAGCAGCGAATCCACTATACCATCGGATTGAATTTCTTGTACAGGACGGCCGTGGTTGTAGCCGTACGGGACCGTGAGTACGAAACAGCCGGCGGCGCGGGCGCTTTCGGCGTCGTTCGACGAGTCGCCGATGGCCACCACCTGCGCTGGCGGAATATCCAGCGCCGCGCAGGCGCCCAGCATCGGCATGGCGTCCGGTTTCTTTCTGGCGAACGAGTCGCCGCCGAACACGTGCTCGAAATACGGCGCGAGGCCTTTCTGGGCCAGCAGCGGCAGTGCGAATGCAATTGGCTTGTTGGTCACGCACACCAGGCGCAGGCCCAGCGCCTGCATCGCCGCCAGGCCGTCCAGCACACCGTCATACAGCGTGCTGCGATCGCCATTGATGGCCAGGTAATGCCGCTGGTAGCCGGCCATCGCGTCGGCGTACGCCGCATCGACCCGCGCCGCATCCCAGTCGAGCAGCAGCGCGTCGCGCACCAGTTTTTCGGAGCCCTTGCCCACCAGCGGCTTGATGATGGCCTGGCTGATGGGCGCCAGGCTGAGGTCATGGCGCATGCCGTTCAGCGCCGCCTCGAAATCGGGCACCGTGTCGAGCATGGTGCCATCGAGGTCGATGATGACAGCCCGGATACCTGCTGCGCCGGCCCGCATCAGCGCGCGACCGTGGCCAGTTCGGCGCGCATGGCGTCGATCACGGCTTTGTAATCGGGCTTGCCGAAGATGGCCGAGCCGGCCACGAACGTGTCGGCGCCGGCAGCTGCGGCGGCGGCGATGTTCTCGGCCTTGATGCCGCCATCGACTTCGAGCAGGATGTCGCGGCCCGACTCGTCGATCAGGCGGCGCGCGATCGCGATCTTCTTCAGCGCTTCAGGGATGAACGACTGGCCGCCAAAGCCCGGATTGACCGACATGATGAGGATCATGTCGATCTTGTCCATCACGTGCTCGAGGTAGTGCATTGGCGTGCCCGGATTGAAGACCAGGCCGGCCTTGCAACCGTGATCGCGGATCAGCTGCAGCGTGCGGTCGATGTGCTCCGACGCTTCCGGGTGGAAGGTGATGATGTTGGCGCCGGCCTTGGCAAAATCGGGAATGATGCGGTCGACGGGCTTGACCATCAGGTGCACGTCGATCGGCACGTCCACGTGCGGGCGGATCGCCTGGCAGACGAGCGGGCCGATGGTCAGGTTCGGGACGTAATGGTTGTCCATCACGTCGAAGTGGATGATGTCGGCGCCGGCGGCAACGACATTGCGCACTTCTTCGCCGAGGCGGGCGAAATCGGCGGACAGGATGCTGGGAGCGATGCGGTAGGTGGTCATGGGGCGACGATGCGTGTTTTGGTGGGAATCCGCTATTCTACGCCGGTCGCGCTGGCGCCTCCAGCGTTGGCGATGCCATGGTGCGTCGGCGCTTGGCGGCCACAGGCGGTATGATTGTTATTTGCGCCACATGGCGCGCCGGCCCCTGCGAATGGCGCAGCGGCCGAGTCCACGATCACGCAAGGAACCTCGATGCCCGCCTACGATTTCGCTGTCACCGTCAGAACGCAATACCTGGCGGAGCAGTCCGACCCGGACCGGAGCCAGTTCGTGTTCAGCTACACGATCACGATCAAGAACACCGGCAGCATTCCTGCCCAGCTCATTTCCCGTCACTGGGTGATTCTCGACGCCAATAACCAGATGCAGGAAGTCAAAGGCCTGGGCGTGGTCGGTCACCAGCCGTTGCTGGCGCCGGGCGAGCAGTTCGAGTACACGAGCGGCACGCACCTGGGCACCGCGCAGGGCTCGATGCGTGGCGAATATTTCTGCGTGGCCGAGGATGGCCATCGCTTCGAGGCCACCATCCCCGAATTCGTGCTGTCGCCGCCGCGCTCCCTGCACTGATCCTACGGGGCGGGGGTGTCGTCGCCGTCGTCCCGGTCGCTATCCTTGCGGCCGGCGAACATGGTCCACCAGACGATGAACACGAACAGGAACAGCGCAACGCCGGCTTCCACCATCAAGATCCACATATCGGTCCCCATGGTTCCCATGTATACAATACGCCGCAGTGTACCCGTCCTGATCGCGCTCGTCAGTTTGCTGAGTGCCTGTTCGACCGAACCGAAGCCCACGGCGCCCTCCGCGCCGCCGCCGGTCACGATGCCGCCGCCGGTCGGGCCGGTGGTAGTGCCGCCGCCGGTTCAGCCGCCAGCGCCGACCGCGCCGACAGCACCGCTCACGCCCACCACCTTTGCCGCGTTGCCGGGCTGGCAGCAGGACGACGTGCGGCAGGCCTGGCCGGCCTTCCTGCAATCGTGCAGCGTACTGGCATCGCGCCAGGCGCCGTGGAAGGCGCCGTGCGCGGCGGCCGGCGCGGTGGATGCGAAGGACGTCGCAGCCGTGCGCCGCTTCTTCGAGACCTATTTCGTGCCGAACCAGGTGCGCAACCCCGATGGCGCCGAGACCGGGCTCATCACCGGCTATTACGAAGCGATGCTGTACGGTTCGCGCAAGCGGGGTGGGGCGTTCCAGACGCCGCTGTACCGGGTGCCGGACGACCTGGTCACGGTCGACCTGGGCAGCATCTATCCCGATCTGCAGAACCGGCGCCTGCGTGGGCGGCTTTCCGGCAAGACCGTGATTCCGTACCAGAGCCGTGCCGACATCGACCGCGCGCCATTGAGCGGCAAGGAGTTGCTGTGGGTGAGCGATCCGGTGGATGCGTTCTTCCTCGAGGTGCAGGGGTCGGGCCGGGTCAAGCTCGATACCGGCGAAACAGTGCGCGTAGGCTATGCCGACCAGAACGGTCATCCCTACAAAGCCATTGGGCGCTGGTTCGTGGAGCAGGGGATCATGACGCCGGACCAGGTATCGGCCCAGTCGATCCGGGCCTGGATTGCGGCGAATCCGTCGCGGCGTCAGGAACTGTTGAATGTGAACCCGAGCTATATCTTCTTTACAGAGACCAAGGTGGCTGACCCGGGCGTCGGGCCGCGCGGCGCGCTCAATGTGCCGCTGACGCCAGGCCGCTCGATTGCGGTCGACCGCACCATTCTGCCGCTGGGCGCGCCCGTGTGGCTGTCGACGACGATGCCGAAGGATGGCGCACCATTGCAGCGGCTGGTGATGGGGCAGGATGTGGGCGGTGCGATTCGCGGCGCGGTGCGGGCCGATTTCTTCTTCGGCTTCGGGCCGGAAGCGACGGAAAATGCCGGACTCATGAAGCAAAGTGGGACGATGTGGGTGTTGTTGCCGAAGTGAACCTTCGTTGCATTAATGAGAGAATCGGGCTACTCTGACTTTTGATTCAATTTCCACGTTGCAATTTTCCGCTGTGATTGATGCGCGGTGACGTGGTGGTGCTTTCATTTTTGACAGGTTCTATTCATGCGTCTGCATTCCCTTCTTGCCATTACCCTTGCCGCTGCCATTGCCGCGCCCAGCCAGGCCGCCGCGCCTGGTCCTTCCGATACCGTATTGTCAGTGGGCAGCATCGTGCTGCTGGTGCCGTTCAGTGTGGTTTATCTGAGCGCGAAAACAGTATCAGAAGGCTCGCAGGCTGCAATTGATGTCTCCAGGCGCTGGAGTGTCGCGGCGGTCCGGCCCGAGGGCAACAAGACTGCGCTTGAACTGCACAGCGACGACCAGCAGTTGAAAATCGATATGGCAATCCAGACCCGGATCGCGCAGAACGAGGCAATCAAGGCCGGCGATCGCATTGATATCGAAGCGATCGGCAAAGCTGGCTATGCTGTCAAGAAAGGCAAGGCGACGATTGCCCTGCTGGCCGAACCAGGCACCGGCATGGCCCACTCGCGTCCGCGCAGCTAGGATGCGCCGCGCCGTTGCTGCGGCCGCACTGGCGTTGGCGGTGCCGACGGCCTTCGCCGGCACCCCCTGCGAGGAGCAGGTCGCTTCGTTAGAGCTATTGGTTCGAAGCATGCAGATGGCCGATCTCACGCGCACGGCGCTGGAAGGCATCGGCGACGATGTCGTACTGATCGCGCGCGTGGGGCAGGATCTGTCGGCCTACCGGCTAACCTATTCGCACGCGGCATTTGCCGTGCGTGCGCATCCCGCCGGCGCCTGGTCGGTGGTACACAAGCTCAACACGTGCGGCACGGCGACCTCGGCACTGTACGACGAAGGGCTGATCAATTTCTTCTCTGACGCGCCGGTGCGTTATCAGGCCGGCATCTGGCGCCTGGCGCCTGGCGTGCAAGCCCGGCTCAAGAACGCGCTGCTTGGCACGAAGGCGCGCGATTACCACGAGCCCCAGTACAGCCTGGCTGCCTATCCGTTCAGCACGCGCTATCAGAATTCAAATGGCTGGGTGCTGGAAATGCTGGCGTACGCCATCGCGCCCGAGGGCGCGGCGACGACACGCGCCACGGCGCAGACGTGGCTGGTGTCGAACGGCTACCAGCCAACCGAGCTGGCGCTGGGCACGATGACGCGGCTGGGCGCGCGGATCTCGAAGGCGAATATTGCGTTTGACGACCATCCGTCCAGCTTGCGCTGGAAGGGCAGGATCCAGACCGTGTCGGTGGAGTCGATCGTGACCTGGCTACGGACCTTGCCCAATGGTTGCCAGGCCATGGGCTGCCCGGAATTGCCGGTTTTGCTGCCGCCGGCAGGGCTGTGATGGGCGGCGTCGCATGCATGTCGGCCGATCAGGGCTCTCTACTTGACGTACACGGAAAGCGCTACAATCGCGACGATACTATCCAACCAGATGAGGGTGTCCCATGGAATATGCTGACCTGTTGATCGAGAACCACGGCAAGGTCGCCGTGGTACGGCTGAACCGTCCGAAGGCGATGAATGCGCTTAACGACAATATGATGAACGAGCTGGGTCATGCGCTACGCGCGTTCGACCAGGATCCGGCGATCAACGTCATCGTATTGACGGGTAGCGAGAAGGCCTTTGCTGCCGGCGCTGATATCGCCGCCATGGCGCAATACGATTACCAAGAAACCTACGGCAATAACTATATTGGCCGTAACTGGGAACACATCCTCGACATCCGCAAGCCGGTCATTGGCGTGGTCTCGGGCTATTGCCTGGGTGGCGGTTGTGAGCTGGCGATGATGTGCGACTTTTTGATCGCCGCCGACAGCGCAAAGTTCGGGCAGCCCGAGATCAAGGTCGGCGTCACGCCAGGCGCCGGTGGCACCCAGCGTTTGCCGCGCGCCATTTCCAAGTCGAAAGCAATGGACATGCTGCTCACCACGCGCATGATCGACGCGGCCGAGGCAGAGCGGACCGGGCTGGTCTCGCGCGTGTACCCTGCGGCCGAGGTGATGGACGAGGCGATCAAGATCGCCCAGGGCATTGCCGAGATGCCCGTATCGGTTGCCATGCAGATCAAGGATTGCGTCAACCAAGCCTATGAAATGACGCTGAGCCAGGGCGTGGCCTATGAACGCCGCTACTTCCATGCCGGTTTCGGCACCCCTGCGCAAAAAGAAGGCATGTCGGCATTCCTTGAAAAACGCAAACCTGACTTCGAAGGACATTGAACCATGAAGAAGCGCGCCAAATTATGGCTGCTCTTGCCAACGGCGCTGCTTGCAGGCGCATTGACGCTATCAAGTTGCTCAACGCTGCCACCGCTTGAGGGGCGCGTTGCCAGTACCGCCTTGACCGATACGGACAATACCCGGCTCGGCCAGGCGCTGTTGCCACTGACCACGGCGCATCCCGGCCTGGTCGGCATTCACAGCCTGCCCGATGGGCGCGACGCGTTCGCTGCGCGGGCCGTGCTGGCGCAGGCGGCCGATCGCAGCCTGGACGTTCAATACTATATCTGGCGCAACGACACGACCGGCATGCTGATGTTCAACGCCTTGCGCAAGGCGGCGGACCGTGGCGTGCGGGTGCGCCTGCTGCTGGACGACAACAACACGGGTGGCCTGGATGCGATCTTGGCCCAGCTCGACGCCCATCCACAGATCGAAGTGCGGCTGTTCAATCCGAACGGTATTCGCTCGATGCGTCCGCTCGGCATGGTCGCCGATTTCTGGCGCATGAACCGGCGCATGCACAACAAATCATTCACCGCCGATAACAAGGCCACGATCATTGGCGGCCGGAATGTGGGCGACGAGTATTTCGGCGCAGCGGGCGATATCTCGTTTGCCGACCTCGACGTGATCGCTACCGGTCCGGTGGTAAAAGAAGTTTCGGCGGATTTCGATCTGTATTGGAATTGTCCGTCGGCGTATCCGCTGGCGCTGATGGTAAAGGATGCGAAGGCGCCGCCACCGGCCACGGTTGATGCCGAAACCAAAGAATATCTGGATGCGATCGGACAATCGGCATTCCTGAACAAAGTCATGAGCGGGACGCTGCCGCTGGAATGGGCGCATGCGCGCTTCCTGAGCGACGATCCGGCCAAGGTGCTGAACCAGTCGTCGCCGGATGAGAATATTGCAGCCAGACTCGCGGTCTTGTTTGGCCAGCCGGAACGCAATCTGGATCTGGTTTCGCCGTACTTCGTGCCGGGCAAGGATGGGGCGGCCGCAATGGTCGAGATGGCCAAGAAGGGCGCAAAAATCCGGGTACTCACGAATTCGCTCGAGGCGACTGACGTTTCTGCCGTCCATGCGGGCTATGCCAAGTGGCGCAAGCCGCTGCTGGAGGCCGGCGTGGCGCTGTATGAACTGCGCCGTGCGTCGACCGACGAACCATCGCGCAAGAAGAAGCGCAGCGGTCCCGGCTTTGGCAGCTCGGACGCGAGCCTGCATGCCAAGACGTTTGGCGTGGACGGTAACCGCATCTTCGTCGGCTCGTTCAACTTCGACCAGCGGTCGATTCACCTGAATACCGAAATGGGGATGGTGATCGACAGCGTCGAGCTGGCCCATCGCCTGAGTACAACGCTGGACGAGACGTTGCCGATGCGCGCCTATGAAGTGCTGCTGGATGAGAAGGGGAATGTCTACTGGCTGGAAGGCCGCGACGGCAAGATCGTCCGGCACGACGTCGAGCCTGGAACGACGTGGTGGAAGCGGGCCGTCGTACATGGCCTGGGTTGGCTGCCGATCGACTGGCTCTTGTAGGACAAAATCTTTTCCTTGTAGTCCCTTGCGGACTGCGCGGCAGGTTTGGTATAGTTCGCCTCCGCTTCGGCACTGACCGAAAACGTTAACGTAATCAAGTGGTTACGAGAACAGGTCTCTAGAGAAATCTGAGACGAAGCGAAAAGAAGGGGTTGACGAGATTGTAGGATTGCAGCATAATCTCTCTTCTCTGCTGCAGCGAACAAAACGATTCGCACCATGCGGCAAGGCAGTACCAGATAAAGTTCTTTAAAAATTAACAGTCGATAAGTGTGGGCGTTTGATGAAGGTGCCAAAGACTTCGGTCTTTGATTACTTAAATTATCAAATGTTCACAAAAAAGAAATACGTTGTCTCAGCAATGAGATAGCGGTCAGTATTTTGAGTGAGCGACCCCTGCCGCAAGGTAGGGTGGCAGAAATGCCAACAAACAGAGATTGAACTGAAGAGTTTGATCCTGGCTCAGATTGAACGCTGGCGGCATGCTTTACACATGC